>Ga0070731_10000900_pt1 | contig 34554 bp, 33 predicted proteins | sample Coa_R1_2_FD_66448 | JGI IMG/M metagenome (GOLD analysis project Ga0070731, IMG submission 66448) | Surface soil microbial communities from Centralia Pennsylvania, which are recovering from an underground coalmine fire - Coalmine... | ecosystem: Environmental > Terrestrial > Soil > Unclassified ... | reverse complement strand
TTACGTCCCGGACTCGAAGGGCAATTATAGCGACGGCACGTGGACCCAAGTCGCGTCGCTTCAGTCGGGCTATGGACCGCTCTATTTCGCTGCCGACGTCCTGGCCGACGGACGGTTGGCCATCAGCGGCGGCGAATACAACTCACCCGGAAACGGCTACGATCTTCAGCTCACCAATTTGGGTGCCGTTTACGATCCCGTTAAGAACACGTGGACTTCGCTGGGCCATCCGAAAAAATGGAAGTATATTGGAGATTCTCCGTCGAGCGTGCTCCCGAATGGAAATATGCTCGTGGGTGACAAGCTTCACCCCTGGGACGCTTATCTGAATCCAAAGACACTAAAATGGACGAGCGTCGGCGATAAGGGGAAGTCGGATTGGAACGCCGAGGAAGGCTGGACGCTCCTTCCTGACGGTTCGATACTTACCGCCGACGTCGCGAACGCACCCAATTCGGAAATCTACAATCCTGCGACCGGTACGTGGACCAGCGCCGGATCCACGATCGTCGACCTGCACTCTCCGTCGCCGTACGGATGTCTGATGTACGGGCCGAACCTCTGCTACTATCCTCCAGGTGAGATCGGACCATCGATTCTGCGGCCCGACGGGACGGTTTTTTATACCGGTTCCTACTCCACGAGCGGGCCCGGGCACACCGCCATCTACGATACTGCTTCGGGCAAATGGACCGCGGGGCCGAACTTTCCCAACGGCGACAATGCCGGCGATAGCTACGCGACGCTCGAACCGAGCGGAAACGTGTTGGTTTTCGGAGTTAGCGGGACGGTGTACGAATGGAATGGTTCGACGCTCACCCAGGTTAACGGGATAACGTATACAGGGCCGCCGCTTCTCCTCCCCACGGGACAGGTCATGGTCTTGGGCTATTCGAGCGTCCAGCTCTACACGCCGGCCGGAGATCCGCAAACGGCTTGGCTGCCGACGATTAAGAAGGTTTCGAAGACGTTGACGCGCGGTCAGACCTATCAGATCACGGGAACGCAGTTCAACGGTTTCGGACAGGCGATGTCATACGGCGACGAAAACCAAAACGCGACCAACTACCCTTTGGTGCGGATCACAAATAAGGCTACTGGCGACGTCTTCTACGCGCGCACACACGATCACAGCACGATGGGCGTTGCTACGGGTTCGCTCACGGTATCGACCAACTTCGACGTTCCCGCGCAGATGGACACCGGCGTGAGCAAGCTCGTCGTCGTCGCCAACGGCATCGCATCAAAGCCCGTCAAAGTCACGATAAAATAGCGGGATCCTAGGTTCGGCCGCCTCCGATCACATGACGTAGAGTTGTAACGTTCCTGGATCGACGTAATAGAAGCCCGCAAATACGTATTCATTCGGGTACGCGCACATCACGCTGTCATTGGGACCGAAGATATAGACCAGATTATGCGGTCCGCAGCGTGCCGGCGTCAGACCGTAGTTCTGGTAAAGCCACCACCCCGGGCTGCCCCACGCCGGTTCGAAGTAACGCGTCTGATTCCAAAGCGGTGCACCGATCGCAAGCGTGAAGGCTCCGAACGGACCCCAAAATCCGCCTCCCCAGTAGCCGCTGTTCACATACCAAGGCACGCCGTGGTTCCACGCCCAGCGCGTTCCATAGAAGCGCGGATTCACTAAGACGTAGTTTGGTCTCCGTCCGTTGTACAGCGCCCATGACGGACGTTGGTGGTTCCCCCACGACGGACGCTGCCAGCCGGTGTTCGGCGGTCGATAGTTAGGCGGACGGTTCGGTCTCCAGGGGTTGGCCGTTGGCCGCGGCGTCGGCCGCGCCGTCGGTTTTGCGGTCGGCCGGACGGGTACAGCGGTAGGTCTGGGCGGTCTCATGGTCGGTCGTACCGGAGCCGTGGTCGGCCTCGTCGACGGTCTTGCCGTCGGCCGAATCGGTGCCACAGGCGGCCGAACCGGTGCTGCGCTTGGCCTGTTCGGCGGTCTCGCGGACGGTCTTGTGCCAGGTTGCGACGTAGCGGGCGGCGCTGTTGCTGTTTGCTGCGCCAAAAGGACGCTGTGATAAGGGCCGACCTCGGCCGCCGGCACCACCGCAGTTGTCGCAAACGAGATAACCATGAATGCGGATAGCAGGAGCCCTCGCGTCATCTCGACCTCCCTCGCCGGTCGCGACCGGTAATCTGGAATCTTCCTGCTTTGCGCCGCGCTCAAACCGCGGAAAATGCAAGCGTGCGCCGAATCGCTTTTTACCTGCCTGCTACCTGCACATAGGAGGACGCTATGAAATCTCGTCTCTTTCTCGGATTTGCTCTGGTCGCCGCGCTCGTGATGATCGCACCTTCCGGACGCGCAAGTGCCGCAATGGCGATGCCGGCCGCGCTCGCTACGCTGGTTGGGAGTTGGAATTGCTCGTACACCGGCCCGAAAGGTACGTCGCATTCGACGTACACGATCAGCAAGATCAGCGATCTCTGGGTGCAAGGCACCGGCGACGAAGGCGCATATGGTGATCGGCCCGCGCACAAAGCCTTCTTCATGATCGGGTATGATCCGAAGAAACATATGTACGTCAGCATGGGTGGCGATACACTGGCCGGCGATTACGGCACCTCGACCGCCGCCGCGGCCGCGTCGGCAATGAAGATGACGTACGTGAACAGCTATCCGGCGGATCCCACGCACGAAAAAGATGTCTGGACGTATACGCCGACGACCATAACGATCGCGTCGGCGTGGACGGAAAAGGGCAAAGCAATGACTTCAAAGGGAAGCTGCACGAAGCAGTAAGCGCCTCGAAGCGGCAACGACGTAGAGGGCTCGCAGCGAACTGCGAGCCCTCTCTCTCGGTCCGTCAATCTGACGGACGCCCCCCACCTTAGATCACCTCGCGCTAGAGAGTAACTCTGACTTTCACTTTGAGGTGATGGCCATTTTTGTCCCGGACGATGAACGCGCCGGATCCAACGACGGCACCGAGGATTGTAAAGACGGTCGCTTTCGTGCCGCTTGTAGGTGAGATCGTCACGATGCCGTTCGTTCGGTTATCGATCGTGAAGATGCCGTTATACCCTTTTTCCTTGAACCTGCAGTCGACGATCGCCAACAAAACGATGTGCAGACGCTTTCCGCAGGTGGAGCGAATGACGCCCGATGCTGCATCCGGAACGGCGCCGTTTGCTTGTGGTGCAACGGCGCTGCTAGCGCTAGCCGGGACGTAGCCGGTACCGCCGGTCGGTGCACCGTGGCACGCAACCGCTCCTAAAACGAGGATCAATACTCCGGCTATGCTGCGGATGAGTTGTCGATTGGATTCCATAGAGTTGCTCCTTTAGCTGGCTTCAAACTTGAAACCAACGTAAGGGAACCGACCGGGGGCGGGCCAGATACAGCCTGGTAGCGTATTAGAAAACTGTATAAGTCGAGCGGCGTCGTCGAGATTAGATCAAGCCGGAACGGACGGACATTGAGACGGCAGCCTCTTCGCTCCACTCCGCGCCGAGCGTCATCAGCTCGTCGACTCGGTCTTCGAGCAAGCTCCGCAGCGCCGTCAAGGCGCGTTCGTTTTCTTGCCGTTCGGTATAGTCGCGGCGCGCGCCGAGCGCTTTTAGCCGCGTCTCCACGAAGCCAAGCAGCATCGCTGCCTGGTCGAGCTTTCGTGCGGCGCTCGCGTCGTCCGGGGCGCGCTGCAGTACCGCGATCGCTGCGAGGTGCTGAAGGGCGAACGCGGCCAATACCGGTGAACGGACCTCACGCGCGGCCTCCAGTGCTTGGGACGCGTAGGTTCGTGCGTCGTCAAAACAATCGAGTGCTACCAAGTATGCGGCCATGTTGCTCAAATCGGCCGCTTCCGAACGCCGATTCCGAGTCGCTGCATGGCCGGCTCGAGCCTCCTCAGCTCGGTGCAGCGCAACGGCGGGGTCGCCGGCCTCGAACTCGACTTCGGCCAAATGTCCGGCAATCGAGGCTGCCGGCCGTTCGAGTCCAAGTGCAACGTACAGCGCAAGGGCTTCATCGTAAAATCGGCGCGCGGCATCGACGTCGTTGCGACGCGAACGCGCGGTCCCGAGGTCGCTCAATGCCAACGCCTTTAGGCGCAGATTCTGTAGGGTTTCGGCGGTAGCCAGCGTCTTCTGCAGAAGAGCTTCGCCCTTCACGCTCTCGCCCACGGCGTCCAGGGCGCTTGCGGCCGCGTGTTCGGCGCGTGCAACTTGAAAGTCGTCGAGAATCGAACGCAGTCGTAACGCCTGCTCCGCCGATGCAAGCGACGCCGCCGATTCGCCGAGCGCGCCGCAGAGCTCCGCATCGGCGATATACAGCTGAGCGAGTTCGTCGGCTTGAGTTTTTTCGGTGATCGAGTCGATCGCCGAGCGCACCCAGTGCCGCCCTTCGACCGGCGCGAGCGAATACCACAGCCGCGCAAGCGCTCCGGCGAGAAGACATCCGCAGCGCAGATCGCTGCGTTCGCCGAGCGACCAACTCAACGCAGCGCGGAAGTTATCGAGCTCGGCCTCGGCTTCGAGGAACCACGACCGTTCGGGAGCGGTGTACCAATCGCGGTCGAGTCGCACGGCAACCTTGAGAAACGCCAACGCGTGACGCTGAGACAGCGCACCCGTTTCGCCGCGCTTCGTCAACTTTTCCAAAGCGTATTGCCGCGTTGCTTCGAGGAGCCTATAGCGCGTGGTCTCGTGCGCGAAGTCAACCGTGACGAGCGATTGGGCGATCAGCGACGAAAGCAACTCGAGTATGTCTCGCGGCAGGATCTGCTCGTCGGTGCAGACGCCGGTCGCGGTCTCCAAAGTAAAGCTGCCGCGAAAGACTGCGAGCCGATCGAAGAGCGTTCGCGCTTGGGATGATAGGAGGTCGTAACTCCAATCAATCGCTGCGTGCATCGTGGCGTGACGCGGCACCGATCCGGGCGGACCCGCGGTCAACACGTCAAAGAGCCTATCGAGGCGGTCGCTGATCTCGTGGGGCGACAAGACGCTCGCGCGCGCGGCCGCAAGCTCGAGCGCGAGAGGCAAGCCGTCGAGGCGCCGGCAGACGTCGACGACCGGTTGTAAATTCTCTTCGGTCAGCTCAAAGCGCGAATCGGCGGCGCGAACGCGATCTACAAAAAGAGCGACAGCGCCGTACTTCACCGCCTCATCCGGCGAAGGCAGGCATTGGGTCGGAACTGCGAGCGACGGCATTTGGTAGGTTCTTTCGCCGGCAATGCCCAACGCTTCGCGACTCGTCGCGAGCAACGTAACGCTCGGGCATTCGCGCATCACGGATCCTGCAACTTCGCGTGCGCCCGAAATTACGTGCTCGCAGTTGTCGAGGATGATGAGCAGGCGTTTCGACGCGAGGTACGCTGCGAGCGTTTGAAGCATCGGTCTTCCAAATGACTCTTGCAATCGTAACGCTCTCGCAACCGCATGCGGTACCAGTGCCGGATCTTTGAGTGGCGCGAGTTCAACAAACCAGACACCATGCGGGAACCGGTTGAGCAGCCGGGCTCCAACCTCAACGGCGGCGCGAGTTTTCCCTGCCCCGCCGGTTCCGACCACGCTGACGAGGGGCATCGCCTCGAGAAGCGCACCAATCTGTTGGACGACCGCATCGCGGCCGAGAAACGAAGTGAGCTGCCGCGGGAGGTTGTGCGTCGGCAATGCGAGACGAGGGCCGCGCGAGGGACGAGCAGCGCGTTCGAGCGTCTTGCGTGCTTCTTCCGAAAGCTCGAGGGCATCGGCGATGCGTTCCAGCGTTGCGCGATACGGCGCTTTGCGAAATCCGCGCTCGAGGGCGCTCACCGCTTGCACGCTGATGTTCGCTCGTTCTGCCAGCGTCTGCTGCGAAAGCCCGGCTTGGATCCGGAACTTCTTGAGAAGAGCGGCGAGTTCAGCGCCTCCGGCGCCTTGCAAAACCGATAACGAGGGTTGGGCCATGCGGCGCTTCAGCCGCCGGGGGAGGGTGCGATGCCGATCGGCGGGTACTGCGCTCCGCCGAGGCCCTCCAGAAGATACACGATGATGCCTTCGAGATTTATTCCGTCAATGTATCCGCCGGCGTCGGCGACCCATAGACTTTGGGGAGATCGGCGATCGAAATTGATATTCGTCGGGAGAATGAGACCGAGTAGGCCACCGATCGACACGAAGAGATGGCACGACGACCTGCCCCGGCATTGAAAAATGCCGAGCAGCTCATCCACGTAATAGAGGTTCCCGCTCTCATCGAAGGCAACGCCGCCGGGTTTCAAAATTCCGGACCGCAAGAGCGTGCCGCTCCCGTCGCAGCCCACGAACTCCACGATGGACCCGCTTATTTTCTTCGGATCGTAGAAGCTCCAGTAGCAATTGCCGCCTGAATCGATCGCAACGCCGGCGCCTTGGATCGGATCGCTTCCGTAGGTTAGTACTCGCGACGGCACGCTTTGCTTGCTCAGATACACGCTCACACTTCCCGCACCGGTTCCCGTGCTCGAGAAGTTCGAGACGGCGACGAGTTTCTGCTTGGGCGTTGCGGCCACGTTCACGGGAATTTCCCCGTCATCGCTGAGGATTGCCTTTGGCTGCGGTCCGTGGCGTGTCGTGCGATAGATGAGAATATTTGAACTTCCAGAGTTTGCGATATACCACTGGCCGTCGGGTGTCGCGACCATTCCCATCGGAGCGGAGAAGCCCGTCATCGTCTCGTAGGGCTTCAGCGTATCGCTATTTTTCTTGCGCTTGTACGCGACAATCTCGTTGTCGGATGGCTGGGAAGCGTACACCCAATCGTTGCCATAAAAGTGAGTCGCCGGCCACAGCAGCGCGTGCGGCGAACCGAACGATTGAGCCGGATTAACGGACGAACCCTGCGCGCAACCAGTCATCGCGACGGCGACTGCCAATGGCAGGATTCGTCGAGCCATAAAGCTCGATAAGCTGCCGTTTTTCTCCAAACACAGAATCTTTCGCATGGGACGCATCTCTATGAGCAAGGAAGTAGTGCTAAGGCTGCGAGACCATCGAGCCGTTTAGCCATTAGGCTAGAACAACTCCCAGCGATTTTCCTTCAATTGGACAATTGGACAGTCCGACTGGACCGTCCGACGAAAGCGTGAAGCTGCGCGCGCGAGCGTCTTGATGCCGGTTAACGCGTTAACGCGCATGCCCAGGTAGATGACGACGCGCTGCGGATAAGCGCTGAGATCGACGGTACTTCGGCTCGTAGGCATGTCACGCGCGCTTCCAAACGAGTACGTTCGAGCCTCCCCATATCTCGGGCGGCAGGGTGCGAATCGTCAACGTATCGCCCTGAAGCGAGAACTGCCGCTCGAGCGTCGTGCCCATGAGGTTGGTAAACACGCTCACCTCGACGTGATGGAAGACGCGGTCGCCGCGAACTTCGTAACGTCCCGCGTAAGCAAGAAAATTTAGCAGCGCTTCGGTGCGGCTCGCTTCAGATTGCGCAGTCCCAGAGGGCGATTTTAGCTGCGGCCGATGCGTACCGGCCAGCACGGCCGCCATACGTGCGTCCGCGCTATAAATCAGGTAGCCGACCGGATCGGGCCCGAACCGCGGCTTCTCTTTGCCCTTACCTTCGTCGACGTCGAAGCTGACCAAACTCCACGCGCCGACGATCCCCTCGCGCACCGCAGCGCGCGCCGCCGGAACGCCGGCGGCAGCGGCGAGCAAGCCGAACGACGCGGCGAGCTGGAGCACGTTCTTTCGAGAGACCGAATGCAACTGGCTCATCGCGCCGCGATTATTCCCGGCGCTGCGAGCTCCTCTTCCCGCGGGGAGTCTCTGTCAACAGGTACGCAATAACGCAGTAACGGTATCGCCGCGCGAACCGCGCAGCATGCTAACGAGGGAGTCGTGACGCGCTTGTCACAGACTCCAATATGAAGCAAGCGCTGCTACTTTCTTGCGTCTTTTTACTGTCGAGCTGCGCCGGTCCGGCGACCGGTGCTCTTCCGTCCGAGCTGTCCGAGCGCCCGCAAGCTCGCTCACACGCGGCGAGCGGAACCTTCGCGAACATCTTCAGTTTCAACGGCTCGAACGGCAAAGAGCCGGCTGCGAGCTTGATCGAAGTCGACGGCAGACTCTACGGGACGACGTACGCCGGCGGTACGCACGACGATGGGACGATCTTCGCCTTTACCCCGAACGGCACCGGAAGCGGCTCCCACAAGCTGTTGTACAGCTTTAAGGGAGGCAAAGATGGCGCGCTTCCGCTGGCCGGCGTAACGGACGTGAAGGGAGCGTTCTACGGCACGACCACGAATGGCGGCGGTCCGGGCGGCGAAGGCGTCGTCTTTAAACTATCGAGTGCCGGAAGCGAACGGGTGCTGCACCACTTCGGCGTGCCCGGAGACGGCGCGAATCCCTATGCATCGCTGATCGATCTTCAGGGGACGCTCTACGGCACGACGGCCGGCGGCGGCACGAACTCCGCGGGAACGGTCTTTACGATCTCACCTTCGGGCACCGAGAGCATTCTCCACAGTTTCGATCCGGCCAAAGGCGAAGGTTCGACGCCGGTTGCGCCGCTGCTCGAGGTCAGCGGAACGCTCTATGGCACGACGGCATACGGCGGAGCCAACTGCGGCAGCGTCGGATGCGGGACCGCCTTCACGATGACAGCCAGCGGCTCGCAGATGGTTCTCTACACGTTCAAGGGCGGCAGCGCAGGGATGACGCCATCAGCGCCTCTGGTCAATGTTGGCGGGACGCTCTACGGAACGACCGCATACGGCGGAACGTCCAATGACGGAACGGTTTTTACGATCACTCCGTCGGGCAAGGAGAGCCTGATCTATAGTTTCCAAGGCGGCAGCGACGGCGCAGTGCCGCAGAGTCTCATCGTCCTCAATGGTACGCTCTACGGCACGACCACGCTTGGCGGCTCGAATAATTTCGGAACGGTCTTTTCGGTGACGACCGGCGGCACGGAAAGCGTGCTCCACACCTTCAAGGGCGGCTCCGACGGCGCGTCGCCGCGAGCCGGCTTAGTCGCTGACGGCAAAACGCTCTACGGAACGACCGCGTCGGGCGGCCGCAACAACCGCGGAACAATCTTCAGCCTCACGCCGTAGCCTTCAACACTTGCGCGTGAGACTGTAACCGCCGCCATGCAAATGGCGCGCATCGGCCGAGAGCGTCAGCGAGTGCGTGCCGTAATAGATCAGCGTCGCGGTGTTTCCTTTGAGCGACCAGTTGCCGGAGACGCCCTCGCTATCGGTGAGATCGCCGTTGAGGCCCATCGTGAACGTCAACTTTGGATTGTCGTCGGAGACCCACGTCCCGAGTAGACTGTTCGTCGCGCAACCGGTCGGCTGCGGCGACGGCGTCGGAATTGCCGCTAGCGACGTTATCGCGCCCGCGCCATGGAACTTGTGGGCGACGTCCAAGCAGAGCGCGTTTGCAGTGTACGGATTGTCGGGCAGCTGCACGGCGCAGGTAAACGTCACGACGTAACCGTGCGAGAGTCCGTAACAGCGTACCACGGCATCCGCCGTCGGAGTTCCATTCACGCCATTGGTAGAATGCGCGCTCCAGTCGCCGCTGCCGGGGCTCGATTCCGAAGCGCTTTGGAGAAACGCATCGAGCGATTCCTTCGCTTTGGAACTGCAGTCCGACAAGGAACCGGTGTCACTCACGTATCGAATCCCGACGGAGAAATCTACCGCGGCGGGGGCGCGCGAGCCGCACCAAAGGATCGCAATTACAACGGCAGCGGCGGCGATCGCCGCCCGCCGCGCACGTCGGCTCACGGCTGGCCTCCAAACTTGTCGGCGAGCTGACTGCAGATCACGCTAGCCGTTTCCGGTGCGGGCGGCGTTTGCGCGGCGCAGGTAAACGTGACGACGTAGCCGCCGCCGTCGAGCGGATAGCAGTGCACCGCAGCCGCCGCGAAAGAGCTGCCCGCCGTATCGACCGCACCGATCGCCACCCATTCGTGCGTATCGCCGATTTCGGCCGATTTGCCGAGCACCGAGACCAGCGCGCGGCTGGCGTTGCCGTCGCACTCGCCCAGAGGCGCGCTCTTCACGACGTTTCGCGCGCCGACGGACACGTCGAGCGCCGCGCGTGCAGGTCTTCCCGCAATACCGAATGCGAGTGCGAACGTTGCCGCCAACACCGCGAACCGCGTGCAAATGATTCTAGCCAAAGCCGACCTCCTCGATGCGGAGGATGCGTTAGACGACGGCGGAGCCGTCCCTTCGCACGATGCGCTACGGATGCGGGCGGAGCGGATCGACACCGCCGGCGTTACGAATAGCCGCGACGTCGCTCACGAGCGCTTCCCCGAGCGCGTCCTTTGGCGGGCACGTCAAGTCGGGCGAGGTCCATCCCTGCCACGTCACGTTCAGCGTGGTGCCGAACGAGACGGGCTTCATGCACGCAACGGTCGCCATGTTGCCTTTGTGCGCGGCGGCGAGATCGGCGAAGAACCGTGCCGTCGTCGCTGCCGGCACCGTGAACCGTTTCGGCGCGCCGATGGGGCTACCGCCGCGCGGCTGGTACGTGACCGATGCGTTCCCGTCGGACGTGATGTGAATGGTATAGCCGTTTGCATTCGTCGAACCGGAGTCGACGATCGTAGCGCTGTCGAGCGGCGATGCGGCCACGAACGTTGCAATCGCCAGAACGCCGGCAATAGTTGCGCGCGATATCACGTCAAAACGCCCCGATCCCATTGGGAGTCCCCCAGCCGGTCGGCCCGTCGAAGCCGAACCGCGCCGTGCAGATGTACTTTACCGTCGATGCGCACGTCACGCCCAAATTTCGATCGATGTTGTTGCCGAGCAACACGTCGTAGACGTGTCCCTTGTGATGGTGCCACAAATACTCGGCACCGTGCTGGGCGAACGCATTACCCGCTACCGCATAGACGCCCGCGATGATCTGCGCAGAGGCACTCGTCCCGCCGAAGAGCCAGAAGCATTGCGGCGGGTTGCAGCCGATCTCGGAATTGTACACGATCACCGGCGCACGCAGCGATGCAGTCGCGGAGGTGTCCGCGGCCGAGCGCATCCGGCAGCCCAGATCGGTCTGCCAAGACGGTTTTGCGATCTTCTTGCTGCACGCGCTTCCCGTCGCCCCGCAGGGTCCGCTGCAGGAGTCTAAGGTAAAATCGTTCCAGACCGTCTCGTTCCATCCGCGCTTCTTCTGGGCATCGCGTACGAGATGCGTCCCGCCGACGCACACGACGTACGTGTACGTGCACGGCTGGATCGGTCCCCCACCGTACCTGCCGCCGCCGCCGTTATCGCCCGCTGCGGCCGCAATCACTTTGCCCGGCGGATGGAAAATCGAGTTGTCGGAGCCTTCGGGCCCTCCACCCCAGGAGACGCCGATATACTTGGGACCAAGCGCGTCGGCCGTCTTCACGCCGGCGTACAAATCGCTCGTGTAATTGTCACGCGTCTGCACCAGGATGATCTTGCAGTTGGGACACATCGCCGAAACCATATCGAGGTCGAGCGATTGCTCGCCGCGCCAATCGTCGCTCGGAGGCGGTTCCGGCGGCAACGGCGATGGGTTACCTTCCTGATTCACGATTCGCAGGCATTTGGTCGCGGTGGTGCACGCCTTGAGTCCCATCGTCTTGCGATAGACGGCGAGATCTCCGGCCGCGTGCTTGTAGCCGTAGGCGTCGACGATGACGACCGCCTTGCCGGTACCGTGCGTCAGCGACGGAATGTTGTAGGCAGCCTGCAGATCGTTCGGGCAATACCCCTCACCTTCGTAAGGGCAGGTCTCCCCCGCACTTTGAACTTGCGACGTCATCGGCATCGGCAACATCACGTCGGTGCGCATCGCCGCAAAACATTGCATGCGATCCGGCGTCCCCGGCGTCGCGCAGAGCTGTCGAACCGGATTGACCGTCAAGAACGGAACGTCACCGTTTCCGGCCGCTTGCGCGTCGGGCGCCTGCGGGACCAGCGATCCTGTAGAACCGTGGCCCGAGCATGCGCTCAATGCAACGACGACTAATAGCACTAAACTTTGAACGATCCCGCGATTCACAACGACCTCCTACCGACAGGGGCAACAGACTTCGCATGACGGGGTTCGCCACCCCTATCCAATTACGTATTTCGACGCCGGTTGGTGACGATTTGATGATCGTACGCAACGATCGGGCGATCGTAAGCAGCACGTTTGTGCCTCACCGGCGAGCCACCCGAAGCAAGGCGACCGACGCTCTGCTCGCGGAAGCCGCCGAGCAGGTTCGCGCCTATTTTGGCGGTCGGCTGCGGTGCTTCGATCTGCCGCTGGAGTTCAACGGCTCCGAATTTCAAATCGAAGTTTGGAATGCGGTGGCATCGCTTTCGTTCGGCGAATTCGTGTCGTATGCCGACGTGGCACGCGCGATCGGCAAGCCACTAGCACATCGCGGCGTGGCGGCGGCGACGGCCGCGACGCCCATCGACCTCTTCGTCCCGGCGCACCGCGTCATCGGTGCGGACGGGCGCGTCAAAGGTGCCGCTCCGCGGTCGGTGCGACTTCGTCTCGTCGAATTCGAGCTCGCTCGCTGCGCACGCCCGGCACGTATGCCACGTTTTCCATCGTCTGTTCGAAGAAGCGCGATTGATAGGCGATGATGTCTTCCACGAACGGAAACTGCGGATGGCGCCGGCACGCCCGAAGCCGATAATTCACGCCTTCGGCCTCCAGAATATTCCACGCTGCCATGAGCGGAAGCGCGCGCTCGACCATCGCGCGAGGATTTCGGCGCAGTTCCGGATCGACGAAGAGCCGCGGCGGCAATGCGGCAAGCGCAGCTTGCACTGCCGCAACCGCTTCGCTCGGCGAAAAGCATCCAGCCCGATTCTCCAGCCAAACGGCGAGGAGCTGAGTCGTGGTCACCGGACGGATTGCTGCGAGCGTCCGCGTTAGCCGCGCCATCCAGGGCTCGGGACCGTCGGGTAAGCGTTCGACGCGGTAGAGCATTGAGAGCCGCTTTGAAACGAATGGATCGTAACTAACGCCGCAGACGTAGATCGTCGCGTGCGGCGCGAGCCGCTCGATCACCCCGCGCATCGGCAGCATCCGGCCGTCGGTCGTGTAGTGGCCTTCGGGTGTGAGATAGAACGTCGCGCCGCGCTGCAGAATCGCTTCCTGGCGCGCGAGATCACTCTCGACGTACGCCCTGGTTTCGTCGAGAATCTCACGCCGGTACGGCTCGCGCACGACCGAGACCTTGACGACCCGATGCGCTTGCGCGAAGAGAGTTCGTCGCCAGAGATCCGACGTTTTCGTTTCCGGCGGAAAGCGCGACGCGACGCGCTCGTCGAAAACTTCAGCGAGCGTCAGTGGGCCGTGGCGGCGCTGCACGCTCCACGCAAACGCACTCAGTGCCCGAGAGCCGAGCTCGTTTTCGAGCGGCAACATCCCGAGCGCCACGAAAAGCGAGCCCGCATTAAGGCGGCGGAGCAAGAAGCTCAACCACGGTATCCGCTCGGCCAGGAATCCGGGCTCGTACATGCGACGCGAGCTCGCCGTAAAAATCGGATGGCGCCATGGACCGCTCTCCACCGTCGTCGTCGAGACGATTGCCGGCGATTCGAAATCGTGCTGATGATTGGCAACGATGACGGTCGGTCCCCGGCGGCGCGGCACGTGGCCCCAGTGCCGAACGCGATAGACGGTGTGATCCCAGAGATAGTTTGCCATCACTGCCATCGCACGCAGGGGTACGGCCCACATAGAGGAGATCGGGCGCCGTCCCGTGCGCAGCACGGCGAGCGAAGCCATCGCAAAACTCAGGCCCGAGAGCGCAAAAACGGCTTGATAACCGCCGCGCGCTCCGTGAAAGATTCCGATCAGCCAGCCGCCCACGATTGGAGCGATCACATTCGGCACGCTCGTTGCGATGTTCCAAAGTCCAAAGTCGCGCCCGACGTCGCGTAGTTTGGGCATCGCGTCCATCGCCATCGCCCAGCCGCTCGAAATCACTCCGCCGAACCCGATGCCGAAGAGCACCGCGAAAGGAAGCATCCAGCGGACTTCGGGCGCGACGGCGAACCCGATGGTCGCGGCGGTGAGGGATCCGCCGGCAAGCGCCGTGACGACCTTGCGCGGCGCGCGGTCGGAGAGCAGCCCCAAAATGACGCTCGAGAGCACCGCGCCCCCGATCGTCGCAAGAGCGTAAAGCGCCGTCCCGGCCGAGGGGTTCGCAACCTTCAGCACGTCGCGAAAATAGAAGAGCACAAACGTCTGCAGGAGCGTGAATCCGAAGAACATCAGCATGCGCGCAGCAAAGACGATAGCGAAATCGTGCCAATCGCGCACCTGCGCGTGCTCTTCGTCGCCGCCGTACGCGCCCTCATGAATGGCAAGCAGCGAAAATCCGCCGAGCGCCATCGCAATGCCCGCCGCAAGGAACGTCACCTGCGGGCTCGGCGCCAAACCGGCAATACCGAAACCGATAATGCTGCCCAGGAGCGTCGAGACGCCCCGGATTCCCGAAACCACTCCCCAATACTGTCGCGGCACGGATTCGGGAAGTATCACTTGATATGCGCTGAGCGCCACATTCGAACCGAGCGTGGCCATCACGATGAGAAAAGCGAAGAGCGGCAGCGTATTGACGTACGCCAGTCCGATGAGGGCGGCGACATCGATGAGGATACCGATGGCGACGAAGGAGCGCCGGGAACCGCCGCGCCGTCGCCGCGCGTCGGAGAGCCAGCCGCTCATTGGCGGAACGATCATCGTTGCGAGCGCCGCGACACTGGCGAGCACGGAGAGCACGAAGACGTGGTGCTCCGGCGCGAGGCGGACCGTCATGGCGGGTACTGCAATTGCCAGAAGCGCCGTGTCCTGAAACGTGATCGGTATCCAGAGCAGGTTTAGCGCTACCCACCCGCCGATACGGCGCGCGTGGGATCGAGTGCTCTGCACTACGGTGCTCTACTGTTTGACGGCGTCGATCAGCACGATTCCACGACCGCCGAAATCGCGCAACTGGTCGAGCGCCGCGACCGCGGCGCCGATCGGCGTGTCGGGATTCGTCGCCTCCGTAATCGAAAAACCGGTCTGCTTTTTTGCTTGCGCGTCGATGGGTTCCCGAAGCATGCTCGGCATGTGTTTGAATCGGCCGATCAGACCGAGCATCGGTCCGGCCTTTTCGTCGAGTGTCTGCGGATCGACGACCATGACGACCACGCCGTGACGTTTACCCTGTTCGGCTCCCTCGAATGCGACGAAATCGACACCAAGCTGACGCGTGTGGGTTCGGACCGCTTCCACGCCGTTTCCGCTGACGGCGACCCGGAAGCCGGGCGGCGGATCGTTGCCCAGGCTCTGGAGCCAGGCTTCGAGCACCGGCATGAAGGCTTGCGTTCCCGCAACGACGTCGTGGCCGTCATACGTTCCCGCACCCTCTCCGAGTACGGCGCTGTCGCCAAGTCCGGCGCGCTTCGAAATCGTCGTACGCCATTCGCGCGCCGAAAGCACCTCCGCGCCGCCAAAGAGCGGGAACTCGATCGGATCGGTCACTTTCGGCGCGGGAGCGCCGCTCGCGGCGCGGTTTCCATTGGAACAGGCGACCAGAAAAGCGACGATGGCGACCGCAGCGAGGCATAGACGCATCACTGCCAGGCGGTTCGAGGAGAAGCTCGGCACCCCCCGTAAGGCACGGCCGGTGACCCTGTCATACGGTTCCTACCTCAAAGTGGACGAGCTGCTCGACCTTCAGCAACCGCTGTCGGAACCGCGGCATCATGACGAGATGCTCTTCATTATCATCCACCAAGTCTACGAGCTGTGGTTCAAGCAGCTGCTTCACGAGGTCGATGCCACGATGGCGGCGCTCGACCGTGACGATCTCCTGCGCGTTGCCAAGCATTTTCGGCGCATCCACGCGATCCAGCGGCTCCTCGAACAGCAGGTCGACATCCTCGAGACGATGACGCCTCAAGAGTTCAATCAATTTCGGGACCATCTCAATCCGGCCAGTGGTTTCCAATCCGTGCAGTTTCGCGAGCTGGAGTTTGCCTGCGGCTTGCGGCGAACCGATCTCCTGCGTTGGATCGAGCTGGGGGATCGGCAACGTCAGCGTCTCGAGCGCCGGCAGCACGAGCCGTCACTCTACGATCGCGTCAAGTCGCTGCTCGCGCGCCGCGGATTCGCGGTTGCTTCGAGCGAGGAGCTCGTCGAAAGCTTCCGCCGGATCTATACGAACGAATCGCAATATTACGATCTCTATCTGCTGTTGGAAGATCTGATTGAATTCGACGAGCGCTTTTTGCTCTGGCGCGGACGGCACGTTCGAATGGTCGAGCGCATGATCGGCCAAAAGATCGGAACCGGAGGCTCTTCGGGCGCGCGGTATCTCGAAGGCACGCTCGCTCACCGCTTCTTCCCGGAACTGTGGGACGTGCGCACCTATCTTGGAAGCGGAGCGTACGCATGAACCGCGACGAGTTTCCGATTCTGGCCGACTCAACGTATCTCGTCAGCCACTCGATGGGCGCGGCACCGCTGGGTGCGCGCGATGCGCTGCGCAGCTACTGGGAGGAGTGGGCGGCGGACGGGCCCGAGGCTTGGGAACGCTGGCTTCCGCGCATTGCCGAGATCGCCGACGGCATCGGCGCGCTTGTCGGCGCACCTGCCGGAACGTGTTTCCTGGGGCCCAACGTCTCGGTATTGCAGGCGGCGCTTGCCAGTTGTATCAGTTTTCGGGGCGGTCGCAACGAAGTCGTCTACGAATCGCTCCAGTTCCCGTCGCTGACGTACGTGTGGCGCGAGTGGGAGCGGTTCGGAGCCGTCGTGCGCATCGCCGAATCGGACGACGGCCGTACGGTTCCGACCGAGCGCATCGTCGAGGCTATCACGGAGAAGACGGCGATCGCCGTGCTGTCGCACGCGTATTACGTTTCCGGCGCGATCGCCGACGTCCGCACGATCCAGCGCCATTGCCGAAGCGTCGGCGCGCTGCTCTGTGTCGACGCTTATCAAACGACGGGCGTCTACCCTTACGACGTTACGGCGTGGGATCTCGATCTCGTGACAGGCGGATCTCATAAATGGCTCTGCGGCGGCCCGGGCTGCGCGTGGCTCTACGTCAAGCCCTCGCTACTCGAGCGCTTCGCGCCGGCAGTCACCGGATGGATGGCGCATGCGCGCCCGTTCGCCTTTGAAGCTGCGCCAATGAAGCACGCGCCGTCGATGTACCGCTTCGGTAACGGAACACCGTCGATTCCGGCCTACATGGCGGCGCAGTGCGGGCATCGCGCGATCGCATCGATCGGCGTTGCGGACATTCGGGAGCATAACGTGCGGCTCACGCAGCGAATCGCAGCAATGGCGCTCGAGCGCGATTTGCGCGTCAATTCGCCGCTCGAGCCCGAGCGGCGGACCGGTTGGATCGGCATCGACTTCGACGGCGCCGAGGCAGCGTGCCGGAGGCTGATCGAGCGCCGCGTCTTCGTCGATTACCGTCCCCGTTGCGGAATCCGCGTTGGACCGCACTTCTACACCGAGGATGCGGATATCGACGAATTCTTCAAAGTCCTCGAATCCGTCTCGCGAGCCGCCGTGTCACCGTAGGTTATGGACGCGACCAGCATGATCGTCGACCATACCCGAATTGGCGCCGCGTTCCGGCGCCTTTCGATTCCGGTCGCCATTCAGATTCTCGGCGATCAGCTGCTCGGAACCGTCGATACGATTGCGATCGGCAGCATGGGCTTCATCGCGCTTGCGGGCGCGACGGCGGCGAACACCATCGCGATCGCGATTCTCTTTCTCGGCTCCGGCTTCTTATCGGGAATGTCGATCGTCGCCGCGCAACGGATCGGCGCCGGCGACGTCGAGGGATTCGCGCGCACCGTTCGTGCCGGCGTCGCTGCGCCGATGCTGGTCGCCGTGCTCGCATTTGCGGCAAGCTTGGCCGGAGCCGGCCCCTCGATTCACCTGCTCGTCGGTTCGCTTTCGACCGCGCACGCGAGCGCAATCTATTTGATCCTGCGATGCGCATCCATGATGCCGATCATGATCTCGGGCACGCTGATCGTCGGCCTCGGCGCGGCCGGAAACCGTCAGCTCGGTATCTTGGTGCTGCTCGTCGTCAATCTCGTGCACATCCCGCTGCTGATGATGCTTGGCCTCGGATGGTGGACGCATCATCCGTACGGAATCGTGGGCGCGGGAATCTCGTCGTTGTTATCCGAGACGATTGCCGCGGCGTTCGCGATCGTCTACGTTGCGCGGCGCCCAGTCTATCGCATCTTCGCAAGACCCGAGCTATCCTGGCCGCTCGCGAAGCGATGCGCCAATCTTGGGTTGCCCGAAGCGATCTTTCTGCTGGGCGTGACGGTTCCCGACATCGTCATTGTGGCGCTGCTCGCACCGCTGGGAGCGATCATCGTCGCCGCATTCCGCGCGCTCAACGTCGTCTCCGATCTGACGTTTGTCGTGCCGAGCCCGCTGCAGAGCGCGACGCAAGTTGTAATCGGGCAACGCTTGGGTGCGCGCGATCCCGCCGGCGCGCGTTGGTTCTTCGAGCGCGCGCTGCGAATCTCGCTGATCGTCACGACGATTACCGGCGCGATCGTCGCGATCTTTGCATGGCCGCTAGCGTACATTTTCACGCTCGATGCGGCGGTCGCGTCGATTGCGGCGCTTCCGCTCGCACTGCACATGGTCACGCTGCCGTTGAAAGGCTGGGCAATGATCTCGCTCTCGCCGATCCGCGCCTCCGGCGACACACGATTTTCGATGACCGTCGGGATCGTCTGCAGCGCACTCGTGATCCCACTGGCGTGGCTCGGCATCGAGCGTCTCCATCTCGGTCTCTACAGCGTCGCTTTCGGTTGGATCGCGGCATGGGCGATACGCCTGCTGCTGACGCAGTGGAAACTGCGCGACGGCGCCTGGATGCGGCGGGCTCCCCTAGCCGCTTAGGGAAATAGGAACGCTATGGCGTTCACCGAGGGCTTCATCTCCGAGCTGGTCGGGCGCCGAGCAACGATCGACGACCGTCCGATCGGCAAGGTCGCAGATTTTGTCGTCGGAAAACCCGACGCCGTCTTTCCTCAAGTGGACGGACTGGTCATCAAGACGCCGCAGGGGCTTCGCTTCGCGCCGATCGAGACGGTCGCGGACGTCGACCGTAACGGCAACGTCGCGCTCTCCGTCGCGCCGACCGAGCCGGCCCCGCCGGAGCAACAAGAGCTTTACCTCGTCGCGGATCTGCTCGACAAACAAATCGTCGACGTCGACGGCCGCAAGGTCGTTCGGATCAACGATATCGAGGTCGCCAATACCGGCGGCCGGCTCAGGGTCGTCGCGGCGGACGTCAGCCTTGCGGGATTACTGCGGAGACTCGGGCTGCGCTCGTTCGGTCAACGCTGGCTCTCGCGCATCGGCAATGTGCCGCGCTCGATGATCGCCTGGGACTCGGTCGCACCGATCCGCGAGGTCAACCCGTCCCAGGTGCAGCTCTCCGTCAAACAGAGCCGGCTCGCGCGGCTGCACCCGTCGGAGCTCGCCGAGATCATCGGCGACCTGTCGTCGCGCGAAGCGCTTGCGGTCGTCGGGCAGCTCGACGATGAAACCGCGGCCGACGCGTTCGAACATCTCGACAGCGAAACGCGTAAGAGCCTCATCGAAGACATCGGAACCGAACGCGCAGCCGACATCATCGAGGAGATGGACGCCGACGACGCCGCGGATCTCCTCGCAGAACTTCCCGAAGAGCAACAATCACAGCTGCTGGCGGAGATGAACGCCTATACCGCCGGCGAGCTGCGCGAGCTCGTGAAGTATCCCGAGGATACGGCCGGCGGAATGATGACGACCGATTACGTCTGGATCTATCCGCATCGCACGACGGAAGCGACGATTCGCAAAATTCGCGAGATCGCACCGGTCTCCGAGTTCATCTACTACCTCTACGTCCTTGACAACGACGATCATTTGCTCGGTGCGCTGTCGCTGCGCGCGCTCTTGCTTGCACTCCCGACCGCCTTCATCGATCGCATCATGGAGGCCGATCTCGTCACGGTCGAGCCGCTGACGCCGGCCGTCGATGTGGCCTCGACGATTGCGAAGTACGATTTACTCGCCGTGCCGGTCGTCGACGACAACGGCAAGATGCTCGGCATCGTCACGGTCGACGACGCAATCGATGCGATTATGCCCGAAGACGTAATCAAGAAACTGCCGCGCGTGCGGCGGAATCATCCGCGTCACATCGCGTCGTGAGGCCGGAAGAGATCGTCGCGTACACCGAAGCCCTGGCCCGCATCGCCGCCTCGGGCGGCGGTCCCAAAGCGCTCGCGGCACATCTCGCGCAGACGGCCGGTGGCGGCGTTCTGCTCGAGGATGCGAATTGGCGACATCTCACCAGCGCGGGTTCTGGAAGCATTCCGGCAAGTGCTCGCGGCGTCGTCGAAGCCGGCGCACCCGGACACGCACACTGCGTGACCGCGGGCAACGCCGGTGTCGGATGGCTTTCGCTGTTCGGCGGCGATCGCGCCGGCGACGCCGATATCTTGCTGCGCCTCACGGCAGCCGCAATTGGTGTCGAGCTGGCGCGCGACGGCGCGACGCTGCGCGGATGCGCGGGCGAGTTTTGGGAATTGCTGCTGACGCACGGCTTCCACGATGCGACGGCCGCACGCGACGAAGCCGCAGCGCGCGGCATAACGCTCGCGTCGCAGTATCTGGCCGTCGCGTTGGAGATCGAGGAGGGCGCAGCGTCCGAGGTTCGCCCGCTGATCGGCGACGCGTTTCGATCCTCCGAAACCGAGGTCGGGCTGTTGGAGCGTGGCCCGATGCTCTGTGCTTTCGTTCCAGCTCCGCGCGCGGTCGACGCAAGCAATGCGAAGACGGCCGCAACATTGCTGCCCAAAAGTATCGGGCGGCGCAGGCCGCACCTCCGCATTTCGGGCGGCGTCGGCACGGTGGAACCGCCGATCGCGCTGGACCGCAGCCTTCGCGCCGCCGAAGCGGCGCTTGCGATCGGGCGGCGCATCTATGGCGGCGGTCGAATCGTCGGCTACGACGATCTCGGCGCGTACCGGCTGCTGTACGAAGGCGCCGACGTGGAGCGGCTGCGCGCCTTCGCGGGCGGCGTGCTTGCGCCGCTGCGAGCCTATGACGAACAGCACCAGACCGATCTGGAACGCACGCTGCGGCTCTACTTTAAGGTGGGACAGAACGTGAAGACGGCAGCCTCGGAGCTCAACGTGCATCGCCACACGGTCTTCTATCGCTTGCGCCAGATCGGCGAGATCTGCGCGCGCTCGCTCGACACTCCGCAGGATCAACTAACATTGCGCATGGCAGTTGCAATCGATGAACTCCACGACGCGAACTGAGTGGCGTCGGCCCTCGGCCAAACGCGACGTCGTGCGCCTCGCGCGCGAGCAGAACGTCCGCTTCGTGCGTTTGGTCTTCGCCGACATCTTCGGCGTCAGTAAGAACGTCTCGATTCCGATCGACGAGCTCGAGCCTGCGCTTGACGGACGCATCACGTTCGATGGGGGATCGATCGACGGGTTCGTGCGTGGCGAGGAGCTCGATATGCTGCTGCGCCCCGATCCATCGACGTTTGCGGTCTATCCATGGCGCGCTGCCGGCGAGGGCACCGAAGCGCGCCTCATCTGCGACATCGCGATGCCCGACGGCGCGCCGTTCGAAGGCTGTCCGCGCACGACGCTGCGGCGCGCGATCGAGAGCGCGCCCGCGCTTGCGGGTCAACGCGTCGCGCTGGAGATCGAGTTCTACCTCTTCGAGCGGCATGACGGCGACGGCGCTTCGACGACGACGACGGACGTCGGCTCCTACTTCGACTTCTCCGCCAACGACCGTGGCGAAGAGGCGCGCAACGCGATCGTGGCGGCGCTGCGAGCGATGGGCGTCCCCATCGCGTCAGCGCATCACGAGCACGGCGCCGGGCAGCACGAGATCGATGTCGCGCACGACGATCCGCTCGCCGCGGCCGATCACGCGTTGACGCTGCGCATGATCGCCAAGCACGTCGCCGCGGACTTCGGCCTCGAAGCAACGTTCATGCCTAAGCCGCTGGCCGATAGCGCCGGCAGCGGACTTCATGCCGACTTCCGTCTTGCCGAAACGAGCGATGAGGAGACGGCGCTCTACGTGGTCGGCGGATTGCTGGCGCACGCCGCCGCGACGACTGCGATCTGCAATCCGACCGTCAACTCCTACAAGCGTCTCGTCGCTGCGTGGGACGCTCCGATTTACGCGGTGTGGTCGGAGCGCAGCGCCAACGCGCTGGTCCGCGTACCGCCGGGACATAAGCCTGCGCGCATCGAGATGCGCAGCCCCGACCCGGCCTGCAATCCATATCTCGCGCTCGCGGTGTTGATCGGCGCGGCGTCGGACGGCGTAACGCAAGCCACGCTGCCTGGGCCCGCATTAGTCGGATCGACCTACGACTTGACCGAGAAAGAGCGGCGCGAACGCGGAATTCGGACATTACCGAAGTCGCTGCGTCAAGCGATTGCCGAGCTCGACGGCGACGCCGTCGTGCGCGCGTCGCTCGGCGATCACCTCTATCACGCGTTTCGCGATGCGAAGCTCGAAGAGTACGAGCGGTACCGGCGCGCGGTTCATCCTTGGGAACGCGACCAATACCTCAGGCTGTACTAGCAGTGTCATCCTGAGCGTATCGAAAGACGACACTGCGTGAAGTCCCGAGCCTTAAAGCCGATTCTCTTGTCCTTTGGCATTGCCGGAATCGCCGCATTCGCGATTATCTTCGCACCCCCGTGGCTGCGGCCGATGGAGCGGGTCATCGCGTGCTACGATGCGGGGGCGCTGGCTCTTCTGGGTTGGCATTGGGCGCTCATTTGGCGAACGAATGCCGATGCGACGAAGCGTCGCGCCGCAGCGGAAGACCCCGGACGCGACGCCGTTTTCGTGCTCATCCTTATTGCAGTCGGATTCGGCTTCGTTGCCGCCTTCGCTATCTTAGGCCGCGGTCCGATCGACCGAGTTGCCCAGCACGTCGCGCTCCTCTACGTTCTTGGCTTCGGCACCGTCGTGCTCGGCTGGCTGCAGATTCACACGGAGTTCTGCCTGCGCTACGCGCACCTCTACTATCGCGATAGCGATCGGGATAAAGAGAGCGATCGCGGCCTCACCTTTCCGGGCGGCGAGGAGCCCAGCTACATCGATTTTGCCTACTTTTCATTCGTCGTCGGGATGACGTTCCAAGTCTCCGACGTGCAGGTTACCGCCAGGATCATTCGGCGCGCGGTTCTTGGGCACGGTCTCGTCTCGTTCGCGTACAACACGGCAATTCTCGCGCTGGTCGTCAACATCGTCTCCGGGCTGCTACACTAACGTCGCCATGGAAGACTCTCCGGCACCGCGCCCGACGCTGCCGGTCGCTGCGACCGCCGTGTGGGGGGTTCTGCTCTTTCCCGGCCTGCTCGGCGCGGCGCTTTCGCCGATGTTCTTCGATGCGCCCGGCTCGATGAACAATCCCGCAGCGTGGGCCAACGCTTTGATCGTAGCCTCGTTTCCGGTCTTATGTTTGATCGCCATCGCCGGATCGTGGATCGTTTGGTCCGTGCATCGAGGCCGCCCGCGCCGGCATCCACCCTACGCCGCGATCGCGTTTGCGCTGCTCCCCGTGCTTCCGATCGCCTACGTCGTTGCGGCGATGATTTTCGAGACGGTTGGCGTGTTGATGAGCGGCCAGCCCTTAGGCCTGCACAGCACGATCATCAAGCATTAGTGTGCGACGCTGAGCGTTGTGCCGAACGGGAACGTCAGGCCCGTGATCGTCTTGTATGCGTTGCCGCCGGCCGGATAATGCCAGAAGGGTGTGACTCCGGGGCTTTGCGCGGCGGGTCCGATGAGCGTTGAGCCCGCGATCCAGAATTGCTCGACGTTATCACCGCCCTTGAGCGTCACGGTCGCCACGACGTGCCCGCTCTCGGTCGTGCGGTAGATAAGTCCGTTTCCGTAGTTACCGACAGCGATGTATTTGCCGTCCCACTGCACGGCGCCGGCTTTATCAAACGTCTTGCCGAGCTTGAATTTCTTGAAGGCCTTCCCGCCCTTGGGAAGCTCGACTAACTCCACGTTGCCATAGCGGTCCCACGCATCGGCGAAGAGATTGCCGGAACCGTCGTAACCGCAGAACCAGGTTGCGTCGATCTCTTTATCTTCGTAGATTTTGGGCGTGCCTTTGGCTTTGGGGTAGACGGCCATCGCTCCATGTTCGTATGCGGAGAGCTGCGTCAGCGCGAGGTTGCCGCTGACGGGATCGACCGCGCAGCCGTTGGGAGCGCCCGACGCAGCGAGTTGTCGAATCGGACTCGATCCGCCGTGCGCGTATACGTCCACCGGTCCCGCCTCGTCAACGACGAAAACATCGCCGGCCTTGTTGCTGCAAAGTCCTGCGACCGATCCGAAGCCGGTCAGTTTTGAGACGAGGCTCCCTTTTGGATAGGTGTAAACGGCAACGTCGTTTGCACCGAGATCGGAAACGTAGAGCAGGTCTTGCGCCTTCGCATCCGGCTGCATTGCGGCCGGCGCAGTCAACGAACGTACTGCCATCGGCGGCGTGGCGCCCGCGGCGCATCCTGCGAGTAGCGCGGAAGCAGAAATAGCGAAGAAAAGGCGCCCATATCGTCGCGTCCTCATGCCACTATGGTAGCATGCCTGCCTGGCGTTTGAGAAGATCCCACACAAACTCGACGTCGCTGCGCGTCGTGCGCAGATTGCCGATCGCGAGACGAAGCGCATAACGCCCGTTTATCTTGGTATGCGATAGGAACGCTTCGCCCGTCGCGTTCACCGCTTCGAGGATAGCGGCGTTGCGCGCCTCGAGCTCGGCTCCGCCGCTTCCAGGCGGCGCGTAGCGGAAACAGACGACCGAGAGCGGATGCGGCGCGAGGATCTCCCAGTGCGGCTGCGCGCGAACCCAGTGAGCGAACTCTTGCGCAAGGGCAATGTGATCGCGCAGCCGCTGGCGGATACCCACCGCGCCGAAGTGGCGCAACACGAACCACAGCTTGAGTGCACGGAAGCGGCGCCCGAGCTGCAATCCGTAATCCATATAGTTGACGGCGTCGGCTTCCGGCGTCGTGAGATACTCGGGCACGAGGCTGAACGCACGCCGTACGATCGCTTCGTTCTTGACGAAAAGCACCGAGCAATCCATCGGCACGAACATCCACTTGTGCGGATTGACGACAAAGGAGTCGGCCAACTCGACGCCATCAAGAAGGCTGCGGAACTCGGGGATGATCGCCGCGACGCCGGCATATGCAGCGTCAACATGGAGCCAAATCCCATTGTCTCGCGCGATTTTGGAAATCTTGCGCACCGGATCGACTGAGGTCGTCGAGGTCGTTCCGACGGTGGCGACGATCGCCATCGGCAACATCCCCGCGTCACGATCGGCCGCGATGCGCGCGCTCAACGCATCGGGACGCATGCGAAACTCGTCATCGCATTCGACGCGCACGACGTTGCGCCGCCCGACGCCGAGCACGAGCGCGGCCTTCTCGACGTGAGAATGTGTTTCGTCCGTGATGTAGATTCGCAGCGCCGGCAGCGCGCGTCCCGACATGCCATCCTCGCGAATCGTCGGATCGAGCGCTTCGCGCGACGCAGCCAACGCGGTGAAGCCGGCGATCGAGGCGGTATCGTAGACAATACCCGTCCACTCTGGCGGCACGCCGAGCAATCGGCCCAGCCAGCGCATCGTTACTTCCTCGAGCTCCGTCGCGGCCGGTGAGGTACGCCAGAGCATCGCTTTTACGTCGAGCGTTGCGGCGAGCGCCTCGGCCGCAATTGCCACGGGCGCTGCGCTCGTGGCGAAGTAGGCAAAGAACCGCGGGTGGTTCCAGTGCGTTGTCGCCGGCACGACAACGCGCTCGAAATCGGCCAAGATCCGCTCGAAGGACTCGCCGTACTCGGGAGCCTCGTCCGGAAGCGCGCCGATAACGTCGCCGGGCCGGACTTGGGGAAACACCCGGTAGCGCCGAGGATTCTCGAAATACTGCGCGATCCAGGCGCCCACGCGGTCGAAGTCGTCGCGCTCGAAGCGATTTTGGTCCATCTTGATAGGGCACCTAGTGTTGGCGAGACGAACGGAGAAGGCCCGCAGATGAAATACCGCACGTACCCGCGCAGCGACGTCACCGTCAGCGAAATCGGCTTCGGTCTTTGGACGACCTCGACCGGCTGGTGGGGCGAAAAGAGCGACGACGAGGCGGTCGCGATGCTGCACACCGCTTACGATCTCGGCATTACGCTCTACGACGCCGCGGATACGTACGGCAACGGGCGCAGTGAAGAGCAGCTCGCCAAAGCCTTCGCCGATCGGCGTGAGCGCGTCGTGTACGCTACGAAATTCGGCTACGACTTTTCGAACGCCGCGCAGGAGCGCCGCGGCCAATCCGAGCTCCCGCAGGATTTCTCGCCCGCATTCGTACGCCGCGCGCTCGAAGCGTCGCTGCGCCGTCTCCAGACCGACCATATCGACATCTATCAAATGCACAACGCGCGGATGGCACAGATCGATGACGACGCACTCTGGGAGCTGCTCGAATCGTTGCAGCGTGAAGGCAAGGTTCGGATGTACGGCATCGCACTCGGACCGGCCATCGGCTGGCTCTACGAAGGCCTCGAAGCGGTGCTGCGGCGCAATGTTGCGACGCTGCAAATCATCTGGAACATGCTCGAGCAGTATCCGGGCGACGAGCAGATTCGCGCGTCGTACGATTCGAATGCAGACACGGGCTACATGATTCGCGTGCCGCATTCGAGCGGGATGCTCGAAGGCCACTACACGGCGGAGACGACGTTTCCCAAGAACGACCACCGCCGCCACCGGCCGCGCGAGTGGCTGATCAACGGTGTCGAGAAAGTTGCGCAGCTGCGCTTCTTGGAGCGCCCTGATCGAACGTTAGGCCAAGCGGCGATTCAGTGGTTGCTCGCGGAGCCGCGCGTGATGACGGTGCTACCGAATATTTACGACCGCGCACAACTGGCGGAGTTCGCAGCGGCATCCGACGCGCCGGCGCTAACGGCGGAGGAGCTGCGGCGGATCGATGCACTGTATAAAGAAAACTTCGGCATCGACGAGCCGCCGATGGCCTTCAAGGGCACGATGGAACGGCCGTTGGCTACTGCTGCGTCGCTCCGAGCAGCTACGTCGAAGGATGATCCGAGGTAACGTATGAGACACGAACACGTCCATAGCCCGCACGCGCCGCACCCGATCGGGCCGTATAGCCAAGCGGTGCAATGTGGCATGGAACTCTACTGCAGCGGGCAGATTCCGCTCGATCCGAAGACCGGCGAAATCGTCGAGGGCGACGTCGGCGCACAAGCCGAGCGCGCGATCGAAAATCTCGGCGCCGTGCTCTGCGCCGCCGGCTACGAATTCGTCGACGTCGTCAAGACGACGATCTTTCTCGTCGACATGAACGACTTCGCCGCGGTCAACGCGGTCTACGAAAAATATTTCGGCATGTCTAAGCCGGCCCGCAGCACGGTCGCAGTGGCCGCGCTCCCGCGCGGCGCCCGCATCGAAATCGACTGCATCGCCCGAGCCTGATTTACTGCGGGGATTGGCCGGCTTGCATCAGCCGTTGCGTCTCTTCTTTGGCGATCTGCGAAACATCGGGATCGAGCGACGTTTGTGCGACTTTGAGCTGCGCGAGCGCGAGCGCCTTCTGCCCCTGCGCGGCGTAAGCACGCGCTAAGAGATAGCGCACGCGGCCGTCGTACGGCGCTGCAGCGACGCCCTTGAGCAGTGCCGACTGCGCGAGCGAATAGAGCCCGTTGTGCTCGTAGTCGATGCCCAGGTTGACATAGGATTCGGGAACGTACGGATTGACCGCGATCGCCTGCACGTAATACGCGACGGCCCGCTTCCAATCGCCGCGCGCGTCTGCCAGATAGCCGAAGTTGACGAGCGCCTCAGGGCGCTCCGGCTCGAGCCGATGCGCCTTGGTGAAATCGGCCATCGCTTCGCCATAGGCTCCGGACTGAATCTTCGCAACGCCGATATTATCGAGGCAGGCGTAGTTGACCGGATCGATGTTCAGGCAATCCGCTAAATACTCGAGTGCCGTTCCAGGGTCGTGCAAGTCAAGGTAGGACATGCCGACTCCGTTGAGCGCGGCGATCGAGCGCGGATCGCTATCGAGCGCGCGTCGAAAATACCGCACCGCCTCGGTTGGGCGATGAATCGTCTGGAAAATCTCGCCCAGCTCTTCTTGAATGTCGGCGTTGTTGGGCTCGTTGCGCGCCTGGGCAACCATATCGTCTTGGTACGTCTGCAGATCGCCTTTGCGCAAATGCAGCAGGACGAGATCGCGAATCGAGTCCGTGCCGGGCAATGCGTCTTGAAACTCGACGATCGCCGGGTCGACCTGATTTTCCGTCGCATAGACCACGCCGAGCCGGTTGTGGGTCTGCTTGTCGTGTGGATTACGCGCCAAGAGCGCTTTGTAAACGGCCTCCGCGCGATCGAATCGGCCTTGGCGGTAGTAGAGGTCGCCCAAGAAACGTGCCGCTTCGGCCGCATTGGGATGCGTCGCAACGAAGTCGGCTAGCTGCTGCACGGCGCGGTCCATGTCACCGGAGGCGATGAGCTCGCGCGCGTACGTAATGGCGGCTTGCTGATCCGCCGTCTGGTGCGCTTCCGGCGAAAGAATGACGGAATCGCTGACTGCGCGCACCGGCATGGCCAGTACCGCCGCGAAGGGCAGCGCAAGCAGGACAAGGCCGCAGAGATTGCGTCGGTTCATGGTTGGCTCCTTACCCCCACTATAGCGCACTGCCGGCGCGGGGCGTGACGCCTAGCGGACCAAGGGCAGCACGTTGCTCGGCGTGAGCGGATAGAACGTCATTGCAATGACGAAGAACGCGCAGATGGCGGCGCTCGCCCACGCCAACGGTACGAACGGGCGAAACTCGAGTGCCTCGCCCTCGTCGCGCGCGTACATGACGCGAATCACTTTCGCGTAGGCGTAGAGCGAAATCGCCGTGCCCACGATCAACAGCGCGCCCAGCCAGATATAGCCGCTCGATACGCTGCTCGAGAGAATGAGAATTTTTCCGAGGAACCCCGCCGTCGGCGGCAATCCCGCTAACGCGAGCAAGAATACGGTCATCGCCGCGGCCAGCCAGGGCCGGCGGCGGCCCAGGCCGCGGTAGTTTTCAACGAGCGCGCCTTCTTCGTCGTCGCCGGAAATCGCAGCCGCAACCGCAAACGCGCCGAGGTTCATAAATGCGTATGCGACCAGATAGTAAAGCGCATACCTCAAGCCCATGGGCGTGCCGCCGGCAAGCGCCGTCAAGATATAGCCGATTTGCGCGACGCCGGAATAGCCGAGCAAGCGTTTGAGATTCTCCTGCGCCAGCATGCCGACGTTTCCGGCGATCATCGAAATACCCGCGACGATCCAGACCGGAAGCAGCAAGTCGTCCGCGGCCTGGGGCGGTACCGCCGCGTAGATGAAACGCGCAAAGACGGCGAGCGTTCCGGCCTTCGTCGCGACACTCATGAACGCGGTGACCGGCAGCGGCGCGCCCTCAAAAACGTCGGGCGTCCAGGTATGGAACGGGACCAGGCTCAGCTTGAAGACGATGCCGATCAAGAACATTCCAGCGCCGATCCAATAATAGGGTGTCACGGTCACCCCGGGGTTGACGAGATCCGAAAGCCGGATGCTGCCGGTCGCCCCGAAGAGCAATCCGAAGCCGAATACCAAAAACCCGGTCGCCGTCGAGCTCAAGATCAAATACTTGAGCGCCGACTCGCGCGCAGTCTTGCGGTCGACGGTTGCGCAGAGCGCGTAGAGCCCCAACGAGAGCAACTCGAGTCCGAGGAAGATCATCATGAGGTTGGCGGCGCCGGCCATGAGCATCGCGCCACACGCGCTCCACAGCATGATCGCCGTCATGCCCGCCACGCGCTGCGGCGCTCCGACCTTAGCGTAGAGGATCAGCGATCCGGCCGCCGCGATCAAGATGATCTCTTGAAAGACCGTCGCGAAACCGCCAACCATAAAGCCGCCGAAAAACGCATCGTAGTTGTGACCGAATTGGCGCGCGGCGAAATACCCCGCGGCAACCGTCCCCAGCAGTCCGATGACGATGGAAACGTAACGCTGGCCGTCTCGGCCGGCGAAGAAATCGGCAATCAGCACAACGAGCGCCGTGACCGCGACGATGCTCACCGGCAAGACAGCCGCCCAATCGTGGTGCGTGAACGGAATCGTCACAGGCGCAGCAACGGCGCCGGATCGACTCCGAGCACGACGAGTGCGAGCAGCAGCGGTGCGACCGCGAGCCCTTCCAGCCACGAAAGATCGGCGCGAATAGGAACGTCTTCCACTTCGGGACCGTTCATAATGTCCTGGTAGAGACGTATCAGGTACGCCGCCGCGAGCACGATGGCGATCAGCGCGACCACGACCGGCCAGGTGTAGCCGGCTTGATAGACGCCGATCAAGATCACGAGCTCGCCGACGAACCCGGCAAGGCCGGGTAATCCGAGCGCGGCAAGCGCTGCGATACAGAGTGCACCGGCGAGGCGCGGATTCTTCGATCCCAAACCGCCCAAGCGCAGCAGTGAACGCGTCTCTTCGCGCTCTTCGACGTAGCCCAAGATCATGAAGAGCGCCGCGGAGAAGAGCCCGTGCGCAACGATATAGACCAGCGCTCCCTTGAGCGCGAGCGGATTCATCGACGCGATCGCGATCACGATCAGCCCGAGATGCGAGAGCGACGAGTACGCGACCACGCGCTTCGCATCGTTCTGTACCAATGCGACGACTGCACCATAGATCAGCGAGACCGCCCCCAGCACCATCAACGGCAGGGCATATTCGCGCAGGTAGTTCGGCAGCAGCGGAACCACGATCGCGAGAAAGCCGTAGAGCCCGGCCTTCGACTGGACGGCCGAAACGACCGATACCATCGGCGCCGGCAGGCCGCTATAGGTCGGCGGCATCCACGTATGCAGCGGCCAGACCGGCGTCTTGACCAAAAACGCAAAGGCAAACCCCGCAAAGATCCACGGCGCCCACGTGCCGATCAGCGGCGCGCCGCCTCGTCCGATAACGTCGGTCGAGCCGTAGATGACGCCGAAAGCGGCCGTGGCCAGCAGCAGCGTCAATCCCCCGGCAAAGTTGTAGATGAAATAACGCCACGCCGTCGTTGGATGTTCGCCCCAGTTGAGCAGTCCGAAAAAAACCGGAAGCAGCATCAGGTCCCAAAAGAGCGCGAAAACGAGCAAGTCCCGCGCCAGGAAGAGACCGAGCATGGTGCCTTCGAGCATGAGCAGCAACGCGACGAAATCGCGAGTCCGCGCGACGCGCGTCGTCGCGATGGCGCACGCCGTGCAGAGCGCGAGCAGCAGCGCGATCCAGAGCGCAACCGGCGTCGTACCGAAATGGAACGCAGCAGTGAACGGACGCGATAGCCAGCGCACGCTCCACTGCGCGTCGCGTTCGGCGATGAGCATCGCGAAGGTCGCCACCGCAACGGCCGTACCGATAACGCGCGATAGCGCCCGGTCGCTACGCGGCAGCGCGTAGAGTAACGCGCCGACCAGGAGCGGCAGCAGAATGGTAATCGGTACGAGCGCCATGCTAATGCAGCGCCCCGGCAGCAAACGCGTAGTAGACGATGAAGCACGCCGCGCCAAAGACCAAAATCAAGGCATACGCTCGGACCAAACCGGTCTGAAAGGACCGCACGAGCGCCCCGAGCCAGCGCGCCCAAAAGACTACGTCGCGCACGGCGCCATCGATCACGTGCGGATCGAAGACCGAGCCGAAGAACGCGCCGAGCCGTTGCGCCGGACGAACGAAAAGCAGTTGGATCGCGTCGTCGACGTAGAACCGATGCACGAGAATGGCCGGCGTCGTGCGCGCTTCGCCTTCGAGGCGCCCGGCGGCATCACGCTGCGCGGGTGCAGATGCATACCGCCACCACGCGATCCCAGCGCCGATGAGGACGAGAACGAATACAATCGTCGACGTTGCACCCTCCGGAATCGCCGGCGGACGGTGGCTCGCGATGGCCACCGTCTCAGAACCAAATTGCGACGCGAAGAACCGCGCCCAGGGCGAGTTCTCGCCGCCGCTCAAAAGCGCCGCGCCGATGGCAACACTGGGAGCGACGAGAATTGCGACGGGGACGTTCATCTTCCAGCCCGGGGCGTGCGGGTGATCGACGTTGCCCCGATACTCGCCAAAAAACGCGATGAATAGCATCCGGAACATGTAGTAGGCGGTGATCGCGGCCGTCAAAGCACCGATTGAGAAGAGCACGGGATGCCCGAACTGCAAATCGCCGTAGATTACTTCGTCCTTTGAAAAGAAGCCGCTGAACCCGGGGACGCCGGTGATCGCGAGGACTGCCGTCAGCATCACCCAGAACGCAAATGGCATCTTCTTCCACAAGCCGCCCATCTTGCGAACGTCTTGTTCGTTATTGAGTGCGTGAATCACGAGGCCGGCACCGAGAAAGAGCTGCGCCTTGAAAAAGGCGTGCGTAAAGAAGAGCGCGACCCCGCCTTCGTATGCTCCGACGCCGACGCCCATGATCATGTAGCCAATCTGCGACATGGTCGAGTAGGCGAGAATCCGTTTGATGTCCCACTGTGTGCACCCGAGAATCGCTCCGATCAGCGCCGTTACGCCGCCGACCGTCCCCACCAAGAGCTGCGCTTGCGGGCTATGGTTCCACAGCGGTGCGGAACGGGCGACGAGATAGACGCCCGCCGTCACCATCGTCGCCGCGTGGATGAGCGCGGAGACCGGCGTCGGGCCTTCCATTGCATCGGGCAGCCAGGTGTGCAACGGCACCTGCGCCGACTTTGCGGCCGCGCCGATAAAGAGCGTCGCGCAGATCCAAAAGATTAGCGACGGGCTCAAGCCGGCGGCCGCCGAAAAAGTGTCGCCGTAGCCGATCGAGTGCACGTTGGCGACGATCAGGAAGATCGCGAACATCATTCCGACGTCGCCGACTACGTTGATAACGAAGGCTTTGCGCGCGGCCGCAACCGCGGATGGCCGATCGAACCAGAAGCCGATCAGAAAGTACGACGCGAGCCCGACGAGACCCCAGCCGACGAGCAGCCCAACCCAATTGTCCGAGAGCACGAGCGTCAACATCGCGAAGACGAAGAAGCTCATGTACGCGAAGAAGCGCGCGTAGGCGCGGTCGCCTTCCATGTAACCGATCGAATAGAAGACGATCAAGAATCCGACGCCCGTAATGATGAACGTCCAGAGCAGCGAGAGCGGGTCGAGCAAAAGACCGAAATCGAAGCCGGGGAGCCACGAGCCGAGCGCCTGATTTGCACCGAGACCGCCACCCACGCTCTGCGTCGCCGCGTTCCACGACAGCGCCGCCAGCACGAACGACGAGCCGACCACCGCCGACACCAGCCAGCCCGCGAGCGTGCGCAGCTGCGGCCCAAACGCCCAACAAAGGATCGCTCCGGCGAGCGGCAGCAGCCAAAGCGCTATTAACAGCGGATACGAGCCTGGAACGCCGACCAAGTGATGCGGCATCTCAGCCGCGCAACGCCCGAACGTCGTCGACATCGACATATCGCTCGGGGCCGAAGGTCGTTACGATGATCGCCAACCCGATCGCGGCCTCCGCGGCGGCGACGGTGATTACGAGAAATGCGAAAATGTGGCCCGCATTTTGAAGCCAGACGCGGGCGAAGGCGATGAAGAGCAGGTTCGCGGAATTGAACATCAGCTCGATGCTCATCAGCATGATGAGCGGGTTCCGGCGCACGATCACGCCGACGACGCCGATGAAGAACACGACCGCCGCCAGGCCGACGTAATGATCGATCGGTACGGCCATCAGTCCGTTCCTTCTCGCAGGATCGCCTCGCGCATGGCGCGTTCGACTTTGCGCTCGTGTCCGCGTGGTGCCGCGTCGCGTATTTGGTCGCCGCCGAGCGTGATAACGCCGATCACGGCCACCATGAGGATCAGCGCCGTCACCTCGAACGGCAGCAGCTGCACCGTGAAGAGCGCGGTCCCGAAATCACCGACGCTGCCGAAGACGTTCGCCGCTCCCACCGGACCGTTCGGCGGGCGTGTCGGAGCCGGAACCGCTTGCGAAACCGTATAGACCAAAAATCCCAGCGAGACGAGTACGACAACGGCACCCGGTACCCAGATCCTCGGCAATCGATTCGGCCCCATCGGGAACGGCGCGACGCCGCTGCCCAGCAACGCGATCACGAACACGAAGAGCACCAAGATCGCACCGGAATAGACGATGATTTGAATGACCGCCAAGAACTCGGCGGAAAGCGTCACGTAGAGCACCGCGAGCGCTGCAAAGTTGAGCAGCAGCGCGACGACGCTGTAGACCGGCTTACTCGCCGCGATCGTCCAAACCGCGCTCACGATCAGAATGACCGCTAAAATCCAGAACTCAATCATGCTCAGCGTCATCCTGAGGAGCGCGCGTGTCATCCCGAGGAGCGCGCGTATCATCCTGGGGAACGCGCGTGTCATCCTGAGGAGCGCGCGTGTCATCCTGAGGAGCGCGCGTGTCATCCTGAGGAGCGCGCGCAGCGCGCGTCTCGAAGGGGCGCGTCTC
>Ga0070731_10000899_pt1 | contig 34568 bp, 29 predicted proteins | sample Coa_R1_2_FD_66448 | JGI IMG/M metagenome (GOLD analysis project Ga0070731, IMG submission 66448) | Surface soil microbial communities from Centralia Pennsylvania, which are recovering from an underground coalmine fire - Coalmine... | ecosystem: Environmental > Terrestrial > Soil > Unclassified ... | reverse complement strand
CATGGCCCAAGGCGCGCGCCGCCGCACGGGCTCCACCTACGCGCTGGCGATAACTGGCATTGCCGGGCCGGACGGGGGCACTGAGAAAAAGCCTGTCGGCACCATCCACGTGGGCCTGGCGGACCCGGCCGGCGTGCACACCCTGCACCGCCAGTTCTTCGGTGATCGCACACGCATCCGCCAGTTCTCCACCCAGATGGCGCTGGATATGCTGCGGCGCGCGCTCGCACGGATTTCCTGAGGCGCTTGCCGCACCTGCTATAATTATCCTCATTTGGGGGCATAATTCATCATGATAAACTCGCTTTTTACGCCTGAATTTCAATCTGTTTTCAATTCGGTTAAGGACACCGGCGGTCCGCCCAAAGCCTTCCCTTCGCCCATAGACTGGCGCGACCAAACGATCTATTTCCTGATGATCGACCGGTTCAACAACCCCGCCGCGGCGCCCGGCCACCAGCCCTTCGACGATCCCGAGTTCTTCGGATTTCAAGGCGGCAATTTTGCGGGAATTCAGCAACAATTACCGTATATTAAGGGGCTGGGCGCGGGCGCAGTTTGGCTCAGCCCGGTGCTGGCCAACGCTCTCAACCAGCCGGGCACCTATCATGGCTACGGCATCCGCGATTTCCTGCACGCCGACCCGCGCTTCGCGCAGGATGCCGCGCACGCCGACGACGAGCTCCGGTCGCTGGTGGATGCCGCTCACAGCCAGGGTCTCTATGTGATTCTCGATATCGTCTTGAACCACACCGGCGACGTATTCGCTTACGTGTGCGATCCCGGCGAAACCGATTGCACCGGCAGCCAGGGCGCGCAAGCCGACTTCCGCTCCACGCCGCGGGCCATCCAGTGGCGGGACGCTCAATCCAATGCCCATCCCGAATGGCCCGACGTCGCCACCATTCCCAACCCGCCCGCCGACGCTCTGGTGTGGCCGCTGGAGTTCCACGACAACTCCTTTTACCGCAGGCAGGGCACTCCGGACCCTTCCGGTCCGGACACCATCGGCGATTTTGCCTCGCTGAAGCAGCTCCGCACGGACAACGCCCAGTTGCAGCAGTTCCTGATTCGCGCCTATCAATACGTGATCGCTCGCTTCGATATCGATGGTTTCCGCATCGACACGCTGCGTTACCTGCCGCCGGGGTTCGCTCAATTGTTCGGCAATGCCATCCGGGAATTTGCCCTGAGCTCCGGCAAAAAGAACTTCTTCACTTTCGGCGAAGTCCTGGTGGGCGATGACGAGGAAGAAATCGCGCGCTTCATCGGCCGCACGACTACGGAACAGGCAGACATGGTGGGTGTGGACGCCGCTCTCGATTATCCGCTGTTCAACAATCTGAAGCCCGTGATGAAGGGCTTTTCCCCGCCCTCAAACCTGGTGAGCATGTATCAGTTTCGCAAAAGCGTCGAGGCGGACGTGCTCAGTTCCCACGGCGACGCTACGCGCTATTTCGTGACGTTTCTGGATAACCACGACATGAAGGAGCGCATCCGCTATGAACAGCCCGGCAACCCGCATCAGTTCGACGACCAGGTGAATCTCGGACTGGCCTGTCTCTATAGCCTGCCCGGAATTCCCTGCCTTTACTATGGAACCGAACAGGGCCTGCACGGCGCCGGTAAAGACGATCCCGCGGTCCGCGAGGCGCTGTGGGGTGGGCCGGGCTTTCCGCGCGATAGCTTCTATTACACGCACATCTGCAAGATTGCCGCCGTGCGCGCGTCCCACACCGCCCTGCGCTACGGCCGCTTCTACTTCCGGCCGGTCTCGGGTGATGGCAGCAACTTCGGCGTATCCCCGTTCCAGCAAGGTATCCTGGCGTTTTCGCGGATTCTGATGGATCAGGAAGTGGTAGTGGTGGCCAACACCAGCACTACGGACACACGCAGCTTCGATGTCATCGTGGATATCACCCTGAATCAGCCGGCCGACCAGCTCACTGTGCAATACAGCAACAAAGCGGCCTTCGAGGGCCCCGCGCCGGTCCAGGACAAGGCGGCCGGCACGGTATCCGTGCAGGAGCCGGAAGGCGGCATCGGCACGGGGCCGGTGCGCTCCATACACGTCACTCTGGCCCCGCTGGAGGTCCAGATTCTGGCGCAATGAGATTACGGCGTCACCGTGATGGCAGCCGCTCCGCTGTCCCAATAGTAGTTATACGTCCAGTTTGAGTTAAACACGCCGATATCGATAGAGTAAGTTCCCGCCGGCACATTGCTGGCGGGAGTCCAGCTATACGAATACGGATGGCTCTGGCCGGCGGCAAAGTTCTGGCCGGTCCAATAAGCCGTAGCGACCGCGCTTCCCGATTGATTGAAGATCTGCAGCTCGACAATTGCGTTCGTCAAGCCTGCCGAGCCCGTTTCAGTCACCGTCGCCGAGATATTGCTCGCAGCTCCCGACGCGATAGTCGCCGGATTCGCGGTCGCCGAAGAGGTGAACGTGGTCGACGAGTTCACCGTAATCGTGCCGGCGGACGAGTTCCAGTTCCATAGCTGCCAGGTGGAGCTGAATACCGCGACCTGTATCGTAAACGTCCCCGCCACGGCCGGTTGCAGGGTCAGATTATAGCTGTGCGACTGGTTCTTGGAGAAGTTTTGTCCGGTGAAATTCTGGGTGGCGGCATTGTTGCCATTTGGGTCGGTCACATAGATCTGCACAATTCCGCCGCTCAACGAGTGCGCCGTACAGGTGACCTTGGCCGTGACGGTCGTGCTCGCCCCTTGCATGACCGGGTTCGGCGATGCCGAGGCCGACGATGTAAACGTGGGGGGCGCTATCGGTTTCGCCGCCAGCGGCGCGGAGTTCGGACTGCTGCCCGCCGCGTTCGAAGCCGACACTACGTAGTAGTAAGTCGTTCCGTTTGTCAGGCCGGTATCCTTGAAACTCGTGGGCGACGGGCTGGAAACCGTGCCTATCTGGCTGTAGGGACCGCCGCTGGCCGTACCCCTGCTCACTGTGTAGCTGGTCGCACCTCCCGAGGCGTTCCACGTCAGGGTTACGGTGCGGCTCCCCACAGTCGCCGCCAGGCCCGTAGGAGCGGGTGGTGGGGAAGTCACGTTACCCGGCGCGATCACGAACAGCGTGATGCTCTGCGGCGGCAGCGTAGCAGCGATCGCATTGTTGGCGATGGCCACGTTGCCGAGCGCGGTGATAGCGGTCTGCGACGCGGAAGCAATCTGCCACACCTGCGCCGTGCCGGTGGTCGCGAAGTTCGCCAGGCTAACGGATACCGGGGTGCTCCCCTGCTGTTTGTTGATCGCCATCACGGTCAACGCGCCATCCGTGGAGCGCACGGCCGCGAATGCGGACAGGTTATCGGGATTGGCGACTCCCGCAGAAACGCTGGTGTCTCCGAACGTAGAGTTGTGTCCGTCGTAGTTGCGATAGATCTGCATGGCCAGATAGGTCGGCGAGGGGTTGAGTGGGACCGTCCAGCGGGTAGCCAAATCCAGCGCCTGGCGGCCGAAAATACCGAGCACGTCGGCCTGCGTGGTGGCTCCGTTCAGATTGGCTTCGTCGCCCCAGTTGTACTCCGTGACAGCCGTCTTCAAGCCCGGATAATACTGCTGCACCCAGCTCTTCAGGTTCGGAATCAGGTCGACGATGCCACCGTTGATCCCCACCTGCGCGATCCAGGATTGATCCACGTAGTGCGGATCCCAAAGGGAGCGCGTCGACTGATTGCGGATGAGCTGGGCTGCCGTCGAATCGTTGTTGCTGAAGGAGCCGTCCTGCGGATAATAATGCACGCTCAGCACATTCAGCAGGTGCTTGCCGCTGGTCTGCTGATAGCTGTAGAGTTGCTGCATCAGCCAGGGATAGTAATACGTGTTGTTGTGCGTGGCGTAGTCCGATCCAGCGCCGGTTCCGTTCTGCTGATCGAAGCCGCTGTAGAACAGCGCCAGCCATCCCCATTCCTCGGGGCCGACGATAGTCGCGGCCGGGTCCAGCCCGCGCACCGCGCCCGCGTAGTTGAGGAAATCGTTATAGATCTCGTTGTAGGTCGCGCCCACCGGATGCACGTCGCGGTGGGTGCTGTGCCAGATGGACGGCTCGTTGTCCGTCAGGTAATACTTCACGCCGCCGGCCGATGATAATCCCCAGGTGTTGACCAGATGCTGCACCCACGACTGCTCGAACGCCGGACTATTCGCGGTGCTGGCATCCAACGGATTGTTGCCCGTAATGTATGGATTGCCCGCCGCGGTGCCGATGCCGTTTCCGGCATCCGGGTTGTAAGGGTCCCAGCCGGTTTGCGGGCCGTACTTGGCGATCGAGAAGGACCACTGGGTAGCGCGGCCGGGCCCCAGGTTCCCGATATAGGTGATCATCGGAATCGTCACCAGCGCCTGGGCTCCCACGTTGGCGGCGCGCGTGGTGGTAATGAAGTTGTCTAACCGGTAGCCGGGTGTCGCAACCGAATCGGCAAAGCTCTCAAAGTACCAGTCGTTGCCGCGGTTATCGGAATTGAGCTGCCAGTTATAGCTGGTCTGCGCATTCCCACCGCTGCGGTTGAGGGGAGCGTTTAGAGCCGTCAGGTCGGTGGTGGCCGCGAAAGCCAATCCGTAAATGTCGGGGCTGATCGGATGCCGGTTGGCGTTGGCATCCACGGCGACGTAGGTGGCCGGGTTCTGCGCCAGCAACGGCGGCACGGCCGCCAAAGCCAGTAGTACCGCTGCGAGTCTTTTGTGCATGCCGCCTCGAAGCGTACTGCCGCACCGCGGGACTGTCAAGACTGTCTTGTGTTAGATCGCTCACTCCAGCAGCAGACCCTGATAGCGGCCCATCCAATAAGGCAATAGGAAGGCTGCGCCATCGTCTTCGCTGCGTCCATCCGCGCCGCCATCGATTTCAAATGGATTCGAATTCCATTTCATAACCGGCCGTTCGTCGGGAGGCAGCAGCGTGATGGCCTGCCGCCGCTTGAACCTGTCGCGAGCCGGATCCATCACGATGTCGCCGCGATATGAATTCTTCACGGCCCATTCCACGGTATCGACCGGCATGCGGTACAGCGTCCGCACCGCGCCTGCCAGGTGCGCAGACGAAGCGGGCTCCGCCAGGTTGTATATGAAAGTCCACAGCGGACAATCTTCCCGGGCCAGGTTCTCCCACCATCCATTTATGGCCGGCCGGTAGTAGCGTTCCCGCAAAGCCGGATCGTTTTCATACCGGAAGAGGCCATAGAAAGAAAGCATGGCCAGCTCTTCATCGGAGTAGTTGATCTCTCGGCGCAATTCCTTGTAGCGCGTGGCTGTTTGCGCGTAGCCCAGGTTCAGTGCCGCTTTGCGGTACTCCTTTTCATAACGGGGATTCCTTGTAATGTGAGCGGCGGTCTTCAGAAAGCTCAAAAGTTCCATGCTGTTCAGGGCGCTGTCGCCGGGTTCCTGACGGAAATAATCCTGCGACCAGCGGCCCCATGTCGTCGGCTTGCCGTTTACATCGATCAGGTAGTAGCCGTGATCGAGAATATGATCCATGATGCGCGCCGCGGTCTCGGAGATGCGCCTCTTCAACGCCATATCCGGCAGCAGGTCGTTAGCCACGCCGTACAGGAAGAAATGTCCCACGATCTCGTCCGAGCTCGTATCGCCCTTCCAGTAATATTGGCCATCGGGTGTCCAGTGCCACTGGCCGTCGGCAGGCATCGGTTCGCCCTTGCAAATGTAAGACCGAGCCGGAAACCCGCGCTTCCCCGCCACCTCCTCCAGAAACAGGACCGCATCGATCGACCGGGTAGCGTTCTCCAGCGCCTCGGGCGACCGGGTGACGGCGTAGCGGAAGCATTCGGCCGCCGCGTACATGGACGTCCACAAGCCGTCGTTGTCGTCGTCCCGCAACTGGTTGCTTGTCAACTCCCCCGGCACGCCCAGAATTGATGGCGCCACCAGACCGTGCCGGTCATGCCGCGCATGGATGCGCTCCTCGAAGAGCGCCGCTTTCGCCGCCATCGTCATCGCCCGCAGCTCGATGTGCGACACGCCCGTCCGCGTGCGGACCCACATCCCCGCGGCCTGACCGGCGGAGAGCTGTAGCACGTCGTCATCCGGCAGATAGCGTTTGCCGGCGAAATACTGGCGCCGGTAGCGTTCTGGCGCGCGCATGTCCAAGCGCACCACGCCGTGCGTGGAGGCGGACCATTCCGCTCCATCCGATGCTATGGCGCGCATGGTCCCCGGCCCCTGCTTCAAAGCGTTAGGCACTTGCGGGTCATTCCAGGAATAAAACGTGCGGAACTTCTGTGGCTGCGGGGTCAGCCGGACCGGTTCGGCTCCCGAACACGCCGCAATCAGAACCGCGCCCGCCAGGAAGCGGCACTTCACGGCCGCTTCAAATACTTGTCGAACCAGTTCAGTTCCTCCCACATCACGTGCTCGATGGATTCGCGCCCGCCGTAGCCGTGCGATTCCAGCGGCAGCATCACCAGCCGGACAGTCCCGCCATTACCGCGAATCGCCTGGTACAGGCGCTCGGATTGTATCGGAAAGGTGCCCGTGTTGTTATCCGCCTCGCCGTGGATGAGAAGAATCGGTGTCTTGATCTTGTCCGCGAGCATGAACGGAGACATGCGCAGATACACATCCTGCGCCTCCCAGAACGACCGGCGTTCGGTTTGAAACCCGAAGGGCGTCAGCGTGCGATTGTAAGCGCCGCTCTCCGCTACTCCCGCGTGGAAAAGATCGGAGTGCGCCAACAGGTTGGCGGTCATGAAAGCGCCGTAGCTGTGGCCGCCCACGCCCACTCGCTCGCGGTCGGTGACTCCCATCTCCACGGCTCTGTCGATGGCTGCCTTGGCGTCCATCACGATCTGCTGCACGTAAGTGTTATTCACCGTTTCCGGATCGCCGATCACCGGCATAGCGGCGTTATCCAGCACCGCGTACCCGTGCAGTAAGAAGAGCAGGTGCAAACCCGCGCCAGTGAATGTCGTGAATCGATCCTGCGAGCCGCTCACCTGCCCGGCGGTAGCGGCGTCGTTATATTCCAACGGATAAGCCCACAACAAAGTAGGCAGCCGTGTGCCTTCTTTATAGCCGGGAGGCAGATAGAGCGTGAACGAAAGCGGCACGCCGTCCTCGCGCTGGTAGCTCACAATTTGTTTCCGGATGCCGCGCACCTGCGGCGTGGGATCTGCGATTTTGGTCAGCGGTGTCAGCGAGTCTCCCGTCCGGATGTAATAGTTGGGAGGCTCCGTCTGGCTCTCGCGGCGTGTCAACAGCCGCCTGCCGTCGTCGTCCAGGATGGCGATCACCGATTCGTAACTGCCGCTTCCAGACTGAAACACCCGCTCGCTTTTTTGCGTGACCAGATCGTACCGGTCAAGAAAGGGGTGATCACCCGAGGGACCGGCGCCCTCCGCCGTCAGGAAGATGTTGTCGCCGCGTTCCAGGATAGCCTGCTGCCCATTCGCAAGGCGACGCATCACGGGACGCCCCGGATCGTGATAGCGGTCCTGCACGTTGCGGCTGAAGATCACGCGGCCCTCCGCGTTTGGCGTGTTCAGCCCGATCTCGATAGTGCGCCCCCAACGCTTGTCGCGCTCGTACTCCGTCACCAGTGCCTTGCCGCCCTGGGCCAACGGCTCCAGGCCGGTGAAGCGTTCGACCGTTTCGAAGATTTGGCGTGGCTGCGATTGGAACGGCGCCGCCAGCGTCACGATCCGGTCGCGATGTGGCACTTTCTCCTTGGGATTGCCGCCATCCTGCGCTTCAACCCAGACTAGTGAAGCGGGTTCATCGGCCCGCCATTGATAAGCCCGCGGACCGGTGCGCACGCCCTCTGTCGGAATGCGGTCTGCCAGCGGCAGGTCCGCAAGCTGATACAGCTTCTGCCCGGCACGGTCCCAGACTTCCACCGTTTGTGGAAAGCGGAACACAGGATGCAGATACGAATACGGCCGGTGAACCCGCGAGACGAGCATGTACTGCCCGTCCGGCGATGGCTCCGCGGCTTCGAAGACAGCGGGCTTGCCGACCGGCGCGATCTTCCCGCTGGCCGCGTCTATATACGCAAGCTGGGAAGTCGCGTAGTAATCAAACAGATCTTCGTCGCGCGGCGTGCTCAGCATGTCTTCGTAGGTCACAACGGGGCCGGAGCGGCCGGAACTCTCCTGTACATGGGGCCCTGTAGGCGTCGCGGCGTCGGCGGGTGGCCGGCCGCGGTGCTCCGGCACCAGGCGCGCCAGAAACGTCCGGCTATCCGCCAGCCATACGACCGGCTGGCCGATCACCGCATTTAACCGAAGGCCGTCGATGTGCCGCGTCTGCCCGGTGGCCGCCGTCCCGATCCACAATTCAATGGCATTCGCTGTGGTGTTCGTAAACGCGAACTGCTTGCCATCGGGGCTCCAGACAGGCGCGCCCAGCCTGGCGCCCGACGGCGTCGAAAGGCGAACATCGGAAGCATCCGCAAGCCGCTTGATGGCGTACGAAGTACCGTAAGGGGCCAAGTGTGGGCCGTTGGTTTGGGTATCGATGCGCAAACCGGCTAGTCGGAGCATCGGTTGCGCCACTTCGGCAATGGGCGGGTACCGCAGCGGTTGCATGAGAATGGCGTAGTCGCGCGATGGACTCACCGAGATCAGCGGCGGGGGCGCCGCGTTCAAGACATCCAGGATTTCCTGCGGCGGCTTTTGGTAGGTGAGTTCAGCCGGGATGGCCAGGGCAGCGGCCACCCAGAAACACAGCATAAGGCGGGATCGCATATGCTGTCATTCTACGATACGGCTTGTTCTCCAGCCTTCACCGCGGTTCGTCTGAATGATGTTTTGCGCCGCTTCCGCTCCCGCCGGCGGATAGCGAGGCGTTTTTAAGTACTGCGGACCGCCTGCCGGGCGGCCTGCCGCGCCCCCTTGGACGACTGCTCGCTAAACGTTCCAGGCTCAATATGGCCTGGTCAATATTGGCGCGTTGTTCCCGCAACTCGGCGAGAACCTTAGATAGATCCATGGCGCACCCCCCTCCATAGGGTTCAGCTAAAGGCGGTCAGTGGCTTCAGTCGAAAGGAACTGCCAACTTCGCAATGGATATCTCAGATTATAAACGGTTCCCATTAAGCTTGGACCTACCGCAGCATCTAATCTTTCAGAAATATTTGAACCCGTCCCTTTGGTAATGACCACCAACCGGCGGTGGGGACATGCCAGGTTTCATCCATGATTTCGCTTTAAACCAGTGAATATAAGACTGAGAAGTTGTCTCCAGTACCGAAATTCCCCAGAGGGCCCAGTACACGTTCCCGGTGGATAATCTTGACGCAGCTACCACCTAGGCGTGAGAATCATTACACCAGGAGGGCGTCCCCGCGACTGTAGCCGGCGCTATTTCCGGCATAGCTCGCGTGACGATTCCCATAGCCAAGGAGATCTCAATGCTGACGCAGTTTTCAAATAATTCAGGGCGGGTGCTGCTCTTCGCGGCGACCATGACGGCGCTATGCCTCATCGCCACGTACCCGGCCCATGCGCAGACACTTACTGTGTTCCACACCTTCACCGGCGGAGCGGATGGTGGCAACCCATTCGACACACCGCTGTTATACAACGGCAGTGTATTCGTCACCACCCATGCGGGGGGAGCCCACTCGGCCGGAACGGTCTTCGACGTGAACCTCAAGACCCATAAGAACACCGTGCTGCACTCCTTCGCGGGCGGCCCAAGCGATGGCGCCGGTCCGATTGCGGGCCTGATCCAGGATGCGGCCGGCAACCTCTACGGCGCCACGTATAAAGGTGGCCAGTACAATTTCGGAGCCATCTTCGAGCTGACTCAACTGGGCGCCCTCACCCTACTGCACAGCTTCCAGGGCCCGCCGATCGAAGGATTGGGACCCTCTGGAACCCCCATCTTCGATCCCTCCGGCAACCTCTTCGGCACCACCTACCAGGGCGGGGGCTCCAGGGGTTATGGAACCGTGTACGAGATTAGCGCCGAGGGTGTCTATCTCACGGGGCAAAGCTTCCCGTCGGCCGGCGGCCTGGTCCGCGCGGGCCTCCACCTGGAGGAAGGCGTGCTCTATGGCACCACGGTGGGTAGCGCCGCGGTTTCTTATGGCGGCACCATTTTCGCGGTAGGTAGACAAACCGCGCTATACACGTTCAGTGGAGGTGCGGACGGCGCCCAACCCGAGGGCGGGGTCATCGGCGACGGGCAAGGCAATCTCTACGGCACAGCCTCCGGTGGCGGCAGCGGCACGTTCGGCAACGGCTGCGGCGTCATCTTCGAGTACAACATCGCCAGCGGTCACCTGACGGTTCTGCATACCTTCACCGGGCCGGATGGGGCCGTCCCGATGGCGGGACTGTTCCGGGATGCGCAGGGCAACCTTTACGGCACCACCCTGCTAGGGGGCTTGGGTTACGGAACGGTATTCAAACTGGGCACTACCGGGACGCTCACCACGATCCATAGCTTTACGGGGGGCGCGGACGGAGCCAGTCCGAATGCCGGCGTAATCGTGGATGCGGCAGGCAACATCTGGGGCACTACAACGAACGGCGGATCCGCTACTGGTTCGGGCGGATACGGCACGCTGTTCGTCATCACCCCGCCGCCAGCCGGCTAAGCGACCTTTCGCAAACGGCTGACGCGCCCGACCTCCACCCATTCGACGACCAGGATATTGCCCGCATGGTCGAAACAAGCGCCATGCGGGCAAACAAATTTGCCCGGTGTGAAGTGATCGCGCGTCTGCTTGCGGAGTTCTCCCCAAGTCTTGGCTGCGCTGTCGTCGCCCAGGTGGGTGATCACCTTGTTATCGCGGTCCATCAGCGTCACTCGGGCGCCCAGATCCGGGATCACAAATTCCCCATGCCGCTCGCTGAAGTGACACGGCAGATTGACGCCGCCCACGAAGCTGTCGTGCTTGCCATCGAGAGTGAAATACTGCAGGCGGGCGTTGCCGCGGTCGGCGACCAGTAGTTTGGGCTGCGGCCAGCGCAGGTCCACGGTGATGCCGTGCGGGCAATCCAATTGGCCGGGTTCCTTTCCCTTACCGCCGAACGTTCGGATGAACTCGCCCTTGCTGTTGTACTGGTTGATATAGCTGGATCCGTAACCATCCCCCACGTAGATATCGCCGTTCGGCGCGATCGCCAGGTTGGTGGGGCTGTACTTGGTTAGCGGCTTGCCGTCCTTATCCAGCTTGTAGAACTCGGACTCTTTCGGATAGCCCAGCGTGAACACTTCTTCGCCATCGAGGGTGGTCTTCACCACGACCGCGCGCTTGGTGTCGCACAGGTAGAGGAATTCCTGCTTGCCCTCCTTGCGGATATGCAGGCCGTGCGCGCCGCCTTGAAACTCCTTGCCCCACGACTTGACGAACTTGCCCTTCTGGTCGAAGACCACCATCGAGTCGTGGCTCTCGCTCGTGTCATTGACGGTATGGTGCACGTAAATGCGCGCTTGCGAGTCCTCGCAAACACCGTGGGTATTGCCGTATTTGATGTTGGCCGGCAGCCCGCCCCAGTCGTGGGTGACCTCGTACTTGTGATCGCCCTCGCCCAGGACCGGCTTGGCGCTACCCGACTTGTTGTCGGCGCGCAGTATGATCGGGCCGTAGCCGGCGAGTGCGCCGGCGCCGATGCCGCGCATGAAACCGCGGCGGGATGTTTCAGGCATGTGGTTCTCCGTGCAGGGTATTGTATCAAACGCGGATCGGCCGGCTAAGCTACTGGTGGTCTTCGCGCGCCAATTGCGGGTCTGACGGGTGCTGGCCGGTGATCTTGCGCTCCAACTCGTCGCGTACCGCCTGTTTCAGGCGGGCGGCCTCGTCAAATTCAGGCTTAGCTTCCGCGCGCCGGCCCATGGCGAAGAGCACCTGGCCCCGCAAGTAGTGCACGCTGGCGCTCTGAGGATCGATCGTCCCCGCCGCGTGCAGCGCCTTCAACGCCTCCAGGTACTTTGCCTGTTGCTTATAGATCTTGGCCAGCCCGTAGTGGGAGGTGCCCAGCCCCGCATCCAGGCGTAACGCTTCTTTGAAGTAGCGCTCCGCCTCGGGGATCTGGTCGAGGGCATAGCAGGTGGCGCCCAGTTGATCGTAATCGTAAGGGACGTCGGGCTCGATGGCGGCGTCTTTAAGGAACTCCTGTTTGGCGGCCTCGAAGTCGTTGCGCCGGCGGTACACCGTTCCCAGGAAGTAGTGCACGAAGGGCAGTTCCAGATTGATGCGCGCGGCGTGCTGAAGCTCGTCTATCGCACGGTCGTACTCCTGGTGCGCTAAGTAAGACTTTCCGATAATCAGGTGAAATATGGCAGTGTCCCGGCCCACCTCGATCAGCCGTGCAGTGGCCTGCTGGTCGAGCTCCGCGCGCCCCGCCTGGTTAGCGGCGATTGACAATACGTACAGGTAATTCAGATTTTCGGACTCCTGAGGCCACAGCGGCCTGAGCGTTTCGGCGGCGTCGGCGTATCGCTCCGTGAAGAAATAGCATAGGCCCAGCAGGTAGCGCGCCTGCCTGGACTCCTGATCGCGCAGGACCGATTCGAACGGCCCGAGCGCTTGCCGATAGTCGGCCTGCCTGTAATAGACCAGCCCGATGTTGAGCCGATGCCGGGCACTTTGGGCGCCAACCGCTCAGCGGCACGCAATTCCGTCAGCGCCGGCTTCCATTCCCGGCGGCGCATGTAAACTACCGCCAGGTTGCCGTGAGCGCCCACGTTGTTTGGCTCGTCTGCCAGAACCTGACGGAAATCCTTCTCGGCGGCGAGGAGATCGCCGCGATTGAGTGCCTGCTCCCCCTGCTCGAAGATTTGCCGGGCGCTGGCCGGCTGGGTGGCGGCCCGGAGCGGCATCAAGGAGGCCAGAATCAAGAGGCCATGGCATCGCACGAGGCCGTTTTCCAATTGCACAACCTCCAGTGTATCCGGAAAAAAAAGGCGGGTGACTCTTTTGAGAGCCACCCGCCGTTAAGCTCAGAGCAGAACCGGGTTTAGAAGATGAACTTCAAGCCCAGCTGCAGGATGCGTGGGTTATGGGCGCCGCTCGGATGCAGAAAGCTCTGGTCGAGACAGCTCGGGTCGCCCGCTGAATTGTTGGAGCCGCCGTAGCAACTGATAGAGCCGTTGATGCCATTCCACTGCGTGTGATTGAAGACGTTGAAGCCCTCGGCGCGGAACTCGAAATTGGGACCGCCCTCCTTGATGAAGAAGTTCTTGAACAGACCCATGTCGAAGTTCCATCGCGAGGGAACGTTCATGATGTTGCGGCCCGAGTCGCCGAAGGTAAGGCCAGTGGGTGCGGCGAAGGCGCCTGGATTGAATAGAAGCGGACCAATTACGTTGGCGGCATTCGTAATAGGCGGCGCCGCGTTCGGATTGCCGATTAAGTCAGCAAACGCGTTGGTGCCTGTGCCGTTGCCTACGCCCGCCCCCGGTATGATGTCATTGCCGGTGCCGGCAGTGACGTTAAACGGCACTCCGGATTGCACGGTTGCAAGGCCCGACCAGTGCCAACCTCCGAGCACCTTGCCCGCCAGTGTCTTCGTATCCGTGAAGAACGGCGCGTCGAGCACGTACCCGACATTCAGGATGTGGCGCTGGTCGAAGTTCGAGCTGGCCCGCGTCAGCTCCATGTTGTACGAATTAAGGAAGCTGCCGTCATAGCGGTCGGAAGAGTCGTCGATGGCATGGCTGTAGCTGTATGCGAGGGTGAACTGTGCATACTTGGCGTTCCGATGCGCCGAAATCTGCAGCGCATTGTAGGAGGAATTGGCTCCCCAATCGATTTGCGTGATGTTGGAATAGCCGATGAATTGCCGATATGGGTCGGCGGCACTGGAACCGCAAGCGACGGCCAGGTTCTGGGCCGCCGGTCCGGTCAGCGTCTGACCGTTCACCACACCGGAGACGCTCGAAGTCCACGCGCCGGTTACGGTGTTGCAAATGGCGGAGGTCAGCGGCTGACCCTGTTGGAACGGATTGTTGCTGATGGGCTGGAGCTGGTTGATATCCCGCTGCCAGCTCAGGTGCGTGCCCTTGCTGCCCACATAGGCGATGGTAGCTACAGTGTCCTTGGCGATATCGTGCTGCACGTCAAAGTGCCACTGCTGCACGTAAGGATAGGCTATCTGAGTGCCGTAGTTGGTGATTCCGGTGGTGCCGGATAAGCCGTTCCCGCCGATGTTCGTGTAGCCGACGATGTTGTACAGCGTGGGATTCAGAACACCGGGAGGCGCCCCCTCCAGGCCCGAAATGCCTTCGTTTCCATTCAGGTGTTCGTAGAAGATCCCGTAGCCGCCGCGGATGGCCCATTTGCCCTGTCCCGTGGGATCGAACGCGAAGCCTAAGCGCGGCGCCCAATTCAAGAAATGCCCTTTGGAACAGCTATTGGGGGTACCGTTGGTGCCGCAAGCGACCTCACCGTTGTAGGGATTCCCCACACCGGGCACCAAGTCGCCTTGGACGCCTGTGATGTTGCCGGTGACGTCGATCTGGGGCGCTTGCGCGGGATTGTAAAGCGACGGATAGAAATTGTAGAACAGGTTGTACCTGTTCGTGTACGCGCCGAAACCGCTCATGCGCAGGCCCAGGTTCAGCGTCAGTCTCTTGCTGACGTGCCAATCGTCCTGGATATACGGTTCGAATACTTTGTCGCGGTAGTAATACTTGAGCTGCTGGTTGACCTGGGAGTAGTTCGCGATGCGGCCGACCAGGAAGTCCGCCCAGGCGTTGCCCGTGGTGACCGGAGAAGTATTACTGAAATTCAGGTAACCGCCGAGTTCCGAGCCCCCGTCTTCGTTCTTCTGGGCCAAGGCCATGTAGAAGCCAATGTAGACATTGTGCGACCCCCAGATCTTGGCAATCTGATCACGGAAAGTGTAGGTGGGGTTGGCGTTGTTCCAGGGCGCATTGCCACCCACATCCGCCGTGAAACCGCCGCCATAGGGGGAGCCGTTGTCGATCTGGACGCCAGGCAACTTGCCGTCATACCCGTTGTTGAACAGCGACGTCATGGTCATGCTGGAGGGCCGCTGCCAAAAACCTGAGGGGGTCAGGAAGATGTGATCGGCGGTGTAGCTGAAGGTGAACTCGTTCAGCAGGGTCGGCGAGACGTTGGACGCCATGTGTGCGGTGAAACTGGTGCCGGGACCTACGAAACCGGTTTGCTCCGTGGGGAAAGTGTCGCCGCTCCACAACGCTGTAGGGGTAATGGTATTCCAAGAATCGTGGATATAGTGGAAGAAGAAGCGTTCGGTGTCGGAAAAATTCTGATCAATGCGAACCAGTTCTTCGCGCCAGTTAGTCGGCGTGACCGCAGATGCGGTGAAGAAGGATTCCGCTCCGCTGCCGGAGGTGGGCGCTGGGATCATGCCCAGCATCGCCTGGGCGTTCGAATCGACAGGCACCGTATTGTTCGGGTAATATGCCTTGGTAAGCGGGTTGACCGGACAATTCGGGTAGCCGGTCGTGTTCACTGCGCTGCCTGCCGCCGGACAAACGTCGTTGAAGATGCCCTGCCGCTCATCGGCGGAGGGTACCTGGTTATTGAACGTCGCCGGCAGCCGGTCCTTGCGCCATTCCTCGCTCCAGAAGAAGAACGTTTTCTCTTTCTTCGTGTTGTACACGCGCGGGATATACACCGGGCCGCCAATCGTGTATCCGAAATCGTTTTTCTTGTACGATGGCACGTCCGGCGCAAAGAAATTTCGCGCGTTAAAATCATTGTTCCGTACGAATTCGTACGCATCACCATGGAAAGACTTGGAGCCCGATTTGGTCACAGTCTCCACCGTGCCCGATCCGTTACGGCCATACTGCGCGCCGTAGTTGGAAGTCAGGACCTTGAACTCCGCGATGGCGTCGACGCTGGGATAGACGTTCAGAGTGGCGTTGCTGCCATTGTCCATGTTGTCGCCGCCGTCGAGCTCCCAGTTGTTATATTCGGTGCGGCCGCCGTTGATACTCCATGAGACGTTGCCATATACGCCGACCGTACCTTCGTCCTGGCCGGTCTGGTTGCTGACGCCCGGCGTCAACGAAATGAGCTGCGTGAAGTTGCGCCCGTTCAACACGAGCTGGCTGACTTCCTTGCCCGTCACAACGCCGGAGACCTCGCTCGATTCGGTTTCCACCTGGGTGGTGGCCGCAGCCTCCACGGTCACCGTGGTTTTAACTTCTCCGACTGCCAGCGCGGCGTCGACGCGCGCACGCTGGGAGACGCTCAGGACAATGCCTGTCGCGTCATATGTATTGAAACCCACAGCTCTCACCGAGAGATCGTAGGTGCCGGGTGGGATGGCGGCGAAAAGGTAGTCACCGCTCTCATTGGTGGTGGTCTTCAGGGCAGTTCGGGTGCCGGTGTTGGTCAAGGTGATTTCGGCCTTGGCGACCACCGCTCCCGTGTTATCTCGAACCGTGCCGGTGATCGAGCCCGTACCCTGCGCGAACAACGTGGGCGCGAACAGGATCAGCAGCGGAAGAAGTACTCGACAAAATCGCTGCATTATGTTTCTCCTTTGTGAAACAAGCCTCGTCAGGCTAACGGTTTGCTTGCCTGGTCAACTTCATTAACAAGTCTGCGTTACATGGTGGGTACAGAGAGGCATTGCGGTTGCGTCACGCGACTCCGCGGATGCAGCTAATCTTTACGCGCGCTTTATCGCCCCTGACCCACCGATCTAACCTCAAAACAAAGCTAATCTGTGCCACCTGCTTAGCGGGAGTATATATCGGTGCGCGGGCAACGTCAAGGGCAAAAGAGATTATTGACAGGAGAGCGCCCAATCTGCCACTACATAAATCGGCCCTAGAATTCCAGCGCCTGCCCCAAGCGCAAGCCCAATCGCCGGGCTTCGCCGCCCCCTAACTCCAGCACGAATCGAGCCTCCTGGTGGCCGCCGTAGTTCGGGCACAGGCTTGCCTTCGTCTTGCAGGGGGGCGTATCGGAGGAAATCTCCACAATCCGGCGGCTGGTATCCATCCAGAGCATATCGAGCGGAATCCGCACCTGGAACATCCAATAAGGGTAGAGGCCGGGCTTGTCGTGAATGAAGAGCATTCCGTGGCCGGGCGCGAGCGAATCGCGGAACATCATGCCCTTTTGCATGTCCTCCGGTGTCATCTCGACTTCGGCGCGGATCTCCTGGCCGCCCGGCAGTTTCACCGTGCGCAACGCGAGCACCTCGGGACCCGAAGTTTCCGGTCCGCCGCACCCCGCGCCCGCCACGGCAATCAACAACCACGGCACAAAATAACGCATGCGATAAAATGGTAGCCGCTTTCAATGCTATGTGGAAACGCATCCGGCTGACGCTGGAGATGATCAAGTTCGAGCACTCCGTCTTCGCGCTGCCGTTCGCGCTTACCGGGGCGCTGCTGGCCTTGCGCCATTCCGGCCTGGATGGCCGCACCGCATGGGGCAAGACCGGTTGGATCGTGGTGGCTATGGTGGGCGCGCGCTCGGCTGCCATGGCTTTCAACCGGTTGATCGACGCGGGGATCGACGCGCGCAACCCGCGCACGCGTATGCGGCACCTGCCGGCCGGGGTGCTCTCGCCCGGCTTCACGTGGGGGTTCGTGGCGGCATCCGCGCTGGTCTTTCTGTTCGCCGCGCGCGCGCTGAATCCGCTCTGCTTCCGGCTGGCGCCGCTGGCGCTCGCGGTAGTGTTCTTTTACTCCTTCACCAAGCGCTTCACCTCGTTCTCGCACCTGGTGCTGGGATTCGCGCTGGGAGTTGCGCCCGCGGCGGCCTGGATCGCGGTGCGGGGGGCCCTGGATCCGCGCATCCTGTGGCTTACCGCGGCGGTCACGTTCTGGACCGGCGGCTTTGACATAATTTACGCCTGCCAGGATTACGAGTTCGATTCGGTGGAGGGCCTGTTCAGCCTGCCCCGGCGGCTGGGCATCGCCGGGGCGCTACGCGTGGCCCGCCTGTTCCACCTGCTGATGGTGGGGTGTCTGCTGGCCCTGGTCTACACGCTGGGGCTGGGCGCCCTGAGCCTGGCGGGCGTGGCGGCCGTGACCGCTTTGCTGATTTATGAGCACAGCCTGGTGAAGCCCACGGATCTGTCGCGCGTGGATGCCGCCTTCTTCACCATGAACGGCTATGTCAGCATGTTATTCTTTGTATTCTGGGCTGCCGACGTACTATGGAAATCGTGATCGAAGACCCGCGCTTGAGGCCTATTCTCGAAAAGGTAGAGGCGGGCCAGCGCCTTTCTTACTACGATGGAGTGACACTGTATCAGACGCCGGACATTCTCTCCGTTGGGTACATGGCCAACCTGGTGCGCGAACGCCTGCATGGGTCCGTCACATACTTCAATGTGAACCGCCACATCAACCCGACCGATGTCTGCGTGGCGAGCTGCCGGCTGTGTGCGTTCGGCAAGCGCGTGAAGGACCCCAAAGCTTACACCATGTCGCTCGAAGAGGTTTGGTTTCGCGCGGGCGAGGGCTGGACCGAGGCCGTAACGGAGTTTCACATCGTGGGGGGCTTGCATCCGGAGCTGACCCTCGACTGGTATTGCGAGATGCTGCGCGGGCTGAAGGAGCGCTTTCCGCAGGTGCATCTGAAGGCCTTCACCATGGTGGAGGTGGCGTACCTGGCCCAGCGCGCCAAGACTTCCGTCCGCGATGTACTGGAACGCTTGCGCGACGCCGGCATGGATTCGCTGCCGGGCGGCGGGGCCGAGATTTTCTGCGACCGCGTGCGCCGCATCATCTGCGACCACAAAATCACCGGCGCGCAGTGGCTGGAAACCGCCCGCATCGCGCACGAGCTGGGGCTACACTCCAACTGCACCATGCTCTACGGACATATCGAGAATGAAGAGGACCGCGCCGATCATCTGGTGAAACTGCGCGAGCTGCAGGACGAAACCGGCGGCTTCGTGACGTTCATTCCCCTGGCATTCCACCCCGACAACACGCCGCTGCAGCACATCTCCAAGACCACCGGCTTTGCCGACATCAAGAACATCGCGGTGGCCCGGCTGATGCTCGATAACATCGCGCACATTAAGGCTTATTGGATCATGATGACGCCGCGCATCGCCCAGATCGCGCTCCGCTTCGGCGCTGACGATATCGACGGCACGGTGGTGGAGGAGAAGATCTATCACGACGCGGGCGCCACGACCAGCCAGTCGCTGCGCCGCGGCGAGCTGCTGCAATTGATCCGCAAGGCCGGCCGCCAGCCGGTGGAGCGCGATACCCTGTACCATCCCGTCACGCGCACGGAATCCACATTCACCGTGCTGGTCTAAGGCGGGGGCAGCCGCAAACCGCCTCAGCCTTGGGGTCTTCTGATACAATCGGGTTGCACGAATGCCCATTGAAAACGGCCAGCCGCGGCTCACGGTGGCGGATCTGGCTACGCGCTTTCGCGGCGAACTCATTCCGCTGACCAACACGTTCTCCTACTTCTGCACCCCACCGATGGCGGAGGAGGACCTGCGGCAGTATCTGCACGATCCCATTGCGGCGCTTTCGCCGGCCATCTGCGCTGTGCTCGGGAAAGTGGGTCTGGTGCTAGTGCCGTACCTGCACAAAGGCAATGGCCGATCGGGCGACGGAGTGAGCTTCGACAAACCGGTGGAAGGGCGGCAGATCGCGGCATCGCGCATACAGTCCGCGGAGTCGACCGTGCTGGTGCTGGCGACCAAGGATGAAGATGTCGCCAATTATCATTACACTTTTTATAATGCGCTGGCCTGCATGGTGTCGGAGCGCTGGCCGTCGGATTCGCAGGACAGCTTCTTCCGGCTGCTGCGCGAGGAGCTTAGCTCGGAAGTGCACGGCGAGGTGGACGAGCGGAGCTGGCACCTGAAGCAAGCGCTGATGCGCCGGCAGACCAACGTGCGCAAAGAGACCAAGCTTTTTCGCGACTACGCGCGGCAGGCCTTTGAAGACACGCTGACGTTGTATCTGCATGGCACCTGCTGCGACATCGATGTGGAAACGGGTCCGCGCCAGATGCCCAGCCGGTACTTGCGCAAGCGGCTGGAGTTACTCTTCTCGCTGTACCCGCCGCCCGAGGGGTACGCGGTCTTTCCAGAGCAGTTGAAGAAGCGGTAGGGCGCTAACGGCCGGCGGCCTTTCGCAGCGCCTGGATGCGCGGTGCGCGGCTCTTGGGACTGTCGAGGCTGAATGCCCGGGCGTCGCCAAGCTGGCCACGCACGTACTCTTCGGTGCGGGCCACAGCCTTTTCCAGCTCCTTGTTTTTCGGGATGAATGCGTGCCAGGCAATGGATTCCGTAGCGGGGTCGTACTCCCATAGGCCGACCAGCCGCCCGCGATCGAAGATTCCATGGCTGGGCAGGTCGACCACGCCACCGTGCTTTTCGGCCGTCAGGCTGGCATGCCGCATGTCGGCTTCATCGGTCAGGCTCGTCAGAGCGCGGCGTAGCAGGCTGATCCCATCGATGCAGCTCACCAGGACGTACGCTGCATCTTTGGGCGGCTGGAACGCTTCAAACTCCTGGCGAGCGCCGGTGAGCATCCAGCGGTCCCCGTCGAAGGGCTCCAACTTTAATGTCTCCATGGCAGCCCTGGCCGCTTTGCCGCTCATGGCCGAATGCCATTGAAACTCGGCCGTGGTGGCGGGACCGGTCCATTCGAAGTACCGCCGGGCCATCTCGGCCCCGATCTGTTCGGTTGACATCTTGAATTTAGCGGTCGGGTTGGGATGCCACAAGGTGTAGCGGTAGCGCTGCTGATCCAGGCGGCCGTTAACAGGAACCCGGCGGATGTCGCCCGAGGATTGCAGCTTGCCCAACGCCAGCGGCAGCGTGGTGATCATCCCTTTCTTCTTGCCCTCTTCGCCGAGATTGCGGGAAGCGCCGCGGGTCGCCTCGCGAATCTCCTCCGGGTCGAGCGGGCCCTTGGCCAGCGCATTGAGGACCCCATCGCATAGCTTCTCGACCTCCTTGTCGGTGACGCCAAGCTTGTAGGCGGTTTTCATTTCGACGGCGGTGAAGCCTTCGCCGGCCTTGAGCGCGAACGCGAAGTCACTCGCCGGGACCACGTAGGTGCAGCCGCGTGCGGCGGGCAATTCGTGAATTTCCAGCCCGGCGACGGCCGCATCGGCGGCTTCCCGGGAGGTGCCGGCCCGCGCGAAAAGAGTCAGGTACGGGCCGACACCGCCCACCGACCGCGCCCATCCGGTCTGCGCGAGAACCTCGGCAGGCGGTTTGCCGGTCAGCCGCCCGTCGAGGCCCTGGCGATGCGACCACCAGGCGCGCAGCTTGCTGGCGGACGGCGCAATCACGCCTTGGCCTCCTGCGCGGGCAGCGGGCTGCCCAGGCTGAACCAGTTACCGGAGTTGTCCTTCATCAACGCCTCGACGCCGTAGAAACGCTCGGTCGGCGGCTGGCTGAATTCGACGCCTTTAACTTTCAACTCCTCATAGGTTTTGTGGCAATCGGCCGTAGCGAACACACCGGCGCCGAGTTTGCCTCGGCTGATGAGGCTGCGCAGCGTGTCGGAGGTCTCCTGGTCCATCATGGAGCCGGGCGCGGTGGGCATGAGGACGATTTCGAGATCCGGCTGGCCCTTAGGATTGACGGTCAGCCAGCGGAAACCATTGTCCATCTTGGCGTCGGTGTGAACGTCGAAGCCCAGTTTATTGATATAGAAATCGTAAGCGGCGTCCTGGTCGAGAACCCAGATCGTCACATGCGAGAGTCGTTGAATCATTTCCTGCCTCCGGAAAGTAGAATGCCACGCCCTGGCCGGCGCGCGCTTCTTCGATCTTGCGATTCTACTTCAAAAAGGCGGGACGCCGAAATGCAGCAGGTAACAATTGGGGACGAAACGATAGACGGCCCGCGCGGGGACCGGGAAGATGCGGCGAATGGCGCGGCGGTAGACCGACGGCGTGTATCCGACCATAGTGCGGAACAGCGTGCTGAACGATCCCAGGCTTTCGTATCCGGCGGCGAAGCAAACCTCGGTCACGGGAAGGTGATCGCGGGCGAGCAAGCGCTTGGCATAGTCGATGCGGCAGCGGGTTAGAAACTCGTGGGGTGTCTCTCCGAAAGTTTGCGCGAAGAGGCGGTGATAGTGGAAGGGTGAAAGGCAGGCTTCGCGGGCAGCGTCGGCCAGGCGCAAGGGTTGATCCAGTCCCGCGGCCAGATAGTCGCGGGAGCGGCAGAGACGCCGAAACAGATCGTCGTCGAGCAGCGGGCCGAGCCGGTAGGGCGCAGTGTAGATCAGCGGGTGCTGCGGCACTGATCCAGTATATGCCAGGCTCGCCCGCCCCGGCGATTACTTCTGGGCTGCTACGTTCCGGCCCATGTGGAATGTCGGCCCGATGGAGAGCCGTACCGAATTCCGCCAGGTCAAAAGGTCCGAGAACAGGTGGTCGCGCACGAAATCGGCATGCACTTTGAGGCCGAAATGGCGGGTGATGTTGAAATCGACGCCACCGCCGACCCCGTAGAAGTAAGTCCAGTCTTCCTTAATGCCGGAGGGCGCCATATTCTGAACCAGGGCCTTGCCGATCGGGTCGCTGGCGGCCACCGCGACGCTTTCGTGAATGGCGCCCAGATCCGGGTGAAGAAACAGAGTCACCGTCTTAAAGCGGCGATAGTTGAGCTGCGGACCCGTGGCATAGGTCTGCGACTTGGAGTGCGCGGCTACGGCCGGCTCGTAGTTGGCGGGCAGGTACCCCGCGGCCTTCAAAGGAGCCAACTGCCCAGCGATCTGTTGCTGCAGAGAAGACCTCAGCATATTAGGCACCAGCACGGTATCGCCGGTCCCGTCGCTGAAGTCGAAGCCCAGTGAATACCATTTCTTCAGGTTGGTGCCGACCTGTGTGTGAAAGCCGGATTCGCCAAGATTAATGAGAGAGCTGTGCAGGTACATGTACGCCGTATAAACGTCGTACTGACCGATATACTCTTGTTGGCCAAAAGCGATTGGCGCCATCAGCAGCGCGGACAGGGCGCCGATGGCAAACTTGCCGGATGCGGTCATAAGGAAACTCATGATTTAAGGAGTATTATATCTGAAATATCGAACAGCCGGGAGGCTACTGGGCCGGGCGCTGTTCCAGTACTTTGCGCAGGGTGCCGGTGAGTTCGGCCGGCGCGTAGGGTTTTTTCAGAAAACCGGCTAGACCCTTGCCAGCGAGGCGCGCGGCCAGTTCCTGCTCGCTATAGCCGCTCGAAAGGATAATGGGGACATCCGTACAAATGCGGCGCAGCTCCGCGGCGGTTTCCTCGCCATTCATCACCGGCATGGTCAGATCCAGCAGGATGGCGTGGACTTCGGCGGCGTGGCGGCGATAGACCCGGATGGCCTCGGCGCCGTCGCTGGCGGTCAGCACGGTGAAGCCGGATTTTTCGAGGATGGAGCGCGCCAGCTTGCGCATGCCCGCCTCATCGTCCACGACCAGTATGGTTCCTCCGCCGGCTCCCTCCCGGACGCTGGACGCTTCCGGGGTCCTCGCGTCCGCGGTCTTGTCGGAGGCCGGGAACAGGAGCCGGAAAACGGACCCCTGGCCAGGTACGCTGGACACTTTCAGCGCGCCGTGGTGCGCCCGGACGATGCCGATCACCGCGGCCAGGCCCAGACCGCGGCCTGTGAACTTGGTGGTGAAAAACGGGTCGAAGATCTTGGCCTGGGTTTCGGGGGTCATTCCGCACCCGGTATCGCTGACCTCCAGGTACGCGTAGCGGCCCGCGGGCAGGTGGTCATCGAAATAAGTGCCGGAGAGATAAGCCCGCGAGACATCCATCACGCCCGTGCCGATCTTGATGACCCCACCGCCTTCGCCGATGGCCTCCGCGGCGTTGGTGATCAGGTTCATGACGATCTGGCGGATCTGCCCGGGGTCGGCTTCGATGGATGGAAGTACGGTCTGGAGGTTGAATTGGACGGCGGTTTTTTTCGGGATGAGAGTCTGCAACAGGTTGGTGACTTCCTCGGCCAGGCGCGACAGATTAATGGCCTGCAAGGTGAAGCGGCCCTTGCCGGAGTAAGCCAGCATCTGGCTGGTCAAATCGGCCGCCCGGCTGGTGGCCGTCTCGATCTCCGCCAGATATTGGGCGGACACGGATGCGTGCGGCAACTCCTGGAGGGCCATGCGCGCGTTGCCCAGGATGACGGTGAGCAGATTATTGAAATCATGCGCCAAGCCTCCCGCCAGGATGCCGAGGCTTTGCAGCCGCTGAGCATGCTGCACCTGCGCCTCCAGCTTGCGGGTTTCTTCTTCGGCGCGTTTGCGCTCGCTGATGTCGGCCACCGTGCCGATGCAGCCGGTGACCGCGCCGGTTCCGTCGCGTTCGGCGGAAAAATGGGTCAGCGCCCAAACCGCGGAACCATCGCCGCGCACAATGCGATGTTCCAGCGAACCGGGTCCGCTGCCCTGCACCACATCGCGCCATTCCATGCCGAGGCGGCGCTGATCCTCCGGCTCCAGGATCCTATCCCAGCGGCCCTGGCGGGCTTCGTCCGGGTTCATCCCGATAATCTCGCAAGCCCGTTCATTGATGTAAATGCAGCGGCCTTCGGCGTCCGTACGAAAGATGCCGACCGGCGCGAGATCCGTCAATACCTGGTAATGCTGCTCGGACTCCCGCAAGGCAGCGTTAGCCTGCACCAACTGGGCGGTGCGCTCCTCCACGCGCTGGGCCAGTTCATCGCGGGCATCGCGCAGCGCTTCGCGATCCCGCCGCGCCTCGGTGACATCGATGCAGGATCCGATATAGCCCGAGAACCGTCCGCCGGGCGTAAAGCGCGGAGTGCCGGTATCCAGAATCCACCGGTATTCGCCATCGGCGCGGCGCATGCGATATTCGGCCTGGAACTTCTCACGGTTGGTGAAGGCCTTGGTGAAGTCGGCCATGCCGCGTTCCCGGTCGTCGGGATGAAAGCTCTCCGCCCAGCCTTGCCCGATGGCCTGCTCCAGCGTCCGGCCCGAGAAATCGCACCAGGCTTTATTTACGAAGTCGCACTGGCCGTGACGGTCGCACATCCAGATAAATACCGGCGCAGTATCGGCCATGGTGCGAAAGCGGCGCTCGCTCTCTTTCAAGGCTTCTTCGGCGCGCACGCGCTCGGTGATATCCTGCGAGTGACCCAGTACGCGGGGCGGCGCGCCGGCCTCCTCATACAGCACGTTGCGATAGAGCCAGATACGGTCGGTGCCGTCCCGTGCGGTCAGGCGCATTAAACCAGAGTCACTGCCGTGGCGCCGGATGCGCTCCAGGTAGGCGTCAAACAGATGCTGCACGGGCGGGGCCAGGAAACGCCGCATGCTCACCCCAACACCTTCTTCGGGGCTGAAACCCAGGGAGCGGGCGGCCGCTGGATTGACGATCAGGAGGACGCCGTCCAGATCGTGGACACACATCAAGCCCAGGCTCTCTTCGAACAGCTCGCGGTAAAGGCGCTGTATCTGGCGGGCGTCCGCGAGTTCGCTCGCCAGCCGTGCTGTTTCGGTTGCGTCAGTCTCTGCCATGCTGCTCCAAAGGCCCGCTTTCGTAGTGTATCTTGTTACTCAATGACCAGACCTAAAATATACCCGGAAGTGAGAGCTGTATTGGAAGGCGGCGAGGCGCAGGGCGCGCCCGCCATCGAGACGCTGGCCCCCGCCGAGGCCCGCCAGGCTGTGGTCGAGGCGATAAAGGCGCTGGCGGGCACACCCGAGGAGGTTGGGCGCGTGGAGGATCTCCGGATACCGCATGCGGCGCATAACATCCCGGTTCGCATGTATACCCCGCCCCGGGACGGTCCTTTTCCCTGTCTGTTGTACTTTCATGGCGGCGGTTGGGTGGTTTGCGATCTTGACACGCACGATGTTGTCTGCCGGTCGATCGCGCGCGGAGCCGGAGCGGTGGTGGTGGCGGTGGATTACCGCCTTGCGCCGGAGCACAAGTTTCCGGCGGCGGTGGAGGACTGCTACGCGGCGACCTGCTGGGTGGCGGCGAACGCTGCTCGCCTGGGGATCGATCCAAACCGGATAGCCGTAGGCGGCGACAGCGCGGGCGGCAACCTGGCGGCGGTGATGTGCCTGAAGAGCCGCGATGAAGGCGGTCCGGCAATAGCTCTACAGGTCATGGTGTATCCGGTGACGAACCTCGCGTCGCTCGACACGCCCTCGTATGCGGAGTTCGCGGAAGGCTACTATTTGACCCGTTCGGAGATGGAATGGTTCCGGGCCCACTACCTGGCAGGGCCCGGCGACGCGCGCAATCCGTATGCCTCGCCCCTGCTGGCGCCGGACCTGCGGGGTTTGCCGCCGGCGGTGATGATTACCGCCGAGTGCGACCCACTGCGGGACGAAGGCGAGGCTTATGCCCGGCGGCTGGCCGACGCAGGCGTGACTGTGACATGTACCCGGTATGCGGGGATGATACACCCGTTCTTCTCGTTGGGCGGGTTTTTGGCTCAGGGGCGGCGCGCGGTGGAGCAGGTGACGGCGGTCGTCCGGGGTATCTGACCGGCCGGTAGTTGACCGCGGCGCGGCATTGATGTCTAATGTTCGATCATGCAGCGACGCGCTTTTGTGACGGGCGTGCTTACCGGCCTGGCCGCCTTGAAGCTACAGGCGGATGAAACGGGCGGGCTGCCACTCTGGAACCGCCGCACGCCGGCACTCCGCACCGGGGCAAGGTGCTGGCCGCGATCCAGCCCCACGCGGACGACATCGCGCTGTTCTGCGCCGGCACCGTGGCCAAATTGATTCAAGAGGGTTACACCGGCTACATGATCCGCGCCACCAACGACGATATGGGGGACGATGTGGGCGAGCCCGGTTCGATCGGGGAAAACGTTCTGCGCAACGAACGTGAGGTGACCGAACAAACCCGCGTTCTCGGCCTGCAGCGGGATTTCGCGCTCAATTACAGCAATCACCGGATGAGCGAAGTCTCGCGCAACGAATTGATCTGCCGGCTGATTTTTCTTTTTCGGCTCCTGAAGTTGGACACGGTATTCTGCTATGACCCATGGGCGCACGACGAGGAGAATCCGGACCATTACGTCCTGGGTCATTGCGTGGAGGCTGCCTGCTGGATGGCGGGACGGGTGCACGACTATCCGGAGCAGTTCGCGGCCGGCCTGCAGCCGCGCGCGGTGTCGGAGAAGTACTACTATGCCCGGCATCCGGATATCACCCGGGTGGTAGACATCAGCGGGACGGTCGAGAAAAAGATCGATGCGAATTTGTGCAATATGGCCAAAGGGCCAGGGGGCCATCACGGTTCCAAGCTGCGCGCGGAGCTGGCGCGGCAAAGCAAGAAGCTGCCGATACTGGGAGATGACGACCGTACGGCCGACCGCAACTACATCAGGGAGTTCCTATTGGCGGGCGATCGCGAACTGGGGAGAGAATACGGCGTGCAGTACGCGGAGGCCTTCCATTACATTGGATCCCCGCGGGCGCCCGTGGAGCAGTATATAAAGGAGCATGCGGTTCCGATCCGGTAGGAATGCGCGGCGGGCGGACGGTTTATGGCCGGCGATATGGCATCGAAGGCTACCAGATCTGCGTTGGCCGGGTGCGTGGCCAATTCATCGAGCACGCCTCTCGGTAGTGCGAATTCAGCGATGCGCGGGAGAGGCTGTTTAGGCGAGATCTCGAATGCGGCTTCGTGCAGATAGCTTATGGTCTGACAGACCAGTCGCGATTCCGCCCTGCGCCCCCAAAGTGTCCGGATCACCTGGTAGCCGCTGAGGCAGAAAACAGGCATCACCAGCGTGCCGAGCAGGAAGACTAGCACCACAACTTGTTCGTCCCTCATAGCCGCACCTTAGACATCCGCGGGAGATAATAATCCACATGTCGCACTAGACTGAAGATGAAACCACACCACCTTTGGTTAACTCGGTGCATAATCGCACGGTCCGCCGGGGCGGGGGGCCATCCGCTTTGCATTGAGTTGAGCAGTCGTTGCCGAGCGATACCTGGGTCCAGCTTGCGCAGGAGCCCGAAGGAGACGAGCCACGGCCGCGCAGGCCCACTGGAAGTTGGGCCTGGCTCTGCAGGCGCAAGCCCAACCGGCAAACGCCATTCGGCAGTGGAGGACAGCGCTACAGTTGGACCCCGGATCCCCGGCTGCGCGCGCGAATTGAAGCGCAACTGAGAATCGGTATCGGTCGTGAAATTCGAGCGCCGAGCTTATCTGTCGGTCGCCGTAAAACTGGAGAACCCAAAGTCGCCTATCACGCCACGGGCTCCTTCGAGGTAATACCCTACCCCTGGACTGCCACTCGCAAATCTGTCATCGCTGAGTTGAATCATCTGTGCGCCGTTAATGTAGACCGAGAGGATCTTTCCAATCATACTGGCCTTCACCACGTCTCCGTCCTTGACGCCGTATTCCGAACCTCGCGTCTGCTTCAGCATGGTGAACTTTCCCAGCGGCCCCTCCCACCTGGCGATATTGCAATAGGCCTCCGGAATTTTGGTGCAGCGAAACATGACTTCGTATCCCGTGCAATTGTGGGGAGAGATGGAACTCCGCAGGCGCAACTCCACTTCTTCCCAGACCTTGCCGTCCTGGTTCGGATGCACCGAACGGACCGTGGCTTCGACCGTCTGATTCGGGCCCCAGGCACCCTTCAAAATGGCCGTGGAATCGTCGTATTTTTGTGGAGCTGGTCTATTCCCGCCTATTTCGGTGCCAAACGCGAAGACGGGAGTCGTGCGGACGTCCGTCCAATCAACGCCGTCGGCATGGCCATTCAGCCATTTGCCGCCTTCCGAAATCGGATTCTCAGCGCGGGAAAACGCGGTTCTGTAAGGCCCGTGCGTTCCCGCGGAAGCGGTGGCCGGCAACAGGCTCACGAACCGTGTTGCCGGATGCCAGATTCCTACGATGAGAAACAGGCCGATTGCCGATAACCAGACGACGTTGTGCTCCGGTTCTTCCACGCGCATAAGTAACCCCTGAGCATACACCCGGGCAAATGAGACAAACCCTCCTCGGGACCGTCTTGCGCTTAAATTAGTCAGTGAAAAACGAGTTCGATCGTGGGAGAGCCCCCCTGCTATTTCTGACAAGGGGATGTTCCAGCACGGGTCTGAGTGGATTAACGCGGATAAAACCGGGAGAAGGCCGCGTCCAGGGAGATTCGGCCGGGGCCGAAGATCAGGATGATTAGAAAAGCGAGTAAAAACGGATACGGGGCGGCGGCATAGAACTTGTCCGGGTCGGAGAAGACGGACAAGAGCGCTTCGTGGTCGGCGGTGATGAAGGCCACCAGCATGTCGCAGGTGAGCAGGAGCGCCAGCAGGCGCGAGCCCAGCCCCAGCATGATCAGGATGGAGCCGACGAATTCGAGGCACACGATGAAGGGCGCGTTCACGGCGGGGAAGGGGATGCCGAGACTGGTGAAGTAATCGACGACCTTCGCCATGTTGTGCAGCTTGCCCCAGCCGGTTTGCATCATCTGGAATCCCCAATAAAGGCGCACCACCAGCAGGAAGGGCGATTGCAGATGGGACGCCGCCCAGATTAGCCGTTCGTACAGCCTGACGAGCACCGCCATCAGCATAACCAGCCTAGCTCGGCCCAAGTGGCGAACCAGATTTCGACGCGCCGGCGCAATTCGTCGACCGGTAGCGGGCTATCTTCGAGGGCGGCTTCCATGGCTTCGCCTAGCGGCAGACGCCTGCGGAGGGCGGAGAGCAGGCGGAACTCCTCAGCCTCCAAGCGGCGATAGTAAACCATGAAATCGTGGCGGTGCACGGCCAGGAAGATGTGCTCGGGATCCATCGCGCCGATGCGGCGAGCCAGGCCGCCGGTTTTGCGCTTGAGCACTGCATTGCTGGCGGTGCCGTGCTCTTCGGACGCGGCATTCACTTTCACGCGCAGATCGTCCACTGGATAACGCAGTTCGATGAGCCGCACATAGGGCTGCAAGCCGATGCGCAGGGCGGGTCCCAACTCCAGCAGGTCTTCGGGGCCGAGGATCTTTTCGAACTTTTCGTCGAAGGCTTCGATGTGGGCCCACTCGAGGCGAATCATATCGAGGGCCGGACGGAGGCGGTCACCCGTATAGGCGGGGTTGCGGCGGAGCCATTTCTCGAGACGCGAACCCAGGTTGCGCAGGGTCCAGGATTGGGAGGGCAGATCCGTGAGATAGGCCTGTGCCAGGCGCTGAAAGGCGCGCTGGCCGACGACGGCGCGAAGACCGGGGAAGTCCTCGTAGAGTGAATCGAGCAGGCGATACCAATAACTCTTGCTGTAAATTTCCAGGCGCTCGCGCGAAGTGAGGCGGTCGTTGGGCTTGAGGTAGGCAGCCTTGGTCTTGGGGTCGAGGCGGTCGCCGGGGGCCAGCGGGCGCATCAGGTCGGCGGCCATGCGCCTTTGCAGGGCGAGCAGGGTCACGGCGCCACCAGCGTGGGCACGGCGATGTACCTTTCAGCCTTGCGCGCCTCGGCATGCACTTCGCCGAAGGCCGGAATCCGGTCGTCCCATTCGAGCAGGGTGGCGGTGGGCCCGACGCGTTGAATGGCATGCTGGTAGAGCTTCCACACGGGATCGATCACCGGGTGGTCGTGGGTGTCCAGGATATATTTGGTGAATTTGGAGTGGCCGGCGATGTGGATTTGGGCCACGCGCTCCGGGGGGACGCTGTTCAGATAGTCGTTTGGATCGAAGCAGTGGTTGCGGGAGGATACATAGATGTTGTTTACGTCCAGCAGGATGCCGCAGTCGGCGCGCTCGACCACTTCGTTCAGAAACTCCCATTCGGTCATTTCAGATTCGTGGAATTCGGCGTAGCTGCTGACGTTTTCGACGGCGATGGGCACTTCCAGGAAGTCGCGGGCGGCGCGGACTTTGCGCGCGGTGAGCCGGGCGGCTTCGAAGGTGTATGGCATGGGGAGGAGATCGTGCGAGTAAGTGCCGTCGACACTGCCCCAGCAGAGGTGGTCGGTGAGCCAGGGAGTTTTGGTGCGCTTGACCAGGGCTTTCAGGCGCCGCAGGTGATCGCGATTGAGCGGCTGGGCGGATCCGAAGTAGGCGGAGACGCCGTGTTGGACGACCTTATATTGCTCGAGGATCTGATCGAGGATGGCCAGCGGACGGCCGCCATCCACCATGTAGTTCTCCGAGATGATCTCGAACCAGCCCACCACCGGTTTCTTTTCCAGAATGTGCTGGTAGTGGGGGATGCGGAGACCTACACCGATCCCGTAGTCGGTGAATCCGTTAAATCGATTGGCCGGCACTGGGGCGAGGAGAAAAGGGCGACCCGACCGGAAGAATTGGCGGGCCGCCCCAGAAAACTATGTAGTCTTCTTGTTGGAGCCGTCGGTGGCGCAGCCGCCCTTGCCCTTGCAGGAGTTCTTTCCCTTGCAGCCGTTATCGCTGGTCTTGCAGCCGCCCTTGCCCTTGCAGGAGTTTTGGCCCTTGCAGGCATGCTTATCCTTGGCTTGCAGGATGGTCCCCGAGGACTGTCCGGCGGACGCACTCAGCTCATGGCCAGCGGAGCTGGAGGAGACGGTGCTTGCATTCAGGCGTGTCATCGTGCCACCCAGCAGGCCGGTGAACGCCGCGGTGAGTACTAGAGAGCTTTTCGAAACTTTCATGGTCTTAAATGCCCCTTCCTTTGTGGGTTATTCCCAATTTCCCTCGGTAATTTTTGACACACCGCGCGGGGCATGCTGTCTCACCCCGTGGGTTCTTAGAGTATACGACAGCCGGTGGCATAGTGGATTCCAGTATTCTTGGATCATGCTGAGCAGCAGACGGTCGACGTTGAGGCGGTGGCTGAAGGCGGGTGCGGGAGCGGTGCTGGCGCGAGCGGCGATGGGCGCCGATGCGCCCGTGATTGTGAAGGCGGGCGGGGCGGACATCGAAGTATCGTTCGAATCCGAGCATTACGCTCTGCCGCAGGCGGCGCTGCTCGACTGGGTAAAGGGTGCGGCGCGCGCCGTGAGCAGCTACTTCGGGCAGTTCCCGGTGCCTCGGGCGCGCATACGGATTCACGCCGCAGGGCGGCGGGGCGTCTCGCGCGGGACGAGCTATGGAGACGATGGCGCGTGGTGCCGGATTTCGGTGGGCGGCGAAACCACGGCGGCGGATCTGGCGGAAGACTGGATGCTGACGCACGAGATGGTGCACTTTGGATTTCCTTCGGTGGAGCGGCGGCATCACTGGATCGAGGAAGGCATGGCCACGTACGTGGAGCCGATCGCGCGGGTGCAGGTGGGCAACCTGACGGCCGCGCAAGTGTGGGGCGACATGATGCGGGACATGCACCAGGGGCTACCGGAAGAGGGCGATCGCGGTCTGGATCAAACCCACACCTGGGGCCGGACGTACTGGGGCGGCGCGCTGTTCTGCCTGCTGGCGGATGTGGGCATTCGCAAGACCACGGCTAATGCCAAGGGGCTGGAGGATGCCCTGCAGGCCATCAACCGGGCGGGGGGCACGATCATGGCGGATTGGCCGCTGGATCGCGCGCTGGAGACCGGCGACCGGGCGACGGGCGGCAAGACGCTGCGGGACCTTTACGCCCAGATGGCGGAGAAGCCGTTCATGGTGGATCTGCCGGATTTGTGGAAGCAGTTGGGGGTGGGCCGGCAGGATGGAAAGGTGGTCTTTGACAAACGCGCGCCGCTGGCGGGGGTGCGTGACCGAATCATGCAAGTCCAGCCGAAATAGAAAATTTAGATTGTGTCCATAGAAATGTTGCGCTTGGGGCGCGGCAGGAGCCGTTGGACAATAGTAAGGAAAGACCCAGACCTCATCATTATCCCCCATTCGCAGGAGATCGCGCCATGAAGCGCTATTTGTTCGTTTTGAGCTGCCTGCCGGCAGTGGTCCTGGCACAGACCACCCCGGACGTGCAGGCGAGACTTTCCGCGTTGGAAAGCGGCATGCGGTCGGCACAGAGCGCCGGCGATAACGCATGGATGCTGACCAGCGCGGCGCTGGTCCTGATGATGACCGGGCCCGGCTTGGCCCTGTTCTATGGCGGCCTGGTACGCCGCAAGAATGTACTCGGCACGATGATGCAGAGCTTCATTTTGATGGCCGTGATCACGGTTTTATGGGCGATGGTGGGCTACAGCCTGGCTTTCGGCGAAGGGCTGCCGTTCATCGGCGACCTGCGTTACATGTTTCTCAGGGGCGTAGACAGCGCGCCCAACGCGGATTATGCGGGCACCATTCCGCATCAGACTTTCATGGTGTACCAGTTGATGTTCGCCATCATCACGCCGGCGTTGATCAGCGGCGCCTTCGCGGAACGCATGAAATTCAGCGCCATGCTGCTGTTCATGGTTCTGTGGGCGCTGATCGTCTATTTCCCGATGGCGCACATGGTGTGGGGCAAGGGCGGACTGCTGAACGCGGCCCTGGGCGGCATGATTCCGTGCCTGGACTTCGCGGGCGGCACGGTAGTGCACATCACTTCAGGAGTGTCGGCGCTGGTGACCGCGCTGTACCTGGGAAAGCGGCTGGGATATCCACACGACTCGATGAAGCCGCACAGCCTGGTGATCAGCTTCATCGGGGCGTGCCTGCTATGGGTGGGATGGTTCGGGTTCAACGCGGGGAGCGCGCTGGCGGCTTCCGGCCTGGCGAGCAGCGCGTTCGTGGCCACGCACTTCGCGGCGGCCGCGGCGGCCCTGGGCTGGATCCTGGCGGAGTGGCGGAAAACGGGCAAGCCCAGCGTGCTGGGCGGGATCTCGGGATGCGTAGCCGGGTTGGTAGCCATCACGCCAGCGTCCGGATTCGTGAAGCCGATGCCGGCGCTGCTGATCGGGTTTGTGGCGGGAATCTTTTGCTATTTGATGGTGGTGAAGGTGAAGCAGAAGTTCGGATACGACGACTCACTGGATGCGTTCGGAGTGCACGGCTGCGGCGGGACACTGGGCGCGGTGCTGACGGGGGTATTCGCCACCAGCGCGGTGAACGACGGGTTCAAGCGGCCATTGGGCCTGGTGGATGGGCAGGCCAGTCAGGTGTGGAACCAGATTGCGGGATGCGCGATTGCCTGGGCGCTGGCGATTGTGGGAACGCTTGTGATCCTGAAGATCTGCGACGCGCTGATCGGGATGCGGATCACCGAAGCGCAGGAGATGGAGGGGCTGGATGTGAGCATGCACGGCGAGGAAGGCTACATACTGGAAGGGTAAGTATCGCCGTAGCGACGCGGCAGGCACGCGTGCTGCTGCCACGAGGAGGCTAGAGGCCAGATGAAGAAAATCGAGGCGATCATCCAGCCGTTCAAGCTGGACGAAGTGAAGGAAGCGCTGACGGCAATCGGCGTAGACGGCATGACGATCTGCGAAGTGCGCGGGCACGGGCGGCAAAAGGGGCACAAGGAAGTCTACCGGGGGCGCGAGTACACGGTGGATTTGCTGCCCAAGCTCAAGATCGAAGTGGTGGTCAGCGATGCGCGCTGCGATGAACTGGTGAAGACCTTGGTGACGGCGGCGCGCACGGGCAAGATCGGCGACGGCAAGGTATTCATCTACGACGTGGCGGAGGCCATCAGGATTCGGAACGACGATCGTGGCGACGCCGCCTTGTAGGGATCCGATCCGGGCGCTGGCGGAGCGCACTGCGCAGGTGGACGGCGCGGTGGAGCGGTCGGCCTTGGCAAGCCTGTGGCCGGAGGTTCCCAACGGGATGACGCTGCTGGCTGTGGGC
>Ga0070731_10000898_pt1 | contig 34599 bp, 19 predicted proteins | sample Coa_R1_2_FD_66448 | JGI IMG/M metagenome (GOLD analysis project Ga0070731, IMG submission 66448) | Surface soil microbial communities from Centralia Pennsylvania, which are recovering from an underground coalmine fire - Coalmine... | ecosystem: Environmental > Terrestrial > Soil > Unclassified ... | reverse complement strand
GTCTCGGTGGCCGCCAGCCTGATTCCGTTCCTGGAAAACGACGACGCCAACCGCGCGCTGATGGGTTCCAACATGCAACGCCAGGCCGTGCCGCTGCTGCGCGCCGACGCCCCGTACGTGGGCACCGGCATGGAACGCGTAACCGCCCGCGATTCGGGCGCGGTGGTGTTGTGCAAGCGCTCCGGCATAGTCGATTCGGTGGATTCCGAGCGCATCATCGTGCGCGTCGAAGGCGGCGCGGCCCACGAAGGGCAGCTCTCGCGCGAAGTGGGCGCGGATATCTACCAGCTCACCAAGTTCAAGCGCTCCAACCAGAATACCTGCATCAATCAGAAGCCCATCGTGGCCATGGGGCAGCGGGTGGTCAAGGGCACCGTGCTGGCGGATGGCCCCTGCACCGACATGGGCGAACTGGCCCTCGGCCGCAACGTGCTGGTGGCCTTCATGCCCTGGCGCGGCTGCAACTTTGAAGACGCCATCCTGGTCAGCGAAAAGCTGGTCAAGGAAGACTACTACACCTCGATCCACATCGAAGAGTTCGAAATCGAGGGCCGCGATACGAAGCTGGGTCCCGAGGAAATCACGCGCGACATCCCCAACATCGCGGACTCTTTCCTGCGCAACCTGGATGAGAGCGGCGTGATCCGCATCGGCGCCACCGTCAAGCCGGGCGACATCCTGGTGGGCAAAGTGACGCCCAAGGGCGAAACGCAGCTCACCCCCGAGGAGAAGCTGCTGCGCGCCATCTTCGGCGAAAAAGCCGGCGACGTGAAGGATGCGTCGCTCTACTGCCCGCCCGGTATCGAGGGCACGGTGGTGGATTGCAAGATCTTCTCGCGCAAGGGGCAGGAGAAGGACGAGCGCTCCCGCACTATCGAGGAATCCCAGATCGCCCGCCTGCAGCGCAATCAGCAGGACGAAAATCGAATTCTCAACGACGAGCGCGCCAAGCGCCTCGCCAACCTGCTGGAGGGCAAGCGGCTGCTGGCCGACCTGCATGATGAAAAGACCAACAAGCGCCTGCTGGCCAAAGACACCGACCTTACCCGCGAAATTATCGAGAAGATGAAGTCGCGCGATCTCAAGCGCATGCGCTTCAAGGACAAGGATCCGCGCATCAACGAGCAGATCGACGAAATCGAAGAGATGACCTCGCGGCAGGTCAACGTACTCGAGAAGATCACCGACGAAAAGATCGCCAAGCTCCGCAAGGGCGATGAGCTGCCGCCCGGTGTGATCAAGCTGGTCAAGGTCTACATCGCCATGAAGCGCAAGCTTTCGGTGGGCGATAAGATGGCCGGCCGCCACGGAAACAAGGGCGTGATCGCCCGCATTCTGCCCGACGAGGATATGCCGTACCTGCCGGATGGGACGCCGGTAGAAATCGTTCTGAATCCGTTGGGCGTTCCCTCCCGTATGAACGTGGGCCAGATTCTGGAAACGCACCTCGGCTGGGCAGCCAAGGCTTTGGGGCTGCATTACGCTACTCCGGTATTCGACGGCGCCACGGAGCGCGAAATCAAGAAGGCGCTGACCGATGCCGCGCTTCCGAAAGACGGCAAAACGCTTCTCTTTGATGGCATGACCGGCCAGCCTTTTGAACAGCCGGTGACCGTCGGCTACATCTACATGCTCAAGTTGTCGCACCTGGTGGACGACAAGATTCACGCCCGGTCCATCGGGCCGTACTCGCTCATCACCCAGCAGCCCCTGGGCGGCAAGGCGCAGTTCGGCGGCCAGCGTTTCGGCGAAATGGAAGTGTGGGCCCTCGAAGCTTACGGCGCCGCATACATTCTGCAGGAACTGCTGACAGCCAAGTCCGACGATGTGTATGGCCGCGCCAAGATCTACGAGGCAATTGTAAAGGGCGAAGCCGCCATCGAGCCGGGTGTACCCGAGTCGTTCAACGTGCTCATCCGCGAGTTGCAGTCGTTGTGCCTGGACGTGGAGTTGATGAAGAAGGCGCCGCACGAAGTGCTGGATATGGCACCCGCGGCTGACTGAGGCTTTTAACCGCGGATGAACACAGATAAGAACGCGCTATCTGTGTTCATCTGCGGCTAGAGAAGGTTTGACTGGAGGCTATTTTGAGATCCTCTCCTTACGACAGAGCGAATTTGATCGCCGATTTCGATTCCATCCGGATCAGTCTGGCATCTCCCGAAAAGATCCGGAGTTGGTCCCACGGAGAAGTCACCAAGCCGGAGACCATCAACTACCGGACCTTTAAGCCGGAGCGCGACGGGCTGTTCTGCGCGCGCATCTTCGGGCCTACACAGGATTGGGAATGCTTGTGCGGCAAGTACAAGCGCATGAAGCACCGCGGCGTCATCTGCGATAAGTGCGGTGTGGAAGTGACGCTGGCCCGCGTGCGCCGCGAGCGCCTCGGCCATATCGAACTGGCCAGCCCCTGCTCGCACGTCTGGTTTTTCAAGGGCCTGCCCAGCCGCATCGGCCATTTGCTGGATATCACTCTGCGAGAGTTGGAGAGGGTACTCTACTTCGAGGCCTTCGTCGTCGTGGAGCCCGGTGAAGTTTCCGATCTGAGCCGCGGCGAGGTGATCACCGACGAGCGCAAGCGCCAGCTTGACCAGGAGTTCCCGGGCAAATTCGTCGCCATGATGGGCGCCGAGGGCATCAAGGAGCTGCTGAAGAAGGTCGACGTCGAAGCTCTCAGCGAAGAGATTCGCGAGAAGATGAAGACGGAAGCCTCCCAGCAGAAAAAGCTGAAATTCGCCAAGCGCCTGCGCGTGGTGGAGTCTTTCCGCAAGTCCGGAAATAAGCCGGAGTGGATGATTCTCGACGTGATCCCGGTGATTCCGCCGGAGTTGCGCCCGTTGGTTCCCCTGGATGGCGGCCGCTTCGCCACCTCCGATCTCAACGATCTTTATCGCCGCGTCATCAACCGCAACAACCGCCTGAAGAAGCTGATCGAGCTGCACGCGCCCGATGTGATCGTGCGCAATGAAAAGCGCATGCTGCAAGAAGCCGTCGACGCCCTGTTCGATAACGGCCGCCGCGGCCGCGTGCTGCGCGGCGCCAACAACCGCCCCCTGAAGTCGCTCTCCGATACGCTGAAAGGCAAGCAGGGCCGCTTCCGCCAGAACCTGCTCGGCAAGCGCGTGGATTACTCGGGCCGCTCCGTCATCGTGGTGGGACCCGAGCTGAAGCTCAACCAGTGCGGTCTGCCCAAGAAGATGGCCCTCGAGCTGTTCAAGCCGTTCATCTATCACCGCCTGGAGCAGCGCGGCCATTGCACCACCATCAAGCAGGCCAAGGAGCTCGTCGAGCAGCAGGATCCGGTGGTCTGGGACATCCTGGAAGAAGTCATCAAGGACCATCCCATTCTGCTCAACCGCGCTCCCACGCTGCACCGTTTGGGAATTCAGGCTTTCGAGCCGGTTCTGGTGGAAGGCAAGGCCATCAAGATTCACCCGCTGGTCTGCACCGCCTTCAACGCGGACTTCGACGGCGACCAGATGGCCGTCCACATTCCGCTATCCCCGGAAGCGCAGATCGAAGCTTCCACGCTGATGCTGTCTTCCAATAATATTCTCTCGCCGGCGCATGGCGGACCCATCGCGGTGCCCACGCAGGATATGGTGCTGGGCTGCTACTACCTGACCAAGGCGCGCCCCGGCACCAAGGGCGAGGGCCGCACGTTTGCCTCCGTCGAGGACGTGCTCATCGCGCTCGAAATGGGCGAAGTGGAAACTCTCACGCCCATCAAGCTGCGCTACACCGGCCGCGTGATCGACCTGGTGCACGCTTTCGACAATCAGAATATCCTGCACACCGAGCCGATCGAGTTCAACAAGCAGTACATGGAAACCACCGTCGGCCGCGTGATCCTGAACGATCAACTGCCGCAGGACATGCCTTTCATCAATGGCTTGCTCAAGAAGAAGGGGCTGGCGCAGTTGGTGCAGTACTGCTACCTGAAATTCGGGTTGGTCGTCACCGTGCAAATGCTCGATGAGGTTAAGTCGCTGGGCTTCCTGTACGCCACCCGCGCGGGCATCTCCATCGGCATCGACGACATGGTGGTTCCGTCCGAAAAGGCGGGCCTGGTGCGCGAGGCCGAAAAGGAAGTGGTGGCCGTTGAAAACCAGTATCAGGACGGCGCCATCACCCATGGCGAACGCTACAACAAGATCATCGAGATCTGGTCGAAGGTTACCGAGAAGGTTTCCGACGAAATGTTCCACGCCATGGAAGAGGACGACCGCACCGGCCGCTACCTCAATCCGATTTACATCATGGCCGACTCCGGCGCGCGCGGCTCCAAGCAGCAGATCCGCCAGCTTTCCGGCATGCGCGGCCTGATGGCCAAGCCTTCCGGCGAGATCATCGAGACTCCCATCACGGCCAACTTCCGCGAAGGGCTGAACGTGCTGCAGTACTTCATCTCCACGCACGGCGCGCGCAAGGGCTTGGCCGATACGGCTCTGAAAACGGCCGATTCCGGCTACCTGACCCGCCGCCTGGTGGACGTCTCCCAGGACGTGATCATCGCCGAAACGGATTGCGGCACCACCGAAGGCATCTATGTGGAGCCCATCATCGAATCCGGCGAGATCATCGAGCCCTTGCGCGACCGCATTGTGGGCCGCGTGGCGCTCGAAGACCAGAAGGATTACGAGGGCAGCATCATCGTGGCGGTGAACCAGGAAATCACCGAAGACCTGGCCGCCGCTATTCAGGCTGCCGGCATCGAGCGTGTCAAGATCCGCTCGGTGCTCACCTGTGAGTCCAAGCGCGGAGTTTGCGTGATGTGTTACGGCCGCAATCTGGCCACGGGACGCCTGGTGGAGCGTGGTGAAGCGGTCGGCGTCATCGCCGCGCAGTCCATCGGCGAACCCGGCACGCAGCTCACCATGCGTACGTTCCACATCGGCGGAACCGCATCCCGTATTTCGGAACAATCCACGCAGGACGCCAAGTCCGACGGCTTCGCCCGTTACATCGGCGTGCAATCCGTGCGCAGCAAAACCGGCGACCTGATCGCCATGAACCGCAACGGCATCATGGCTGTCGTCGACGAGAAAGGCCGCGAGAAAGAGCGCTATCAGATGGTATACGGCGCCAAGATCCTGGTGGAGGACGGCGGTCCCGTCAAGGCCAACCAGATCTTGCTGGAGTGGGATCCCTACACTTTCTCCATCCTGACCGAAGTCACCGGCACGGTGCACTTCAAAGACCTGCTGGAAGGCATGACCATGCAGGAGCAGTTGGACGAAGTCACCGGCATGTCGCAGCTCGTGGTGGTGGATTCGCCCGATGAAAAGCGCCAGCCCACGGTCATCGTCCGGCCGGACACCGCGCAGGGCAGCAAGTCGGAAGCCAAGAAGTACCTGATGCCGACCCACGCTCACCTGATGGTGCGCGACAGCGAAGAAGTGCACGCGGGCGATGTGCTGGCCAAAATCCCGCGCGAAACTACCAAGACCAAGGACATCACCGGCGGTCTGCCGCGCGTCGTCGAGTTGTTCGAAGCTCGCAAACCGCGCGAAACCGCCATCATCGCTGAAATCAACGGCGCGGTGAAGTACGGCGAAGTCAGCAAGGGACAGCGCAAAATCTACGTGGTAGGCGAGGGCGGCGAGCAGCGCGAGTATTCGCTGCCGCGCGGCGTCCACATCAACGTGCAGGAGGGCGAAAAGGTGAAAGCCGGCGAACCCCTCATGGACGGCCCCCGCAACCCGCACGACATCCTGGATGTGCTCGGCGAGAAGGAACTGCAGAAGTACCTGGTCAACGAGATTCAGGAAGTCTACCGGTTGCAGGGCGTCAACATCAACGACAAGCACCTGGAAGTGATCGTCCGTCAGATGATGCGCTGGGTGAAGGTGGAGGATATCGGCGACACCGAGTTTCTGCCGGAAGAAGTGGTGGACAAATTCAAGTTCCGCGCCGAAAACCAGCGCGTGGTGGATTCCGGCGGGCGGGCGGCGGAAGGCAAGGCTGTGCTGCTGGGCATCACCAAGGCGTCGCTATCGACCGATTCGTTTATCTCCGCGGCCTCCTTCCAGGAGACTACCCGCGTGCTCACCGAAGCCGCCATCAACGGCAAGGTGGATTACCTGCGCGGGCTGAAGGAGAACGTGATCATGGGCCGCCTGGTTCCGGCCGGCACCGGCATGGAATACTACCGGCGCGTCAAGATCGCGGGCGAAGACGTGGTGGAAGAGCCGGTGGTCGAGCCGTCCCTGGATGCCATTCCGGGCTACGACGAAGAAGCTCGCATCCAGTACGCCGGCGGGTTGACCGAGACCGGCGAAGACTCGCTGGCCGAATAAGGCAGCCGGTAACACAATAGCCGCTGGTGTGCGAGGCCCGCACATCAGCGGCTTTTTTATTTTCTGCGCCCCGCTCTAGCGCTACAGCTGGTGCTTGCCTCCGGTCATTTGTATGTAATAATAATCCGATCAGATCTCGCAACTCCGCGTAGAGACGGGTACGCCGGACCATCCCTGGATCCGAAAAGCCCCGAAAAGGAGGATGTAACCGTATGCATACACGGAAAACGAGGATAGCCGCCCTTTGGTCCGCTTGCGTCCTGTCGGCCGTCTCTATGTTCGGCCAAACCACCGGCAACCTGCGCGGCACCGTCAAAGACCCCTCGGGCCTCATCATTGCCGGCGCCACCGTGAAAGCCACTCTCGAAGGCACTTCCACCAGCCGCACGGCCTCCACCGACGCCAGAGGTGAGTTCGTGCTGCCCACCCTTCCTGTCGGACCCTATACCGTGGAGATCGAGACCAGCGGCTTCAAGAAGTTCGTACAGCACGTGGACATTACTCTCGGCCACGTGGTAGTGGTGGATGCCGCCTTGCAAATCGGCGAAGTCACCCAAAGCGTCACGGCCGAGGCCCAGGCCGCGCTGGTAGAGACCACCAGCACGCAGTTAGGCGCGGTCATGAATTCGCGCGCGGTGGTGGATCTGCCGCTGAACACCCGCGATACCTACCAGTTGCTGCAGTTGCAGCCCGGAGTCCAATCGCAGCAAGGATACTCCCTGTTCGCGGGCAGCGAGAATGCCGGCGTGGTCTCCGTCAACGGCGGACGTGGCCGCGCCAACAACTTCAACGTGAACGGCGGCGACGCCAACGATCAGTTCGTGGCCGTCCCCGCCGTCCAGCCGTCGCCCGATAGCATCGAGGAGTTCCGCGTGCTAACCAACACCTTCGACGCCGAGTATGGCCGCAATTCCGGCTCGGTGGTCAACGTGGTGACCAAGGGTGGTACTAACGAGTTCCACGGCGATGCCTATGAGTTCTTTCGCAACACGGTCCTGGACGCCCGCGGCTTCTTCGATACCACCCGGCCCGATTTCCACCAGAACCAGTTCGGCGGCACCTTCGGCGGACCCATCAGGAAGAACAAGACATTTTTCTTCGCCTCCATCGAGGACCGCCAAATCGTGCAGGGCATCCCCTCGGACCTGGTGACCGTCCCGACCCAGGCCGAACGCAACGGCGACTTCTCAATGGGACCCGGCGGGCCCCAGAGTACGTTCAGTGGAACGCTGACCGATGCCAACCTCGCCCAGGCCATGAACAACCGTCCGGGGTGTGCCACGGCGGTGGGGTCGGCAGGCGGCGCGCCTCTCGCAGCGGGGACGCCGTGGTCCGCCATCTTTCCCAATAACCAGATCCCCACGCAGTGCTTCGACCCCACCGCGGTCGCTCTGTTGAACCGCTATGTGCCATTGCCCAACAGCGGCTTCAATACCTTTCAGGCGGTGGCCAACCAGTCGGAGAAAGGCATCCAATCCACCTTCCGCCTCGATCAGCACCTCAGTGACCACCACCAGTTAAGTTTCTATTACTATTTCGACAACGATACGCAGTTGCCGCCCTTTGCCACCTTTCAAGCGTCCGGAGCCAACCTGCCCGGCTTCGGGGCGGATTTCAGCACGCGCAATCAGCAGTTCAATCTGAGCGAGACCTGGACGGCAACCCCCACCCTGGTCAACGAAGCGCGATTTACCTACTTCCGGGAAGGCCAGCTCAATTACGACCACCCTCAAAACGCGCAGCTCATCAATAATGTCTGCGGCTCGGCTGTGCCCGCGAGCAATTGCTTCGCCGATCCGGCCAATCCGAAGTACGGCATTACCCCGAATCTGGGCGCGACCCACGAAGGCGTGCCGTACATCAACGTCAGCGGCGGCTTCACCATCGGCAATAACTACAACGGCGAACTGCCCCAGATAGGCAACAGCTTTCAGTGGTCCGACAACCTCAGCAAGGTGGCCGGATCCCATAGCTTTAAGTTCGGCGTGGACGTGCGCCGCATGCGTTTCGACCAGACGCTTTACTACAACGTGAACGGCAATTTTTCATTCACCAGCGGCGGCACCAACGATGTCGGCTCCGACGATCTTTACACGGATTACATGCTGGGCCTGCCGAACACTTATTCACAGGGATCCGCGCAGCATGAGAACGTGCGCAGCACGGCGCTTTATCTCTTCGCCCAGGATAGCTGGAAGATCCGTCCTAACCTGACCCTGAACTATGGCCTTCGCTGGGAGTTGGATACGCCCCTGACCGACATCGGACAACACGTGCAGACGTTCCGCCCGGGCCAGATCACCAAAATCTATCCGTGCCAGCTTGCGGCGGATAATCCGCTAGTCCAGCAGTTCGGGTCGACCGACTGCTCCGAGACAGGACCGGCCAACGCCGTCTTTCCGCTGGGCCTGGTGTTTCCGGGCGACCAGGGTATCCCAGCCGGCATGACCCAGACCTACTACAAGGCCTTCGCCCCGCGCATCGGCCTGGCATGGAGCCCTTCGGCCGATTCCGGATTCTGGCGAAAGCTGGTGGGCGCTCCCGGCAGGACCAGCGTCCGCGCCGGTTGGGGTATTTTCTACAATCCCATCGAGCAATTGGTGCTCGAGCAGTTCAGCGCCGAGCCGCCCTTCGGCGGAAGCAATTCCATTGCGAATCCGATGTTCAACACGCCCTTCGTGGGCCAGAGCGGCACCGTGTCGCCGAACCCCTTCAACGGCATTCTGAACCCGCCGCGCGGCCAGCCGGTCGACTGGTCCTCCTTCCGGCCGCTGCTGATGTACGGGCAGTTCCAGCCGGATATGCGCACCCAGTATTCCGAGCAGTATAACTTCACGTTGCAGCGCGAGGTGCCCGGTGACGTCCTCGTCCAGATCGGTTACGTCGGCACCCAGGCGCACCGTCTGCTAGCCTCCTACGACCTGAATTACGGAAACGCCCAAACGTGTCTGGACCTGAATAATCTCTCCAATATCACGGGCGATTCCTCGCTGGCCTGCGGCCCGTTCTATGCCGACTCCGCGTTCACAATCGCCGCCAACGAGATTCCGTCGGGCTTCACCCTGCACCTGCCCTACGGCCCCCAACCGACCGTAACCGGACCAAATCCGAACCCCATCACGCTGGTCGGCCTACGCAAATATTCTTCGCCGAACTGCAATCCGTTGACGGGCGCGGGCTGCCCGCCGGACGGTGTGCCCGTTTTCTCCAGTATCTTCACCGAGAACACGGTGGCCAATTCCAATTACAACTCGCTGCAGGTAAGCGTCGAAAAGCGTTTCTCTCATGGGCTGCAATTCCAGACGGCCTACACCTTCAGCAAGTCCATAGATGACGCCTCCAGTTTCGAAAATCTGTTGAACCCCCTGGATTTCCGCAAGAGCCGGTCGCTTTCTTTATTCGATGCGCGCCACCGGCTCGTCACCAGCTATGTCTACCAGTTCCCTCACAGGGATGTGCACGGTTTCGCCGACAAGCTGCTGAACGGCTGGCAAAGCTCCGGCATCCTCACCTTCCAGAGCGGATTCCCGGTGCCCATCCAATCCTCGGACGACCTCGAGTTGATGTACAGCGCGTTCTTCTATTATCCGGGCGAGCCGGACCAGGTGGCTCCCTTCCAGAAGCTGAACCCGCGGAATGGGTTGAACGAGGCCTTTAATCCATCTGCGTTCCAGCCGCAGGCACTGGGCACCATCGGCAGCGCCCCGCGATCCGTGTGCTGCGGCCCCGGCATCAACAACATCGACTTCAGCCTGATGAAGGATACCGCACTCTCGGAACGGTTCAAAATGGAGTTTCGCGCCGAGTTCTTCAACATCGTCAACCACGCACAGTTCACCAAAGTGGATGGCAACATATCGGATGGCGACCCCGCAACCGGCGGCACCTTCGGCAAGGTTCTGCAGACCCGCGATCCAAGGCTCGTACAGTTCGCGCTAAAGTTAATCTTCTAGGCTAACGCCATGCGAATCTTGACCGTCGTTTTCGCCGTAGGGCTGGCCGGGCCTGTCTTGGCCCAGCAGCCCAAAACGAAGCTGGATGTAGCCGCCGCGCACGATACCAGCCTGACCAAGGGAGTGGATCTGTACCAAAGATACTGCGCCGTGTGCCATGGCAAGGACGGCAAAGGCGGAGGCCCGGCCGCCGCGGCGCTCAAGGCCGCTCCCATTGACCTGACCCAGCTTTCCCTGAAGAACAGCGGCAAGTTCCCGGTCGGCTCCGTCCGACAGTTGCTCGGCGGCGGCTCATCCGTGCCCGCCCACGGCTCGCAAGAGATGCCCATCTGGGGACCGGTCTTCCGCGCTATGAATCCCAACGAGAGCATCGCCAAGTTGCGTGTGGACAACCTGGTGCGCTACCTGGAATCCATTCAACTGAAGTAGGCTAACCTTCCCGGCGTGGCATACTAGAACAAGTTCGGTAGTCCAAACTTGACGATTCCAAAGGAACTGCTTCCAGCATGTACCCAGCTTTACAGAAAGAAATCGAGAGTTACGAAAAACGCACGCCCAAGTCGCGCGAAGCCCACCAGCGGGCCGTGTATCGCGTGCCCCTCGGAGTAGCCAGTAATTATCGCTACTATCCGCCGTATCCGCTATTCGTGCGCGATGGCCAAGGCTCGCGCATCCACGACCTGGACGGCAACGAGTATATCGATCACAACCTTTGCTACGGCGCGCTGATGGCCGGCCACTGCCATCCGGCTGTGATGAAAGCCGTCGAGGAGCGCCTGCACGTCGGCACCCTGTTCGGTATGCCGCACGGTATGGAACTGGAACTCGCCGACGAGATCTGCAAACGCTACCCCGTGGATATGGTGCGCTTCGGCAACAGCGGCTCGGAAGTGACTATGCACTCGCTGCGTCTGGCGCGCGCGGCCACTGGCCGGTCCAAAATCATCAAGATGGAAGGCGGCTATCATGGCGGCCACGACGCCATCTCTGTGAGCGTCAAGCCCAAGGGCACAGAGTTCGGCGATCCGGAAAATCCCACGCCGGTAGTTTCCAGCGCCGGTGTGCTCAAAGGCACCACCGACGCCACGCTGGTCGCGCCGTTCAACAATCTGGCCGCCATCGAGCGCCTCTTCGCCGCGCACCCCGGCGAGATCGCCGCCGTCATCCTCGAGCCCATTATGATGAACATCGCCTTCTGTATGCCGGATGAAGGCTACCTGCAGGGTCTGCGCGAGATCACCCGCAAGCACGGTGCGCTGCTGATCATGGATGAAGTGAAGACCGGCGCCAAGCTGGCCTGGGGCGGCGCCTGCGAGTACTTCAACGTGCGGCCCGATATCATCTGCCTGGGTAAATCCATCGGCGGCGGCTTCTCGTTGGCGGCCTTCGCCGCCAGCCGCGAGATCATGGATGTCATCGCCACCCAGAAGATGTTCCATGCCGGCACCTACAACACCAACCCTGTGGTGATGGCCGCCGGCCTCGCAACCTTCCGCCACGTCCTGACCCGCGATGCTTATAGCCACATCGATCGCCTGAGCCGCAAGCTGGTGGACGGGTATCAGGGCATCATCGAAAAGAACGGCCTGGTGGCCTACGCCGACGGCGCGGGCGCCAACGGCGCGCTGCTTTTCTACCCCCAGCGCATCCGCAACTATCGCGACTGGTATCACGTCGACGAGGACCTCTGGACCCACTATTGGTTCGCCATGGTCAATCGCGGCGTTCTGGCGCAGCCTTACTGGTGGGATGAGCAGTGGACCATCTCGGTGCAGCACACCGAAAAAGACATCGACGAGCATCTACTGGTGTTCGCGGAGGTGGTGCCCGCGCTGGCCGTCGCGCAACATCGCGCCGAGGCGCTGTCCGCGCATACGCACTGAGATAACCGCAAGGGGGCGGTTCGATTGACTGCCCCCTCTGCCTCCGCTATGCTGGCCTATTGTCCAGCGCCGACTCAGCCGCCACCGAAACTCAGCCGAAACTCAAGCGCGCGCTGGGCGCGTGGGATCTGACGTTCCTTTCCGTCGTGGCGATCGCCAATCTCAACCTGGTTCCCGTGATCGCCGCCAACGGACCCGTCACCGTGTGGCTGTGGCTGAGCGCGTTGATTTTGTTTCTGCTGCCGCAGGGCATCACGGTCATCGAACTGGCGCACCGCTACCCGGCCGAAGGGGGCCTGTACGTCTGGGCCAAGGAGGCCTTCGGCGATTTCCACGGCTTCATGTGCGGTTGGGCCTATTGGACCACCAACATGTTCTACTTGCCCACGCTGCTCTTCTACCTGGGCGGGATTCTGGCCTATGCCGGACCCAAGGGCGCGGCCGACCTCGCGGAGAACCGCCTCTTCTTCTTCGTCCTCACGGTGGGCTTGCTCTGGTTGACGGCCCTGCTCAATGTGCGCGGCATCGGTGTCGGTAAATGGGTGAATAACTCGGGCGGCTACGGCACGCTGATCGGGGCGGCAGTGCTGGTGCTTCTGGCCGGCGCGGCCATCTGGCGGCACGGCGTGGCGCTACCCGCCGGCGCATTCGCGATACGCGGCCTCGACTGGAATATTATGTCGTCGTTCGGCGTGATCTGCTTCGGGCTGGTGGGTCTCGAGCTGGGGCCGGTCATGGGCGATGAAATTCGCGATCCACAGCGCAGCGTGCCCCAGGGCGTGCTCTGGGGAGGCGTGCTGGCCGGCTTGGTCTACGTAAGCGCCACGCTGGCTCTGCTGTTGTCTGTGCCGCAGCAGGAAGTGAAGGTTGTGCAGGGTGTCCTGCAGGCGGTCGACAAGATCACCGCCACCGGCGTGGGCGCCCGCTGGATGCTGACGGCGCTCGCCTTGGTGCTGGCCGTAGCCATCGCCGGCTCAACTTCCGCCTGGCTGGGCGGATCGGCGCGCATCATCTTTGTTTCGGGGATCGACCGGTACATGCCGAAGGCGCTGGGCAGAGTTCACCCAAAGTACGCCACTCCCCACGTTGCCGTACTGACCATCGCCGTACTTTCCTCGCTCCTGGTGTCGATGAGCTTCATTGGCGCCACGGTGAAGGAAGCCTACGTGACATTGCTGGATCTGTCCGTGGTATTGCAGATGATATCGTTCCTTTACCTGTATGCCACGCTGGCGCGCGTGGCCTTCTCAAAGTCGGCCGGCCAGGGCCGCTACAGCAAAACCGTTCTGCGCTTCGCCGCCATCGGAGGGATCGCGGCGACGATGTTGGGCGGCGCGGTGGCGTTCGTGCCTTCGCGGCAGATCACGTCCATCTGGCGCTTCGAGCTGAAGATGGTCGGAAGCTGCGCGGTCTTCCTGGGGCTGGCGGCCGTGCTGTTCTGGTATTACTCGCGCCGCCGCGCTGCATAATCGTAGTATGGCCATCGCTTCCATCAATCCAGCCACGGGCGAAACATTGCGCGTATTCGAGCCGCTAACCGCCGGCGCGCTGGAACAGAAATTAGCGCACGCCTGGACCACGTTTCAGACTTACCGGAAAACCACCTTCGCCCAGCGCAGCGCCTGGCTGAACAACGCTGCCCACATACTGGAAGATTCCAGGCAGGACCTCGGCCGCACCATGACCGCCGAGATGGGTAAAACGCTCAAGTCCGCCGTGGCCGAAGCCGAGAAGTGCGCCTGGGCGTGCCGTTATTATGCGGAAAACGGCGAGCGGCAACTGGCCGATGAGGCAATCGTCACCAACGCCGCGCGCAGCTACGTCCGCTACCAGCCGATCGGCCCCGTGCTGGCCGTGATGCCCTGGAATTTCCCTTTCTGGCAGGTATTTCGTTTCGCGGCCCCCGCGTTGATGGCGGGCAACGTGGGATTGCTCAAGCATTCCTCCAACGTGCCGCAGTGCGCGCTGGCCATAGAGAACATCCTGCGCAAAGCGGGCTTCCCGGATGGTGCGTTTCAGACCCTGCTCATCGGCGCGTCTGAAACCGCGGCCGTGATTGCGGACGACCGCATCGCAGCCGCCACACTCACCGGCAGCGAGCCCGCCGGGCGCTCGGTGGCAAGCCAGTGCGGCGATCGCATCAAGAAGACCGTGCTGGAACTGGGCGGCAGCGATCCGTTCATCGTCATGGCCAGCGCCGACCTCGCGGAAGCCGTGTCCACCGCGGTGAAGGCGCGCACCATTAACAACGGGCAGTCATGCATCGCTGCCAAGCGATTCATCGTCGCCGCGGCCGTCTACGAGGAGTTCGAGCGCCGCTTTGTCGAATCCATGAGGAGCTTGCGGGTTGGCGACCCGATGGCCCCCGAAACGGACATCGGTCCGCTGGCGACGGCAGCCATTCGGGATGAATTGCACGCCCAGGTGCAGCGCGCCGTGGGCGCCGGAGCGCGCCTGCTGCTGGGCGGCAGCCACATCGCCGGCCCCGGCTATTTCTACCAGCCCACGGTACTGGCCGGCCTGCCCCGCCAATCGGATGTCTTCCACGAGGAACTGTTCGGACCCGTCGCCTTGCTGTTCCCCGCCAGGGACGCCGCCGAAGCTATCGGGTTAGCCAACGATTCACCCTTCGGCTTAGGGTCGAGTGTCTGGACCGGCGATGCCGCCGAACAAGCCCAATTCATCGACGAAATCCAGGCCGGAGCGGTATTCGTGAACGGCATGGTGGCCTCCGATCCGCGGCTGCCGTTCGGCGGCGTCAAGCGCTCCGGCTATGGCCGCGAATTAGGCGTATTCGGCATTCGCGAGTTTGTGAACGTCAAGACCGTCTGGTGCAAGTGACGCCGCGCGCGATTTATCGCTTTCCAGCAGGCTCAGGCGTCTGTTGCTGCAGCCGGCTGTGGTAACGTCCGTAGCTGAAATAAACAACCAAACCGATAATCAGCCAGACTATCAGCCGCGCCCAGTTTACCCATCCCAACTTGTACATCATATAGCCATTGAAAATGATGCCGAGGATCGGGACCACTGGCACCCAAGGAGTACGGAACGGCCGGTCTTGTCCCGGGTTGGTTTTGCGCAGCACCATCACGGCGATGCATACGATCACAAATGCCAGCAGGGTGCCGATGTTCACCATCTTGCCGATATCGTCGATCGGCGTGAGGCTTCCCACAATCGCCGCCAGCAGGCCGACCAGAATCGTGTTCTTCCAAGGGGTGCGGAACTTGCTATGAACCGCCGCGAAGAAGCGCTTCGGCAGCAACCCGTCGTTCGCCATCGAATAGAGCACGCGCGTCTGGCCCAGTAGCATGACCAGCATCACGCTGGTCAGACCGGCCAGTGCGCCGAACGTAATCACGTGCGACGCAACCGTCAGCCCTCTGTCCATGAAAGCGCGCGCGATCGGCGCCTCGATGTTCACTTCCCGCCATGGAACCATTCCGGTGAGCACCCCCGCCACCAGAATATACAAGACCGTGCACACCAGCAGCGATGCGATGATGCCGATAGGCAGGTCCCGCTGCGGGTTCTTGGCCTCCTGGGCGGTCGTGGAAACGGCATCGAATCCGATATACGCGAAGAAGATGTATGCAGCCCCGGCCCCAATTCCGGAAAAACCGTTCGGCGCGAAGGTGCTCCAACCGGTGCCCCAGTTTGCGGTGTTGATGTACTGGGACCCCATGGCCACCACGAACAACACCACCGATACCTTGATGACCACGATGGTGGCGTTGAATCGCGCGCTCTCCTGAATGCCCACGACCAGAATCGCGGTCACCACCAGCGCAATGATGAAGGCCGGCAGGTTGAACCCGACCGGAACGCCGAATATCGTGGGCGCATTGAGAAGCTCCGCCGCCCTGCGAACCAGTTCCGGTGAATGCGCCGTGGTCACTTCGGTGACCTTATTGAGAAAGGACTGCGTGCCCGGCACCAGGCTCGCGTCGGAGGCCTGGGCCATCTGTCGCGCGATGATGTTCTCCGCCGTGCGCAGTGCGGTCCAGTGGTCGTACGCCAGCCATAACGGCATCTTGATGTGGAAGATGTCCAGCATCTCAATGAAGTGGTTCGACCAGCCCGAGGAAACGGTGCTGGCGCCCATGGCGTACTCGAGCGTCAAGTCCCACCCGATGATCCAGGCGAACAGTTCGCCTAGCGTAGCGTAGGCGTAGGTATAGGCGCTGCCGGCCAGCGGGATCATGGCGGCGAACTCCGCATAACACAAGCCCGCGAACGCGCATCCCAAGCCCGACAACACGAACGAGAGCATCAGGCCGGGTCCGGCATAGTGCGTGCCCAGTCCGGTGAGCACGAAGATTCCCGCGCCGATGATCGCGCCTACCCCCAGCGCCGTCAGTTGAAACGGCCCCAGCGTGCGCTTCAGGCTGTGCTGCCCGGTTTCCTGAGCTTCGCTCAGCAGCGCCTTCATCGGCTTGGTTGCGAAAAGGTTCATGTCAGACCTCGGACTTCGGTTTCCACATATAATACACCGGCACTCCCAGCAGCACGATGATTAAACCGGGCCACGTGTAGTTCGGCTTGTAGGCCAGTAGCAGAATTTCGATAGCCCCAGCCGCCACAATGTAAATCGCCGGCAGAACGGGATATCCGAATGCCTTGTACGGTCTTTCCATCTGCGGGCGCGTGCGGCGCAGCACGAAGATGCCGGCAATCGTCAGGATGTAGAAGACTAACACGGCGAAGATCACATAGTCCAGCAGGTCGTTGTAGCTGCCGCTCAAAGTCAGAACCATGGCCCACACGCCTTGGATTCCGAGCGCGAATACCGGCGCATGGTGGCGCTCGCCCAAGGTGCCCGCTTTGCGGAAGAACAGGCGGTCGAGCGCCATGGCGTAGTACACGCGGGCGCCCGCCAGCAGGAGACCGTTGACACACCCAAAGCAAGACACCATAATGGCGGCGGCCATCACCTGCACGCCCGATGGGCCCAGAATCTGCTTCACGGCGGCGGTGGCCACGCGGTCTTCCGGCGCGTGCTGGATGCCCTCGAATGGCAGCACATTCAGATATACGAAGTTGGCCGAGATGTACAGCGCCATCACGATGGCCACGCCCAGCGCCAGCGAGATCGGCAGGTTGCGCCGCGGATTGCGCACTTCGCCGGCGGTGAATGTCACATTGTTCCAGGCATCCGCCGAGAACAGCGACCCGACCATAGCCACGCCCACCAGGCGCGCCACATGCAGCGTCCAGCCCGCGCCGTCCCAGAAGTGCCCGAAATTGCGCGCCAGGGCATCGGGATTGCGCCCCGCCAGGAAACCGACGCCGATCAGCCCCAGCAGCGCGGCCGTCTTGGCGAATGTGAACACATTCTGCACCACGGCGCCCGTGCGGATGCCGCGCATATTCACCGCGCTCAACAGCCCGAGGACCAATATGGCTACGAGCTGTTGCGTCGTCAACCCGATCTTCCCGCTGCCGATCAAGTGATGATCCGCCGAGATCCATGGCACGAACACGCCGGCAAACTTGGCGAATGCTACAGCGACCGCGGCCGCCGTGCCGGTCTGGATCACCAGGAATAACGTCCAGCCGTACAGGAATCCACTGAGCGGCCCGAAAGCTTCGCGCAGATAAACGTACTGTCCGCCCGCCTGCGGCATAGCCGCCGCCAGTTCTCCATAACTGACCGCGGCGATCAGGGTCAGCAGGGCCGTGGCCACCCAGGTCATGATCAGCAGACCGGGCGAATTCACCTGCCGCGAAATATCCGCCGCCACAATAAAGATGCCCGAGCCGATCATCGAGCCTACTACGAGAGTGGTCGAATCCATCAGCCCGAGGCCCTTGACGAGGCCGGTCTTCACTTCGTTAGCAGTTGTTGCCATTCTTCCATCCGCCGGCGCAAGGATTGGCTGGTCAGCTCCGCCGGCAGCAGATCGCCGATTACTGCCACGGAATCCGCGCCGGCCGCCAGGACTTCCAACGCCGTATCCCTGGTGATGCCGCCGATCGCCACCAGCGGTTTATCCAACAGCGCGCGGCACTCCTTTAAACCTTCGATCCCCGTAACCGGGTCCGGGTTTCGTTTGGATGCCGTGGGAAAGATCGGCCCATACGCCAGATAATCCACCGGCTCCCCTCCTGCGGCGCAAACCTGCGCCACATTGTGGCTCGAGAAACCGATTAACGGCTCCGCACCCATCAGCCGGCGCGCATCCCTGGGCGGCAGGTCATCCTGCCCGATATGCAGGCCGGCTTCGAGCAGCATCGCCATATCTGCCCGGTCATCCACCACCAACAAAGCGCCGGCCTCCCGGCGCAACCGCGAGATTTCCCGCGATGCCTCGAACATGGCGCGCGTCCATGGTCCTTTATGCCGCAATTGCAGAATCCCCGCGCCCCCCTCCAGAAACGCCGCCGCTGCCTTGGTAACCGGGAACTGCCGGGCCTCCAGCGTTCCAGTATCTAAAATCGGATAAACCCGCGGCAGCTTCCAATTCGCCTTCATGGCGGCAATCCGCATTTGGATAGCGATTGCCAAGATTATCACAAGATGGGCCGCGGCAGTACTTTTGACACCTGTAACTGTCGGCCTTCCGCCTCCGCCCCAACTGATGCGTTTACAATAAGAAAGTGGGAACCGAAGCAGCGCTGGAAATGGCCGTCGAACGTCTGGCCGGCGTTCGTAGCGAGATCGCCAAAATCATAGTCGGCCAGGACGACGTCGTGGAGGGCGTCCTTATCTGCTTACTGGCCTCCGGCCATGTGCTGCTGGAAGGCGTACCGGGCCTCGGGAAGACCACCCTGCTGCGCACCCTGGCGCGCGCCCTGCACCTCAAGTACTCGCGTATACAATTCACGCCGGACCTGATGCCCGCCGACATCGTGGGCAGCATGATCATGGAAACCAGCGAACGCGGCGCCAAGCTCCTCCAGTTTCAGCCCGGCCCCATCTTCGCCAACCTGGTGCTGGCGGACGAGATCAACCGCGCCACCCCCAAGACGCAATCCGCGCTGCTCGAAGCCATGCAGGAGCGCACCGTTACCAGCGGCACCACCACTCACGAGCTGGAGCGTCCATTCCTGGTGATGGCCACTCAAAACCCCATCGAGATGGAAGGCACCTACCCGCTGCCGGAAGCGCAACTCGATCGCTTCCTGATGAAGATCCTGGTCACTTATCCCACGCGGGAGGAGTTGAACCGCATCGTGGAGCGCACCATCCAGCGGGAGGACGCGGTGGTGACACCTGTGCTCGACCGCGCTGCCATCATGGAAGTGCACGCGGTTTGCCGCGAAGTGCTGGTAGCGCCGCATGTGCAGGAATATGCCATTCAACTGGTCATGGCCACCCAGCCGGAGCAGCAGGAAGCGCACGACGTGGCCCGCAAATACGTCCGCTACGGCAGCTCTCCGCGCGGCGCGCAGGCGCTGGTGGAGTGCGGCCGGGTGCTGGCCCTGATGCACGGCCGTTATCATCTGAGCATCGAGGATGTGCAGCACGTGGCGCGCGCCGTCCTGCGCCACCGCATCATCCTGAACTTCGACGCCCATGCGGACGGTCAGACTCCCGAAACCATCCTGAACACCATCATCCAGGAAGTCACCGCCCAAGCCGCCGCCTAGGCCGCCGGTAAAACCATGCAGTCCGCGCCTCTTCTCGACCGTGAGTTTCTGGAAAAACTTGAGCGCCTGGCCCTGCGCTGGCAGAAGTCGTTCCCCGGACTGGTCGGCGGACACAACCAGTCGCGTTTCGCCGGCGCCGGCCAGGAGTTTCTGGATCATCGCAGTTTCCACCTGGGTGACGATCTGCGCGCGGTGAACTGGCGCGCCTACCTGCGCCTGGAAAAGCTCTTCCTCAAGATGTTCCAGGTGGAACCGCGCGTGCCGGTGCGGATGCTGGTGGATACCAGCGATTCGATGCAGGCCGGTGGCAAGTTCGATTACGCGCGGCGCCTGGCCGGCGCCTTGTGTTACGTCGGAATGGTGCGGTTGGACGGCATCGAGCTGCATCCGTTTGCAAACAGGCTGGGACGCCGCTTTCTATGTACCGGCGGGCGGCATCGCTTCGGTCCGGTGCTGGATTCGATTACCGCGTTGGAACCCGGCGGGACCACCGACTTCTTCGCGGTTCTGCGCGAGTTCATCAGCCGCTACTCGCAACGCGGCCTGACTATCGTCATCTCCGATTTCCTGGACGATCAGGGTTGCGAGCGAGCGCTGCAATTTTTGTCGGATTTCGGCCACGAGTTGATGCTGCTGCAAGTGTGGTCGGAGCAGGACCGCACCCCGCCCTGGGATGGTGAACTGGAGTTGGAAGACGCCGAGACGGGTGGACGGTTGAAGGTGCAATTCGACGAATCCGCGCGCGCCCGCTACACGCTGGCCTTCGACGAGTTTTCCGATGCCATCCAGAAACTGGCGTTGCGCACTGGCGGCCGTTACGCCGGAATTTGTACTGCCCAACCTGTGGAGGAAGTAGTCTTCGGCCCTCTGCTGCAATCCCGCGGGGTAGCCTGATGCTTCGGCGGGATAAAGCGAGGCCGCTAACATGCATTTGCTGAACCTTACCCTCGGGCAGTTCCTGGCGGTATTCGGCTCCGTGTCGGCCTTGATGCTGGCGCTGTACCTGCTCGACCGCTCGCGCCGCCGGCAGGTCGTTTCCACCCTGCGGTTCTGGATTTCGGCCGAGCAGCCGACGGTAGTCGCACGGCGGCGGCGCATCCAACAGCCATGGTCGCTGTTGCTGCAACTAATCAGCATCGCGCTGCTTTTGCTGGCCATCGCGCAGTTGCGCCTGGGTGGCCCGGTCTCCACGCCGCGCGATCATGTATTGATCCTGGACACTTCCGCCTGGATGGCAGCCCAGACATCCCGGCGTACCCTGATGGATCTGGCACGCGATCGCGCGCGCGCCTACGTGCGGGCCGTGCCCCCTCGCGACCGCGTCATGCTGGTGCGCGCCGATGCTCTGGCCACCCCGGCCACGGCTTTCGAACCCGATCGCAAGAAGCTGGAAGAAGCCATCGCCGCCTCCCAACCCGGCGCCACCGCGCTGAACCTCGATCAGGCCCTGGCCTTCGCCCGGCAGATTCAGGCGCAAAGCGGCCGCCGTGCCGGAGAAATCGCCTTCGTCGGCACGGGCAAAGCCGCGGAACACGAAGCGGCCGCCGCCATCCCGCGCAATCTGCGCTTTCTGAATGTCCCGGACGCCGTAGAAAACTGCGGTCTGCGCCGTATCGGCGTGCGCCGAGCGGCCACCGATTCGGACGTCTGGGAGATCTACGCATCGGTGCGCAATTACGGAGCGGCGCCGCATACCGTAACGTTAGCGCTCACTTTCGGACCATCCGCCAACGGTCCGGGAAATCTGCCTGCCGGATCGCAGCGCTTCTCGCTCGCGCCGGGGGCGGACCGCGAAGCCAGCTTCCAGTTTCGCACCCGCGCGGCGGGCTTTCTGCAAGCGCAGCTTTCGCCGCGCGACGCCTTCCCCGCGGATGACCAGGCCACGCTGCAACTGCCGGCCCAGCCTGTCCTGCGCGTGACGGTCTATTCCGCCGAGCCGGAGTCGCTGCGGCCGGTCCTGGCTGCTAATCCACAGGTGGCCGCTACTTTTCGCGCGCCCGCCGAATACACCGCGCAAGCCCCGGGTTCGCTTGTCATTCTGGACCGCTTCCATCCGCCGTCACCACCGCGGGTCGATTCGATCTGGATCGATCCGCCGGCGGGCGGATCTCCCGTACCGGTTCGCAGCCGCGTCACGGACGCGCCGCTTACGCATTGGCTTACCGATCACGCCCTGGGCGCCGGACTGCGGGCCAAGGACATTCGCCTGGAGTCGGCTTCGGTCTTCGAAGCGGCGCCGGACGACCTGAAAATCGGTGAAGTGGCGGAGGGTCCGGTAATGGTGGCGCGCGCCGGCAAGCCCAAGATCGTGGTGCTCGGTTTTCACCCCGCGCTTTCCGCCATGCGCTATCAGCTCGCCACGCCCCTGCTATTCGCCAACCTGCTGCGCTGGATGGCGCCCGAGATTTTCCGCCGCTGGGAGTTGACCGCCGGCAGCATGGGCACGGTGAAGGCCCCGCTCGATCCCGATGTGCGTCCGGCGGACGTGCGTGTGGTGCGCGAAGACGGCAACCCCGCGCCGTTTACAATGCGTAACCAGGCGCTGGAATTCTTCAGCGCTACGCCCGGCACCGTGCGGGTCCTGGCAGGCGATCGCGAATACGTGTACTCGCTAACACTGCCGCAGCCCTGGGAGTCGAGATGGGATGCGCCGGCCGATATCCGGCGCGGCATCCCGAAATTCGCGGTTCCCTTGGGCCAGGCCACCGACCTTTGGCAATGGCTCGCGCTGGCGGGCGGCGCAGGCCTGCTCGCGGAGTGGATTCTGTTCGGCCGGTATCGCCGCAGGGCGGCGCGGGTGGCGCGTCAGCCGGTGGCCATGCGGAGGGCGTCATGACGTTCGCTCACCCATGGCTGCTTTCGCTGGTCCTGTTGCCCGTCGCATGGGCGGCCTGGGAATGGCGCATCTCCCTTCGCCGCGCGCCATTGCTGGCGAAAGCCGCGTCCCTGATCGCCATCCTGCTGGCGCTGGCGGAGCCGCGGCTCACCTTCTATGAGTCCAGGGTGGCCTTGGCAGTTTTAGTCGATACTTCCGCCAGCGTCTCGCAACAGGATTTGGACAAAGCGTCGTCGGACGCCACCACCGTCGAGAAGGGCCGCGGCCGGAATTGGACGCAGGTCATGCCATTCGCCGGCGCGCCGCGCAATCCTGCGCCAAATGAGCGTACGGCCAAGACATGGAAATTAGGGTACAGTCCCGGGCAACCCGCGCACAGCACCAATCTGGAAGCTGCTTTGCGCGAGGGGCTCGCTACGCTGCCGGCGGGCCTGGTGCCGCGCGTCCTCCTGATTTCCGATGGCAACGAGAACCTGGGCAGCGTCACGCGAGCTATCTGGCAAGCTCAGCAGCGCGGCGTCCCCATCGACGTGATTCCGCTCGCCGGCCGGCCCCGTCCCAACCTGCTGCTCGAATCCGTAAGCATGCCGGCGCAGGTCTTCAGCGGCGAGCGCTTTCCGGTGGATTTCACGCTCACCTCCCCGGGCGCCGCGCAAGCCACTGTGGAAATGACCGCCGAGGGGAAGCCGTTGGGAGCCAGCCGCGTCGGCCTGCGCGCCGGCGTCAATCAATTCCGTGCGCACGCCAGCGTGAGCGCCACCGGAGCCATTGAGCTGGCGGGCCGCATCAGCGCGCCGGGCCAGGGAGAAGCACACTTCGAAAGCGCTCTCACGCTGCGGCGGCCGCGTGTGCTGCTGATCAGCCGTGATCCAGCCGACGCCGAAGCGCACCTCACGCGTACGCTCGAAGCCAACCAGTTCGATATCGTGCCCGCGCCCGCGGGAGTGCCCGACAAGCTCGACGATTTTCAACTGGTCATTTTCAACAATTGGGACATGCAAAACGTGCCCGCGCCGCGCAAGGCCGCGCTCGAAGCGTTCGTCAAACAAGGCGGCGGCCTCTTGTGGATCGCCGGCGAGCGCAACGTCTACGTGGAGAAGAAGGAGGAAGACCCGCTGGAGCGTTCTCTGCCCGCAAAATTGGCGCCGCCGCGTACGCCGGAAGGCACAGCCGTGGTTCTCATCATCGACAAATCCTCTTCCATGGAAGGCAAGAAGATGGAGCTGGCCCGCCAGGCCGCCATCGGCGTGGTGGAGAATCTGCGGGCCATCGATCAGGTCGGAGTGCTCATCTTCGACAACTCCTTCCAGTGGTCCGTGCCGCTGCGGCGCGCCGAGGACCGCGTCTCGATCAAGCGGCTCATCTCCGGCATCACGCCCGACGGCGGCACGCAGATCGCGCCGGCATTAACCGAGGCCTACCACAAAATTCTGCCCTCCAAGGCGGTTTACAAACACATCGTGCTGCTCACCGACGGCATCTCGGAAGAAGGCGACAGCATGACCCTGTCGAAGGAAGCCGTGGCCAATCACGTTACCATTTCCACTGTCGGCCTGGGCCAGGACGTGAACCGCGCCTTCCTGGAGAAGGTAGCCCAACTGGCGCAGGGTAAATCGTATTTCCTGAACGACCCGTCCGGCCTGGAGCAGATCGTACTTCGCGACGTGCAGGAGCACACCGGCTCCACGGCGGTCGAAAAAGACGTGCATGCCGAGGTGGTCGATCGCGCCGAGATTCTGGACGGCGTAGGCATTGAGACTGCGCCTCCTCTGCGCGGCTACGTTCGCTTCCAGACGCGCCCCACGGCGGACCTCATTCTGCGCAACGGCCCGGAAGACCCCCTGCTGGTCCGCTGGCAATATGGCCTGGGCCGCGCCGCCGTCTTCACCTCCGACGCTAAGAACCGTTGGGCCGCGAGCTGGGTGACCTGGCCGGGATTCGACAAGTTGTGGGCCAACATTTTCCGCGATCTGCTGCCCCACGCCGAATCCGGCGAGGCCGCGGCTGAGTTCGACCGCGCGGCGAACGAACTGGTGGTGGATTATCATCTCGGGCGCAACCCGGAGCCCTCCGCTATCCCCGATATCTATGCCGTCGGACCGAATGGTTTTCAGTCGCCGCTGAAAGTCGCCAAAGTGGCCGCCGGCCACTATCGCGCGCGCGTCGCCATCGGCGCAAGGCAAGGGCTGTTCCGGGTGCGGCCGCTAGCCGAATCGCGCGCCTTTCCGGAAGTCGGCTTCTACCGCCAGGAAGACGAGATGATGGAGTACGGCTCGAACGATCAGTTGCTGCGCCAGGTGGCCGATTCGACCGGCGGCCGGTACAACCCGCCGTTGCGCGCCGTCTTCGATTCCAGTGGCCGCGGCATTCCGGAAACCCTCGAGTTGTGGCCGTTTCTGCTGGCGCTGGCCATCGCGCTGAACATTGCCGAACTGGTGCTGCGCAAATGGCGCGGACTATTGGAGAACCTGCGCCTGCGCGGCAGCTTCGTCAGAACGTAACTTTGAGCGCCAACTGGAACAGCCGGGGCGCGGCCGCCTCCAGAATCTGGCCAAATTCGGGCGATGCAATATCGTTTTCCGGCAGCCGGAAATTCGGGTGGTTGGCCACGTTGAAACACTCCGCGCGGAACTGCACGCGGCTGGCTTCACCGATCGGGAAATTCTTAAACAGCGAAAGATCCACGTTCGAAATGCCCGGCCCGCGCACTACGTTGCGTCCCTCATTGCCGAACTGACCCGCCTGTGTGACTGGATCCAGCCGCTGGAATGCGCTGGGGCTGACCCACTGGTTGGGCGTGTGCGGACCAAGGTTCGGGTTGGCGATCAGGTCCGGGCGGCTGGAATAGAAGCCTGAGATCTCCGGCGCCTGGCCTTGCAACGATACATTCGCGCTGTCGTAAACAGTAAACGGGGTTCCCGCGGAGAAACTGCCGATGCCGTTGATCTGCCACCCGTTGATTAGCCACGCGGCCGCGCGATTGGCGCTCGCGGCCAGCCGCGGTAGCTCATAACTGCCGCTAATTGCCAGGCGCTGGCGTGCGTCGAACAGCGACGGCCCGTGCTCGGCGCGCAGGTTGAACGGGTTTTGCGCCAGATCGTTCTCGCCTGAAACGTCCGTGGGCGCCGAACCCGACACATTGAACGACGACACACCGTCGAGGCTCTTCGAGAACCAATAAGAAGCCTGGAAGCCCAGGCCCGTGGAGAAATGCCGCGTCAGAGAGACCTGCCCCGCATGATAGGTCGAGTTCGATATGTTACTCACCAGGCCCACGGAAGCGAAGTTACACGGTCCGCCGTTCGATGGACAGCCCGCATAGATGCGGTTCTGATCGATGTTATTGGGATTTTCGCCCGCGGTATAAACGCTGGGGTCCGCCTCGATCATACGCGGCAGCCGCGTCCCCTTGTTGCCCACATAGCGCACGTCGAGCAGGTAATTCCCGCCCAGCACGTGCTGGATCGAGAAATTCCAGTTCTGCGCGTATGGCGGCCGCATGCTCTGGTCGACAGTCAGCACTGTTGCCGGGTGCACGAAGTTCAGGCTGCCGAAGGGCGGCCCCGCGCTGCCGTACGGATTGGCGATGTCGAAGCCGGGACCCGCAATCTGATTGGCCTGCAGCCACGGCAGCGCGCTGACCGGCGCCTGCAGAGGACCGCCCACGCCGTTGGTGAACGGATCGTAAAAGATCGCGTAAGCCGCGCGTATTGTAGTGTGACCGCTGCCCGTGGGGTCCCACGCAAGACCCACGCGCGGCATCAGCCCCTTGTAGTAATTCGGTGCAATGCTCCGCGCCACGCCCGGATCGCCTGGGAACAACAGGCCCGGCGGCGCGTCCGGGAATACCTTCGACTGCTGTCCCGGCGCCCACTCGTTCATGCGGTTGCGAATGTCCACGTAGGGCGTGTTCACCTCGTACCGCAGGCCGTAGTTCAACGTTAAACGGGGCGTGACGCGCCATTCATCCTGCGCGTAGCCGGCGGCTTCAATGTTGCGCAATCCGCGGTCGAACTGTCCGCCGGACTGGAAGAATACCACCGGCTGACCCGCCAGAAAGCTGGCAAACGAGTCGCTGAACGGGAATGGCGCGAACACAAAGAAGCCGTTGGTGGCGATGCCGAACAGCAGGTTGATCTGGTTGCGCGCGAAGTCTCCGCCGAATTTGAAGCTATGGCGGCCGCGGGTCACCGAAATCGAGTCGCTGACTTGAAAAGTGTTCTGGTACGTGTTTTGTGGACCCGTGATCGGATCTCCCACGCTGGCGTATCCGTTGACGATCATGTAAGGCGGTCCCGCGGCAAGGCCCAGCGTCGGCTGATATTGAAAACCCAGGTCGCTCGGCGGCGTCTGATTCAGACGCTGGCCGAAGATGAACTCATTCCGGAAAAATGCCGCGCGAAAAGTCTGCAGCGTGCCCGGCGAAAACAGGTGCGTCTCCGAAACAGTCGCGGAATTGGTGCGAATGCTGTCGCCCACCGGAAACCCTGGTACGCCCGCGCCGGCGATAGGCAGCGGATCGATCTCGCCAGTGTTGGAAACCGCATAACGCAGGAACAGCTGATCGCCTTGGGAGAAGTTATGATCCAGGCGAAAGCCGCCCTGGTCGTAATTGTTCGAGCCCATCACCGTCGACGAGTACAGCGACGGTGAAATGTTGCCCGGCGGATAGTAATTCAGCTCTTTGAGCGAGATGGGATTCAGCAGCGTTGGGGGAATCTGGCCGCCCGGAAGTGGAACCATTTGTCCGGTGCCGAAATTGAAGACCATCAGGCCGGGAAAGATCCCCTGCCGCTCGCCTGGAGTCGGCACGATGGCCGTCTTGGTCTCGCCCTGGCTGTCCCGCAGGCCCTCGTAATAGGCGAAGAAGAAATCCTTGTTGCGGCGAATCGGTCCACCCGCGTTCGCGCCGTACTGGTTCTGGTGCAGGGGCTCCACGCTGGCTGCGAAGAAGTTCCGCGCATCGAAGTCGCTGTTGCGCAGAAACTCGTAAACGCCGCCGTGAAACTGGTTGCCGCCGGACTTGGTGACCACGCTGGTGGTAGCGCCGCTGGTTCCGCCGTATTCCGCGGGTGCGTTGGAAGTCAGGATGCGGAACTCCGCGATGGCGTCCACCGGCACCCTGATGGCGAATCCTCCGTTGACGTTGTCGACGTTGGATACGCCGTCCAACAGGTAGCCGTTCGATTCGGGCCGCTGGCCGTTCACGGCGTAAGCCTGGTTGGCGCGCGCCAGGCCGCCCGCCTCCGACAGTCCGCCGGTCATGGGCGCTACACCCGATTGCAGCAGTCCGAGCTGCGCGAAGTCGCGGCCGTTCAACGGCAGATCCGTGGCATCGTGCGACGAAACCACGTCGCCCAGCGTCGTCCCCAGGTCCACCGTGGCGCCCGTGCCGGTGACTTGTACCTCGCTGTGCCCGGTGGCGATCTCAAGATTGACCGGAACGCGGATCGTGCGGCCAATGTCGATCCGCAACGAGGCCGCCGCGAATGCCGTGAAATTATCGGCGCTCACGCGCAAGTCATACTCGCCTGCCGGCAGCGACGAGAAGTGGAAGGATCCATCCTCCGCCGAGAATTGTTTGATGGTAAAACCGGTCTGATGGTTCGTGGCCATCACCGCCGCCCCCGATACAGCCCCGCCCGATGCGTCTCTCACCCGGCCTTCCAGTACACCGACTGGATCCTGCGCGCGCGCGCAGAAGCATAGACAGACCAATAGAACGTATTTACCCGGACCCAAGCGCATAATGGGTCTAGTGTAGGGGCACCTCCTCCACGGCGCAATAATCAAAAGTGACTAGCGTCTGACTAGTAGATTCTGGCTATTGCCAAAAGACACACATTAGCTTATTCTCAGGCGAATGCGTCTGTGGAGAGTTGCACGTATCCTGCTGGGCTCCTGTCTGGTGCTTTACGCTGTACTGACAGCCGCGCTCTATTGGACCATGCGCCAGCCGTTGGATCGCTTTGGCGCCATTATGCGCCACGTTCCGGGCGTCGCTATGGCTGTTCTTCCGTTTGAGCCCATCTGGATGCGGGTGCGCGCGGGCGTTCTCCAGCCCGGCGATACCGCGCCCGATTTCGAATTATCTACCGTCGATCATTCGCGCCGCGTGCGAATTTCCGAAGAGTTTCGCAACAAGCCTGTCGTCCTGATCTTCGGCAGTTACACTTGACCGCCATTCCGCCGGGAGGTTCCCGCGCTCAACGCCATCTACGATAAGTACAAGGACCGCGTTGCGTTTTACATTGTTTACATCAAGGAAGCGCATCCCGTCGATCTTTGGCAGATGCCATCGAACGAGCGTGACAAAGTGTTACTTTATTCGCCCCGCACCGACGGCCAGCGCTTCGAGAATGCCGGCCAGTGCGTGCGCAAACTCGGCATCCGCATCCCGGCGTTGATCGACGGAATCGACGATCGTGTCGAGCAGGCATACACTGGATGGCCGGAGCGCCTGTACGTGATCGCGCAGGGCGGCCGCGTCGTGTACAAGTCGGGCGCCGGCCCCTTCGGATTCTCTCCGAAGGCCCTGGAAGCCAGTCTGGGCGCTAACATAAAGGGAGCGTGCTGCTCGGTCTCATCCTACCCGCCGTCCTAGCCTTCGCCCAGGCCGGCAGCCCTGGACCAATCAAGACGGCCGTCTGCGAAGTCGTTCGCCATCCTGCCGATTTCGAGGGGAAACTGGTCCAAATCCGCGCCACCGTCGAATCGGGAGTGGATGATCTGCCGGCCGGCCTGACTGATGAGGGTTGCGGCGCCGAAATAAAGTTCTTCACTCCGGATGATCCGCATTTTGCGCGCCTCCTCAAGAGCAAAGGCTTCCGCACCCTGACCAAGGAGGTGAAGCGGAATCCGGTCGTCCAGGCCACCGTCAACGGGTGGTTCAAGCGCACCGCGACTGATCCGAAGCCCGAATACGGTCTGGCCCTTGAGTCAGTGAGTGATGTAGTTGTAAAGCGGCCCCCGGGCAACTAATAGATACACAGTAGTCCCTATATGCTATAGGTCTTGCCGGCCGCACGGTGATAGGCTAGTAGCCATCATCTTTGGGGGGGAAATGGAAGACGGGCGCATTCCGCGGCTCTGTGCCATCCTGCTGGTAGCGCTGCTGGTCAACACCGCTTATATCGCCGCCTTCGCGTCTCCCACAATTTTCTACATGGGCAACGTAGTGCTGCATCTGGCGCTGGGTGTGGTGCTGTCGGTCCTGCTGCTGTGGTTCATCCGTGAAATACCTGTCGCCGGCGGACTTTTCCTGATTGCCGCGATGGCAGGTATATTCCTCGCGGTGAGAGGCAACACCACACCGCATCGTCCGGTCTTACAGGCCCACATCCTCGTCGCTGCGCTCGCCTTGCTGGCCTTCCTTCCCTATGCCGTACGCCGCACCAGTCTCAGGTTCCGCTATGCTTTTGTGACCGGACTGACGCTGCTGATAGCCTTGCCGGGAGCCGTGGCTCTTTATCACAAGGCTCGTCCGAATCCCGACGACCGAATCCGCAATCCTCTGATCGTGCCTGCCTCCATGAACGAAGAAGGCGGCGGCCCGCGCTCGCCCTTCTTTCCATCGTCCGCCAAGACCAATGTGGGTGGGATCATCCCCTCGAACTTCTTCATGGACTCGGAAGCCTGCGGCCGCTGCCACAAGGATATCTACGAGCAGTGGAAGAGCTCCATGCACCACTTCGCTTCGTTTAACAATCAGTTCTATCGCAAGTCCATCGAATACATGCAGAGCGTCGTGGGGACGCAACCCAGTAAATGGTGCGCCGGCTGTCACGATCACGCGGTCTTTTTTAATGGCCGCTTCGACCGGCCGATCAAGGATCAGATCGACACGCCGGAAGCCCGCGCCGGCCTCTCCTGTACTTCCTGCCACGCCATCACTCACGTAGATAGCTCCATGGGCAACGGCGGATTTACCGTGCAGTATCCGCCGCTGCACGAACTGGTCAGCAGCCGGAATAAGTTCATCCAGGCGGCTGACTATTTCATGACTTATCTGGACCCCGAACCGCACCGCCGCACCTTTATGAAACCCTTCATGCGCGCGGATTCGGCCGAGTATTGCGCCGCCTGTCACAAGGTTCACCTGGATGTGCCGGTGAATAATTACCGCTGGTTCCGCGGCTTCAATGACTACGATAACTGGCAGGCCAGCGCCGTCTCCGGGCAGGGTGCACGCTCATTCTATTATCCGCCGAAGCCGCAGAAATGCGCGGATTGCCACATGCCCCTGGTGGCCTCCGACGATCCGGGTAACAAGGGCGGCCAAGTCCACTCGCACCGCTTCCCCGCCGCCAACACCGCCGTTCCGTACGCCAATCAGGATCAGACACAGCTGGCGGCCACCGAGAAGTTTCTGACTTCCGGTTTCATTTCCGTGGACATCTTCGCCGTCTCGCCGGTGAAAGACATGGACACTCCCATGGTGCGCCGCACAGGTGAAGCCCCCCGCGCGATGACCGGCTTCGCCGTCGGGGAAGAGGCCGAGCAATCCGGCACCGCCATCATCCGCGAAGTGGGACAGGTCGCCGCCCCCATCGATCATTCGGGTATTCACCTCGAACCGGGCTCCACGGCGCGCGTCGACGTAGTCGTGCGCACTCGTAAGATCGGCCACTTCTTCCCCGGCGGCACGGTGGACGCTTTCGATGTCTGGCTGGAGCTCCAGGGCCGCGACGCCGATGGCCGCGTCATCTTCTGGAGCGGCCGCGTGGAGGACGGCGGCCACGGTCCCGTGGAGCCCGGCGCGCATTTCTATCGCGCCTTTCAGCTCGATGGCGACGGCAACATGATCAATAAGCGCAACGCCTGGCAGGCGCGCAGTGTACTGTACGTGCGGTTAATTCCGCCCGGCGCGGCCGACGTCGCGCATTTTCGAGTGAAAGTTCCCAAAGATGCCAAGGGCCCGCTTACTTTCACCGCTAAGTTGAATTACCGCAAATTCTCGTATTACTACACGCAGTTCGCCTATGCGGGCCAGCCCAGGCCGAACCAGGATCCGAAGCTGATCTCCGCCAGCTTCAACAGCCAGGAGTACAGTTTCGATCCGCATAACATTCCGCGGGATGTCTCCGGCAACATCAAGGACCAAATCCCGGATCTGCCCATCATCGTGGTTGCTTCGGCCAAAGCCATTGTGCCGCTCGGCAAACCCGTCTGGACCCCGGTGGTGCAAAAAAGCGACCGCGAGCGCTGGAACGATTGGGGCATCGGCCTGCTTCTGCAGGGCGATCTGAAGGGAGCCGAATACGCATTCAAGAAAACCACCGAAGCGGAGCCCGGGTATGCGGATGGCTGGCTGAACGTCGCCCGCGCCCTGATACAAGAAGGTGAGACAGAAGCCGCCAAGCCGTATATCGAGCAGGCTCTCAAGGTGAATCCCAGGCTCGGCCGGATCTATTTCTTCAAAGCCATGATCGAGAAGGCCGACGGCAAGTATGACGATGCGCTGAAATCGCTCAACACCACGCTCGCCATGTATCCGCGTGACCGCGTGGCATTGAACCAGGCCGCGCGTATTCTGTTTCTGCAACGCAAATACACCGAGGCACTCGCGTATCTCGACCGCGTGTGCGACGTGGACCCTGAAGATCTGCAAATGCACTATACCCGCATGCTCTGCGACCGCGGACTGGGCGACGCCGCCGCGGCCGCGCGCGAACAGGCGCTCTTCCAGCGCTTCAAAGCGGAGGAGTCCGCCCAGTCCATCACCGCCAAACCGCGCCTGCTGAGCCCCGAGAACAACAACGAGCGCCAGCAATTGCACGATCACGAGAGCGTGCCGCTGGGGAGTACCAGATGAAGCGGCGGCATCTCGCTCCTCTTTTCCTGCTGCTAGCCCTGGCGGCCATCGCCGCCAACCGCGTAGCGCCGCTCCCCGTCGCTTTCACCGATGTGACCGCCCAGGCCGGTATCAAATTCGTACACAATAGCGGACGCGCCGGCCACAAATTCCTCCCTGAAACGATGGGCGCCGGCGTAGCCTGGATCGACGCCGATGGGGACGGCTGGCCCGATCTTCTGTTCATCAACAGCAAAGACTGGACGCCCCGCGGCCGCAAATCGCTGCCCGCGCTCTATCGCAATAACCATGACGGCACCTTCACCAACATCACCGCCGGCAGCGGCCTCGACGTGGAGATGTACGGTTTAGGCGTGGCCGTTGGCGATTACGACAACGACGGCCTCGACGACGTGTACATCACCGCGCTAGAAGGCGACCGGCTGTTCCATAACGAAGGGCATGGAAAGTTTCGCGATGTAACAAAGGCTGCCGGAATCTACAACGCCAACTTCGGAACCAGTGCCGCATGGGTCGACTACGACCGCGATGGCAAGCTGGACTTGTTCGTTGCGAACTATGTGCAATGGACCGCCCAGGGCGATATATGGTGTTCTCTGGACGGCGCGGCTAAGTCATATTGCACGCCGGAGTCATACAAGGGAACCTCGTCCAGGCTGTTTCACAACCTGGGTGGCGGTAAGTTTGAGGACGTCACTCAGAAGGCAGGCTTGGGCGATCCGAACAGTAAGTCATTGGGAGTGACTGTGCTGGACTACAACGGCGATGGCTGGCCGGATCTGTTCATCTCGAACGACACCCAACCCAATAAGCTGTACCGCAACAACCGGAACGGCACCTTTACCGACGAAGGCATGGCTGCCGGTGTGGCGTTCGGGGAGGACGGCGTGGCCCGCGGCGCAATGGGAGTGGATGCCGCTGACTACGACCGTTCCGGCAGGCCCAGCCTGCTGGTCGGCAACTTCTCCAACCAGATGATAGGCCTGTATCATAATGAGGGTACCGGCCTGTTCGTGGACGAAGCGCCTTCCTCGACAATCGGCCGCGCCAGCCTGCTCACCCTGACCTTCGGCGCTTTCTTCTTCGATTACGATTTGGACGGCTACCCCGACATCTTCGCTGCCAATGGCCACATCGAAGAACAGATCGGCCGCGTGCAGCCCAAGGTCCAATACAAGGAGCCGCCGCTATTGTTCCACAGCCTGGGCCACCGGCAGTTTGAGAATGTGACGTCTCGTATGGGACCGGCTTTCAATCGCTCGGTGGTAGCGCGTGGCGCGGCTTATGCCGACTATGACCACGATGGCGATCTCGATGTTGTGGTCACCACCAATGACGGACCCGCCTATCTGTTTCGCAACGATGGCGGCAACCAGAATAACTGGGTTTGCATCCGGCTGGTCGGTCGCAAGTCGAATCGCGACGGCATCGGCGCTCTGGTTCGAGTGACCAGTAAGTCGGGCAAGCAATGGAACATGGTGCGCAGCGGATCGAGTTACTGCTCCCAGAGCGACCTGCAGCTCACCTTTGGGCTTGGCCGCGATCCCGAGGTGCAGTCCATCGAAATCGAGTGGCCCAGCGGATTGAAGCAGAAAGTGGATGGCGCCGCGGCCAATCAATTCCTGACCATCGATGAGACGGCCGGAGTCGTGGCGAAGACCGGGCGAGCCGTAGCCCGCTAATCCGCCAGCGAAAACGCAAACAGCGCACCGCCCGCCGGAATCACGACGAACTGTTTCCCATCCAGCGAATAGGTGATGGGCGCGGAATACACCGCGGCGCCCAATTGGATGTGCCACAGATCCTTCCCGCTGGCTGCGTCGAATGCGATCAGATTGCCCTCGGAATCGCCCGCGAACACCACTCCGCCTGCCGTCGAAAGGGCTCCGCCGTTGGGCGGAGAGAAGTATTTGAATTCCCACTTCCTCTCTCCCGTGAATGGATCGAAGGCCCGCAGCGCTCCCCAGGTCTTTTCACCGCTCGCGGGCATGTACACGCTGCCGATGAAATCGTGGCCCTCATGGTATTTCTGCGGCGCGCCGGTGAAGACGTCGCACTCTTCGCTGGTGGCGACATACAACAGTCCCGTCTGCGGACTGTAAGAAGGCGAATACCAGTTGGTGGCCCCCAGCGCCCCTGGGCAGGTTCGCGTGCCCCCCGCCGTGGGTTCGCTGCCGGGCGCTACCACCGGCCGGCCGCCGGGACCGATCCCTTTGGCCCA
>Ga0070731_10000896_pt1 | contig 34627 bp, 30 predicted proteins | sample Coa_R1_2_FD_66448 | JGI IMG/M metagenome (GOLD analysis project Ga0070731, IMG submission 66448) | Surface soil microbial communities from Centralia Pennsylvania, which are recovering from an underground coalmine fire - Coalmine... | ecosystem: Environmental > Terrestrial > Soil > Unclassified ... | reverse complement strand
ACCCCGGCCATTTTGCGCCTCGACCCCGATCTCGATCGGCTGCGCGGTGATCCCCGCTTTGAGAGTCTGGTGCGTCGTCCCACGGGCAATTGATTGAGGCCGACGTTTCCCGCCTTCCGCGGTAAACCGCCTGTACCAGGACGAAATCCGCGAAAAACTACCGCGCACTTTGCTCCGGCCGAGAACCCCACCGCGGCAAAAAAGTGGGTGTGATCATTCGTATGCAGAGCAGGCCTGCAAAATTGGCGACCAAATGTGGCGCCAATCACGCCTCAAGCGGGCGAAGCCGCTGCCCGTTGAATCGCCGGACATGCTGTTTGTCGCCGGAGTGATCAGCGGGCCCAGATCACGCGTCCGCCGCGGATGGTGTCGCGCACCCGCGCGAAGGCCGTAACGTCCTTGGCGGGGTCGCCGTCGAGAAGCACGAGATCGGCATCCATGCCCACGGCAATACGCCCCTTGTGTGCGGCATAGCCGAAGCGCGAGGCAGGCGCGGTGGTGAGCGAGGTTAGAATCTGCCGCCAGTCTAGCGCGCCCGACATCAGGCGATATTCCTCGGTCGTGTCGTAGGCATCGGTGTAACCCACGTCGGTGCCGAACAGGATCTGGCCGCCGGCGGCGGAATAGTCTTTCACCTCGGTCGTGATCATTTTGATCGTCTGCGCCGTGATCTCGGGCTTCTGGTTGATCTTCTTCGCCTCCACTTCGAAGAGCGTCATGGTCGGGGTCACCGCCATGTTGTGGGCGCGCATCCGCGCGATCAGCGCCGGTGTCCAGCCGTAGGGATCATGGCTGCCCTGTTCCGTTGCCGTCGTATGCGCCAGGACGTCGACACCGGAATCGATCGCCACGTTGATGCCGGCATAGTTGGAGGGATGCGCAAAAGCGGGCTTGCCGCGCTTGTGGCTTTCTTCCACCACGGCCCTCGCGATATCGAGGCGCATCGGCAGCACGCCGATGGCGCCGCCTACGATGGCGCCCGAGAAAATCTTCACCGCGTCCGTTCCCTCGTCGAGCTGCCGCGCCGCGCGCGCAGCAGCCTGTTCGGGTGTCGACACTTCCTCGTTGGCCCAGCCATGTGCGGCGAGATAAGCGCGCACATAGATGGGCGTGCCGCCTTCGGGGAAAAACGGATCGCCGCAGGTGAGGATCATGGGCCCGGCGATCTCGCCGGACTCGATGCGGCCGCGCAGCGCCAGCGTGTTGTCGGTCCCTGAGGCGAGATCGAAGACCGTGGTGAAGCCCCAGCGCGTGAGCATCGCCTGGAGACCGCCTTCGAGCGTCGCGGCGTTTGCCGTTTTCGCATGCAACAGCTCCACCGGCATGATGTGGACATGGCTGTTCCAGAATCCGGCGGTGAGAACGGCGCCGTGCGCATCGATCACATGGGCATCGGCGGGAACGGGAGTTTTCGACCGCTGGCCGACTGCGACGATCTTGCGGTCCTGCACAACGACGACGCCATCGTCGATCGCAGCGGCGTCGGGCGCGGGATAGATTTTGGCGCCAACGATGGCGAGCGGCTCGGCCGCGGCGCTACCGGAGAAGGCGACGAGCGCGCATATCAACGTACCAAAGCAGGCGCTGCGAAACATCATTGCGGTCTCCCGGGGGTTGAGAATGAATGAAGGCAATGGCGAAGCTGGGCGCGGAACAGCACCCGGAACTGTTTGTCGCTGGAAAAGCGATTGGCGCGCTGCATCGATACGAGCCCCTGCCCCAGACTCGCGAGCGCGAGCGCGATGTCCACCGCCGGCGCGCCGGAAAGGCGTCCGTCTGACTTTGCCTGATCGATCCGCGCGATGATCATCGCCACGACCGGCGAGCGGCCCGCCACGAAGTCGTCGGGATAGCGGCGCGCCTTGGGAGCCGGCAGGAAGAAGGCGGCGTCGAAACGGTGAGGCTGGGCGAGTGCGAAATTGAGGAAGGCCTCGAGCACCGCCTCCAGCCATTCCATGGGATCCTCCGCGCGGATGGCACGGACGATCTTCTCCCAGGCGGCCAGACCATCACCCATAAGCGCGTTCAGGAGCGCATCCTTGTCGGCGAAGTGGCGATACATCGCCATCGGCGAGACGCCGGCGCGCGCCGCGACCTTGCGCACGGTCAATCCCTCGATCCCCTCCCGGTCGAGGATGGCCCTTGCGGCAGAGAAGATACGATCCTTGGTCATGCGTACTATGTATACTGTCTAGAGTACGATGTAAACATCTGCGTTTGCGCAAGGCTCGACAATGGTCGCGCCTCCGAAATTCCACCTCACCAACTTTATGTGGAAGCCCGTGAGGGATCCGCGAACCCTCGAGTCGATCAGTGGTCTTTAGGATTGGACCACACGGAAATGGTCGGAGAGAGAGGATTCGAACCTCCGGCCCCCACGTCCCGAACGTGGTGCTCTACCAGGCTGAGCTACTCTCCGGTTCCTTTCGGGAGGCGCCCTTATAAGGGCGGGTTTTCCGCCCCGCAACCGCTCGAAGTCGCGCGTTGAAAGCCCCGGGCCCCCTTAGTAAGGTCCGCGCCCCGGCGCGGGGCCACGCGCCCATTGGGGCGTCGCCAAGTGGTAAGGCACCGGATTTTGATTCCGGCATACGAAGGTTCGAATCCTTCCGCCCCAGCCAGCCTTCGCTCGCGTTCCGCGAGCTAAGGCTCGGCAAGCCAGCGGGCGGGCGAAGGCTGGCGGCGCGGGAGCCCGGTAGGCAAGGGCGGGCGAGACGCCCGCGGTGCAATGGAAAGTGTCATACGCGCGAGCGACGATGAATTGCCAAGGGAAGGAAAAACCAAAATGACCGACGAACTTGTTTTCTACACCAATCCGATGTCGCGCGGCCGCATCGTGCGCTGGATGCTGGAAGAAGTGGGCCAGCCCTATCGCACCGAGGTGCTCGAATACGCGTCCTCGATGAAGGCGCCCGCCTATCTCGCCGTCAATCCGATGGGCAAGGTGCCGGCGATCAAGCACGGCGACACGGTGGTGACCGAGGCGGCCGCGATCCTCGCCTATCTCGCCGATGCATTCCCCGATGCGCGACTTGCGCCGCCTTCGGGTTCGAAGCTGCGCGGACCCTATTACCGCTGGCTGTTCTTCGGCGCCGGGCCGATCGAGACGGCGGCGATGGTCAAGGCGTTCGGCTTTTCCGTTCCCGAAGAGCGTCGCGGCATGGCCGGGTTCGGCTCCATGGAAGCCGTGCTCGACACGCTCGAAAGTGCGGTGTCGCACAGCTATCTCGTGGGCGACAGTTTCACCGCCGCCGATCTCTATATCTCTTCGCATCTCGGCTGGGGGATGCAGTTCGGCACGCTCGAGAAGCGCCCCGCTTTCGAGCGCTATGTCGGCCGCTTCATGAACCGCCCGGCGGCCGTGCGGGCGCGGGAGATCGACGACGCGCTGATGCCGAAGAAGGCCGAGTGACCCGTTTGGCCTCATGCATCGACAGGCTCAGCATGAGGCGGTTTTTTGGAGGACCTCACCCTGAGCTTGTCGAAGGGTGAGGTCGCCCGCTTGCCGCCATTGGCACGAATCCGTACCCTTGCCCGTTCGTTCGCAGGAGACGGTAACATGACGATGCTGAAACCACGCCTGATGCTGATCATCGGCATGATCGCCGCCGCAGCAGCAGCGCGGCTTCTCCCGCATCCGCCGAACATGACGCCGATCTTCGCCGTGGCGCTTTTCGGCGGCGCGACGCTCACCGACAGGCGGCTCGCCTTCCTCGTGCCGCTCGCTGCCATGTTCCTGAGCGATCTCGTGCTCGGCTTTCACAACGAGATGGTCGCGGTCTATGGCGCTTTCGTGCTCATCGTGTGCCTCGGATTGTGGCTGCAGCAGCGGAAGACGCCGCTCACGATTGCCGGCGCGGCGGTCGCCACGTCGCTCATCTTCTTCGTGATCTCCGATTTCGGGATCTGGCTGACGGGCGACATGTATCCGCGTACCTTTGCCGGTCTCGTCGCCTGCTATACTGCGGCGCTGCCGTTCCTGCGCAACCAGCTTTTCGGCGATCTTCTGTACACCGCGATCCTGTTCGGCGGGTTTGCGCTGCTCGAACGCCGGTTCCCCGTCCTGAAAGCCCCCGGCCCGCTTGCAGCGTAAGACGGTTCAGCGCAGAGCTTTCCTCCCCCGTACGAAGCAGGGGGGACGACCGCTGCGACTTGTCCGCCGAACCCAGGATCACAGTCCGGGGGAAGGCGGAAAGAATGAACCGCAAAGGCGCCAAGACGCAAAGGGGATTAACAATGAGGCAGCGAGGCAGTGAGACAGCGCGGCTGTGAACGAAGGCGCGCTTTTTTGGACGCATGATAATTGCGCGCCGAAGGCGCGCAATAGAAGGTCTGTTATTGTGCAGGCTGCCGCCAATTGTACGGGCACCTCACCGTCTCACTGCCTCATTGTGAGGCTTTTTTCTCGCCTTCTCAGCGCCAAAACGGGGCGCGCTGCGCTTTCTCTCCCTACGCGTGGATGAAGATCGGGATGGCGGAAGGATCCTTGCCGCGGGGAAAGGCAACGACGCGCTCGCCGACACGCTGGAACATGACGTCGGTCGAAAGATCGCCGATGCAGACGTGGCGCAGCTCGAGATGATCGATCCCGATCGGCAGCGTCGGCCGGTCGACATGAATCTCGCGTTTGATGCCGTCGACGCGCAATCCCAGACACGCCTGCAGAAGCATGAACGGCGCGCCGGACGACCACGCCTGGGGCAGACAGGCGACGGGATAGGCGATCGGCGGACCGCCGGGCACGCGCGGGAAGCCGCAGAAAAGCTCGGGAAGCCTCATATCGAAACGCACACCCGCCTCGAACAGCTCGCTCACCATCTTCACCACGCCCTCGCGGTCGCCGTAGCGGGCGATCCCTGATGTACAGATCGCGCCGTCATGCGGCCACACCGAGCCGTTGTGATAGGACATCGGATTGTACCGCGGCTCGCCGCGCGCGAGAGTGCGGATGCCCCAGCCGGAATTGAGCGCGGGCGAAAGAAGCTGGTCGGCGACGCGGCGCGCGCGCCGGCGCGTCGGAACGCCGGTGTAGAGAAGATGGCCCGGGTTCGAGGCGCGGACCCGGCAGAGCCTGCCTTCGCCATCGCGCGCGATTGCGTAAGTGCCGAGGTCTTCCATCCAGAATTTCTGCTCGATCGCGGTGCGGATGGCTTCTGCGCGCTTGCGCCACCGCGATGCCGCTTCCATGTCGCGGCGCCGCTCGCTCAGCGCGGCCATGGTGCGAAACGCGGCGTAGGCGTAGCCCTGTACTTCCACCACCGCGATCGCGCCGTGCGCGAGCGTGCCGTCGGCGTGGAAAATGGAATCGTTGCTGTCCTTCCAGCCCTGGTTGACGAGTCCGTTGCCCCTGCTCGCGCGATAGCAGACGAATCCGTCGGGATCGTTTGCCTGTTCGTTTTCGATCCAGTCCATCGCCGCTTCGAGCGACGACCAGAGTTCGCGGATGAAATCCATGTCGCCGGTGCGTTCGGCGTAGGCGCCCGCGAGCATCACATAGAGCGGCGTCGTATCGACGGCGCCGTAGTACTGCCCGAACGGCACCTCCTTCAGCGTCGTCATCTCGCCCTTGCGGGCTTCATGCATGATCTTGCCGGGTGCCGAATCCTGAAAGATCGAGCGCTCATGCGCCTGCGTGCTTGCGAGGAACGACAGCACGCCGCGCGCGAGGCCCGGATCGAGCCAGAGAATCTGGAGCGAGGTGATGATCGCGTCGCGGCCGAACGGGGTAGAGAACCAGGGGATTCCCGCATACGGGAACGGTCCCGTGGGGAGCTGCGTGGTCAGGAGCGCAAGATCGGCGCGCGAGCGCTCCGTCCAGTCGTCGAACAGACGGCCCGAGGATTTCAGCGATCCGCCCATGCGTCGCGCGCCGCGCATCGCAAATCGCGCGCGTGCGGCGCCCGCGCGAAAACGCGCGGAATCGGGAAGGCCGGTGAATTCCGGCCCTATTTCGGCATGAAGCTCAAAGCAGCCACCCGGCTCGAGCGTGACCAGGAAATCCGCGCGATTCGCAGCGACGCGTTTGGGCGCCGGCGAAAAGGCGATCGCCGTCCAGCGTACGACGCCGTCAAGACCCTCATAGCCGAGCAGTACGCCGTGTTCAGAAATCTTGGGCGGAAACATCTTGCCTCGCGCCGCGCGCTGCCGGCCGCGGACTTCGAACATGTCGCGAAAATCGGCGCCGAAAACGTACGAGAACGGCAGCTCCGCCTTGCGCTCGCTGAAATTGGTCAGAACGAGCATTTCGTACAGACGGCAATCCCACAGAAAGCGGGTGCGCTCGACGTGAATGACACCCTCGGGCGTCGACTGTCCGCCGATGGGCGCGAGCGGATGATTGGTCAGATGCGCGGTGAAGAACACATTGTCCTGCGCGACATTGCCGCCGAGGAGCGAGGCGCGATTGCCGCCGATCAGAAGCCGGAAACAGGACAGGACACGCGTGTCGTTGCGGAACAGGCCGTCCGATTCGCCTTCCACGTCGCCGTAGATGTCGGCGACCAGAAACATGTCGCCCTGCTTGAGGACGAACTGTTTTTTTCCGGCCGGCACGGCGCCAAGCGCGTCCAGCTGCGGATTGGGAGCGACGACGGTCTGCGCCGGCTGCGACATCGGTTTCAGACTGCGCTGATTCCAGCGCTCATGCGTTCATGCCCGAATGCCGATTCGCCGACAAGCCGCGCATAGACATCGAGGTATCGCCTGGCCATCGCGGCAGCGGAGAAGCGGCGTTCGCAGATATGACGGATGCGCAGGCGGTTCAACAGTTTCAATCGTTCGATCGCCCCGACCCCCTCCTCGGCAGAATTGACGACGAAGCCGGTAACGCCGTCTTCGATGATCTCAGGCACCGCACCGCGGTTGAAGGCGATCACCGGCGTACCGCAGGCCATCGCCTCGATGAGCACAAGACCGAACGGCTCGGGCCAATCGATGGGAAAGAGCAGCGCCAGCGCATTGCCGAGGAAGTCCGACTTGTCGGCATCGCCGATTTCGCCAATGAAATCGATCAACGGATCGTCGAGCAAAGGCTCGACGTGCCGGTGAAAGTACGCCTCGTCATGCGGGTCGACCTTGGCGGCGATTTTGAGCGGAATACCCGCGGCGCGGGCAATCTCGATGGCGCGGATCGGTCCTTTCTCCGGCGACACGCGACCAAGGAAGGCGAGATAATCGCCATGCGCCGCCGGCGAAAACCGGAACCGTTTCATGGGCAGTCCGTGCTGCACCGTCGCGGCCCAGTTGGCATGTGCGAGCGGCGCGCGCTGGCTATCGGAAATCGAAGCCAGCGGATAATCCGGCCAGCGCATGAGCAGCTTCGGCAGATCCTTGAGATCGAGACGCCCGTGCAGCGTGGTCAGCGTACGGTCCGCGATGTCTTCGAAGAAGGGAAAATGGACGACGTCGGTGTGAAAGTGAATGACGTCGAAATCTTCCTGCCGGCTCCGCACCTCGTCCATCATCACAAGGTTTGCGGCGAGGTGCGATTTCAGCACCGTCTTGTCCAGGCGGATCGCCTGGTCGCGCATTTTCACCAGCTTCGCGCGCGTTTGCGATTCGGCACTCGCAAAAAGCGTAACGGCATGCCCCATCTCGACAAGCGCATCGCACAGATAAGCGACGATCCGTTCCGTGCCGCCGTAGAACAGCGGCGGGACAGCTTCGTCGAGTGGTGCAACCTGTGCGATTCTCATTTGTCTGTTTCCCCGCGACTGTGACGGTGGATCCCGCCGCTCGGTAGCCAATTCGGAAACGGCGCTCACCGGCCTTTTGTTGCGAGGCGGAATCGTGGAATCCATGGCGGCGCTGCGGGGCTTCTTGCTCCGGGCCGAGAGCGGGGATTGCGATGCGCGAACTTGTTGTGATGTTTTTTACGATTTTCGTTGCCGAATTCGGCGACAAGACGCAGCTTGCGACCCTGCTCTTCGCGTCCGAGCGACGGGTTCCCGCTGTTTTCGTCTTTGCCGCCTCCGCCGGCGCCCTCGTTGTGGGTGCGGGTCTCGCCGTGCTGGTCGGCACCACCGGCGGCCGTTTCCTGCACGCGGTGCCGCTTAAGCTCGTCGCCGGCGCGGGCTTTATCGCGATCGGCGCGTGGACGCTCGCCGAATATTTCTTGGCGAAGTAGCGGGTCCGGTGCGCGACTCCTCCAACACCAATGCAGCCGGACGCCGATCCATCGATCTCGCCGATGGCGCGATGTCCTGCATCGAATGGCCGAAACCCGGCGGGCCAACGGTGCTGTTCGCGCACGCCAACGGATTCAACGCCGAGACCTATTGCGCACTTCTCCAGCCGCTCGGCGACTCATTTCATATTCTGGCCTTTGATCTGCGCGGGCACGGTTTTTCGACACTGCCCGCGACCGCGGATCTCGCCACCGGCTGGACCATTTTTCGCGACGATCTGGTCGGTGCGATCGAACAGATCGCGGGCCCCGTGATTCTCGCCGGCCATTCGCTCGGCGCTGTCGCCAGCTTGATGGCGGCCTCGCAGTTCCGCCAGCGCGTCCATGCGCTCCTGCTGATCGAACCCGTACTTATTCCGCCGCTCCGCGAGGGCGACACGGCCGGTGCGGGCGATCTTGCCCGGCGCGCGGAACGCCGGCGGAATGAATTTCCGTCCTTCGACGCGGCTTTCGATGCGTATCGCGGCCGCGGCATCTTCGCGTCCTGGCCTGACAAGGTGGTCGCCGATTACCTTCGCGGCGGACTGGTTGGTCGCGGCGACGGTTTGCTTCGTCTCGCCTGCGCACCGGAATGGGAAGCGGCCATCTTTCGCGGCGCGCCGCATGACATGGCGCCGCTTGTCGCGAACATCGCCTGCCCGATCACGATCCTTGTGGGAGCAAGAAGCAGTTCGACCTCGGCGCAGCAACTGGGCGTGATCCAAAGATTGCGACCGGACGCGCGAGTCGTAACGGTCGACGGCGCGAGCCATTTCCTCCCCATGGAACAGCCAGAAATTGTACGTAAGGAACTGCTGCGGCTCGCTTTCCTCCCCCGTCGAGCGGAGCGAGATGGGGGAGGGGGACCGCGAGCGTAGCGAAGCGGTGGAAGGGGCAAGCCCTTCGCACCAGCAGCCAAGCGATAGCGCATCCATTTCTGCACTTGTACACCCAGGCGGCAGTGCGTTGTAGAATCGTACGCGTGGCTTTCCCCTTCCACCGCGCCAGGGCGCGGTCCCCCTCCCCCATGCTTCGCACGGGGGAGGAAATTCTGTTCTCAGAGAGCGTACGAATACCGCGCATCGAGGCGGGCGATGATCTCGTCGGTCGAGAATCCGAGCGCCGCCAGCCGTCCCGAACGTACAAAGACGGCGAGGCCCGTCAAGGTTGCGGCGAGCAACAGCACATCGACCTGTTCGGAACGGTTTTTCGTGCTGCGGCCGGCGGCCTGCGAAAGCGCGGTCAGCGCCGCGATCAGCCGGCCATTGAACTGGCGCTCGGATTCGCCGGACCCGGGACGATTGGGCAACGCCGCGGACGCGGCCGCGATCGATTCCGTGTTCTGCAACAGGGCAAGGGCAGCGGCGGAGGCAGCCGCGAGCGGCGTCGCGCCATTGTGCATTTCAGCCGCGGAGCGCATGGCGCGCGAAATGGCGACAAGATCTTCCGCCGCCAGCGCCAGCAGCAACGCGTCCTTGCTTTCGAAATAGCTGTAGAGCGCGGCTGGCGCAAAACCGGCTTCGGCCGCCGCGGCGCGAAGGGAAAGATGGCGCGCGCCGTCACGCGCGGCCACACGGCGTGCCGCATCGAGAATGGCAGCGCGGGTCGCTTCACGAGACCGCACGCGCCGCTCGCGGCGCGCTTCGTTGACCATGGCCATGCGGCGCAAGAATAGGCGATTCGCGGGAAATTCCGGAGACTTTCGCGCGTTCCAATATACGTCCCTTTCCCCCGCTTTGCGGGGCGCGATAGGCTTGCCGCGTTTCCGTCCGTCCGCCTCAGGAACAAACCGCGCCCATGCTTGCACTGCCCCTGCCGAACATCCCGGAAAAACTGTCGGCATTACGAACGATTGCGCTCGATCTGCGCTGGACGTGGAGCCACGAGGCCGACGCGCTGTGGGAGCATGTCGACGAAAAGCTGTGGCGGCTGACCTGCAATCCCTGGACCGTGCTGCAGAACGCGACGGAAGACCGCCTTCGAAAACTCGCGGACGATTCCGGTTTCTGTCGAAGGCTCGCGACCTTTGCCGCGACGCGTGCGGCCGACTATCGCCGCACCGGCTGGTTCGGACAGACCTACGACGCCGCGAGGCTGAAGAAGGTCGCCTATTTCAGCATGGAGTTCGGGCTCGGCGAGGCGTTGCCGCTCTACGCGGGCGGGCTCGGCGTGCTCGCAGGCGATTTCCTGAAAACCGCCAGCGATCTCGATGTGCCGGCAATCGGCATCGGCCTCCTGTACCAGGAGGGTTATTTCCGCCAGATCGTCGATGTCGAAGGCACGCAGCAGGAACTGTACCCGTACAACGAACCGGCGACCATGCCGATAGAGCCGGCGCTGGACGGAGCGGGTGGCTGGTTGCGCATTCCGCTCGAACTTCCCGGCCGCATGGTACAGTTGCGCGTGTGGCAGGCGAATGTCGGACGCGTGAAGCTCTATCTGCTCGACAGCAACGACACGCTGAACACCGCCGCCGATCGGGGCATCACCGCCAAGCTTTATGGCGGCGGCGCCGAGATACGCCTGATGCAGGAAATCGTTCTCGGCATTGCCGGCTGGCGGGTCGTCGAAGCCCTGCATCCGGACGTGGAAATCTGTCACATCAACGAAGGTCACGCGGCGTTTGCCATCATCGAACGCGCGCATCGGTACGCGCGCGCGCACCGGCTCAATTTCTGGCAGGCGCTATGGGCGACGCGCGCGGGCAATGTCTTCACCACGCATACCCCCGTCGCGGCTGGCTTCGATTCGTTTCCGGCGCGGCTCCTGCGCTCGTATCTGCCGTACGTCGAACACGATCTCGTGCGCAACGGCGCCTCGCTCGAAAATCTGATCGGACTCGGCCGTGTCGATCCCGGAAATGCCGGAGAGCCTTTCAACATGGCGTGGCTCGCGCAACGCGGTTCCGCCGCCTGCCTCGGCGTCAGCCGCCTCCATGGCGAATTCAGCCGCCGGATTTTTCAACCGCTGTTTCCGCGCTGGCCGGCCTGCGAAATTCCGATCGGGCACATCACCAACGGCGTGCATGTACCGACCTGGGATTCGGCCGAAGCCGACCGCATCTGGACCGACGCCTGCGGGACGGAGCGCTGGCACAGCATGCCCGATAATCTCGGGGCAAAAATCGCTGCCGTTACCGACGAAACGCTCTGGGCGATGCGCGGCGAAGGCCGCCAACGCCTTGTACGCGAGGTGCGCAGGCACCTGGCGACGCAGCTGAGGGAACGCGGACTGTCGGCCGAGAAAGTCAACGAAGCGCATTTCGTGCTCGATCCGAACGTGCTGACGATCGGGTTCGCCCGGCGATTCACCGAGTACAAGCGGCCCAATCTCCTGCTGCGCGATCCGGAGCGCCTCGCACGGATTCTCCTCGACAGGGCCCGTCCCGTACAGATCGTCGTCGCCGGCAAGGCCCATCCTGCTGATTTCGACGGCAAGGCGATCATCCGCGCCTGGGCCACGATCGCACGCGAGCCGCGTTTCCGCCGCCGCGTGGTCTTTCTCGAGGATTACGACATCGCGCTCGCCAAGGAGCTTGTGCATGGCGTCGATGTCTGGATCAACACGCCAAGACGGCCGTGGGAAGCCTGCGGCACGAGCGGCATGAAAGTGCTCGTCAATGGCGGGCTCAACTGTTCGACGCTGGACGGATGGTGGGATGAAGCCTTCGAGCCCTGTCTCGGCTGGGCAATCGGGGACGAGCGCGGCGGTGATGCAGCAGAAATCGATAGCCGCGATGCGGAAAGTCTGTACGATCTCCTCGAAACGGAGATCGTTCCCGAATTTTACGAACGTGACGCGGACGGTCTGCCTCGCGCCTGGCTTGCCCGCATACGGCGCAGCATGTCGGTGCTCACGCCTGCTTTCGCAAGCAATCGCATGATGCGTGACTACATCGAGAAGGCGTGGCTGCCGCTCGCCGGTGCGCTGCGGGCGCGAACCGCGGACGACAACCGGCTCGCCAGACAGCTCTGCCAATGGGCCGGGACGGTGCGCAGCCACTGGCAGGACATGCACATTGGCCAGCCCGCCATCGCGCACGATCACGATCATTGGCGTTTTTCGGTTCCGGTGTTTCTGGGAGAAATCGCGCCGGACTGCGTGCGCGTGGAACTCTTCGCCGACGAGCGGCCCGATTCACCCGCGGAGGTGGTTCAACTCCATCAGGAGCAGGTCATACCGGGCGCCGCCCACGGCTATGTGTACGCCGGAGAGGTTCTCGGTACCCGCGCGGCACAGGACTACACGCTGCGCATCGTGCCGTACCACGAGGCGGCGTTCGTTCCGTCGGAGATTCCGCTTATCGCGTGGCAGCGATAGGTGCGGCTCGCGTCGCGGTCGGTACGCGACTCGCGATTACCTTTCGCGGCGGCGAACTCACCGAGGCGGAAGGGACAACGAACAGCTTCGGCCGTCTCCACGGCGAAGGCGCTCTCGACTCGACCTCAAGCTGGGCTCTGGCGAGAAACCAGAACTCCATGTCGCGGCCTTCCGGCCGGCCTTCGGATTCCCAGAGGAGATAACTGCGAACGCGGATCTCGTGCTCGGCGACCATGGCCCACTCCCAATACCCCGGCCCGCACGGAAAATGCGCAATTCGACACCCCTACGGAATATAACACGCCGTCGGTTCAGAACAAGCAGATTGCGAAAAGAGAAAGCAAAAACACGCCGGCCACAAGCTTCACGAGAAAGATTCCGAGCCGAAAGAAGATTGCAAGCAGGAGGAGCGGAACAAGAAACGCGAACAGCATGGTCAGACCGATCGCACTGAAGATCGCCGCCCAGAAGAACGCGAAAATCCCGAAGATCAGCGTGAACATGGCAGCCTCCGACCTGTTCCCGCTTCACATATGAGCGATTTCCCCCTCTGCCAAGGGAGAGGGGAACGGAAATCTACGGATGGACTCGCCCTCCCTCCCTTGAGGGAGGGTCGAAAATCGCGTTTGCGCCAGCGCGCGAGATTATCGGGGAGGGGTCATCGCGTGATCCATACCCCTCCCCGAAATTTGCTTCCCCGCATCAGGTGCGGGGTCGCAAATTTCAACCCTCCCTCAAGGGAGGGTGGGCGGCGGCTGGCTACTGCAGTTGCTGCGGCGCTTCAAAATGCTGCGGGCGCTCATAGACGAGCGTACGGTCGTGCCAGACTTCGAACGTCTTGTAGTCGCTGAGCTTCATGGCGTGAGCAAGAACTTTCGCGTGTGTTTCGCTATCGCACATGGCGGAGAACGAACAGGTGAGCGATCCTTCGTCGTCGAAATAACAGATCTGATAGCTTGGCATGGTTCCTCCACTTCCTGGCTCCATGCCCCCGCGCACATTCGTTTTGCATTCCCGCACGGGATATGTCGAGAGAAATTCGCGTGAACGCGCGATGAAATATTTTTTGCTACAGTCGTACGAAACCTTACACGCAAACTGTGCATTGTATTTGCCCCCCAGCGGGCAACAGGATCTTCAACTACTCTGGATTGAACAATCGCAGCAAAGCACGAAGACGCGCCTCGCAATCCGCGTCGATGATTCCATCCACGCGTTCCGGGCGGAAATGGCGCTGAAATGCCGTGACAACCGTGGAAAGTGGAATGTCGATGTCGGGGGAAACGCCGTATCCGTAGGACGCAAGCATCGAGGCGAATGTTGTTTGTGACGCCAGCGTCACAAATTCTGCGACCTGTGCATCTGTCGGATACAGTCCGACACCGTTTTCCGCCAACGCATCCCACGGAAACAATTCGCCAGGGTCCATTTTCCTCGCAGGTGCAACATCGGAATGACCGACGACGCGATGGGGCGGGATCGGGTGCCGCTCGAGAATATCGCGCGCGAGTTGGATGACCGCAGCGATCTGCGGCTCCGGAAAGGGCAGATAGCCGAATTCATGGCCGGGGTTTACGATCTCGATTCCGATCGAACGGCTGTTCACGTCGCGCTCGCCCGCCCACCACGAGACGCCCGCGTGCCGCGCGCGTTTGGACTCGTCGACATGCCGGTACACGCGTCCTTCCTCGTCGACGGTGTAATGCGACGAAACCTTGGCCTCGGGATCGCAAAGACGCACCAGCGCCTCTTCGGCTGTACGCATGCCGGTGTAGTGCAGCACCAGAATGTCGATCGGCGTTCCTGCGGGCCTGGGGTCGAAATTCGGCGACCGTCTGTCGACAAGTTCCATCAAGAGGCGAGCCGACGTTCCTGCATGATCCGCGCATAGGCCGCGTTGATGGCGGCAAGCTTGTCGTTCGCCAGGCGGATGAACTCCTCGGGAACGCCGCGCGCGATCAGGCTGTCTGGATGATTTTCACGCACGAGCATGCGGTAGGTATGCTTGATCTCCTCCTGGCTCGCTCCGAACTCGACACCGAGGACCGCATAGGGATCGGCGCGGTCCGGCTCGACGTGAGAGGACCGGATGCGGCGGTATTCGTCCGGCGAAAAACCGAAGATGTTGGCAACGTCCTCGAGAAAAGCGAGTTCTGCGGGATGAAAGACACCATCGGCCTTGGCGATCTCGAACAGACCGTCGAGCACGTCTTCGAGCAGGCCGGGATTGCCGCGAAGCTGGCGCGCAATCTGCGCGGCGTAAATCTCGTATCCGGCCGTGTCCTGCCTGGCGAGATCAAAGATGCGCCGCACATTCGCCTGCTCCGATGGCGGAACCCGGAAGATGCGGTCGAACGCTTCGATCTCCTGGATACTCACGGTGCCGTCGGCTTTCGCCATCTTGGCACTCAGCGCGATGACGGCGATCGTGAAGATGATGCCTGGTTCGCCCGCCTCCGCAGAATCGCGATCGAAAAGCATATGACCGGCGAATGCGCCGGCAACTGCTCCGAGGGGACCGCCGCCGAGCAGGAACCCGGCTGCAGCGCCCCCCAATTTGCCCCAGATGGACATGGACGAAATCCTTAAGCCAATCTGTGTGGCAATGCGATGACGGATACGAAGCCGGCATGAGAGCCTGGCGTTTCTACATCGACCGTGGCGGCACGTTCACCGATGTCGTCGCCGAAGCGCCTGACGGCGCGGTCACGGCGCTCAAACTGTTGTCGGAAGACGAGCGCTACGACGATGCCGGCCTCGAAGGCATCCGTCGCTGTCTCGGTCTCTCCGGCGGCGCAGCCATTCCCCCCGAATTGCTGGCCGAGGTTCGGGCCGGAACGACCGTCGCGACCAACACGCTGCTCGAACGGCGCGGCGAGCGCGTCGTTCTTGTCACGACGCACGGCCTCAAGGACCTGCTGCGCATCGGCTACCAGAACCGGCCGAAGCTTTTCGCCCTCAGGATCGACCTTCCGTCGCCGCTCTATGAGCGGGTGGTCGAAGCCGACGAGCGCGTCAGTGCGGAAGGCGAAGTTCTGCGTCCGCTCGACGAAGAATCGCTGCACCGCGATCTCGCCGGCGCGCGCGCCGACGGCATATCGGCCTGTGCAATTCTCTTCATGCACGGCTACGCCCATGCGGCCCATGAACGTCGCGCTGCGAAAATTGCACGCGACTGCGGGTTCGCGCAGGTGTCGACGAGCCACGAAACTGTACCATTGATCAAATATGTGAGCCGGGGCGACACCACCGTCGCCGACGCCTATCTGTCGCCGGTCCTGCGCCGTTATTCGGGCCGGTTTGCATCCAGCATCGGAGCCGACGCGAAAGGTCCGCGGCTTTTCTTCATGATGTCGAGCGGCGGGCTGGCCGCGGCGCAGGCGTTCCATGGCAAGGATGCCGTGCTGTCGGGACCGGCCGGAGGCGTGGTCGGCATGGCGGAAACCGCGCGCGCCGCCGGTTTCAATCGCGTCATCGGCTTCGACATGGGCGGGACATCGACCGACGTTTCGCGCTTTGAGGGAACGTACGAGCGCCAGCACGAAAACGAAATCGCCGGCGTGCGCCTGCGCGTGCCCATGATGGCGATCCACACCATCGCGGCGGGAGGAGGGTCGATCCTGCATTTCGATGGCGCGCGATTCCGCGTCGGGCCGGATTCGGCCGGCGCCGATCCCGGTCCCATGAGCTATCGCCGCGGCGGTCCGCTGACTGTTACCGACGCGAATGTGATGACCGGCAAGCTCCAGCCGGATTTCTTTCCGCGCATTTTCGGTACGGCACGCAACGAGCCTCTCGATGATGCGGCGGTGCGAGAGGGATTTGCGCAGCTCGCACGCGAAACCGGGCGAAGCGCGGAGGAGGTGGCCGACGGTTTCATCCGGATTGCGGTTGAGAACATGGCGAACGCCATCAAGCGCATCTCCGTCGCGCGCGGCTACGATGTGCGGGCGTACACACTCGTCTGTTTCGGCGGTGCCGCGGGTCAGCACGCCTGCCTCGTTGCCGACGCGCTCGATATAACGCGCATTTTCATTCACCCGTTTTCGGGCGTGCTGTCCGCATATGGAATGAAACTCGCGGCCATCCGCGCCTTTCGCCAGCGTGCAATCGGCGAGGCGCTGGAGGACCCGCTGTCAGACAGGCTCAAGGCGATTGCGGACGAACTCGCACGCGAAGCGATCGCCGACGTGGAAGCGCAAGGCGGCGATGACGTGCAATCCATTGCGACCGCACACATCCGATACGCCGGCAGCGATACGACGCTCCCGGTGTCGCTTGCGTCCGCCCAGGACATGACTGCCGTCTTTGCCGAAGTTCATGCGCGGCAGTTCGGCTTCGGTTTCGAGGGCAGGCGATTGATCGTGGAATCGCTCGAGGTGGAAGCCAGTACCAATGTACAGGAGAAACTCTCGGTCACGCCCGCGCGGAAAACCACCTCCACACCGGACGCCGCCTCGCGCCGGTCGCGCTTTTACTCGCAGAGCGCTTGGCGTGCATGCGACGTGTTTTTCACGGAGCGCCTTGCGGCCCGCGCGACGATCAATGGCCCAGCCCTCCTGATCGAGCCGCACCAGACGATCGTGGTCGAACCAGGCTGGAGCGCGGCCGTGACGGCGGAACGCGCGGTCATCCTCTCGCGCGTGGAACCAACGGAAGCGAACCGGAAATCCACGAAAGGCATCGATCCTGTTCTCCTCGAAGTTTTCGCCAATCTGTTCATGGCGATTGCGGAGGAGATGGGTGCCACGCTACAGAACACCGCGTCGTCCGTGAATATCAAGGAGCGGCTCGATTTCTCCTGCGCGATTTTCGATCGCGAAGGCAATCTCGTCGCCAACGCGCCCCACATGCCGGTGCATCTCGGATCGATGGGCGATTGCGTCGCCGCCATCATCGCGAAACACGGGGGCGACATTCGCGACGGCGACATGTTCGTCACCAACGCGCCCTATGACGGCGGCACGCACCTGCCCGACATCACCGTCGTCGCGCCGGTTTTTGTCGACGGCGAACGGCGCTTCTTCACCGCCGCGCGCGGCCATCACGCCGATATCGGCGGCATCTCTCCGGGCTCCATGCCGCCCTTCTCGTGCCACATCGAAGAAGAGGGCGTGCTGTTCGATGGCGTGCGCATGATCCGCGACGGGCACTTCGACGAGGACGCCGTTCGCGGCATTCTCGATTCCGGCGACTACCCGGCGCGCAATCCCGAGCAGAACATCGCCGACCTCAAGGCCCAGGCCGCGGCCTGCGCGCGCGGCATTGCGGAACTGAAGCGTGCCGCGAAGTTGCACGGCGCGGAAGCCATTACCGCGTACATGCGCCATGTCCAGGACAACGCCGAAGAAGCAGTACGGCGCGTCATCGGCGCGTTGAAGGATGGACATTTCGAGATGCCGATGGACGGGGGCACGGTCATCCATGTACGGGTCCAGGTGAACCACGCGGCGCGGGGCGCGCGGATCGATTTCACCGGCACGTCGCCGCAGACGGACAGCAATCTCAATGCACCGCGTTCCATCACCAAGGCGGCGGTGCTGTACGTATTTCGCTGCCTCGTCGAAGGCGACATTCCGCTGAACGCGGGCTGCCTCAGGCCGCTTGAGATCGTCGTGCCGGAAGGCTCGCTGCTCAATCCGCATTTTCCCGCGGCCGTCGCCGGGGGAAATGTCGAGACCAGCCAGGCCGTGGTCGATGCCCTGTTCGGTGCGTTGGGCGTGATGGCGGCGGCGCAGGGTACGATGAACAATCTGACGTTCGGCAATGCGCGCCATCAATACTACGAAACGATCTGCGGCGGCGCCGGTGCGGGCGCAACCTTCGACGGCGCGTCTGCCGTACACACGCACATGACGAATTCGCGCCTGACCGATCCTGAGATTCTCGAAACACGCTATCCGGTTCTGCTGGAGGAGTTCTCGCTCAGGCATGGATCGGGCGGCGGCGGCGCGCACAAAGGCGGAGACGGCGTTCTGCGGCGCATCCGCTTCCGCGAAGCGATGTCGGCGGCCATCCTTTCCACGCGCCGCGAAACCGAACCATTCGGACTGAACGGTGGCAGTCCGGGACTTCCGGGCGCGAACATGGTGATCCGCGCTGCAGGCGAAACGATTGCACTCAAGGGGCGCGACGAGATTGCCGTCGAGGCCGGCGACGAAATCCTCATCGCCACCCCCGGCGGCGGGGGATATGGGGCACCCAAATCAAGATAGCGAAAGTACCCTACTTGTACAGTTCTTGATTGTCGTTCCTTGCGGAGAAGCCCCGACCGGCGCAGGTTGCCCGCCTTCACGCCGAAGCGAACCGTCAGTCTGACACCTCCCCTGTGCGGGCTTGGTTAAATCGCCTGGGATTTGGCCAAGTATCGCCAAATTGCCTGAAAATTGATGAATAACAACCACTTAAATGGATTCCACTTTCAGAACATTGCCGGTTTATTACCAATTTGGTTGTATCACACTCTGATATGGACATAGCAAGTTGTTCCTGATATGTTCTATTCTCCAATTCAACGAAAGGAACCCGCTTGACCCGCGAATTTCGATTGTCGCCACCGGCCAGGGGCGTCGGGGTCTCCTGCGACGCGAACGGTCCTTGCGTGAACCAAACGCCACTCCTGAAGCGTGTCCAAATCTTCGGAGAGTCGCTTTGGGAACCACGAGATTGCAGGCAGATTTCCGACGAAATCAGTTCGGATTTTGGAATCCCCGTCGACATGTCGTCGAAACTCGACGGACTGAGGGCAATCGCCAACGCTCTCAATGACGGCGACATTGCCCGCGCACAAATTGCGACACTGCTGCTTGCCATTCCCGATGCCCCGCCGCTGTCCAAAGGCAGCCGATCGCCGGGTGCGTTGATCACGTTCATTCGCAATCTGTACTGGAGCGGGCTGCTCAAGGCGGACTGGGATCCAGAAGAACATCCCCGTTGGCCGGCTGGCGCTCCTGACAACCAGGGCGGACAGTTCGCGCCGAAAGACGATGCGGTCGACAGGCAGGGTGATGACTCAGGCGAACTTGACCCGGTCTCCAGCAGTCCGGAACAGCTTCGGCAAAATTGGCAGCAACACGAAGACGAAGTGAACCGTCAGGTAAGACGACTGCAGAGCAAGGGCGTTCCGGTCACGAAAGGCGTGAATTTTATCGGTAAGAACGGTGTTCGCGTCGTTGTCGATTACGTCGTTTCGTTGTGGGTTCCCGATGGGCTCACCGCCACGCTTGAGCCTTGCTATGGCGTTGACGTCAAAACGGGCCGCGGTGGGCTACGGGATAATCAACGGCAGGTATATCCAAGCATCGGTGCTCGTACGTGGGTGCTCCCGGTTGGTCCGAAAGCGGGTGTTGCTGGCTTTACTCCCGGCGTGTGGGTGTACTTTCCGATCGTGTACGGCGATGCGGTGAGTACGACCGAGCATTGAACACACTCGCATTAATGGAGACATTCATGCGTACACATGATCTGACCTATGATCGGGTAGTGAATGCTATCGGCGCCCGGCTCGCAGACGACGGCTTTACGTCACCCGCCGACAACGCGATATTCATCAAACCGATTCATGGCCCGTGGCAGGCTTGGATCGCCATCGCGGGAAAGTTTTGCTGGCTCGAGCCCGCCGTTGGCATCATGAACGAAGAACTCAAGGAGATTTATTACCAAGCGAATACAAATATGGGCAAGACGCCGGAACGTCACCCGGACACGCCCCCCCTGCTCCGCATCGAACTCGAACGCCTTGCAGCACATTGTCCAGCCTGCTCCACGGAAGCTCCCTGGCGATATCAAGGAAAAACTCTGACGCCGGATGTTGCAGACGATGTGGTGTGGTGTCTACGCAAGTATGGCTATCCGTTCTTTGAAAAATACGCCTCACTGCAGGCGCTGGTCGAGGGGTGGAAGGAGCGCCTGACCAGCTTTGCGTTTCCTTTGTTCGCGCCCATTGTTCTGATCAAGCTCGGGCGCACGAATGACGCCAGAGTCTTCGTAGAAAATTACACGCGCCGCTTCCCGGATGATGAACTTGGCTCCGAGAAGAGGAAATATTTCAAAACACTTTTCGAGATGCTCACAGAAAGCGACGCCAAACCTTCGTCACGTGCGTGATACAAAGACTACGACGCCTGCTTGAGCCGCGGGCGCAGGCGGGCGGCGGGAAGCGCGATCGTCACGCACGTCCCCTGGCCGAGTTCGCTCGCAAGCGTGACCTTTCCGCCATGCGCCTCGCAAAGGCCCTTGACGATGGAAAGCCCGAGCCCCGTTCCCTTGTCGCCCGTCGCCACGTCGTGGCGGCCCTGTCCGAAGCTCGAGAACACGCGCAGCTGATCGCGCGGGTCGATGCCGATGCCGGTGTCGCGGACTCCCAGCATGATTTCGCCGCTCTCGGCCAGCCGCGCAAAGACGGCGACCTCGCCGCCGGAGGGCGTGTACTTGATGGCGTTCGAGAGTAGGTTGATCAGGATTTGCCGGAGCGCGCGCCCGTCGGCTCGCAAGAGCGGCAGACCCGGTTCGACCTCGGCAAGGAGATTGAGTTGCGCCACGGCGGCCTGGTCGGCGAGGAGTACCACCGTTTCGCCGGCGAGCACGCCGATATCGATGTCGCTCTCGCGGAGTTCGAATTTGCCCGACTCGATTTTGGCGAGGTCCAGAATGTCGTTCACCAGTGCGAGCAGATGATTGCCCGATTCGTGCACGAGCTTCGCATATTCCTTGTATTTCGCAGGATTGGTGGCGAGCGCATTGGAAAAGATCATCTCGGAGAAGCCGAGGATGGCGTTCAGCGGTGTCCGGAGCTCATGGCTCATATTGGCAAGAAACTCCGATTTCGCCCGGCTGGCGGCTTCGGCGCGTTCGCGTGCGAAATCGGACTCCTCCTTCGAGCGCGCGAGCGCCTCGATCAACCCGTTCTTGTCGTCGCGCAGGAGCAGCATGTCGTGCGCGGTAAAGTAGATCTGCCGCGACATGAAGGAGAGATAGCAGACATAACCGAACGCGAGAGCAGCCAGGCAATAATAGACAATTCCGCCCTCACGCAGCGGATCGATCACCAGCGCGAACCCCAGGATGGTGTAGCCGATCACCGTGAGCGGTTTGCTCGCGCCAACCAGCGCCGCATTGCCGGCGAGCGTACAGGCAATCACAAGCAGAATGAGCATCTGGTTGAGGTCGTCGCCGTGGCGCCAGAAGAGAAACGCCAGCGATGCCCACGAGGCGCTGAAAAGGGCGTACCCGATGGACGCGTGCAGCGTCCAGTTGCGCCGCGCCAGCCTTTCCGCGTCGCGCGCGAGGAAAGTGTACGCAACGACGCCCAGGTAGGAGCCGCCGACCACCACCATCGCCAGCCACAAGGCGAGGACGGGCAGGCTGATCCAGCGCGAAAACATCAGGCAGATCACCGCGCCGAGAAGCGGCATCAACCAGCAATTGGGCTTCAGATTCTTCAGCGCGAGGCGCAGCTGTTCGCGCGCAAGCCGGTTTTCGGGCATGCGCTCCAGAGACGGTGCTGCAGAATCGGCCGCAATCATCGCGCGGCGATTGTGCGCACCGCCCGTTAAGCTAGCCTTTCCCGAACGTGGTAAAGAAAAACTGAATGCGCCCGTCGCAAGTCACTTCGACCCGGCAGGTCCGCGCACCGTCACGTTCAGATCGGTGACGAGCCCGCTGCCGAGCGCATACACCCAGCCGTGTACGCTCAGCGCCTGACCGCGGGCCCAGGCGTCCTGCACAAAGACGTCGGACGCAACATTCCGCACCTGCCGCTTCACGTTGAGTTCGCAGAGCCGGTTCATCCGCTCCCGCTCGTCGGCGATGGCATTCAGCTCCGCGCGATGGGCCTCGAACACTTCGCGGATGGGATGCAACCAGTGGTCGACAAGGCCTCGGCGTTTCCCGTCGACTGCCGCGCTCACGCCCCCGCAACCGTAGTGGCCGACGACGAGCACGTGCTTCACCTTGAGCACCTCGACCGCGAACTGCAGCACCGAAAGATAGTTGGCGTCCTGGGGCGGCGCGAGATTGGCGACGTTGCGATGAACGAAGAGTTCGCCCGGATCGAGGCCGACAATCTCGTTGGCCGGCACGCGGCTGTCGGCGCACCCTATCCAGAGATATTCCGGCGCCTGCTGGCGCTCCAGACGCCGGAAGAAATCCGGATCGCTTGCAACCTTCCCCTCCGCCCAGCGGCGATTGTTCTGTTTCAGATGATCAAGCACGATCGGACCTCATCGCAGCCCCGCCAAAACCTTGCCTTCGGTGGAGAGATAATTGTTCGCGTAGTCGAAACGCGGCGTGTCGGAAAAAAGCAGCCAGTAATACTTCATCTGCTCGGCCCACCAGTAGCCGGGGCAGAGATCGCCCTGACGCATGGGAAGCGTGGTGATGTCGTCGATGATCGTGTAACCGAATCTCGCGCGGCTCGTCCGCTTCATGTTCAGGTAATGGAGGTGGCCAAGCTGTCGTTCCCGCTCGCCGCCGCCATGTACGAACAGAGCGAGACAGGAATCGGCGAACTCGGGACGCAGTTCGTTGGTGACCCGCGTGGGAGAAAACGTGCCGTAGTCGAAACCTTCCGGCAGCACGTAGAAACGCAGCTGGACCGCGGCCCAGGATTCGAGATAGGCGCCCGCATGCGCGCGATCGCCGGCTTTCGCGAGAAGCCCGGCATAGAACGCGGCCAGCTCGCTTTGATGGCGGTCGATGCGCGCGCCGGTTTCGAAATCGACATTGGCGAACCAGAGACGGCCGTTCACCGTCTCGGCCTGGTGTTTCAGGGCGGCGGCTGCGTGTACGTCATACCAATGCTTGAAATCGGTGTCGCCGAACAGGCGCCATCCGCCGTACAGGTATTCGTAATAGGAATCGGACGGCGGTCCGACCGTGGCGCGCCGGCTCAGCCATTTGCCGGTTTCGGCATCGATGGTATCGGCCACGAGATCGAGCGACGAGCGCCGGTCGAAGCACGCCCTGGCCGCGTTTTTCGCCGCGTCGTAAAACCGCTGGTCGCCGGTGGCGCGCGCGAGCGTACCGAACTCGGAGATGTAGGTGCCGAGTTCGGCGGGAAAGGTCTGCGGATCGCGCACCGCTCCCGTTTTGAGATTGACGAAGCGGTATGGAATCCCGGTGGGCGATTTGGTGAAAGCCGGCAGCAGCCGCTCCGCCAGATCGTGCGCCAGCGACAGCAGGGTCTTGTTGTGGGTCGCGAGCCAACCTGCCAGCAATCCGCCGACCATGCGGATGTTGGTCTCGAACACCTGCAATTCGCCGTCGATATCGAAATGCAGGTTCTTCTCGATCCACCGCACCGCCTCTTCGAGTTCGGCATCGAGATGCATGAGATAGAGCGTGTCGAGCGCTTCGACGAGCGAAAGACCGAGCGAGGGTCCGTTCTTCAGAAGGAACGGCTCGGCGGCGCCGCTGACCGGCTTCAACTGATCCTGACCGAACGCCAGCTCGACGTAGTTTTTCCAAGCCCACGCCATCTCGCCGCGCACGTCTTCGGCAACGGCGGTCCAGTCCCTTCCACCGGAAGGCGCCTCGCCTGCCGTTGTCAGGCGAAGCGGAGCCAGTGCGAGGGGGGCACCAAGCAGCAAACGGCGTGTGATCCTCATACCTGCAGGCCTTATTGGCGCAAAAGCCCGGACTCAACCCGTTTTCGTGTTCGGTCGAAAAATATTCCCCAGCGCTGCATCCGGAAACATGCTCGCCTGCATCCAATGGGCAGACGCGGCCTATGCGCCGCCCACAGGAGGAATACCCATGTTTATCTTCCATGGCATGGCGGCCACCGCGATCTTCTGGATTGCCATCGTCGTCATCATTTTCATGACCCAGTTCTTTTCCTATCGCGAGCGGACAAGCCGCCACCGCATGATCGAGACGCTGGCCGAAAAGGGTCAGCCGATCCCGCCAGAACTCCTGACTAACGGCCGCGGCCGCGGCTCCGACTGGCGGTACACCAATCCGATCCAGTCGGGGATTTTCATGATGTGCATCGGCATCGCTCTGGCCGTGTTCCTGTGGGCCATGAACGGTGGCGGCAGTTTCTTCGACGGCGAGCGCGTGCCGAACTGGCTGCCGTTCATCGGGATCTTTCCCTTCATGGTCGGGCTTGCCCGACTCCTCGCCGGAATTCTGGAGCGCCGGTCCGCGAAGTGAGCCATGATCGTTTCGCGCGATGAGCGACGAGGGGCTTGCGACGCGCGCCGCCGCCGGAGGCCGCGCGGCATTTGGTCGGCTGGTGCAACAGCACCAGTCGGTACTGCGCGGCTTTCTCCTGCGTCTCACGCGCGGCAACAAGGCGCTCGCCGACGACCTTGCGCAGGAAACATTCCTCGAAGCCTGGCGCAAGATTGCGCAATACCGCGGGGAGGGACCGTTTCGCGGCTGGCTCGCGCGCATCGCCTGGACGCGCTATCTCATGGAAGCGCGGCGAAAAAAGCTCGAGCCCCTGGAGGACGCGACGCAAGAGTCGGAAGATTTGCAAACCATGGAACCCGGCGTTCGTTTCGATCTTGAGAGATGCATGGCAAAGCTGTCCCTCGGCGAACGCTCGGCACTGACGCTTTGCCATGCGCTTGGTTATTCGAACGAAGAGGCGGCCGGGATTCTCGGCTTGCCGGTCGGTACGGTGAAATCGCACGCGCTGCGCGGACGCAAGAAGCTGCTGGCCATGATGGAAGGCGCACCATGAATGACAATGACGAGAGGCTGGATCAACTCCTTTCGGCGCCGCTTGCGCCCGTGGCCGACGGCGGCTTTTCGGCGCGGGTCATGGCGAACGTCTCGACCGTCGAGACGCGGGAGCCGTGGCTTGAAACCGCGGTGCTCGCTGTCACTGCCTGTGTCCTTGTTGCCGTTCTCTCGACGGCCGGTTTTTCCGAATGGATAGCAGGCGTGTCTGTCACGCTCGCCACGTCGCTGCCGCTTGCCATCGCCGGCTTGGCGCTCGCGATCACCTGGTCGTACACGCGCGCGCTGGCGGATTAAATCGTATTTACGCCGCCGCGGCGCGGGGATCGTAATTCAGGATCGGCGACAGCCAGCGCTCCGCCTCGCGGATGCTCCAGGCCTTGCGTCGTGCATAATCCTCCACCTGGTCGCGCTCGATCTTGCCGATGCCGAAATAGCGGCTTTCCGGATGCGAAAAGTAGAGACCGGAAACCGACGAGCCGGGCCACATCGCATAGCTCTCGGTCAGCTTGACGCCGGCGCGGCGCCCGGCGTCGAGCAGCTCGAAGAGTGTACCTTTTTCGGTGTGGTCGGGCTGCGCGGGATAACCGGGGGCAGGACGAATGCCGCGATAGGATTCGGCGATCAATTCCTCGGGACGCAAATTCTCGTCCGGAGCGTAGCCCCAGAATTCGCGGCGTACGCGCGCGTGCAGCCGCTCCGCGAAAGCTTCGGCGAGACGGTCGGCAAGCGCGCGCAGAAGAATGGCGCTGTAGTCGTCCTTCTCGGCCTCGAATGCGCAGATGCGCGCTTGCTCGCCATGCCCGGCGGTGACGACAAACCCGCCGATGTAATCCGTCATGCCACTGGCCCTCGGCGCGATGAAATCGGCGAGCGCGAGATTGGGCTTGTCCGACTCGCGCGCCATCTGCTGCCGCAGCGTGTGCAGGACCGCACGCGGCCTGTCGCCGCGTTCGGACTCGAACAGGACGATGTCGTCGCCTTCGGCGTTTGCGGGCCAGAAGCCGAAGGCAGCGCGCGCCGTGAGCCAGCGCTCGCCGACGATTTTCTCGAGCATTGTCTGCGCGTCGTCGAACAGCGCCCGCGCCGCCTGCCCCTGCTTCGGATCGTCGAAGATCAGCGGATAGCGCCCGACCAGCTCCCAGGTCTGGAAGAACGGCGACCAGTCGATGTACGGAACCAGTTCCGCGAGATCGTAGGACTCGAATTCCCGTACGCCAAGGAATTTCGGCTGCGGCGGCGTGTAGTTCGCCCAGTCGAATTTGAGCCTGTTGGCGTGTGCCGCCGCAAGCGAGAGCCGCCGCGTCGGTGCCCGGTTGGCGCCCGAATGGCGCGCGGCGATGTCGGCATATTCGCGACGGACGTCCGCGGCATAGTTCGCCCCCGCGCGGCCCACGAGTTGGGCCGCGACGCCCACCGCGCGTGAGGCGTCGGCGACGTACACCGCCTGTCCCCGACGGTAGTTCGGATCGATCCTGACCGCCGTATGCACGCGGCTCGTGGTCGCGCCGCCGATCAGGAGGGGAATATCGAAGCCCTGCCGCTCCATTTCCGCCGCGACGTGACACATTTCGTCCAGCGACGGCGTAATGAGACCGGAAAGTCCTATCAGGTTGGCGTTCTTCTCGCGTGCGGTATCGAGAATCTTCTGTGCCGGCGTCATCACGCCGAGATCGATCACTTCATAGCCGTTGCACTGGAGAACCACGCCGACGATGTTCTTGCCGATATCGTGTACATCGCCTTTCACCGTCGCCATCACGATGCGCCCCGTGGGCTCGCGGTTCGCCGCCTGCTCGTCTTCCATGAACGGAATGAGGTGCGCGACCGCCTTCTTCATCACCCGCGCCGATTTGACCACCTGCGGCAGGAACATGCGGCCCGAGCCGAAGAGATCGCCGACGACATTCATGCCGGCCATCAGCGGCCCTTCGATCACATCGAGCGGCCGCGCCGCCTTCAGCCGCGCTTCCTCGACGTCATCGACGATGTAATCGGCAATGCCGTGCACCAGCGCATGGGATATGCGCTCATCCACCGGCGATTCCCGCCAAGCGAGGGTTGTCTCCTCGCGCACGGAACCCGAATCGTTCTTGAAGCGCTGCGCGAGATCGAGGAGGCGTTCCGTCGCGTCAGCCCGACGGTTGAGAAGAACGTCTTCGACGCCGTCGCGCAGGTCCCGTGGAATGTCTTCGTACACCGCAAGCTGGCCGGCGTTGACGATACCCATATCCATGCCGGCCTTGATTGCATGGTAGAGAAATGCGGAATGCATGGCCTCGCGCACACGGTCGTTGCCGCGAAACGCGAACGAGATGTTCGACAGCCCGCCCGAAACATGGACGTACGGAAGGTCCGCGCGTATGCGACGCGCGGCCTCGATATAGGCACGGGCGTAATCGTTGTGCTCCTCGATCCCCGTGGCCACCGCGAAAATGTTGGGATCGAAGATGATGTCCTCGGGCGGCAAGCCCACCCTGTTCACCAGGATGTCGTAGGCGCGTTTGCAGATCGCAAATTTCCGTTCCGCGGTTTCCGCCTGGCCTTTTTCGTCGAAGGCCATGACGACGACGGCGGCGCCGTAGCGCAGAACTTTCCGCGCCTGCGCAATGAACGGGCCCTCGCCCTCCTTCAGGCTGATGGAATTGACGACCGGCTTCCCCTGTACAACTTTCAGCCCGGCCTCGATCACGCTCCATTTGGAGGAATCGATCATCACCGGCACACGGGCAATGTCGGGCTCGACGGCGACGAGCGACAGAAACCGCCGCATCGCCGCTTCGGAGTCGATCAGGCCCTCGTCCATGTTGACGTCGATGATCTGCGCGCCGTTCTCCACCTGGCTGCGCGCCACTTCGAGCGCGGCTTCGTAATCGTCCGCCGCGATCAGCTTGCGGAATTTGGCCGAGCCCGTGATGTTGGTGCGTTCGCCGATATTGACGAAGTTCGTCTCCGGCGTGAGCGTGAAGGGTTCGAGGCCCGAAAGCCGCAAATAGCGCGGCTTTTCCGGCACGGCGCGCGGCTTCAATCCGCGCACCGCCTCGCGAAACGCCCTGATATGCGCCGGCGTTGTACCACAGCAACCGCCGATGATGTTGACAAGGCCCGAGCGCGCGAACTCCCCCAGCGTCGCGGCCATGTTGTCGGGCGTGTCGTCGTAGCCGCCGAAGGCGTTCGGCAAACCTGCATTCGGATGCGCGCTCACCAGCGTATCGGCAACCTGCGAAAGCTCGTCGACATAGGCGCGCAGTTCCTTTGCGCCGAGCGCGCAGTTCAGTCCCACTGCAAAAGGCTTCGCATGGCGCACGGAATGCCAGAACGCTTCCGCCGTCTGGCCTGTCAGCATGCGTCCGGAGAGATCGGTGATCGTGCCCGAAATCCAGAGCGGCAGCCGTTCGCCGGTTTGCTCGAACGCTTCTTCGGCCGCGAAAATGGCAGCCTTCCCGTTTAGCGTATCGAACACGGTTTCGATCAAGATGAGGTCGGCGCCGCCGCGGATGAGCGCGAGCACGCAATCGCGATAGGTGTCGCGCAGTTCGTCGAAGCTGATGTTGCGGAAGGCAGGGTCGTTCACATCGGGCGACAACGACGCGGTACGGTTCGTCGGTCCGAGCACGCCCGCGACGAGCCGCGGCCGCTCCACGGTGGAGATCTCGTTGCAAATCTCTCGTGCGATCGCGGCAGCCGATTCGTTCAGCTCGGGAACGAGATGCGAGCATCCGTAATCGGACTGCGAGACGGCGGTGGCATTGAAGGTGTTCGTTTCGATGATGTCGGCGCCGGCATCGAGATAGGCGCGGGTAATGTCGCGTATGATCTCCGGACGCGTAAGCGTCAGAAGATCGTTGTTCCCCTGTAGATCGTGTCCATGGTCGCGGAAGCGATACCCACGGAAATCCGCTTCGCTCAATCCGTAGCCCTGGATCAGCACGCCCCAGGCACCGTCGAGCAGCAGGATGCGCTCGCGCGCCTCCCGTTTCAGCCATTCGATGCGGCGCTCGCGATTCCAGGTCATGACGCAGCCGCCGCAGCATCGCGGCGCTCCCGTATTCCAAGCAGCCGGCAAGCCGCATAGGTGAGATCGGCCTGATTGAGCGTGTAGAAATGAAACTGGTCGAAGCCCTCGGTGCGGAGCTGCCCGACCTGTTCGGCGAGGACGGCGGCGGCAATCGCCTTGCGGCTTTCGATGTCGTCCTCCAGCCCTTCGTACAGATTTCTCAGCCAGCCCGGCACCGCAGCGCCGCAGCGCGCGGCCATCCGAAGCACACCGGCGAAATTCGTGCTCGGCATCAGTCCGGGGACAAGCGGAACGGTCACGCCACGCGCGTGCGCACGGTCGCGAAAACGTACAATCGCAGCGGTATCGAAGGAGAACTGCCCGATCGCGCGGGATGCACCGGCGTCGATCTTGGCCTTCAGGAGATCGATGTCGGCATCGAGCGAAGGCGAATCGGGGTGGCGCTCGGGATAGGTGCCGACGCTCACCTCGAAAGGCGCGATGCGCCGGATGCCGGTGACGAGTTCCGGAGTGGAGCGATAGCCCCGCGCGTGCGGTGTGTACGGCAAGCCGGCATCCGGCATGTCGCCGCGCAAGGCCACGATATGCCGCACGCCGGAATTCCAGTAGAGCCGCACCACTTCGTCGACTTCATCGCTGGCTGCGGCGACGCAGGTGAGATGTGCCGCAGGAACGAGCTGCGTCTCTTCTACAATGCGCTTGACGGTCGCGTGGGTACGGTCGCGCGTCGATCCGCCCGCGCCATAGGTCACCGACACGAACGATGGCGCGAGCGGCTCGAGGCGGCGGATGGCGCGCCACAGCTGTTCCTCCATTTGCGGCGTTTTCGGCGGAAAGAATTCGAACGAAACGGAGAGCGCAGCCGGTTCCGCCGCGAGGCGTTGCAGGGTCATGCAGCCGCCTTTGCGCGTGCGTCGACGGGAACGGCAGGTTTCGCGCCGAGCCACAATTGTACGGTCAGTTTCCCGCTCTTCCCTGCCGCGATGGACCGCGTGAGCGCATGCTTCAGGCCCGCGGCGGCGAACCAGTGGCGAACTTCGTCATCGGAAAATCCCAGGCGCCGGTGCGCGAGTTCGCTGCGGCAGAACTCGACGTCGTGCGGCGCGAAATCGATGATCAGCAGGTTGCCGTCCGGGCGCAGAACGCGCGCGGCTTCAATCACAGCCGACTGCGGATCCTCCAGGTAATGCAGCACCTGATGGAAAATCGCGAGATCGAAGCCCTGGACGACTGTTCCGGCTGGAAACGGCAGGCGATGAATATCGGCGAGGCGGATCTGGCAATGCCGCGCGCCGACACGCTCGAGGCGGTCGCGTGCGATCGCCAGCATCTCGGGACTGATGTCCACGCCGGTCCCCTGTCCGATCTGCGGCGCGAGAAACTCGAGCACGCGGCCGGTCCCCGTGCCCGCGTCGAGAACCGAATCGTGCGGCAGTGTGGCGACGGTTTCGAGAATGGCGGACTCGACATCCTTGTCCGGCGCGTGAAGGGCACGAATGCGCTCCCAGTCCGCGGCATTCGCTTTGAAGAACGCCGCCGCCGCCGCCTGCCGGGCGCTGCGGATCGCGTCGAGCCGTCGCCGGTCGGTCTGGAACGGCTCGGCCGAAATGTCGGCGAGGGAGATAAGCGCATCGGCCAACTGTGCAGGCTCGCCGCGACCGGCGGATCGATAGAAGACCCAGCTTCCTTCCTTGAAGCGCTGAAGCAGACCGGCGTCACAAAGAAGCTTCAAGTGACGAGACACCCGGGGCTGGCTATGCCCAACGATTTCGGTCAGTTCGGAAACTGTGAGTTCGGCTTCGCGCAACAGCAGCAGCAGGCGCAGCCGGGTTGGATCGCCGGCGGCGCGCAACATCGCCAAGAGCTCGCGGATGCCTGCCATTGCCAAGGATATAAACATATCTTTATGTGTTTATACAAGGCCTCGCCGTGGTTCCAAAAGGGCAATGGGGCGGAAATGATCCCCAATCGGCCGATCTGCGTTTTCTTCCCCGAGAGGTGGCATCCGTGCGATAGACCGCCACGAGTCTGCCATCGTCTGGGGCGACTTCTCGGTGGGCTTTGGGTAACTAAGGGAAAAATCCGCTATGACTGGAATGAACGCTCGGCCAACGGCATCTGCTGCCCGCATCATGGCGGCGCTTGCGATAACCGCGCTCTTTCTTTTCTCCTTCGGCAGGGGGGCTTTTGCGCAGGCAACGGAGGGCGCCGAAGGCTATATCACTGCCAATGTACAGAAGGGCCTTACGATCCTGAACGACCACAACCTCTCCGACATGCAGCGGCGTTATCAATTCAGGGATTTTCTGACCAACCTCACGGACATCCGGCGCATTGCGATTTTCACCCTTGGTGCGGCCCGCCGCACGGCGACGCCTGAGCAGATCGACGCCTTCGTCAACGCATTCCGCAACTACGCCGTCGCGGTGTACGAGTCGCGGTTGAAAGCGTACTCCGGACAGACGCTACGCGTTATCGGGGCAAGCGAGCACGGGCCCGGCGATTACATCGTGCGCACCCAGCTCGTCGACCCGACGGGCCGGATCGAGCAGACCGGCGAACCGATCGAAGTCGATTTCCGCGTCGACGGGACGCCCGGCCATTACGTCGTGATCGACGCCGCTATCGCCGGCGTGTGGCTCGCGCTCGAGGAGCGTGACCAGTTCACGGCCTTCCTCGAAGAGAACAACGGCAACCTCAACGCGCTGATTTCGCACCTCGACGCATTGACCAATCGCCTGCGCGTCGGCGGCCCGACAACCCCGACACATTAGTCTTTCCCACCGCTCACCCGCTTCGCCGCGTCGCGCTCGGCTCAGCTGCCGCCTCGCTCAAGGGGAGGGGGCGTTTTCGCGGCGGGATAGGGCGAATTTGCCGAGCAACGCGAACGCAAATTTCGGGTGAGGAGTAACTCCGCGAACACTGTTCACGCGGGCAGAGTGGGAGGAAATTCAGTCCCCGTCGTCGCCGACGGTCAGGTGGAGGAGGACAGTGTCGTTCTGCGACGCGCCGCCGCTCACGCCGTCGAATTCGGAATAGGCGATAAACTGCAGCCCGAGATGTACGTTCAGCCGGGCGAGCGGTGAATCGGGCTTTGGCGCATAATCCACCCCGGCGACCCAGCCTTTACTGTCGGGACTGCCGTCCAGTGTCCCGAGACGCACCGGATCGGACGTGCCGGTAATCTGAAAGTACCGAATCGAAGGCGTCAGCGGCGTGCCGGAGGCGTAACTCACGTCGCCGCGCAGCACGGTCAGCTCGTTGTTTTTTCCGGCATCGAAAACGGCGTTGCTCGCCATCAGGCTTTCGCCTTCGTGCAGAACGAGGGCGTGTACGGAAATCGCATCGGACGCGCTGTGCTCGGGATGAGCCGTCCAGCGCCAGGTCGCATCGACCGCCACGTCGGTGTAGCCGTCGTCGCCGAAGCCGGAAATCGCCGTCGGCTGTACGTCGGCGTGCAGTCCATAGCCGCCCAGGCGGATTTGATCCTGCCCATTGAGAAATTCGTGTTCGAGCGTCAGCCGGCCGTATGGGATCGCCGAACTGTCGGCTCCGCCCATCGCCTGCATGCTGGAGACGCGCTCAAGGTCGCGGGCGAGACCGCCATAGGCCGCGATTTCGCTGAACCAGGCGTCGTCCCACATGGCGTCATAGCGGCCAATATCGAACGACAGTGAACCCGGATCATCGCTGAACGAGTTGACGGTGGCGAGGGACCGATAGATCGGTGCCGATTGTCCCAGAAAACGGAAATTGTCCGCCCCGGGCGCAAAGCCCGGCGCCAGAGCCAGGGACGGATTGTACAGCTGCCCCGACGCCCCGCTTTGCGCATCGCCTTGATTGGCACCGGCCAATTGCGGCAGCAGCGCTGCGCACAGCGCCACGGCCAGACCCGACCGACCCAACTCCGGATTCCTGCGCGCACCAGCCACGGGACGCGTTCTCTTTCAACCCGCGCCGAGTTTCGGCCACAGCTCTTAATTTTCGAATGCGCGCAAAGGTAGAAAACGCCGGCGTCAAGTGAACAAGGCGAAATCCTGTGCGACTGATTAACAGGACCTTGCCGGAAAAGTACAACTGTTGCCCACGCGCGAGGGACCGGTGCAGAGAGGCGCGGAGGAAAGAAAAGGGAAACCGCCAAAGCGCCAAGGCATCGAGATTCATCTGAAGCACCGGGTTCACGGGGAAGATGAGTTGCGCGCTTTAGGCGCGATAACCATGCACCGTGTTCTCCGTCACTCTGTGGTTTTTTCGATCCCCTTGGCGTCCTGGCGCCTGGCGGTTCAAAAAAATCCTGCGCCTATGCGCCCCCGCCAAGCGCTGGGATGCGCGCCGGGCGGGCTTGCATATGGTTCGGATAACGCAATCATTGGTATAGGGCCGAATCAACGGTGCAAAAAGGGGAATTCCCACAATGAAACGAATCTGTCTTGCGGCCGCGGCATCATCTCTGGCGCTGCTGCTGGCGGGATCCGCCCAAGCCGCAAAAAACGACGATCCGGCAGGCGCGAAAGCGCTGCACGACTACACGCTCAGCATGGACAAGGCGAAACGGTACGAAGCGGCCATGGAGGCGTGGCAGGCGGCCGGCACCACCGATCCGGCGCTCAAGGCCGAGGGTGAAAAAATGAGCGGCGAACCCGATGCGACGCTTGCCGAGGTCGAGGCGAAGTTCGATCGCCACCCGCGCGTTTTCGTCTTTTTCGCCAAACAGGGTTTGAGCAAGCTCGACGCGGCGGCACTGCCGATCGTGCTGATCGACGCGGGCACGGTCGCGCAGATGCCCCAGATTGCGCCGAAAATGGCCGACCGCGTTTCCGACAGTCAGGTCGCCTTCTTCAAAGCCCATTCGGCCGAACTGAAGAGCCTGAAATTCATGAGCGGTGGCGAGTAGCAGCGCACATACCCCTCACCCGCTTCGCCGCATTGCACGCGGCTTAGCTGCTCTCTCCCTCAAGGGGAGAGGGCGAAATTGAGGCGCGACGCAGAATAAGTGTGACTAAGTGTGACGGAGCCATAACACCTCTCCCCTTGAGGGAGAGGTCGAAATTTGCGGAGCGACGCGACGCAAATTTCGGTTGAGAGGTCTCACAGCCCGTCTACGCCCGGGCGAAGCGCTTGTACTTGATGCGGTGGGGCTGGTCGGCGTCGACGCCGAGGCGGCGCTTTTTGTCCGCCTCGTAATCCTGGTAGTTGCCTTCGAACCATTCGACATGGCTCTCGCCCTCGAAGGCCAGTATGTGCGTCGCCACCCGATCCAGAAACCAGCGGTCGTGGCTGATGATCATGGCGCAGCCGGCAAAATCCTCGAGCGCGGCCTCGAGCGCCCTGAGCGTGTCCACGTCGAGATCGTTGGTCGGCTCGTCGAGCAGGATGAGGTTGGCGCCGGACTTCAGCATTTTCGCGAGATGCACGCGGTTGCGCTCGCCGCCCGACAGCTG
>Ga0070731_10000895_pt1 | contig 34632 bp, 5 predicted proteins | sample Coa_R1_2_FD_66448 | JGI IMG/M metagenome (GOLD analysis project Ga0070731, IMG submission 66448) | Surface soil microbial communities from Centralia Pennsylvania, which are recovering from an underground coalmine fire - Coalmine... | ecosystem: Environmental > Terrestrial > Soil > Unclassified ... | reverse complement strand
TGACGAGGTCGATTTGATTCGCTCCATTAATGAGCACGCCCGATGCGAGCTGGAAGCTGAGTTGCATCATTGTGTTTCCACCGGTCCACGTGGCTTGTCCCGCGGGCTGGCCGTTGACCAAAACCTGCAGCGCATGATCCGGCGACACGCCTTCTACTTGCGTCAAGCTCCACAAGTTCACGGTCAGCGAAGCCGCGCCGCTGCTGGCGTTGGGCGTCGAAACGGTGAAGCTCTGATCGGTGCCGTCGGTCAGATACTGGCTCGAAAACCACGGGGTAAAGGTGAACGGCCGCAGGTTGAAGTCGAAGTACACGTCGTGGTAGCTCGCGATGACGGTGGCCGGCGTAGTGCTGTTCACGGTTTGGTTGCCGGTGAACAAGCCGTTCGCGTGCAGGATTTGTCCGGCGGACGTCGCGCCGCTGGTGTTGCGCAGGAAGAGCGCATCCTTGTCCGTGTAATCGTCCTGATAGCCCTGCCCAAAGACCACGAGGCCATTGGACGTCACGGCGAGCGCTGTCATCGAAACGCCTTCGCGCGTGATGCTGAGGTGATTCGCGTTGAATCCCACCGGCAGCATCGACTGCGGAATCAGCAGCACGCCCGGCGCGCTGTAGACGACCTTCGCGCCCGTGTAACTCCCGGATTTGCTTGTGCCGGCGGTGAACCAGCGCGCCCCGGCAGCGGCGGACGAAGTCTGCGCAGCAGCCGCGCGCGCGGCTACTGACGCGAAACCAACATCGTTAATGGACGCTTGCGTCAGCATCGGCGACGCATCGTTTTGATTCAACGCGCGCACGCTGGCTGCGGGCAAGGCAAGCTTGCCTTGCGCGTCGAAGGCAAGCGCGGCGCTCCCGCTCCCTTGCGGTCGCGGCTCGTTGGCCGGGCCGCTTACTGACGTGCGCGGCTCTGGGGTGAACTTCGCGCTTAGCGCCTCGCTGCGCTTGAATCCAGCCGCCAGTGCCACGTTCGACACTGCGGTGTCGATTCCTTCAGCGCTCAATTCAACGCCGGACGGATCGATCACGACCGACGCAAACTTCGCGTAAATCTCACTGACGCCGCGCACACTAAACGATTCAAGTTTGTATTCGTAAACACCCGGCGCGGCCCAATCGTAGAGGCGGTACGTTTTTGCGTCGGCATTTGTAATGCGCCCGGCAATCAGCGCGGAATTCACGCGCGTCCAGCCGTTGCCGCTGGAGCGCCGGCTTCCAGCCGGCTGGAAGCCGGCGTTCCGGCGATACACATTGAAACCCAGGTTCTGATATTCGGAGACTGCATGCCAGGAGAGCAGCGCGCCCGAACCTTCGCTCGCGGCCGCGAAGTCCTGCACCTTCACCGGCGTAACCGAAGTGTTCTTGAACGCGATGACAATCTGATTGACGGGGTTCAACAGCACCGTACCCAGCGACGGGTTGACAATATCGGTGCTTGGCGTGATCGTATCGCGGTATATCAAGTCGTAATCCACGCCCGCGGCCAACGACGTGGCGCCCTGATGCCCGGCAACCGCGATCACAATGCCGAACGAGTTCTGCACGCCGCGAACCGCCAAGCCCGTATTGACGATCACGAACGAATTCAACGATTGCGTGTTCTCGACGGCGAACGACAGCGTCGCGGCCGTTCCCGGCGACGGGCTCGCCGGAATCGTGACGGTCGGCGCTGCGGCGCCGGTCGTCACCAGGGATTGCGTCTTGTTGTTGAGCACGTTGCTGATCACAATGGCCAGTTTGCCGCCGTTGGAAAGATCCACGGATGTCGCCGTCAGCGTTTCGTTGGCGGCCAATTGTTCCGGTGCGTTGGCAATGCCCGGCCAGACCACCGCGTTTCCGTTCGCCGGATCGGTGGCGGTTACAATTCCCACGCTGCCGGTGCCGCGCAAGCGCGTACCCGTGATGGCATGGGTGGGGGACGCCGGCGGCAGCGATCCGCTGAGCGCAATCGCCGAAGCGGGATCCATGCTGCCATTGACCGTCACGAGCATGCCGCCGTTGGGAGCCGCCGCGCCAAAGCTTAGCGTGCCCGTGTAGGTGTTTGTGGCAGTAAGGAGCAAACTGCCATTTCCGGTGACCGAGAGAGGCGTTGCGTTGGTGCCGCTGATCGCGCCCGAGACGATCAACGCGTTGCCGTTCACCGCTAAAGTGGCCGTGCCGGCGCCGGACAGCGCGATGGAGCGGTTGGACGTCAGGTCAGTGCCCGTAAACGCCTGTGCGGTGACCGTGCCGCCGCCGTCCGTCGCCAGAGCGGAAGCTGCATTCGTGTAAGTGAACGACGTGGCGCTGGGCACGGATGTCACAATCCACGGGTTTCCAACCGGACTGTTGTAAGCGGTTACGGTCATCCCTGAGATCGCGACCAACTGCCCCGGCATCAACCCGTGCGGCGAAGTGGTTTTGATGGTCACGACGTTGCCGGTTTCCGACGCGCCGCTGTTGACCACGGTGTCAACCGTGGACACAGGCGTGGACGTCGCAGTCACCGTGCCAGACCCGGAATTGGCAAGGTTGGCGAAGTTTGGATTGTTGTAGGTGAACGTCGTGGCCGAGGGCACCGTTGCCACGGTGAACGGCCCATTGTAGCCGGCCACGCCTACGCCGGCGATGGTGATGGCTTGTCCCACCACGAGGTTGTGTGCGGCCGTGGTTGTAATCGTCACGGTGTTGGTGGCTTCCGATGCGCCCGGCACCGCCGATGTCGCAATCGTGGACGTGGCCGTGCCCAGGTATTGCAGCGTGCCGCCCGCTGGAATGGCGATGGAGTTGGCGACTCCGGCGCTTCCCAGATTGGAACTGACACTGAAGGCCAAGGTCCCGGCGCCGGCGGTCGTCACGCCGCCGTAGGTGTTCGTGCCGGTGAGCGTCCACGTGCCGGCCCCCGCGTCTTTCAATACCTGCATGTTCGTCGAGGCACCGTCGGAGATGTTGCCGGAGATCGTGCCGGTGCCCGTGCCGCGCAGCCTCAAGTTCAGCCCGGCGGCATTGCCCGTGAAATTGCCCGTCATGGCCAGCGAGCCGGCATTTGACAATAAGGTCGTGTCGCCGCCCGCAAACAGGGTCACGTTTCCATTGATACTATTGTTGCCGGAGTCATTCGTGATCGCACCGACGTTGCTGCTGGTGCTGAAGCTTAAGTTTGCCGCCAGATTGATGCTCGGCCCAGCCTGCGGGTCCAGATGCAGTTCGGGCAGTCCCGCGGCGTTGCTCAGCGCGACCGTCTTCGGCCCCAGACCCATCGAATTGCTATTGGTCGCGATGACTCTGCCGTGGTTGACCGTCACACCGCCCGTGAAGCCGTTGTTTCCAGTCAATTTGACGGCATTGGTCAAAGTGGAGGCAGGACTGTTGGATTGATTGTATGAGCCCACTCCGCCGATGGTTCCTGAAATCGTCAGCGTCGAAGGCACGCTGTTCAGGAACTCCACGGTTCCCGCGCCGTTGAGATTCACCGTCGCCTGCGCCAACGCCGCGTTCACATCCCCAATGTAGGTCAGCGTGCCGCCGTTGAAACCCAGCACCGAGCCGCTGCCCAGATTGACGGGATTTCCAATCAGCACCCTGCCGGCATTCAAATCGACCTGGCCGTTGAATGTGTTGTTTCCGGCCAGCCCAAGCAACCCTCCGCCCAGTTTGATGAAGCCGTTCGACCCGCCGCTTTGCCCAATGTTGCCGGCCAGCAAGGCAAAGTCAGTCGCGCTTGTCACGGCTCCGCCGCCTGTTCCGCCCAAAGTGGCGTTGGGATCGAAGTACGTCAACTGCGCCGCCGACGGAACGCTCAGGACTGTGTATGTTCCGTTGTATCCTGAAATCGGCACGCCACTCACCTGAATCACCTGGCCCGCCACTAAACCGTGGTTGGCCACCGTGTTGATCGTGACAATATTGCCCACTTCCGTCGCACCCGTCGGAGACGCGGCGACAGTGGCCTGCGACTGCGCTCCGGTCACCGTGATGTTGCGTTGCACGCCCGCGCCCGTGAGCGTGGCGTTGCCGGTCAGCGTCAACGAACTTGTGCCAGCGCCGCTGTTCAGCGTGCTGTCGCCGGCGAAGGTCAGGGCGTTGGTCAGCGTGTTCGGACCGGTCGTTGTCGAAGCGAGCAAGTTGCCGCCCGCGCCGACGCCGTTGAATGTAATCGTGCCGTTGCTCAATGAATTGCTGAGCCCGGCCACAACGCCGCCTGCGGTGATCGTGGTGCCGCCGCTGTAGTCGTTGGGACCGAACAGGCCGGTGGTGTACGAACCGTTGAAGGTAACGCTGCCGGCGCCGCGCATCAAGCCTTCGTAATAACGCGACCACGCGAAGGTTGAACCGGCCAGCGCGGGATTGAAAGCGGTATCCGTCGTCAAATCGTTGGCATCGGTGATCGCCACAACCCTGCGCATCTGGCCGGCCGACATGATGTAGTCGCCGACGTAGACATTGTTGTTGTTGCCAAAGCCCGTGCCGGCCCCCACTACGGCGGTGCCGTTAGATGTCAGTGTGTTTCCGCCCCCGCTGATCGCCAGACCGAGGTTCACCGCGCCCGCTCCGCTCCCCGTGAAAGACAGCGGACTGTCGGCGAACAAGTTGGTGTAAATCGTGAACGGCTGGTTGCTTCCGGCGCTCTGCGTGAGGAACGGATTGCTGCCGTTGTTCGCGCTGAAGTGCAGCGCGCCCCAGAGAATATTCTGCGCCGCTGTCGTGTTCGACAAGGTCATGCTGTTCAGCACAAACGGCGTCAGCGGGAAGGCGCCGTTTTGGCCCTGGCCGTTGATGTCCATGCGCGCGAAGTAAGCCGCCAGGTTCGTGTTGAAATTCAAGCTTGTGCCCACGCTGCCGACGGGAATGTTGCTGCCCGACCAATCCGTCGCCGTGGACCAGAGTCCGCCCGACCTGCCCGCCGGGGTAGCGTTCGTGACGGCTTCAACGCCGGCCGGCACGTTCCCTTGTCCTGAACTTCCGCCCGCAAAATTCCACGTATAATTGACCGTGGCCGGCACGGTTACATTCAGCACCACGCTGGTGGGATTGACCGTAGCCGTGAACACATACGCGCCGCGAGACGGTATGGACCCGAAGCTGCCCGAGAATGTTCCGCCGCTGGTGGTCATCAAGGTGTAGCTGCCGACGTCGAATCCGTTCAACGGGTTGATGTTCAGCGTGCCATTGAGCGTCACGTTTCCGTTTAATGCCAGCACGTCTTGTACGCCTGCGCGGCCCAAATCGAAATTGAGCACGGACGCGGCATTCAAGGTCAATCCGCCGGACAGGGTCAGCGTGCCGTTGGACACGACGCCCGGCCCGACTTGCGCGGTTGCCGAATTGGCCACCGTTACGGCGCCGGTAATCGTGCCCGTGCCGCCCAATTCGCCGACATTGACCGCGACCGTGCCGGTGCCCGTGGAGGAAATCACTGAATTGGCCTTCAAGCGGCCTGAGCTGACCAGGATGGGACCACTTAGGCCCGAATTGTTTCCGCTCAACACCAGCCGCCCCGTGGTTCCGGTGCGCCCAGCGTACAGTTCCGCGCCGTTGCTGCCGGTGATGTTGCCTGAGATCACAACTTCGTTGGCGCCGGAATGGTTGACCAAGCCCGCGTTGGCGCCGAAGTCAAGGTTGCAACTGATCGTCACAGGCGCATCCGCCGTGAACGCCGATTGCGGGATGACCTGCTTGCCCATCGTCGGGCTGGCCCACAGCGCGGCTACGCCGTATCCACCGGTGCCCTGCTCATAGATAAGATCGAAGGACACGCGCTGCCCAGCCGTCAAGCTCAGCGTCGCCGCGCCCGCTCCGGCGCCGAGGTCGTTAATGCCCTGGCCATTGTTATAGGCGTTTGTCGTCGCCAATACGCTCGCGCCCCCGATCGGCGTGATCACGATTTTGCTGCCATCGTCACTCTGCGTGAAAAATGTGTAAGTATCCGTGTAGGGCGCTTCAATGAAGCCTGTCCATCGACCCGAGAAATCGTTTCCACTGGCCAGCCCCGGCGCCGCTACACCGCCGTTAAAGCCAAAGTAAATCTGCGGGTCGATGCGTGTGAGGTCCGGCGCCACCTGCATCGTGCCGCTGATCGTCCCGCCGGACGCAACTGAGCTCACATTGGCGTTGACACGGGCGTACGAAATCGTCGTGGACGTGACGCTGGATATTGCAAACACTCCATCGAAAACCGAGTCGCCCGTGGCCACGAACACGGCCTGGCCCGCCACGAACCCATGCGCGCTCGATGTCGTCAGCGTCGCCACGTTGTTCGTCAAGGCTTTGTTCGTCACCGTAAACGCCGTGGATGAGAACGCCACGTTCGAAGCGATGCGCGTGTATTGCACCGTGGTGGTGGTGGCCGCCGACAATTGGAATGTCCCATCGAACACGGGATCGCCCAACGCGACGGTGATGGTTTGTGACGCAAGCAAGTTGTGCGGCACCGACGTCAGCAGCGTCGCCACATTGCCGGAAAGCGATTTGTTGGTGACGTTGAAGAGCGCCCAGGCCGTGCCTTGTGCGGTTGTGTTGGCCGCGACCGCGCCGTTGGTGGGTCCATTGTACGTCACAACGTTGCCCGTCGTCCCCGCCGTGCACGCATAAACGCCGTCGAAGAGCGGATCGGACGGATTCAACGCCACGCGCACGCCCTGCGTATTGGGTATCAAGTGGTTGCCGGTAGTCGTCAGCGTGGCGGCGTTTCCAGCAAGCTGCTTGGCTTGCACGAAACGCACCGCTCCGTTGGTTCCAGGAATGGGCGAATCGTAATATTCGCCTTTCACGCCGTTGCTGAGGTTGCCGTTGATATTCAAGGCCGAAAGCACGGTCAGTTTGTTCGTGCCGGTGAGCTGCGTCGCCCCACTCACCGAACTGGGCACGATGTTCACCGCCGTGATGGTGCGGTCGGAGCCGTGCAGGTCGATGCTGTGTCCGGAAAGAATCGTCACCACGTCCGCCGCCTGCGGCACGGCCTGGGGGTTCCATACGGTCGGATCGTCCCAGTTGCCGGACTTCACCGACGTGTATCCCACCGATCCCGGTTCCGCAATCAGTCCCAGCGTCGTATCGTAATAGCCCAATACGTTCGAAGCCGTCACCGGGCCGATCTGGTTGACTGTAATATACGAGAACAAGGTCCCCTGCGCGGGCGGGGTGGCAAAGAGCAGATTTGCATCGCTGCCCGCCAGTCCGTTGTTGACTCCGTTCGTCCCGCCGAGGCGGTTGAAGGTCAGGCTTGCCGTCAAGCCGCGGCTGAGCGTGCCGAGGGTCATTCGCACGTCGCCGCTTCCGATCGGTTTCAAGGTCAGCGTGTTGATCGTGTTTGGAGACAGCGTCAACGTTCCAACCGATTCAGTCTCCACGCCGCTGTCCGAATTGATCGACAAAGAGCTGTTGTTCAGCGTCACGTTGCCGCCGAGCCGGTTGCTCTTGCCGCCTTGCGAATTGTCGAGCACCAACGTTGCGGGGGAGTTGATGGTCACAGCCGCGCCGAGCGCGCCGTTGACTCCGCTGACGGTGGTAGTCCCGCTGTTGAGCGTCAGCGCGCCGCTTCCCGTCGAACCCGTCACGCTGACGGTGGTGACCGGTGAATTGACATTCAGCGGGCTGGCGCCGTTGCCGCCCGCGCCGGTGATGTTCACCGTGCCGCCGGACGATCCGCCGTTCACGTTGATCGTCACGCCTGGCGCCGCGCCGCCCGTGCCGTAGAACACAAACAGCGGGTTGGGATTGGGGCATAACAGATTGAGCGTGCCCGATCCTGCGAAGGTGCCGCCGAGTCCGAAAAACGCCGGAGAAACAGTCGTGGCGCTGGTCGAATTACAGGTCCACGAGTTCGTGCCCGAAACCGTCACCACACCGGTGAATGACAAACAATTGGTATCGCCGTTGGTCCACGTCAGTGTCGTGTTCGTGCCTGGGAACGTCAGATTTGTCAACTGCTGATTTTGCAGAGAATTGAAGCCCGCGCGATCCACGTTGATCGTCACTTGCGCGCCCGAGGTGCTGTAACCAATCTGCACGGTGTTGTCGGGCACAAACGCCGAGTTGATCGTCAGCGACGTGCCGCTCGCGATCGCGGTGACGGTGCGGCTCTGTCCCGCCGCAAAAATGGTGCTGCCCACCACCAGTTCAACCTGGAAGTTGGTGTTGGTTCCAGTCACCGTGGTGCCCGCCGACGTGATGGTGCCCACGCCCGGTCCGAGCGTGCTGTTGGCGATGGTCACGCTGGCTTGATACTGCGTGTTGGTGTCGCTGCGCAGTTGCAGGATGCTGTTGCCCAGCGCGATGTTCGCCGGCGGCCCGGCCAGCGGCACACTGTTGAGCGGCGCAATTTGCAGATTCGCCGAGCCGTCGTTGGCCGTAATCGTGCCGTTGTAGGTGCTGGCCGGGTTGGTCAAGATCACCGTTCCCGCGCCCAACTTGCCCTTCAGGGACAATCCGCCGCTGCCGCTGATCACACCGGACAGCGTCAGATTGAATGCGCCACTGCCTTGCAGCAGCGCCGTGTTGAGCGTGGAATTGGCAAGCACTGAGATGGGTCCGCTGTAGGTACACGCGTTCGCATTCGTGCCGATCGTTCCGCCGTTCATGATGATGGGGTACGCGTACGTGTTGGCCGCATTGGCCCCAAAATAGCCGGATGTGACGGTAATGGTGTTCGCCACGTTGCTCGGCGAGGTGTTGTTGCTCGTGAGCCACCCTCCCGTGACCGTGCCCGTTGCCGGGTTCACGTCCGTGCAATTGACGATGAAATTACCCGTGTACAACTGGTTGTTGTTGTCGGCCACGGTTTGAATGCGCCCCGGTCCCTTGATCGTGATCGTGGAACCGTTGCCCCCGCCGGCCCAATGATTGGCCGTGCCTATGCGGAGCACATCCATTGCGCTTACGGCGGTCTGGAACGTCACATTGGCGCCGCCGGCGATGGTCATGATGCCGGTGGTGTTGCCGAAGGTATTGGGCATGTTGCCTGTCCCTTGCACGATCGCGTTGTTGTTCAGGAACATGTTATTCGCAATGTTGTACGTGCTCGCCGCGCCGCTCGCGATGTTGCGCACCGCTTCATGGTTCTTTGCGGTGACGGTGAAGGTTGGGTTAGCTGTGTTAAAGGCGGCCGCGATGGTCAAATGGGTGTCGTCCGTGATGGCCGTGATGTTCTGCAAATCTTCTACGCCCGAATCGTCATAAGTCACAAGTTGGTCGTTGACTTGATATTCCGTGGTAAAGTGCGTCCCGGTTCCAACCACCGCGGTGGAGTTTGAAGCGACCGTGATCGTGCCGCTGCCGACGATCGTGTTGGTGAACAATTCGAGCTTCGCGCCGTTGTTCACGAAGATTTGGCTGCCGCCCATCGCCGATATGGGTGGATTCGCGGTCACAGTCGGAACGCGCAGCGTGCCGCCGTTGACGTGGCTTTGGCCCAGCCGCAGCGTCGCATTGTTAGATTGCACGAAGACCGTGCCCGTACTGGTGGCTTGGTTGTTGAAGCCCATGGTTCCGCCGGTCATTGGACCGCTGACGATAAACGTCTTTCCGGCGGCGGCATCCAGCGACGTCGCTGTGTTCGGCGAATTGATCGAATACGGCCGCGACGCCGGCGAGGTGAACGAACTGCTGGCCAGCAACGTGCCGCCGTTGAGGCTGATCTGCGGCTCGCGCGTCACCGTAAACGCCTGGGTCGTAATCACCGGGTTAAACGCCGGACTGGTTTGCAGTGACGTGGCGCTGGTGATGTTGACCACGCTCACCGTCTGCCCGGAAGCCGTGATCGAATCGCCCACGTTGAGTTGCGTCGTGAATAGCGTGTTGGTTCCCGTCACCGTCGCCGGTGTGGCCGTGCCGAAGGCCGTGCCGTTACCGAGAGGTTGTCCGGGCACCGTGCTCGGCAAGACGTATGTAAAACTTCCGGCCGCCGCTGTCGCGACATAGAAGGTTCCGTTATAGCCCGACGGAGTCACGTTCGCGATGGTCACGTAGGTGCCTGTCGTCAGTGTGCCAACGGGCGCGGTGATCGTCACCGTGTTTCCGGCTTCCGTTGCCGCGGTAATCGTCTGCGGCGCCACGGAGGCCAGTGTGCCAAAGCACGGGAATTGCGTCGTGGCGTTGCCCAAATTCGCGTCCGCCGAAACGCTCAACACGCCCGCGTCCACATTCACCGGGCTGGAGAACGTGTTGGTGCCGGAGAAGACCACCGTGCCCGGGCCGGTCTTGGTGATGGTCGCGTTCTGCGGGTCCTGCTTGTTGTACAGCGTCGCGACTTCATTCGGACCCAGCACGCGGTTGTAGATGCGGAAGTCGTCCAAGCCGCCGTGGTGATGGTCGATATTCGGCTGCAACAGTGAGCGGAATATTTGCAGCGAACTCAGGTTCGCCGCAGGGCCGGACGAACCGGTGAAATTCTGCGCTTGCAGCACGCCGTTGACATAAATGGCGCGATAAGGGCTGCTCGCACCTCCGGCGATCATCACGACGTGGTTCCACGTGTTGGGCGGCATGGCCGCGGTGCCAATAATGGCGCCCGTCGCCACACGCCCTTGCCCTCCGGTGGCGTCGCCGTAGTCGAAGTCAATGACTAAATCGCCAAACCCGAGCTGGCCTCCGAAGCGGTTATTCGTATCGGAGCCGACTCCAAACACGAGTTGGCTCGGCATGGTTGTGCCTATCGGTAAGTTGGCCCAGAACGACACGGTCACCGGCGATCCCGCCGGCCAGGTGAAGTTCGGAACATCGACATAGCCGTCGAGGTTTGTGGTTGCTCCGGCCGTGGACGTCGACCCCGAAGCCAGCGCGTTGCCAAGCCCGGTCGGGCCGGCGATGCCGTACAACGCCGCCCCGCCGCTGGTGTCTTGTAACGTGCCATTAATTGCCGCGCCGCCAGAACCGCTGTTGAGAACGGTCGCGCCGTTGGGATGGAAGTAGCTGAATCCCGACGACGCAGCGACCGCGATTGGGAATCCTGGATTGACGGTGATGGCTTGCGTTTGCAAATTGATCGCCGAAACGATCACACACTGCTGAGACGTGCCGCTGCCGATGATAATGTAATCGCCAATCACGATCTGCGATCCAAACGACGTGCCGCTTCCGGTCACCGTCGTGGCGGCCGCCGCTGCGGCGCCAAGCGTTCCGGTGGCACTGATCTTGTTAATGTTCTGTTGTATGACGGAATAACTGGTGCTGGCCAAGGCGGAAATTGGCGCAAGCGACTGAAGCGTCGTAAGCGTCGTGGCCGCAGTGACGGACGTCACAAGCTGCGCCTGTGTATTCGTCAAGGTTGGGACAAAAATCAGATCGCCTGCGTTCGGATTCCCCGTGCCCAATACCGGCGCCGTGCCGAATGACGTTGACGTACCCGTTACCGGCAAACCGGCTACTGTGCCGTTCGCGATCGTACCCACGCCGGCCACGACTGTTGCCGGCGAAATGTCGTCGAACTTGTACCACGCCACCGGCAGCGACGCGCTGGTCGCGCCATTGGAAATCACGCCCGACAGTGTCAGCGTCGCCGTCGAAACCTGGTTGTTGATCAGGAAGTCGCCGCCGACGGAAAGATTCGTCGAAACCAGCGGCGTGCCGTTGCCCGTGACGATGATCTGATTGAGGCTGGTGGCAAGCGAGCTTACCGTCAGCGTAAACGGCCCGCCCGCGCCGCTGGAGAGCGTGCCGCTGCCCGTGAATGCCACCTGGTCGATGCTTTGAGCCGAAGGAATCGTCACCACGTCCGTACCCACGATTTGCACGCGTTCGCCGGCCAGACCCGTCGGATGCGCGCCGCCGGGGGAGACCCATGTGGCGTTGTTGGTCCAGTCGCCGCCGCCCGTGCCGTTGGAAATATACAGCGTGCCGCTCGGCGGCCCTTCGACCACGCCCTGCAAGGTCGTGTAAATCGCCTGCACGTTCGTGACCGGGCTGGGCGAGGCGCTGTTGTCGGTCACCAGCGCGAAGGGCACGTTGCCGTTGTTACTCAGGGGCGACGGGCTGGCGAAGAACAAGTTGCCGGTTTCAAGCCCCGCGCCTGCCACCGCATTCGAGCGGTCGAGCGTGATCGTCGCGCCGTTGGAGCGCGTGAACGACCCGGCGATGAACTGCGCATCGCCCGTGCCGTTGGCCTGCATCACAATGGCGCTGTTGCCACCGGTGAAATTGAGCGTCCCGATGGTTTCAGTGCGCAGCACATTGAGCGGCGCGAGCATTTTCAGCGTGCCGCCGTTGAGCGTCATCGCCAACTGGTCGAACAAGCGGTTGGGATTCGCGCCCACCACGATGTTCGACGCGTCGATCAGGAACGTGGCGTTGTTGACTTGAATCGATTGCACGCTCAGCAGCGAAGCCTTGCTTCCGTCCAACTCCAGCGTGCCGCCGTTGACAAACACGTTGCCTGGGAATTGCGATTCGCCGCTGGTCAGCAGCAGCGTGCCCGCACCCAGTTTGTTGAGCACGGACGTGGCATTGCCGGTTGTGCCCGTGATGCCAATCGCCGCGTTGATGGTGAGGACATCGCCGAGTGTGTTGACAAAGAAATTCCGCGTGACCGTATTGGCAATAATGACGCCGCCGTCGATGTGCCCCGTCGTGCCCGAACCGTACACGTCGCCGCCCAGCGTAAGCGAGCCGCTGGCCGTGCTGTTGATCACCGCGCCGCCATTGATCGTCAGCGAGGCGCCCGGCGTAACGCCGATGGTCGATGCCGTGCCGTTGATGTCCAGCGTGCCCGCGGCGTTGACGATCACGTTCGAATTGGTTGCGGCGGCGACAGGAATGGCGTTGGCAATGCCTTCCAGCAGCGTGCCGTTGTTGATCGTGGTCGTTCCGGTATACGTGTTGACCGTGTACAGCCCCAGCGACCCCAGCCCGTTCTTGGTCAAGTTCAGCGAACCGCTCAAGGTGCCCAGGTAACGATCGCGGATTCCGTTGCCGTCCAAAGGTACATTTACGGTGAGCGTGCCGCCGTTGGTGCTGGTGATGGTGCTGTCGCCGACGATCGCGGGCAGATTGTAAACGTCGTTAAATCCGAGCGTGATGCCTGTGCACGTCTGGTTGAAACCGTTTAAATTCAACACGGCCGCGGCGTTCGTGACTCCCGTTGTATTTCCAAGGAATTGTGTCCCGGAGTTCAATTGCCGCCCGGCCACCACGATTCCCGCTCCGGTCGGCAGCGCATCGCTGATTCCCAATTGCATCGTGCCCTTGTAAATGATGGTGTTGCCACCGTATGTCGAGTTGCCGTTCATCTGCACAAAACCGGTGCCCGCTTTCGCAAATGAGAATCCGCCTCCGCCGTCCCCGATCGGGCCGTTAAGGTTGCAGATGCCGATGTTGTTCTGAGCGGTATTGGCTGCACCGTTGAAATTATTGAAAGTGACGATGCGGTTTCCGGTCAGCGTCCAGTTGCCGGTAAAGGTAAGCAAATTGGGCGAGTTGGCGATGCAGAAATCGCCGGCCAGCGTGAATGGATTGGCCAGGGTCAGGGAGAATCCGCTGGCGCCCAGCGCGCCGCCCAATTGCGTGTTTTGCTGCATCGTCACCGTGCCGCTCGACAACGCCGTGTTGTTGCCCAACTGGACCAGCCCCGAACCGATAGTGGTCGAACCGGTATACGTGTTGGGCGCGTACAGCGCCACGGTGCCATTGCTTTCAATTTCCAGGCCGTTGCTGCCTGAAATGACGCCGGCCGATGAAACGCCCAGCGTGCCGATCTGCAAAATGCCTCCGCCGCTGTTGGAAATAACGCCCGTCGCCGCGCCAAAGTTCAGGTTGCAGGTAATGACCGCGTTGTTCGCCGCAGGGAACAGATTGGTATACGGCACCACGGCAAGGGCAGTTCCGGTTCCGGCTCCGGTCTGGTTCGGACTCGACCAGGTCAACTGCCACGACGCATTGGTGCCGGCGTTTGCGAATTCAAACCGAATCGGATATTTGACGCCCGCCGTCAGGTTGATCGCGTTTTGCGCCAAACCGTTGGGATTGAACTGGTCGAGCAGGAGTTGATTGTTGATGAACACGCGCCCGCCATCGTCGCACAGCGATTGCAGCACATATTGCTCCGTGAAATCCGGAACAATAAATCCGGTCCACACACCGGCATTTTGCTGTCCGCCCGCCGGAACGCTGCCGATCGGATTGTACGTCAAATTCTGCAGGTTCATTGCGGGGTCGATGCGGTTGACCGCCAGATTCGTGAAGTTGATGGACGTGTTTCCGGGATTGGTGTACTGCTGCCCGGTCAGCCCAATACCCTGGCCCTGCGATCCGGACAGCGCCAGCACGTTGATCGCGCCTGAGGTGACCGTCAGCGTGTTGGTGCCGGTGATGCCGTTGCTGGCACCCAAAATCGAGAAAGTATCGCCCGCGTTCGGTGCCAAGGACAGCGCCGGTCCAAAGGTCGCCGTCCCCGTGGTGCTCACCGCGCTGATGATCGCCGAGCGGCCAGCCTGCGCGCCGCCAGTGAAGATGATGGTCTGTCCGGCCAGCACGCTATTGGGCCCGCCCAACTGCGACAACGCCGGCGCGTTGAGCGTCGTGGTCGAGAACGTCGCGCCCACCACGCCGGTGACCAGCCCCGAGGTGATCACAAACTGGTCGCCCACCGCCGGCGCGGCCGCCAGCCCGGCGCCCGTGAACGTCACGGCGCCCGTGTTGCTGATCGTGGCAATCGTGGCGCCTTTGCCGATCTGGTTGCCCGACGTCATCACCAGCATCTGCCCGGCCAGCGTGCCGATCGAATTGCTGTAAGGCGCCAGGCTCGTCGCGGTGAATCCGCCGGTCCCCGGATTGCTCGTGACCTGGAAGTCCAGCGTAAACGTGTCATTGGCCGTGGCGGCATTCGCCGCGACAAATGGCGCGATCAGCGGCGGCGCGAAGGTGATGGTCCCAGTCGCCGGCACATACGCAGTCACCGTCGTAATCAAGCCATTGTTCTGGCCGGTGCCCGCGAGACCGGAAGCTGTGCACGTCATTTTCTTGCCGACCGGCGAAGGGATATTAATCAAAAGCGGCGAAGACGCAGTGGTTAGCGTGGACGCGGTGGCTCCGTTTTGGATGAACTGAGTCCCGATCTGCGGCAAACTGGCCTGGAACGTCACCGAACCGGCGCTCTGATTGACGCCGTTGAGGTCCATGATGTGGCCGGGCTTGATGATTACGTCGTCGTTGGCCGCCGGGAACGTTCCGCCGCCGTCGAAGGGTGTATAGGTCCAATTTGCGGCGACATTCCAAGCGCCGGACTGCACGGACGTGTACACGTAAGGCCCCGTGCCGCCGGCGGTGCCAGTGTAGGCGACAACTCCCAAATCGGGGTTTGCCGCCGTGTGATAAACGCCGCGGCCTGTCACGCCCGCGGGTTCGTTAACGGTGACTTTGTAGTAATTGGTGCCGGCTGCCGCCCCGGTGATCAGCAAGTTGGCATTGTTCGTGCCGCCGTTGTTGAACGTGCGGTTCAAGACCAGCGACCCGCCGGAACCCGCATTCAACGCGCTGACCGTCAACTGCGCATCGCCGCCGTTGCCGTTGGGCACGAGATTTAGAATGCTGGTGCCTTGGGCAAAATTCAGATTGGTAACCGTTTCGTTGTGCGCCGTGCCCGCGGACGCCTGCAACGTGAACGTGCCGCCGTTGAGCGTGATGTTTTTGCCGTCGGCAATGGTGTTACTGTTCGTGACTGCGGACGAAATCAGGAATTCACCGCCGGTGCCGACCACGACGTTGCCCGCCACGGCACTGGCCGCGCCGTTCAAATTGACCTGCCCGAAGAGCACAGTCGTGTCGCCGGTGTACGTGTTTGCGGCGTTGAACTGCAGCGCCTGCGGTCCTTGCTTGGTGATGCCGCCGCTTCCCGTCACCGGTCCATCGAAACGCAACACGGTGGACTGCACGTCGAAGATGGGCGTGCCCGTCAGCGACGCCGAGGCGAAGGACAGCAGATTATTTCCGCTGGTGATGCCGGTCTGGCCGTTGGCGTTGTTGCCGTGAATCGCCAGCACGGCGTTGACTGCCGACGGCACCGTCAGCGACGTCAGCGTGGCAATCTGATTGGGGAAATACGAGCCGTTCTGCAGCGATGCAATCTGGCTGAACGTGCCTGGCAACGTCGGGTTGTTCAACACGATCTTGCCCGGGAAATTCACCGAAACGTTGGTGCGGATTTCGAGGTACCCGCCCGCCAGATTGACCGTCGCCGGATTGTTCGCCTGGCCCAGCGTCCCCGCGCCCTGCGCGGAAACCTGCGCGTTTGAATTCACGGTCAGGGTTCCGGAATACGTGTTGTTGGGGTTGGTCAGAATCAGCACACTCGTAAGCGTCGTGGGCGAAACCGCTCGGCTGCCATCGAGCCCGATCACAGTCAAGGGCGAACTGCCGGCCACGATGCCGCTGATGGTAAACTGGCGCGCCGTGCCCGGCGTAACGGCATCGTCCACCACTATCGTGGAAGGCGCGGTGACGAGCAGTGACGGATTGATGCGTCCGTCCGGCGCGCCGCCGCCGCCCTGGTTGTCGTTGAGTGTGGCATTTCCGCCAGCGCAGCCGATTGTGCCGCCATTGAGAATCACTTGTGCTTGAAGAGTAAGCCCGTTGAATATCCCCAACGTCGCGCCCGAATTCACCGTGACAGTAGCTAACTGAGGATTTCCATCGCCGAAAATGGATGGCGTGTTGTTTGCCGTGCCGGCTTGAACGATGCCGTTGTTGATCACCGTTGTGCCTTCAAAACCGGTGTTATTGGCGCTGACTACAATTACGCCCAGCGGGAACCCTGCCGGCTGCGCGTTGAAGGTCAGCACATCGTTTTGAGGGTTGCTGAATTCGGCGCCGGGGGAGATCACGCCGCTTATCGTGAAACGGTCCAGCGGCGCAATCGCATTTTCCTCGATGAACACCGTCGCCCCGGCCTGCGGCGTAATGGTCATGCCGGCTGTGCAGTTGCCAATGCCGCGCAGTGTTGCACCGTTGTTGAGAAGTGTGCGTTGCGCGGAGCCGGTCGAAACCGTCGGTCCCACTTCCAGTACCGCGCCGCTGTTCACGATCGTCAAACAGGCATTGTTTCCGCCGAGATTGCCGCCGATGCAGTCCGTGCCGCCCAAGCGGAGCTGCCCCGCGGCCACGATGGTCACGGCCTGTCGCTTGCAGGAAGAAGCTGGGCCGTTCGCCGATGCTGCGGGCTGAATCTGGCCCGGCTGAAACGTCACGCGCCCCGCCCCGCTCTTGATCAGCGGGTAATTGCCCATGAGCGCGCTGTTGACGGTCAGCGTGAGTCCTGACGGCACACTGATGGTCGCGCCCACCGGCCCGATGGCGAAGCTGCGCAGGTCGTTCAACTGAACGTTGTTGGTGTTGATCGTCAGCGTGCCGCCGCCGGTCGTGTTGGCTTTCAAGATCTGGTAATTGCCCGCCGTGACGTTGTCAGTGGTGGCGACGGTCAACGAAGTGTCCGACGCAATCGCCGTGATCAGGCAGACCGCGACCGTTCCGGAATTATTAATAATATAGTCGCCGACACTCGCCTGGCTCAGGAACTTCGTGTTTGTACCAGTAACCGTCGCGGAATTCGCCGTAGCGAGCTGGCCCGCACCGTTTCCGCTGCGCACGATCTGGAACGCCGAACCTGCGGCAATTGAGGGATTGGGCGATGCGCTCGTCACGAGCGTGGAGTTGTTTGTAATCGACGAAATCAACAGCATCTGCCCGGCGGCGTAGATGTAATCGCCGGGGTTGGCCTGCGTCAGGAAAGACGTGCTCGTGCCGATGAGTGAGGTATTGCCGGCGGCAATCGTGCCCGTGCCTTGAACGGTCGTAAAGCGCTGCACCGTGTAGGCGACCGCTGTTTGAGTCGCGCTGAATCCGGGCGAAACCACGCAAGCGGTGGCCGAGGTCACCACCGTGATGGTTTGCGTGGCCTGGCCAGCGACAATAATCTGATCGCCGACTTCGGCATGTCCCGTGGTCACGCCCGACGTGCCGCCGTAGAACAGCGTGCCGGTCCCGGCGATGATCGTGTTTCCCGCTCCCGAACTGGTGATCGTTCCAGCGCCCGTAAAAGAGCTGCTCGAATTGTTCGGCGCCATGCCGCCCTGGATCGTCACCCCGCCGCTGACCGCGCCCAAGTTGCCGTCGCCGGAAATGCTCAGCGTTCCGCCGCTCACCGTCGTGCCGCCGGTGTACGTGTTCAGCACATTCGACAGCAGCACCGTGCCGCCGGTGACACGCAATCCGCCGGAGAATCCCAGCGCGCCGCTGATGGTCGTCGAGCCGCTGCCGCCCACTGTCAGCCCGCCCGTTGAAGTGGCTGTGACCGGCGACGCGATGGTCAGTCCTGCGGCCGACGTCGTGTTATTGTTGACCACACCGGACACTGCGCCAAAGTTCAGCGTCAGCCCGCTGATGGTCGGCGCCGCCGCGGACGCGCCCACGCCCACGTTGATCGCCCCGCTGACCACGGTCAGCACATCGGTGCTGTTTGTGTTCGTTAGCGACACAGTGCCCTGGTCGAACGACAACGAATTGCAGGTCTGGCTTCCGTTGGTGGTGACATTGTTGCGAATCAGCACGTTGTTGTTGGCCGGCGTGCCGCCAATCACGATCGGTCCCCCACCGGATGTCGGAATTGTATCCCAGATCGCATCCGTCCAATTGCCGTTTGCAAGAGTCACCCACTGCGTGGTTTGTGATTGCTTCGCGCGCAGCCCTTCGGGCGTGACGTTGTCGTATTCAGCAAACTGCCCGTTGACCGTCGCATTTGGCGCGTCCGTATCGCCCGCCGCGGGAGCCGTCAGGAACAAATTGGTCGTCCCAGTGCCGCCCGCCACTCGTTCAAAGCTCAGCGTGCCCCCGTTGAAATTGAACGCGCTGCCCGTGGCCGTAAGCTGCAGATTGGTCGTCGTCGCAAGCGTGTTGTCCAGCCGCACGGTGCTGGCAGCCGTCACATTGACCGCGCCGATTGTTTCTGTCAAATTGCCCGTCACGGCGGCAGGCGTAACGTAGCGGAACGTTCCGCCGTTGAGATTCAAGGTTGCCGCATTGTTGATGTGATCGAGGTTGTTGCCCACGGTTCCGCCGGAGATGTCAAAGATCGCCCCAGGCTGGATCGCGATGGCCGTCGTGGCGGACAATTGCCCCGAATCCGAATTCAAGCTCAAGGTGCCGGCCGCAACCGTGGTCGTGCCCGAATACGTGCTGTTCTGCGACAGAATCAGCCTGCCCGGCCCGTCCTTGGTCAGGCTGGTTCCAGTCAAAGCTTGTGTGATCGGACTGTCGAGGGTGGTATTGCCGTTGTTGACGATAATCACTCGCGCGCCGCCGCTTGTGGACGTAAACCCGCCGAGCACGGCGTTGGCGCCTGCGGATGAGTTGCCCAAGGTCAAGTCGTTGCCCGTCACAATGAATTGGCCGTTGATCGCCAGCGTGTTGCGAACGGTGCGCGCCCCCGTTCCGCCGGACGCGATGGTGGCAAAGCCGTTTTGCGTGATTGAAACCTGCTGCACCGAGAGAATTGTCAACGTGCCGGTGCCCAGCGGGCCGGCAGTTGGAGCGGTGCTGATAGTGCCGGTTGAATCGCTAAGCAATTCAAGCGTACCCACGCCCGGACCCTGCACCGTCTGATTGCCCAGAACGAAACCGCCGGTCCACGCGCTCGATCCGCCCATCGACAGCGTGCCCGCGCCGATTTTGGTCAGCGAAAACGCGCCGGTGATGCCCGCGCCCGCCGGGTTGTAAATGGTCTTGCCGGTGTTGAGGCACTGCCACGTCGTGTTGGTGATCAAGTTGACGTTGCCGGTCAGGGTCAAATTGGCGGATCCGGCAAAGACATTGACCGTCGCCAACCCGGACGTCGTGATGTTGTTGCCAAGCGTGTGCGGCGTCGCGCCCTGCGCCCTCACGAATGTATACGGCCCATTGGTCGTGGAACCCGTGCCGTTGGTGTTCTGTGCGTAATTGAAGACCAAGGTGCCCGTGCCCAACGGGCCGTTGACGACCGGGTTGCCCGCGGAGTCGGCGCCCAGCGTCAGTATGCCGCCCATCAAATTGGTAAAGCCCGAGAACGTCGCCCCCGCAACGTTGTTGGTGATCGGATTCGGCGGCGTTCCCAAATACGTGCCGCCCGAATACGTGCTGTTTGCGCTGGTCAGAATCAGTTCGCCCACACCGGTCTTGGTCAACGAGTGTGAACCGCCCGTTTCGGTGATGTTTCCGCTGATCGTAAGCGCTCCGGAGTTGTTGCAATCGACCTGCACATTGCCGGCCAGCGCGGGTGTCGATGAGCTGTTGTGCTGGATGCCATAAGTCGCGCCAGCGGTCACCGCGGCGGGAAACGCCGTTGTAGCCAGGTTGAAATTGTCAGTGACGCCCGTCACCGTGACAAACGTTCCACCCACAAAAATAGTGTCGCCTACCAGAACCTGCGACAGGAACTGCGTATTGGTGGCGGCAACCACTGTGGTGGCATTCAGCGCCACCGCAGGGAATGTGCCCACGCCGGCCACCGACACCGGAGTCGTTCCGCTCAACTCGACGTTGCAGCCAATGGAGGCATTGGCGTAGGTGTACAGGGTTTGAATCTCTTTGCCCACGGTGAGTTTATTGGCTGCGCCGGTAAGCGAACCGTTTTGGGCAAAAGTGAGGATGTTGATCTGCCGGTCCCCGGCGTCCAAATCGACGGCGTGATTGGCGTTGATAATCGCCTGATCGTTCACACCGGGCGTGCCTTGAGGCGACCAGACCGTGATGTCGTCCCAGTTGCCGCTCTTCACCGAATTGTAAACCGTGCCGGCAATCTGCGGCACGACACCGATTGCCGTGACGCCCGATCCCGAATACATCGCCGGCGCGCTCTGACTCCCGCCGGTCGTGTTGGTTGTGACGGTTACAAACGGCAACGGCTGCTGATCCACGGGATAGGCCGGATTCTGCGACGAACCGATGCGCCACTGCTGCGTGCCCGTGCCCGTTGCGGAAAGATTCTCACGGATGAACGAAATCTGCCCGGTGGCCGCATTTTCAGCGGGATTATTGTCGCCAACCCTGAAGATATTGATATTTTGAACATTGCTGAGATTGTTGTTGACCTGCAGGATTGTGCTGCCGTTTCCGGTCCCTGTTTCGTTCGAAATCTTGATGATGCCCATACCGCTTGCCATTTGCAAATTTGAAACTTGCTGTGTCACGGAAGTGGTTGCATTTCCCTTCAGCCACAGTGTCGCATTGGTCCCATTGAAAACGATCGAGTCCGTGGTGTCGGACATTTTGGATCCTGTGTTTGCGGAATAATCGAAAACCAGGACGGCGTCGTTGTCGATGCGATTTTCCGGGTACGATCCGCCGTTAGCCAGGTTTCCTGTTCCACCGATCACCAACGTTCCCGCGCTGACTATCGTAATTGGGGTGGTTCCAGCGGCGCCATCACCCCAGCCAGCAGGCCCGTTGACCGTCAGCACGCCCGCACCCGTTTTCACAAGCTGCTGACGCGAGGCGGCCGTGACGCTTCCGCGAACGATCGACCCCGCCAGCGGATTCGCGGCGGAGAAGGCGGTCTGGTTGTTGCAAATGAGGCCATTGGTTGACAAGCTGTTGACTTGGATCGTATGGTAAGTTCCGCTGAAGTTAAGAAAGCCATTGATTTGAAGATCGAAAGGCGTGCCCAGCGTGCCGATGGCTGCGTATGAACCTGCGGTGGGACCGACGATGAATGTTGGGAACGACGCCGTAAACGTCAGACCGGTCGCGGTGGCCGAGGCGTTCTGGGAAATTGTGAACGTTGTGGTGTTGGTTACCCCCGTTATGGTCGTGCTAAGCGGAATATTAGTTCCAGTGATAAACATGCCCGTGGCCAAACCTGCGGTGCTCGCAACAGTAACGGTTCCGTTTGAATTCGTTGCCCCATTCACGAGTGTAACGGTGCTGTAAGCGACATTGTTGGGTATCGTTCGATTCGCTCCGACGGCCTGCATGCCGCTGTTGCCAAAGTTGACCAAACTTCCTCCCGCTCCGAAGGCAGCGTTGTTTCCGACGAGCAGGAATCCCGCGACGTTGGTAAACTGGCTGTTAAATGTATTCGCTCCGTCCAACCTGAGCACGCCGGTATTGGCGTTCATGTTTTCTAAGATTTGCGCAAAGCCATCGCCCAAGACTCCGGACGAGGTCTGCTGAATGTAGCCGGTTCCATTAAAGGTCAAGGTGCCGCGATTGACCGCATACGACCCGCTCACCGCCGGCTGAAACGCAACGCTCGTCGCAAATCCAATGATGTTGCCCGCGACCGTTGAGGTTCCGCTGGTTGCATTGGTGTAGGTGAACTGGTTGGCTGCTGGGACGGTTTGGACAGTATAGATGCCGTTGAATCCCGCCGCCGCCGCGCCGCTGATTACGACCAGTTGTCCGACAACGAACGTATGATTCACGGTTGTGGTTACTGTTACGGTGCCGCCGCTGCCCACGAATCCGCCAGCGGCGGTTGTAAAGGGCGAGGTGGTGACCACCGGCAGCCCTTGGCCGGCTACCACTAGCAAATCGCCAGGCGATACCGCCCCTGCTGATCCGGCGTTATTGTTAAAATTGGTCCCATTACCGCCAAAGGAAGTATTGGTTGTCGCCGTTGCATTGATAGTTCCAACTCCGGTAATTGGGGAGATTCCTTGAATTGTGCCGTTGAGCACGGCGTTGGGCGTGGGGGTAGTGTTGGGAAAGACCGACTTGGGATTGTTGCAGGTGATGGTGGCATTGGGCACCGTCACAATCGTGGCAGCATTTTGCGTGAGCGAAGTCGTGGTAATGGTCAGGAAATTGGGCCGGTAGACCGAATACGCGGCCGCTGCATTGGTCAGAGTGACGTTTGGCGTAACCGTCAGCGACGTGGCGCTGGTAATGGCCGTGACGGTGTAGGCACCGTTGTTGAACGACAGAATGTCTCCAATCAAAACATTGGTGCCGAAGGCGGAACTCGTGCCCGTGATCGTGCCACTGTTCGTGGCGGATGCGGCGGTGCCGGTTCCAGCGAACGGCGCATTGGCGGCCATCGTAATGTTGCCGGCAATCGTGACTGAATTCAGCGTCGTGACCGACGAATTGGCGGTCAGACCGGTCAAATTCCCGATTGTGGAACTGCCGTTGCCGGAGATATTGATTTGCGCGATACCCACGCCGGCGGCGGGCGTGTTGGACGGGTTAATTGTCGCTGAACCCTGAGTAATAACGGTCCACAGGCCGGGAACCGTCGAAGTGACATCGCCGAGAACGCTGCACGTAGTACAGGAAATGAAAACCGTATTCGCGGCGGCGGTGCCGGTTGTGAAATTTATTGCGCTGTTGCTTGTACCGGTCAACGTTTTGGCCAATGTCTGGAACGTTCCCGTACCGGTCACCGACAGCGAACCGCCATTGGCGCTAGTGATAAGCTGGCCTGGGTTGGGAATCGTGCCGCCGTTTGAACCGAGCAGGTTGAACATGCCGGTGCCATTGAGCGCCACGGCGAGTTGATTGCCGTTCAGGTCGATATTGTGCGCGAGGTTGAGCACCGAAGCGTTGTTGACCGTAATATTTTGGTCGGGGCCGCTGAGCATGATTGGGAAGCCAATCGTCGATCCCACAGTTGCATTGAGGCAGTTGATGCTTCCAGTTAAGATCATGACGTTGCCGCCGGTCGTATTCATCGCGTAGCCATCGCCGGAAATTGTGATGTCATTGAACGTCGTGGCGGCAATATCGACGTTGTTGGTTTTATGGCTTGCAACGGAAGGGAAAATCAAATTGGAACCGGCGGGCGGTCCGCCAACCGGGGTAATGGGATTCCAATTTGTGGTGGTGGACCAATTTGCATCCGTCGCGCCCGTCCATGTGTAATCGGTTCCGGCGCCCGTGGACCCATTACTCACGATTTGAATCGCGTTGATCGGCGCGCGCGGATTTCCCAGGCCGGGAATCCCAAGCACCGGCGGCGAAACCGATTGATCCGGCGTGGCCACGATGGCAAAGGACGTCGCCGTTTGATTGGTGAACATCACATAGTTGCCGACGCTGGCCGACGTTCCATCGGCGTTGGAAAACGCGCGAGTGAACGTGCCCTGAAAATCCTGCCCGCCCAAATCCTGAGCGCCAACGCATGGCGAAGCCATCGTGCCCAATTTGCCGATCGAAAACGCCGTTGCCGCCGTGATGGCCGGGCTGAACGCGTTGGCGGTGATGATCGCCGACGGACCCGCGACATCCGTCACAATTTGAGCCTGAGAGCCGACGATAATCGTGTCGCCGACCGCGATCTGGGCGGCCAATCCGGTCCCCATCCCGCTGACCAGCGTGCCAGAGGATGTCACCGCGCCCACGCCGCCGACCACCGAAGCCTTGCGAATAGAGTACGCCACTCCACCCGCGGCCGTTGTCAGCGGAGCGGACAGATTGAGTACGGTGTTGCTGTTGATGGACGTCACAATCTGCGCGCTGGCAGGGGACGTATTGACAACGATCGTATCGCCGGGTGAAACAGCCGTTGTAAACGATGTTCCCGAACCGGTGACGACTGTTCCCGCACTGGTCACGGTTCCGCTGCCTGCCGTCGCCGCGCTCTTGATCACGGCAAACGTGACGCCCGGGAAAATCGTGACGAGCGGAACGTGTACACTAAGCGTGGTGCTGGAGGGCGTGCCCAATACCATTCCGGCCTGGCTTCCGCCCACCAACACATCGCCGGCGGCGACACCCGTAAAGGTCGCGGCACCGGTAACTGTCGATCCGCCCACGGTAATTGTCGTGTTTCCAGCGTTCGCGAAATAATATTTGCCCGCACGGGTTTCATTGGCAGTGCCGTCCGCGTAGACAATCACGTTGTACGCCGAGCCCAAAGCCGCGGGAAGCGTCGCGCCCAGCGCAACGTTGACGTTGGACCAACTCCCGCTGGTGCTGTCCAGATAGCCCTTCATCATGCGGTAGTTGCCGCCGTTGTCGCCAGCGCTGTTGGCAACGGGCGCAGCGGTGGGCGTAGTAAGGGGGGGCAAAGGCGAGGACAGCGGTTGAAGGATCGAATTTGGAATGGTCGTCACAGCGCCTCCGGGAGGCGTGTAATCGACCAGCAATCCGTAGCCGCCGCCACCTTGGTAGAAACCGACGGTGATGCTGTGTATGCCTGCCGTCAATGCTGCGCTGCCGGTGCGGCGCGTCGATCCTTGAAAGAAATTGTTGTTGACCACAAGGTTGCCGTCAATCCACAGCATGCTGCCATCGTCGCTCGTGGTGCCGAAGTTGTACTGCCCGCTCAGCGGCAAGTTGATGAAGCCGTCAAAGCGCGCAATGAGATTGGTGGTCGTGGCAACGCCAAAGAGCCCCTGCGTCGCGCTGGACGTATTAAACATGGCGCCGGACCCATAACCCACATTGCTGTAATCCAAAGTTCCAACCGTGTTGCCGTTGACGGTCGTGAGCACCGTGGCGGCCGGGGTCAAACCGTTGGTCAACGTGTTGAATGAGGCAAGCGAATTAAAGTCCGGATCGGAATTGTTGACACTCTGGGGCGTGGAGGCATAAATCCGGAGTGTTAACCCTTGCGTGGGCACGCCCGAATTCCATTGCACGCTCGCGCCGGATACGGCCGCTCCCGAACTGTCAACCAATGCTTGCGCCACCGGCTGGACGACTCCCGCTTCCTGGTTGAAGTTTCTGCGCGGAAGCACGCCCGAGTAATCCGCCAAATTGCCGGCGCCGGCGCCGCCCTGAAAATTGATGCCGATCGCATCCGCCGCAACGGGCGCGGCCTTGGAATTGAACACCGTCGCCGCATGCAATTGAATGGTGGGAAAGTTTGCCGTCGTTCCGCTGAAAGTCAGCGTGATCGTCGGTGACGTGGCCGTTGCCGACGTCGCGAATTCGATGATTTGTTCAAAATAATTGACATTGCTGGCCGTCGTGTTGGCGGTCGCGACGTTTCCTGTTCCCACAAGTGTATTCGGGTCACCGGTGTTCGCGACCGTCGTGGTAATGACTGTCGCGCCCGTCGGTGTGGTGCCGTTGTTGTTCACCGAGAAATACAGCTTCAACGTGCGCTGCGTGCTGAAAAAGTTCGCGGGCGTGTTCAGGACGAAGGAGATGGTTTGATTGGCAGCGCCGACTGTTTGACCGAGCACCGGTTGGCTGGTTTGATTGAGCAATGTATTAGAGGCGGTTGTTATCGGTGATAGCGTGCCGTCGCTCCACGTGTAGACGACAAAGGAAGTGCCGGCCACATTCTGCGTGGTGGCCGTCGAAGTCTGGGGGCCGAACACCACTAGCGACCCGGCCTTTTGATTGACGGCGGCAGTTCCCGAGACGAGCGGCCCCCACTGGGCCCAGCCGACCGTACCCTCTTGCGTAAGGTTCACCACGCCATTGGGCGGAACCTCCGGGCTTGCGTTGCCCACGGGCAGCGTCACTGTCGTCGGCGTGTAGTTTTGGGAATGCGCGTTAGGCGCGGCAATCACAAGCAGCAGACAAAAAAGTGTGAATGTAAGCGCAAACAATCCACGCGTGATGTGAGGATTCGACATGGGCAACGCCCTTTCTGGTGGCGAGATGAGACATAATAACGCACCAATTTGAGAGATTTGAGTCCGATTGAAACTCAGTTTCTAATCGAAAGTTCGGATTTGAAAAGCGAAAAAAACTTTTTACGGGAAAGTCGCGGGCGAAGGAACTGCTAATCGAGACGCTGAAGCGCGTGCTTTCGCTTCAAGACGACTTGCCAGAAGTTCACATTCGCGGCATCGGCTGAATAGCCGGTTTCCGGCGCGATAGGCGCCTTTGGCCCAATCGCAGCGCAGTTCAGCGCGGGCGATTTAACAGCCAATTCAAATGCAGCTTGACGCCGGGCCATTCGGCTGCGGTGATGCTGTAGACGGCCGTGTCGCGGAGTGTGCCGTTGGACATGCGCGCGTGCGCGCGGAGGATGCCGTCGAGCTGCGCGCCGAGGCGTTCGATGGCTTTGCGGCTTTGCGTGTTTAAACGGTGTGTGCGGAATTCGACGGCGATGCAATCGAGTTCCTCGAAGGCGTGCGTCATTAACAGAAGTTTGGCTTCGGTGTTGAGCGGTGTGCGCTGAACGCTTTTTGCATACCAGGTCGAGCCAATTTCGACGCGCTTGTTGAGCGAGTCGATGTTCATGAACGTGGTCATGCCCACGATGCGGCCGGATGCGTCGAAGACAGTAAACGGCAGCATCGACCCTTTCGCGCGCAGATCGAGGCGGCGTTCGATTTCGGCGAGCATGTCTTCGGGGCGCGGGACAGAGGTGTACCAGAGTTTCCAGAGTTCGCCGTCGCGCGCGGCGTCACCCAGCGCGGCGGCGTGGTCGCGAGACAATGGCGCGAGGCGGACGTGGGCGCCTTTTAGTTCGCGGGGGCCTTTTAGGCCGAGGGGGGTGGGCCAGGTCATTTCAATTCAAAATGCAAAATGCAAAATGCAAAATTAAAAATGCAAAATTGAGCTGCGCTTCCAAACACAGTTCGGCGCGAAGCGCCGCGCCGCAGCTTAATTTTGCATTTTGCATTTTACGCCAACAGTTCCTTTACCACCCGTGCCGGTTCGACGCCGGTCAGTTTCGCGTCGAGTCCCTGCCACTTCACGCTGAATTTTTCGTGATCGAAGCCGAGCAGATGCAGGACCGTCGCGTGGAAATCGCGCACGTGGACGGGGTCTTTGACGATGTTGTAGCTGAAGTCGTCGGTTTCGCCGTAGATCGCGCCGCCTTTTGCGCCGCCGCCGGCCATCCACATCGTGAAGCAGCGCGGGTGATGGTCGCGGCCGTAGTTTTCGTGCGAGAGCCCTCCCTGCGAGTAGATCGTCCGCCCGAATTCGCCGCCCCAGATGATCAGCGTGCTGTCGAGGAGGCCGCGCGATTTGAGGTCTTCGATCAGGCCGTGGCAGGCCTGGTCCACGTCCTTGCACTGTGAGGGCATGCGCACGCTGACGTTGGAATGATGGTCCCAATTGTTGTGGTAAATTTGGACGAAGCGCACGCCGCGTTCGACAAGCCGCCGCGCCATCAGCGCGTTGTTGGCGAACGTGCCGGGCTTCTTCGCATCTTCGCCGTAGAGTTTGAACGTGCTATCCGGTTCCTTGTCGATGGCGGTGAGTTCCGGCACGGACGCCTGCATGCGGAACGCCATTTCGTACTGGCCGATGCGCGTGCGAATCTCCGGATCGCCGACCTGCTCGTACTTGAGTTCGTTGAGCTGATCAATCCCGTCGAGCGTTTTGCGGCGCACGTCTTCGCTCACGCCGGGCGGGTTGTTGATGTAAAGAATCGGATCGCCCTTTGAGCGGAACGAAACGCCGGCGTGCGTGCCGGGCAAAAACCCCGACGACCAGAGCCGCGCGCCGATGGCCTGTTCCTGCTCCCGGTTGCTGGGCGTTGCGACCAGCACGACGAACGTGGGCAGATTCTTGTTGAGCGAACCCAACCCGTACGAGACCCACGCGCCCAGGCACGGGCGGCCATTGACCATGTTGCCCGTTTGCATTTCGGTGATGGCCGGCTCGTGGTTGATGGCGTCGGTGTTCATGGAGCGGATGAAGCACATGTCGTCGGCGGACTTGGCCATGTTGGGAATCACCTCGGAAAGCCACATGCCGCACTTGCCGTGCTGCGCGAATTTGTATTTCGACGGCGCGACGGGGAAGCGCGTCTGGCCGGACGTCATCGTCGTCAGCCGCTGCCCCTGCCGAATCGAATCGGGCAAATCTTTGTCGTAAAATTCGTTCATCTTCGGCTTGTAGTCGAAGAGGTCCATCTGCGACGGCCCGCCGACCATGTGCAGATAAATCACGTTCTTCGCCTTCGCCGGAAAATGCGGGCCGATGGGTTTGTCGTCGTCGCCAAAGGCGCGTTCGCCGAGCAGCGTGGCGAGAGCGGCCATGCCGAGCGCGTTTTTGCCGCGCGAGAGGAACTGGCGGCGGGTTTCGGAACGGACCCAGTCTTCGATGAGTTTCATGGCTAACTTCCTTTAATCAAAATGCCAACTTGTTACGCCGCGCGCAGCAGCGATTGCTCCACTTTGGCCGGCAATTCGACGTAAACGAACCAATCGGCGGGATAAAGATAGTCCTCGCCGCTTTCGTCGATCACGCGAATATCGCCGTCCTGCATTGCATCGCGATCCTGCAGCACCCTGTAAATCTTATGCATTTCCAGCGACGCAAGGTAGCCTTCGTTACGAATGCAAACGGCAAATTTTAACGCGGCTTTGGGTTGCTTTTTCATGGGCTTTAGTCCAAATAACGCTTTCTTTTGATTTCTCGTCGTCCAATGCCGTGCGCTTCGTACCAATGTAATTCAGCCATGCGCACACGCCCGCTGCTGAGTCGAATTGTTGCTATGCCCTTCAATTTACGCCAGCGCCCCTTTCCATACCATTTTACCAGGCGCGGCAGGGCGTCAATGCCGCGCTGAACGGCGATCGTTTCAATTGCGCTTATCTCGCCAATGATTTTAAAGTTCACTTGTTCAACACTTCATCCAAATTCATCACCTGATTGCAGACCATCGTCCACGCCGCTAATTCTGACGCGTCCAGCCCCGCATCTGCTTTCGATTCGCCGACGGCGATCAGCGCTTTCGCGTCGTCGGGCTTCGCCTTGTAATTCGCGAGCAACTGCTGCTCGACTTTCGTCACGATCGCGGATTCTTTTTCGTTGAAGGGGCGGCAGAGCGTGCGTCTTGCGATGAAATCGAGGCGCGCGGATTCGCTGGGGCCGCTCTTGATTGCGTTTTGCGCCAGCGTGCGCGCGGCTTCGACGAATTGCGGGTCGTTGAGCGTGACAAGGGCTTGCAGCGGCGTGTCCGTGCGCTCGCGGCGGATGCAACTTGTTTCGCGGCTGGTGGCGTTGAAAATTTCGAGCGACGCCGGCGGCGCGGCACGTTTCCAGAAGGTGTACATGCTGCGGCGATACAGGCTTTCGCCTTTGTCCTGCACGTAATGGCGCGTGTTGCTTTCGGGCATGCCGACGACTTCCCAGATGCCTTCGGGCTGATACGGCTTCACGCTGGGGCCGCCGATTTTTTTGACGAGCAGGCCGCTGGCGGCGAGCGCGTAATCGCGGACCATTTCGGCGTCCATGCGGAAGCGCGGACCGCGCGAGAGCAGGCGGTTGGCGGGGTCCTTCTCGAGCTTCTCTTTCGTCGTCAGCGCGGCCTGGCGGTATGTGGCCGACATCACCAATTCCTTGATCATCTTCTTCATGTCCCATCCCCCGTCGCGGAATTCGACGGCCAGCCAATCCAGCAATTGTTCGTGCGACGGCGCGTCGCCCATGATGCCGAAATCCTCGGAGGTTTTGACGATGCCTGTGCCGAAGATTTCCTGCCAATAGCGATTCACCATCACGCGGCACGTTAGCGGGTTTTCGGGCGACATAATCCACTGCGCCAGACCGAGGCGGTTCTTCGGCGCGTCTGGCGCGAGCTTATGGAGCGCGGAATAAACGCCCGGTTCGACTTTGTCCTTCGGTTTTGAATAATCGCCGCGGAAAAGTACGTTCGCAACGGGCATGGAATTCTTCTTCTCTTCCATGATGTAGGCGACGGTGGAGCGGTCGCGGAGCGTTTTCTTTTCGGCTTCAAGCGCCGCGATTTTCTCAGCAAGCTGCAGCGATTCGGCATCGCCTGAGGCGTACACATCGAAAAGCTCGTCGCGTTCTTTTTGCGAGCGATCCTTCGCGTCCTTTGCCAGCACCGCTTTCACGCGCGGCTGCATTGCCAGCGTGTGAATTTCGGGCGGAGCGAGTCTGCGGTTGTAGAGGCGGATGTCCTGAATCGCGACGTTCGTCAGCGGCGAGGAACTCTTGCGCCGGCCCACAACGAACGGCACCTCGGTTTTGGTCGTGCCTTTGAGCTTATCGTTTTCGACTTTGACTTTGGTCGCTTCCTTGCCATCAACGAAGATTTTCACGCCGGCCGCTTTCGCCGAGCCGTCGTACGTCACGAAGACATGCTGCCACGTGCCGGGCTTGAGCGCTTTGCTCGTCGTGACGACTTTGAGGCCGTCCTCGGGCCACTTATTTATAAGGTGCGTGCCGATTTCGTTCTCCTGCACCCACAAATCCCATCCGCGAAACGCCGCCGCGGGAGCGTCGTCCATGCGCGAGAAAAGCGCGCCGCTGCCTTTGTGCCCCTGCGGCAATTTCACCCAGCAGCCGAAGGAGAAGGGCTGATCTTTGTCGCGGTCGCCAACGGCGCCGGCGAGTTCAAGCGGCGATTTGGCGCCGTCGATGACGAGCGCTTTGCCGAGTTTGCCGGTTTCTTTCCATGCAAGCGGGTCTTTCGATTTCGCGACGATGGATTTGCCATCAAAAGTGCCGGCGGCTTCTTTGTCGGCGGGGTCCTGTACCGCCGGCGTCTCGCCGGCCAGTTTCTGATTCGAATCTTTTTTCGCCTGAGTGTCGTCCGTCACCTTTGAATCTGTTTTAGAATCGGGCCGGCGGGACGCCGGCGGGACAAGCGCCAAGTGAAACACCGGCGCGCCGGCCTTGTCGATCGACGCTTCCCATTCGTCGGGCTTCGCGCTGGCGAGCCACTTGTCGAATTCGCCGCGCTGCGCATTTTTGCGCGCGGCGATGGCCTTGTTCGCCGCGTCAATCTCGCCCGGAATCGCGTCCCAGCGCGCCGCGTCGGCGCCTTGCGGCATGATCATGACAGGCGCAGTGTCGCGGACGTTGCCGTCTAGGGCGCCCTGCGTCGTGTTGCGGAAATACGCGCTCATCGAATAGAATTCCTTCTGCGTGAGCGGATCGAATTTATGGTCGTGGCACACGGCGCAGTTCGTGGTCAGCCCCAGCCAGACCCAGCCGGTCGTCTCAGTCCGGTCGCGCGCATAGTTGGCGAGATTCTCTTCCGGAATCGTCCCGCCTTCGTTGGTGGTGATGTTGCAGCGGTGAAATCCCGTCGCAACAATCTGCTCTTTCGTCGGATTGGGCAACAAGTCGCCGGCGAGTTGCTCGATCGTGAATTTATCGAACGGCTCGTTCTTGTTGAACGCTTTAATCACCCAATCGCGGTACGGCCACACATCGCGGAAATTGTCGAAGTGGACGCCGTGCGTGTCGGCATAGCGGGCGGCGTCGAGCCAATACCGCGCGCGCTGTTCGCCGTACTGTGGCGTGGCCATCAGCTTATCGACCAGCTTTTCATAGGCGTCCGGCGAACCGTCGGCGGCGAATGCATCGACGAGCAACGGTTCGGGCGGCAATCCCGTCAGATCGAGCGAGAGGCGGCGCGCCAGCGTGCGCTTGTCCGCTTCGGGCGCGGGCTGCAAGCCGATGGATTCGAGTTTGGCGAGAATGAATCGATCGATCGGACTGCGCACCCAAGCCTCGTTTTTCACCGCCGGCAATTCCGGCCGTTCCGGTTTGATGAACGACCAGTGCGGCTGCCACGGCGCGCCTTGCGCGATCCAGCGGCGGATGATTTCTTTCTGCTCTGGCTTCAATTGGTGATTGGCCTTCGGTGGCGGCATGACTTCGTCGGGATCTTTCGACGTAATGCGCTTGTACATCGGGCTGTCGTCAGGCTTGCCTTTGACCACGACCGGCCCGTCATCGTCGCGATTTTCGAAGAAGCTTTGTTCGCGGTCGAAGCGCAATTTGGCTTTGCGCGCGGCGGAGTCGGCGCCGTGGCAGGCGAAGCAGTTTTCGGCAAGAATCGGTTTGACGTCGCGGTTGAAGCGCACCGGTTTTTCACCGGGCGGCATGGGCGCGGGGCCTTCCGTGGCGAGGGCGAGGGCGCTCCCGCCGAAAAGCAGCAGGCTGGAAGCCTGCACCACAAAGTAGCGAATCCAATTCATTGTGAAACGAATCCTCAAAAATGGGACGATTCACCGGCGCAATTGCAGGGACGAGAAAGTCGCGATAAGCTCAACACGCCTCATACTATAGAGTAACCCTGATTTTTCGAAAATCGCGGGTTATTTTCGATTTGAAGAACAACGCAGTTGCTCAGTGCGGTATTGCCTTTCGCCTGCTTCTGCGGTAGACCAATAAACGTGTTTGCTGGAGAAATTTCGATGGCGCTAAAAGTAAGAGTCCGTTAAGACCCAGACGGTGGATTTTGGGCTGAGGTTCCAGCGCTGCCGGGCTGTATGACGCAAGGCGAAACGCGGGAAGAATTGGAAGCAAACGTGCGCGAAGCGATTGAAGGATGGTTGCTGGCCGGCGATGCGACACCGCCGCTGCATTCTGAGAACTGAAACATCCTGTGGACGCCCGTCGCGCGTTGACGCCATTCGATTCTCCTGCGATACTCTCGCTCCCAATTAATCTCATCGGAGCGGAACACATGGCGTGGACCGGGTCGGCCAAAAAAACGTTGGACGTGGGCGTCGTGGGACTCGGCTACGTGGGCCTCCCGCTGGCGCTGCAGATCGCGCGCAGCGGGCACAGAGTCCTCGGTCTCGACATCGATCCCGATAAAGTCGCCGCGATCAACGCCGGCAAATCGTACATCCGCCACGTCGCCGCCGAAGAGATCGCCGGCGCGCGCACGACCGGCACATTTTCAGCCACCCTCGATTTTTCTCGCGCGCGAGAACTGGACGCGATCATCATCTGCGTCCCCACGCCGCTGACAAAAAACCGCGAGCCGGATATTCAGTACATTATTTCTACCGGCCGCCAGATCGGCCCGCACGTGCGCGCAGAACAGTTGATTGTGCTTGAATCGACGACGTATCCGGGCACCACGGACAGCGACCTGCGCGGCGTGCTCGAACGCTTGTCCAATTTAAAAGCCGGCGAGGATTTTCATCTCGCCTTCTCGCCAGAACGCGAAGACCCCGGAAATCCAAAATACAAAACCGCCGACATTCCCAAAGTCGTCGGCGGCCTCACTCCGCAATGCGGCGATTTCGCGATGCAGCTTTACACGCGCGCCGGGTTGACCGTCGTCAAAGTCAGCACCGCGCGCGCGGCCGAAGCGACCAAGCTGCTCGAGAACATTTTCCGCTCGGTCAACATCGCGATGGTCAACGAATTGAAAATCGTCTTCGAGAAAATGGGAATCGACATCTGGGAGATTGTTAACGCGGCGAAGACCAAACCATTCGGTTACATGCCGTTTTATCCTGGGCCGGGGCTGGGCGGGCATTGCATCCCCATCGATCCGTTTTACCTCACCTGGAAAGCGCGCGAATACGGCGTGGCCACTCGCTTCATCGAATTGGCCGGCGAAATCAACACCGCCATGCCCCGCCACGTGGTCACGCGCCTGCTCGAAGCGCTCTCCGACCGCGGCAAAGCGCTCAAAGGCGCGAAGGTGCTGCTGGTCGGCCTCGCGTACAAAAAAGACGTCGATGACGTGCGCGAATCGCCGGCCTTCGCGCTGTGGGAATTGCTGCACGAACGCGGCGCGGAAGTGTCGTACCACGACCCCTTCGTCCCCGTCGTTCCGCGCACGCGCGAGCACGCTCAATTCGCCGGCATCAAATCGGTGAAACTCACCGGCAACAACCTCGACACCTTCGACGCCGCGCTGATCGTGACAGATCACACTGGCTTGAAATACGAACTAATTGCGCGGCACGCCGGCGTGACGGTGGACACGCGCAACGCCTGCGGGCGGCTGCCGGAATGGCTGCGGGCGGAGAAGGTGGTGAAAGCGTGAACGCGACGCCTGGCTAATGCACTCCGCTCACGCGCTTTTTTTCTTCCATTTCACCAGATTTCCCAACCTCTC
>Ga0070731_10000894_pt1 | contig 34745 bp, 30 predicted proteins | sample Coa_R1_2_FD_66448 | JGI IMG/M metagenome (GOLD analysis project Ga0070731, IMG submission 66448) | Surface soil microbial communities from Centralia Pennsylvania, which are recovering from an underground coalmine fire - Coalmine... | ecosystem: Environmental > Terrestrial > Soil > Unclassified ... | reverse complement strand
ATCCGCTCTGGCCATGCACCGCAAGACGGCGGCGCTTCTCGAAGGAAGCCATGCGCCTGTTACCGCTCGGGCCGCTACGATCAGCCTTCTCGCAGAGCGGGCTTCGATTGCAGAGTTGCTGGGCGATTTCGGCGAGGCCGTGGCGCAATACCGAGTAGCCGCAAACTTGCCCGACTACTCGCACATCGTGGAGACTGCGCAGGCAAATATCGCCCTTGACATCGCACAGGAGCACGACACAAAGGGTGCAGAGCGCGTGTTGGCACAACTGCCGTACGTCGCGCCATTCAGCGAAAATCTGGAGACAGGGATCGCGTCGCACGCCGCGACTGGCAGGAAACCGTTCGCTGGCACGCAGCAGCCGCGGCCGCCCTGCGCCGCGCCATTGCCGCGGGTTTCGATCCGTTCGCGCGCGCGCTCGTCGACGAGACGCAGAAGCGGGCGACGTCCGCAGAAGTGGCGCGGGCTTATGCGGGACTGGGCGATTTCATGCGCGCCCGCGCGATCATCGCGAGAACACCGGCCGACTGCTACGATTGCCTGCGCATGCGCGGGCAGATCGATGCAGCAGAGAGGAACTGGGGCGGCGCGGCGTACTGGTTTGCCAAAGCCGTCGCCGCGGCACCGTCCATTCCGTTCGCGTACGCCGCCTGGGGCGAGATGTTGTTGCACAAAGGCGATGTCGACGCGGCGATCACCAAGTTCCAGCAGGCACACGTGAAGGGTCCGCATTTCGCCGATCCGCTGGAAATGTGGGGTGAAGCGCTGATGCAGGAGAACCGCTCCGATCTCGCGCTAACGAAATTCGCGGAAGCGGACAAATACGCACCGGACTGGGGCCGCCTGCATTTCAAATGGGGTGAGGCGCTGTACTACGCAGGCAAGGAAGAGGAGGCGAAGACGCAGTTCGCCGCTGCGTCGCGGCTTGATATTTCCGCGGCCGACAAGGCAGAGCTGGCAAAGGTGCCGCATGGCTGAGGATGCCGAACACGGCGCTGCAGGAGATTCTGCCGCCGCGGGACTTGCGATGAATGCCGAAGCGGCTGAGGAGGCTCGCACCTATTTTCATGAGCAAACGGCGTTAACGCGGCTGCAGGTGCACGAACTGAAGGACGGGCTCAAGCTTCGCCATTGGTCGAAGCGCGTGCGGCACGTCAGCGACGTCCTGAAGCTGGGTTTTGAGCTGGCGGTCGCGTTCATTGTGCTCGTGATCGCCGCCGGTGTTGCCGTCATCATCTGGCAGGCAACGCATGCCGGCGGGCTCGTCATTGAACCCTTCAGCGTGCCCGCGCCTGTGGCCGAGAAAGGCCTCACCGGACAGGTGATCGCCAACAAGCTGCTCGATCATCTGACCATCATGCAGAACACTACGGATTCAACCAGGGCCCCGTCGAGTTTTTCAAACGACTGGACCAACGACATCAAGGTACAGATTGCGGATACCGGGGTGTCGTTGGGCGAGGCTGTGCGTTTCCTCAACAACTGGCTTGGCCACCAGATGCATCTTTCGGGCGAACTTTACGAGACGGCGTCGGGCTATGCGCTTTCGGTACGGACCGACAACGAACCCAGCCAGACATTTGAGGGGAAGCCCGGCGATCTCGATTCCCTTGTCACGCGCGCGGCGGAGGCCGTGTTCGCTCGTGCGCAGCCTTATCGCTATGCCGCTTATTTGAGGCAGGAGAGTCGCTTCCCCGAGGCCGATGCCACGCTTCGCGGATTGGCGGAGAAGGGGCCGAGGAATGAGGTTGCGTGGGCCGATGTGGGCCTCGCATTTGATGCTGTCGTCAGAGGCGATGACGCCGCTGCGCGGTCGCTTATAGCCGAGGGCGCGACCGCCAATCCAAACCTGCCTAATCTGTACGCCGCATTGGAATACCTCGATTGCGAGGAGGGACATCAGGAAGCCTGCCTTCGGGACAACAGAAAGGAAGCGGCAATGCTGAAAGGAGGTGGGGCGCGAGAATGGGACCCCTCCGTCGTTCAGCCATCGCTTGTTGGAATTGCCTCCAGCGAAGCCTTCCTGGTCGGAGACTACCGCACAGCGCTTGCCGATAACGTATTTACGCGGGGTAGCGGTGGGGAAGTTTTTGTAACGAGCTTTTCCGGTACGGTTTCCGCGCTTGCGCATGATGGCGCCGCTGCGAGGGGCTATTACGCGCAATTGCAGAAGCTTGGACCGGATCCAGACTCTCTTTTTGCGCCCGAACTGGCAATGCTGATTTCGGTCGAAGCCGGAGACTGGAAGGCTGTGGCCGCGCAGGTATACGCTGCGTCCTCCATCGTCAAGAAGCTGGCCGCGACGAACAAGTGGATAAATCCGCGTCTGGAATTACAGAACGTCATCATGCCGTATCTTGGTTATGCGCGTGCGATGCAGGGCAATTTCCGGGCGGCCGATGGCATTTTCCGATCATTGCCGATGGATTGCGATCATTGCCTGCTCTTGCGCGCAAAAGCCGAGGCCTTGCGAAGGCACTGGAACGAGGCCGCGCGCTGGCTTTCCGTCGTGGCGGCCCGCTCGCCGGAGATTCCATTCGCGGACACGGAATGGGGCGCGATGTTGCTGCACAAGGGCGATTACGGCGCGGCGATCGCCAAATTCCAGGAAGCGAATCGGAAAGGTCCGCGTTTCGCCGATCCGCTGGAGATGTGGGGCGAGGCATTGATGCTGAAGAATCGCTCCGATCTTGCGCTGGCGAAATTCGAAGAGGCAAACAACTACGCTCCGAACTGGGGCCGCCTGCATCTCAAATGGGGTGAAGCGCTGATGTACGTTGGCAGGAAGAACGACGCGAAGAGAGAATTCGAAATTGCGTCGCATCTCGATTTGAATGATACCGACGCTGCCGCACTGGCAGCATGGAAGGGCGGCGCATGACCTCGCGAAGGGCCGCAGCGTTTCCCGGCGAGTCCCGCATTACCCTCGGGATGAGAGATCGCCATGGATAAGAGTGAGGAACCGCAAGGCGCATCGGGGGAGGGCGGCGGTGCTGCGATCGGCATCGCGATGAACGAAGCCGGACGCGATCCCTCGCTCGCCGACGATGCGCGCACGCTGTTGCGCGAACAGGCGCGTCTCGCGCGCCTTCAGGCCGACGACGTGGACGAGGACGCCGCACTGAAGCGCCGTTCGCTGCACGTCCGGCACGCCAGCGAAATCATGAAGTTCGCCTTCGAGCTTCTGATCGCGCTCGTGCTGCTCGCAATCGTGGCGGCTCTTGGCACGGCGATGTGCACGGCCGCGCACGACAACGGGCTCGTCATCGAAGCGTTCTCGGTGCCGCCCGATTTCGCGCAGCGGGGCCTGAGCGGGCAGGTCGTTGCCAGTCAGCTGCTCGACAAGCTTGCGCGCATGCAGGCGGAAACGAATTCGATCCGTCCCGCCGATACCTATCGCAACAACTGGGGCGACGACATCAAGGTCGAAATTCCGGACACCGGCATCTCCATCGGCGAGCTCAACCGCTATCTGGGGCGCTGGCTCGGCCACGAGACGCACATCACCGGAGAAATCTGGCACACGCCGGCCGGCATCGCCGTAACGACGCGCGCCACGGATGCCGGGACGACTTTCACCGGCAAGGAAACCGATCTGGACTCCTTGCTGCAGAAAGCAGCCGAGTCGATCTACGCACAGACGCAGCCCTATCGCTATGCCGCATTTCTGGGCCAGGTGGGGCGCTATCCGGAATCCATGCAGGTGACACAGCGGCTCGCTGAAAATGCGGCGCCCGCGGAACGCGCATGGGCGCTTTCGCTTCTCGGCAATTTCTATCTCGCGTACAGAAGTCCGGCGGAGGCGCTGGCGGCGCTTCGCGCCGGCGTCGCCGCCGATCCCACCAACGCGCATGCGTGGGACAACCTTTCGAGCGCCGAACTCGAGCTTGGCCGCCTCGAGGATGGCGTTCGCCACACCGAGCAGGCGTTGAGCCTTTATGACAATGGCGCGGTGGCTTACGAACCCGGCCATCTCGCGATCATCAAGCTGATCGACCGGGCGTTGCTGGCGTCTGTCGCGGGCGATTACCCGACGGGCATCGGCGCGGACGAATCCATCCGCCGCCTGCCGGACCGCGGCGGTTCGCAGAACAAGGCCATCATCGACGAGGCAGATCAGTGGGCGCACGATCACGATCCGTCACGCGCCCGGAGCCTCCTTTCTCTCGTTCATCCCGGAAGCGAGGACGAACGCCTCAATCTCTGGTTTCAGACGGTGGATGTTGCGTGGCTCGGCCACGACTGGCGAACGCTTTCGCAGATGATGGGAAACCAGGACGTGCTCGGCGCGTCTCCGGTACAGATTCGCCCGTTGCTCCTCAGATTGATTGCCCGTCTTCCGCGCGCCCTGTACGCCGAGGCCAGGGCGGAGCGGGGCGATATCGCAGGAGCCCGGCGCCTGATCGCGGCCACGCCGCTCGATTGCTACGACTGTCTGCGCATGCGGGGAAAGGTCGAAGCGGCGGCGAGGAACTGGAGCGGCGCGGCTTACTGGTTTGTGCGTGCGGTCCGCGCGGCACCCTCCCTGCCCGCGGCCTACGTGGATTGGGGCGCGATGCTGCTCGCGAAAGGCGATCCTGACGGCGCGATCGCGAAGTTGGAAATGGCGCACGAGAAAGGCCCGCATTTCGGCGATCCGCTCGAGATGTGGGGCGAGGCGCTGATAGCGAAGAATCGTTCCGATCTCGCGCTGGCGAAATTCGAGGAAGCGAACAAATACGCCCCAAACTGGGGCCGCCTGCATGTCAAATGGGGCGAGGCACTGGAATACGTTGGACAGAAGAAGGAAGCGCAGGCACAGTTCGCCGTCGCGGGGCATCTCGATCTCTTCCCGGCCGAGAAACGCGAATTGCAGGAACACCGGACGCACCAATAGGGGCGCATCTGAGGCGTGAGCATGTCAAAAGAGCAGAGATCATGACGGACGCCGCGGCGTCGCAACGCCTGAGGTTCTTCGACGCAGCGTTCTACGCCATCGCAGCCGGCATCGGCATGCGCTGGATCGCCGTGGCGGCGGCGGTCGGTCCGGCTTCGCTGCTGCTCTGGACACTCGGACTGTTTGCCTTCTTCGTGCCGCTGGCTGTGGGTACAGCCGAGTTGACAGCCCGCTTCGAAGGAGAGGGTGGCATCTATGTCTGGGCGCGTGACGCGCTCGGTCCGCTCTCCGGTTTTCTGTGCGGCTGGTTTTACTGGATCAGCCTCTTGCCTTTCTTCGCCGGGATTCTTGTCTTCCTGAGCGGACTGATCGTCGGCGCGCTCGGCGGCGATCCGAAGAACGCCCTGCTGAGCGTTTCGATCTCCGTCGCGGTTTCCCTTCTCGTCACCGCTGTCCAACTCGCGGGCCTCAAATACGGGAAATGGCTCCCCAACATGGGTACGGCAGGCGGATGGGTGGTGTTCGCGATGCTGGTCGTGCTGGCGCTCGTGCTGGGTGTGGAGGGCAAAAGCGCGACGGACTTTCTGCACGGCAACTGGCGCCTTCCGGCGAATTTCGATACCGCCATAGCATGGGGAACGATCATGTTCGCCTATGCCGGGGTCGAGTCCCTCGGTTTTCTGCGGAACGATATCGACGGCGGCATGCGTACAATCGTGCGCGTGCTGGCGGTCGTGGGCATAGGCTCTCTCGTCGTTTATGTGGGTGGTACAGTCGCGTTCCTGATTGTGCTGCCGCAGAGTGCGTTGACCCGCCTTTCCGGATTTCCCGACGCGCTGCGGCTGGGCTTCGCGCATGTCGGACTTGGATATCTTGGCGTGTTCGCGGTCGGCCTTTTTGCGCTCACCATGCTCGGCGCCTTTACCGCCTGGTTTGGTGTCGGCGCGCGGCTGCCCTTTGCCGCGGGGCTCGACAATTTTCTTCCGCCGACATTCGCGAAGAGACATCCGCGAACCAACGCCCCTGTGGCGGCTATTCTTCTGCAGGGCGGACTGATGCTGGCCATCATGCTGCTCAGCCAGGCCGGCGCGTCGGTGGCGGGAGCCTACGATCTCCTCGTGGCCATGAGCATCCTTACCGTCGCCATTCCCTATGTGTACATGTTTGCGGCCTGGGCGAACTGCGCGCGGATGGAACCGGTGCCGGGCGCCTGGGCACCGCCGGGCGGCGGCCGCACGAGCTTTGTGCTTGCCTGGCTCGGGCAGGTTTCCACGGTCGTCGCCATCGCCTGTTCGCTGGTACCGAATGCCGGCGATCCGCATCCTGTGGCGAGCTTCCTGAAGATTGTGCTGGCAGCGCTGGGAATGCTGGTGTTCGGTCTCGTGTTCTATTGGGTCGCGCATCGCCGGCGCAGAACGCGTCCCGTTCCGCCGGTTTCACTTTCTGCCGAGGGAGAAGCGATCGCCAATGCCTGACGATCGCAAAAAGCTCGGGCCGTTCCTTGCCGTCGTCGTGGTGGCGGGCACGATGATCGGCTCCGGCGTGTACCTTCTGCCGGCGAGTCTGGGCGCGGTCGGTTCGATTTCGATCCTTGCCTGGCTGATCGGCGCATTCGGCGCGGGCCTGATTGCGACCGTGTTTGCGATGCTCGCGCTCGCCAGTCCCGAAACATCCGGCCTCTTTTCCTACGTGCGGAACGGGTTCGGGCCCTGCGCCGGATTTGTCGCGGCAGCGCTGTACTGGTTTTCCTGCGTGCCCGGCAATGTTGCGGTTGCGCTCGCGGTCACCGGCTATTTGAGCGTGTTCGTACCGATGGTTGCAAAGCCGCCGACGTTGACCATCGCTACGATTGCCGTCATCTGGCTCTTGCTGGGCGCAAACGCGGTCGGGCCCAAATTCGTCGCGAAGCTGCAAAGCTGGACCGCGCTGGTCGGTCTCGCGCCGGTGCTGTTCACGGCCATAGCCGGATGGTTCTGGTTTCATGGCGCGACCTTTGCGCAGTCGTGGAACGTGAGCGGAGACCCTGCACTCACCGTGGTGCCGCGCACGACCGTCATGGTGTTTTGGGCCTTTGTCGGCATTGAAGGTGCGATCCTTCTGGCGGTGCGCCTGCGCAATCCCGGGCGCGACGTGCCGATCGGTACATTGGGCGGACTGGCCGTCGCGGCGATGATCTATATCGGGGCGAGCGCGGCCATCATGGGAATTCTGCCAGCGGCGGTGCTCGCGAAATCGGCGGCGCCCTTTGCCGATGCCGCGGCGCCGGCGCTTGGCGCTTCGGTTGCGGGCGCGGTGGCGCTCTGTGCCATGCTGAAGGCCACGGGTACGCTCGGCGGAAGCCTGCTCTTTACGGTTGAGACGGCGGAGTGCGAGTCGTGCCTGGGAAGCCTGCGCGAGGCACCGCCTCCGCAATCGGCCTATCGGGTCTCCCTCACGAATATCGTGCTTACGGGCGTGGTGGAAACACTGGCGGTGATCGTCTCGGTGAGCCCATCGCTGGCGCGGCAATTCACGGTCGTGACAAACGTCGCGGTGGTGTTGACGGTCATGGTCTATATCGGGGCGAGTCTGTCGCTCCTGCGCCTGAGCAGTGCGCTGTCAGCCCCGCAGCGCACGGTAGCGCGGGTGGTTGCCGTCCTCGCTGTACTCTTCGGCGCATGGCTGATCTACGCCTCGGAGCGCGATCTCCTGATCTGGAGCGTGGGTGCGGTTGTGCTGGCGCTCACGGGTTACGTGCCCGTCTACCTGCGCACGTCCCGCCGCGCAAAGCTGCTGGCGGAAGCATGATGTACGTTTCGATTCGTCCTCCGCGCATGCATTGCGGCCCCGGCTTACCTCCTCCGCGGAGCAACGGCGGAGCGGGGGAGGTCCTGCGCAGCAGGGGAGGGGGCGCCTGATGTTGACATTCAACGGCCCCCACCGGCTCGCGCTGTTTTGCGCTCGCCACCTCCCCCGCGCAATGCATACGGGGGGGCAAAGCGCTCTGCGCACTGTCGGATTCCGCCCATGTCCGCGGTAGCGCCTGATATTTCGGCGTTTGGGTACAAGCAGGAGCTGAAGCGCTCGCTCAGCTTCTTCGACCTGCTCGCCTACGGGCTCGTCTTCATCGTGCCCATCGCACCGATCCCGGTGTTCGGCATCGTCTTCAACGCCAGTCACGGCATGGTGCCGCTCGTCTATGTGATCGGGCTGGTGGCCATGATCTTCACCGCGCTCAGCTACCGCGCGATGTCCGCTGCTTTTCCGATTGCGGGATCAGTATTTACGTACACGGCGCGCACCCTCGGTCCCACGGCCGGTTTCTTCGCCGGCTGGGCGATGCTGCTCGACTACCTGTTGCTGCCGACGCTCACCTACGTGGTCACGGGCATTGCCATGCACGCGGCGCTTCCCGGTACGCCGGGGGTACTGTGGGTTCTCATCATGCTGATCGGCGCGACCATCACCAATTACCTCGGCATCGAAACGACGGCCCGGGTGAATTTCATCCTGCTCGCGTTCGAGCTTGTGGTGCTGGCGCTGTTCGCGGTGCTGGGCGGTATCGCCGTCATGCATCATGTGGGCGGCGCACACGTTTCGATGACGCCCTTCTATCGCTCGCAGGAACTGACGGCGCCGGTGATCTTCGGTGCGCTGTCGCTCGCGGTCTTGAGCTTTCTCGGTTTCGACGCGATCTCGACCTTGTCGGAGGAGTCGCGCGACGGCGCGCGGTCGGTGGGACGGGCGACGATCTGGTCGCTCTGCCTCTCCGCGATTCTGTTCATTGCGCAGACCTGGCTCGCCTCCCTGTTTCTGCTGGACAAAACGCATCTGCCGCCGGGCGACGCGACGAATGCGGTGTTCTACGACATCGCCAGGCTTGTCGGCGGCTACTGGTTCAAGTTTTTGCTGGCAGCGCCGTGCATTGCGCTGTCCGGCGTCGCCTGCGCGATCCCGGCGCAGGCGGCCGCGGCGCGGCTCCTTTTCGGCATGGCGCGCGACGGTGAACTGCCGCGCTGGCTTGCCCATGTCGATTCCCGTCGCAAGGTGCCCGAACGCGCCGTGTTTCTCATCGCGGGGCTGACGCTCGTGTTGAGCATCGCGATGCTCGATCAGCTCGAACTGTTGACCTCGATCGTCAGCTTCGGCGCGCTCGTCGGATTCATCCTGCTGCAGATATCGGTCGTTGCCCATTTCGTGTGGCGAGAGAAGAGTCGCGACTGGCTCAATCACATCGTGGTCCCGGCAACCGGCTTTGCGATCACCGCCTATGTGCTGGTCAACGTACAGACAAACGCCCGAATGGTCGGCATCGGCTGGCTCCTCGCCGGTCTTGTTCTGTACGCCTCGCTCCGCCTTCTCCGCCGCCGCGTCGTGCCGTTTCCTCCCCCGCGGAGCAATAGCGAAGCATTTTCCTCCCCCATCTCGCTTCGCTCGACGGGGAGGAAACGCGCGCAGTACGCGCGCGAGGGAGACGATGCTAATTCAACTTTGCGGGGAGTTCGTTGATGCTCTCGGTGATGAGCGCGGCGGCTTTCTGTTCGCCGAGACGCGCGGCGATGAGTTTCTGCGCCGCGGCCACGGCCGCATCGGCGGCCAGCGCGCGGATTTCCGCCATGGCGTTCGCTTCGGCCTGCGCGATGCGCTCCTGCGCCTGGCGCGCGCGCCGCTCGATCTGCGCCTGCATCTGCGCGCGTGCTTCCTGGGTGAAGCGGTCCGTCTCCGCGCGCGTCTCGTCCAGGATGGTCGCGGCTTCCTTGCCGGCGCTTTCCGCGCGTTCGCGGTAGTTGATCAGCACCGTCTCGGCTTCTTCGCGCAGACGCTTCACGCTCTCGAGTTCTTTCGCAATCGCTGCCGCGCGACGGTCGAGTGCGCTCGCGATGAACGCCGGAACACGCTGGTACAGAAAAATCGCGATGACCGCGATCAGTCCCAGCCACTCCCAGAAATCGGTTTCCTTCAGGACGTCGAGCATCAGCGGGTCTCCACCCCGGCGACGGCCTGCGCCGCTTCTTCCGGGCTGACTGTCTCGCCGATCAACCGCTCGACAATGCCGGCCGCTGCATCCTGCGCGGCGCGCCGTATGTGCTCGCGCGCTTCCGTCCGCAGTTTTGCGAGCCGCGCTTCCGCGTCCGCGAGCGCCTGATCGGCCTCCGTATCCGCCGCCTTCTCGGCGCGTTCGACATTCGCGCGTACCTGGCTGCGGTTCTCTTCGATCAACGCGCGCGCGCGCTGGCGGGCTTCGAGCAAGGTGTTCTGGTAGGTCGTGTACGCCTGATCGGCTTCGCGCCGGTCCTCTTCGGCCTGCGCAAGTTCCTGCGCGATCTTCTGCTTCCGCTCGTTGATCGTACCGCCGATGCGCGGGACGACGAACCGCCACAGGAAAATCAGCAGGATCGTAAAGGTGATCGCGAGCCAGAATATCTGGCTCGGGAACGTCGTCGTGTCGAAAGGCGGAAAGCCACCATTGCCTCCGGGAGGAGGCTGACTGGTTCCCGTCTTGAGCGGCATCGCCTGCATCAGGTGAAGAGGATGATCAGCGCGATGACGAGGCCGAAGAGGCCGGTCGCCTCGCAGAGCGCGAAGCCGAGAAGCAGGTTCGTCGTCTGGCTCGCGGCGGCGCCGGGATTGCGCAGCGCGCCCGAAAGGTACGAACCGAACACATTGCCGATGCCGATACCGGCGCCGACGAGGGCGATACAGGCAAGGCCCGCGCCGATCATTTTTGCTGCATGAACGTCCATGGAGAGCTCCCTCCGGTTAGTGATGTTCGTGGAGATGCAAGGCTTCGTTGAGATAGATGCTGGTCAGGATCGCAAACACATAGGCCTGCAGCAGCGCGACCAGGATTTCGAGCGCCGTGATGGCGACGATCAGGAACATCGGCGCCAACGCGAGCGGTCCGAACCACGGCTTCGGCGTCGCAAGCGTCGCGCCGAGCGCGATCACGAACCCCGCGAACACGGTCAGCATGGTGTGGCCGGCCAGCATGTTGGCGAAAAGACGGACAGAGAGGCTGATGGGTCGCGTCAGGAACGAGATGATCTCGATCGGCACCAGCAGGATGAGCAGCGGAACCGGTGCTTTCGGCACGAACAGCTTCAGGAAGCCGATGCCGTGCACGGCGAATCCCGTGAGAATGACGGTGATGATGACCAGCGCCGCCAGCGCGAAGGTGATCGCGATCTGACTCGTTACGGTGAACGAGCCGGGAATAAGCCCCAGAACGTTCGAGAGCAGGACGAACACGAAGATCGCGAAGATGAAGGGAAAGAATTTCATTCCCGCCTCGCCTGCGGCGGAGCGGATCATGTCGGCGGTGAATTCGTACCAGAGTTCGCCCAGCGACTGCATGCGGGTGGGCACGAGGTTGCGGCTTGTTGCGGCGACGTACAGAAACACCGACGCCACGCCGAGGACGATGAACATCCACAATGCCTGGTTGGTGAACGACACGTCGTAGTGGCCGATGTGCAAAGGCACGAGCGGCTTCACGGCGAACTGCGCCATCGGATTCATCGCCACGGAACCGTTACTCCTCGTCCTTCACCGCGGGGGCAGGGTGTTTCGCCGCTTCCGCATTCAACGTCTTCGCCGCCTGCATCACGTTGCGGATGCCGGCGGCGGCACCCAGGAAAAACATCACCACCATGAAGATCGGTTTGGTGTGGAGGAAATGATCCAGCAGCCATCCCAATCCCGCGCCGACGCCGATCGCGACCACGAGTTCCGTTGCGAAACGAAACGCGATGCCGAGCGCGCCGGGCGCGGCACCGCCGTCCGTTCGTGGCGTCGTCGGGCCACGCGCCTCATCGATCTTGCGGCCGAGTTCGCGCAGGTCTTCGGGCTCGGGAGCGGGCATTGGCGGGCAAAGCTCCCCGAATTTGTTTCCTGGAAACGCGCGTGAAACCGGCCCTCGGGAATCGTGAAGGCGCGCGGACCATATTGCCCCGCGCAATAATATGTCAAGGTTTGAAACGGCCGTTTAAGCCCTTGATTCCCCTTCAATTTGCCTCCCCCGCGCACTCGCCGCGCAAGCGCTGGCGCAGCGGGTGCACTGCGCGGGGGAGGTGGTGCGAAGCACCGGAGGGGGCACCTGGGTGTCGACATTCAACCGCCCCCTCCGGCTCGCGCTGTTTCGCGCTCGCCGCCTCCCCCGCTGACACGGGGGAGGAAAGTCAAAAACTATTCCGCTGCGATCACCCGTTCGGCTTCGGGGGCGGCCGAACGCGCGAGGCGACTTCCGGCCCGAGCAAACGAAAATGCTTGGCGTTCAACGTGAAAATCGCCTCGGCGCCCGATTTGATTGCGCATCGTGCGATTAGTGCGTCGTAGATGGTACCGCCCGATATTCCCGCACCAGCGCTTTTTTCGAACACGTCTGCGTAGTCGCGAGGCTCCAGGGAAATCGAAGCCAGACGATCGGCCACATCATGCAGAAACAGGAGAGCCTCGCCGGGAGCCGCGCGGTTTTTCCCCGGCATTCCCGTTACCGTGGCGTAGAATTCGGCCAGGCAATGCGCGGCTGTGCATCCGCTGGACGGTTTTTGCCGCAAGAGCAACGCAGCGCTGGAATCATGATGCTCGTGATCGCTGTAGAAACCGGCAACCAACACCGATGTGTCGAGGAACGATTTCACCGCCTGCGCAGGGCGCGGCTCCGTTCGCGCCGGTCTCGTTCAATGGCTTGCCGGACCTCGTCGCCGGAAATCCGTTCTCCGCCATGAAATACCCATAGCCCGTGTTCCTTGCGCATTGGGGACGTGGGGCGTTCCGGCCGAATTGTCACGCGCTCTTCATCCAGTTCGATCGAAACCGGATCTCCAGGTGCAAGTCCGAGTTCATCCCGCATTGCTTTCGGAATGACCACCCTTCCAGCATTGTCGAGGGTCGCAGAAGCCATTCTGGGATAATGCAATGGCAATTCCCAAGCGTCAATCCCAGTGGCAGTGACTCAATGCGTCCCTGCCATCCCGGTACAGCCCCGGGTTACTCGGCTGCAATCACCCGTTCGGCGTCGGCGAGGGAGACGGTGACGAGCTGGCTGACGCCGCGTTCGGCCATGGTGACGCCGAACAGGCGGTCGACGCGCGACATGGTAAGCGCGTGATGGGTGATGACGATGAAGCGCGTTTCGGTCAGCCGGCGCATCTCGTCCATCAGATTGCAGAACCGCTCGACATTCGCGTCATCGAGCGGCGCGTCGACTTCGTCGAGCACGCAGACCGGCGCCGGATTGACGAGGAACACCGCGAAGATCAGCGCGAGTGCGGTCAGCGCCTGCTCGCCGCCCGAGAGCAGGGACAGCGACTGCAGCCGCTTGCCGGGCGGACGCGCGTAGATCTCGAGCCCCGCCTCCAGCGGGTCCTCGGACTCGGTGAGCGCCAGCCGCGCTTCGCCGCCTTCGAACAGTTTCGAGAACAGCTGCTGGAAATTCGCATTCACCTTCTCGAACGATTCGAGCAGGCGTTCGCGGCCTTCGCGGTTGAGACTCTGGATGCCGCGCCGGAGCCGCTGGATGGCGCCGTCGAGATCGGCGCGGTCCTTCTGCATCGTGTCGAGGCGCTGGCCGCATTCGGTCGCTTCCTCTTCGGCGCGCAGGTTGACGCCGCCCAGCTGTTCGCGTTCCGCCTTGAGCTTCTCGACGCGCCTTTCCGCGTGCTCGAGCGTCGGCAGCGATTGCTCGTCCCGTACATGCGCGTATTCCGCCAGTGCATCGGGCGCCATGTCGAGCTCTTCGCGAATCCGGTGCGCCAGTTCGGCTATACGTTCTTCGGAAGATTGCGCGGTCGCTTCGGCGCGGGCGCGTTCTTCGCGCGCGGAGCCAAGAGCCGCGTCGGCGGCTTTCGCCGCGCGATCGGCCAGGAGGAGATTGTTCTCGGCTTCGGCACGCGCATCGGCGGCTTCCGCGCGCGCGCGCTCGGCATTGCCGATCGCGTCGAGCAGCGCTGTACGTTTCTCGGCAAGCGCCGCCGGCACGTTTTCGAGCGCGTGCAGTTCGAGCCCGAATTCCGCGAGGCGGCGGTTCAGTTCCTCGATCTGGCGGAGCGCAGCATCCCGCCGCTTCTGCCAGCGCGCCTGTTCATCGCCGAGCGCCGCGGCCCGCGCTTCGCGCAAGTCCTTCTCGCGCTTCAGCGCCTCGAGCCCGCCGCGCGCTTCCAGATGGGCGGTGCGGGCGAGGCTTGCCGTTTCGCGCGCTTCGTCGACGCCCGCCGCCAGTGCGTCGCCATCGCCGAGCTCGCTGAGCGCATCCGTGGCGTTGCGCGCGGATTCCCGCGCCGCGTCGCGCGCGGCGACCAGACGGCGGATTTCGGCATCGAAGGTCGCGAGTTCCTGGGCGCGCTCCGCCGCCAGACGGGCAGCGTGCGCGGCCTCGTCCTGCGCCCTGGTCAGGGCATCTTCCGCTGTACGGGAGGCTTCTTCCGCCGCACGCGCCGTCTCGCGCGCTCTTTCCGCTTCCTGTTTGGCGACACTATGGCGAAGCTGCGCATGGCCGCGTGCGCCTCTCGCATGGGTGAGTTCAATTTCAAGCGCGGCCAGCCGGTTCCTCTGCGCGAGGCGTTGCGCGGCCGGGGAGGCGGACTCTGCCGAATGCGAATAGCCGTCCCAGCGCCAGAGGTCGCCGCGTGTGCTGACCAGACGTTGGCCGGCGCGAAGCTGCGGCTGCAATCCCGCTCCTTCCAATTCGGCAACGACACCGGTCATGGCGAGCCGGCGCGCGAGCGCTTGCGGCGCATCGACATAAGCGGCAAGCGAAGCGATGCCTTCCGGGAGCGGTGTTACAGAATCAGGTGGCCCAAGATCGCGCCAATGCATCGGCGCCGCTTCGTCGAGCGGTGCGTCGAGGGAATCGCCGAGGGCCGCAGCGAGTGCGGCCTCGTATCCCTCTTCGACGCGGACCGAGTCGATCAGCGGCGGCCAGAGATCGCTATCCTGCGGTCGCAACAGGTCGCGCAATGCCTTGGCCTCGCCGCCCAGCCGCTCGACATCGCGTTCGGCCGCTTCGAGCGGCGCGCGCGTATCGCCTTCCGCCAGTTCGGCGGCGCGAAGGGCATCGCGGCAGCGATCGAAGGCTTCGCGCGCTTCGAACGCCCGTTTGCGCGCTTCGGCGACGGCGGCTTCGCTTGCCTGTACATCGGGTTCCGCCGCAACACGCGCGAGCGCCTGAGAGCGACGGGCGCCCGCATCGGACAGCTGCGCGGCGCTGGTTTCGGCAAGGGCGTCGGCGATCTCGCGCGCGCGCAGATGGCTTTGGCGTTTGGCGTTCCAGTCCGCGAGATCGGTGGTCAGGCGCTCCAGCGCACGCTCGGCGAGCGCAAGAGAATCGCCGCGTTCGATCGCAACAGACTCGGCCGCGGCAATGGCGTCGGCAGCATTCGCAAGATGCACCGCCAACGATTCCATTTCCCTTTCGATCGTCGAAAGCGATTGCGCGGCATCGGCATCGAGCCCGCGCTCGCGCGCGAGGTCCTGCTCGCCCTGCGCGATGCGCTGGCGCTGTCGCTGCGCGGCTTCTCTCGCGCGTGCTTCTTCCTGATCGAGCGCATCGCGTTCGAGCGTCAGGCGATGGAGGGCCGCGCCTTTTTCCGCTTCGGTCTGGCGCAGCGGTTCGAGCGCACTGGCCGCATCGGCGCGCGCCGTCGAAGCCTGCGCCGCAGTTTGGGTGCGCTCGGCGACCTGCGCTTCGGCGCTCTCCAGTGCAGCGCGCGCATTGCGCAGAAGCGAATCCGCCGCCGTCCAGCGCAGGTGATGCGCGAGGGCTTCGGCTTTGCGGATCAGGCCCGAAATGTTGCGGTAGCGCGCGGCGGCGCGTGCCTGCCGCTTCAGATTCTGCAACTGCGTTTCGAGCTCGCGAAGGACATCGTCAAGCCGGGCCATGTTGGCTTCGGCGGCGCGGAGGCGAAGCTCCGCCTCGTGACGGCGCTGGTGGAGACCGCCGATCCCTGCCGCTTCTTCCAGAATGGCCCGGCGTGCGAGCGGCTTCTGGCTGATCAGAAGGCCGATCTGACCCTGGCGCACGAAGGCGGTGGACGCCGCGCCCGATGAGGCGTCGGCGAAGAATATCTGCACGTCGCGCTGGCGGAGGTCGCGGCCGTTGATGCGATAGACCGAGCCGGCTTCGCGCTCGATACGGCGGGACACTTCGATCGTGTCGTGGTCGTTGTACGGACCGGGCGCGCTCCGGTCGGAGTTATCCACAAAAAGAATCACTTCGGCGATGTTGCGCGCCGGGCGGCCGCCGCTGCCCGCGAAGATCACGTCGTCCATTTCGGAGCCGCGGAGCGAGGTGGGGCGCGTCTCGCCCATCACCCAGCGCAATGCATCGAACAGATTGGATTTGCCGCAGCCGTTGGGGCCGACGATCGCCGTCAGTCCCTGGTCGATATGAAACTCCGTCGGTTCGACGAAGGATTTGAATCCGGAAAGCCTGAGCCGCGTGAACTTCAATGGAAGGGCGCCGCCCCAGCGCTGTTGAAAGAATCAAATGGGACAGGAAATCGTGTCCCAAATGCCTGTGCTATCCAAACGCGGTGGCCAACGGGACACGAGATCCTGTCCCGGCGGCTTACGCCTTCTTCGCCTTGGCTACCGCTTCGTCCAGGTGTTTGCGGAAGGCATCCCAATCGCCCTCGAACGCCGTGGTCTGGCCGTTGATGATGAAGGTCGGCACGCTGTTGACGCCGTATTTGCTGGTCGCGTCGTTGCCGACCTGGGTGGCCTTCTGGGCGACTGTCTGATCTGCGATGCAACTGTCCACCTTTTGCGCACTCATTCCGGCGATTCGGCCCATGTCGACAAGGCCGGCATGCACATCCGGAACCTGATACTCAGGATCCCACTTCACCTGATTCCGCCACAGAAGATCAAGGAACTGAAAATAACTATCCGCAGGAAGACAGCGCGCGATCGCTTCGGCGGCCACGTCGGCGGGATTCAGCGGGAAGACGCGAAGAACGTAGAAGATCTTGCCGGTGTCGATGTATTGCTTTTTGAGCGTCGAGAAATAATCCATGTCGAAATGCGCGCAGTGCGGACAGCTCGGCGCGGCATATTCCACCACGGTGACGCGCGCCTTCGGATTGCCCATCGTCTTGTCCCAAGAGGTAATGGTCACACCCTGCGCGCTGGAATCGGGAACGGCATCGGCGCTCGAGTTGGACGGCCCCGAGAACACGAACCACGCCGCCACGCCCAGTGCGACGACCGCCACGACGACGAGAAGGGTAAGGAGGGGTTTACGAGACACGGGGGAAGCCTCTTCGCGACAATTCCGCCCTGGTTTTTGGCAGAGCGGGGCTAACCGCGCAATCGCGACGGGATTACAGCTTGGAAACAACACTTGCCTCCCCCGCAGAGCGACAGCGGAGCGGGGGGAGGTGCCGCGTCGGCGGAGGGGGCGGTTGAATGTCAACACCAGGTGCCCCCTCCGGTGCTTCGCACCACCTCCCCCGCGCAGTGCCTGCACGGGGGAGGCGAATGGAGAGGCGAATCTACGACCGCCGGGTACGGGCGAGGGATAGGAGGGCCTCGCGGAGGGATTCGCTCCCGGAGAACCGGCGGGCGGGATCGTCCGGTGCTGCCTCGGCCGCCTTGGCGCGGCCCCGCGGCGGCTTCGCATCGGACGCCATTTCGCCGGCGACGAAACGCAGGCGCGCGACCGCATCTCGCCCGAGATAGGCGTTGATGCGTCCGCACAGCAGGCGGCTTTCGTGCTGCAGGAAAACCGCCGCCGCCGCATCGGCTTTCAGTGTCAACACGCCGCCCGTTGGTCCTTGCGTGAAGCGCAGCGGCCGCGCGATGCGCGCGACCTCGGGACCAACGATCTCTTTCCAGCGGAGCACAAGACCGGATTCGGGGAACCCGGCGCGCTCGAAGCCGGCGCGGGCGAGAGCTTGCGCGTCGTGCGCGATCACGGCGGCGCGGCCCCGCCGCGGCGGCGGCCCAGTCGGCAGCGGCGGTTGTTTTGCGCCTTTCGTCATGCTCAAGAAATCACCACAGAGACACAGGGGACACGGAGAAGAACGTTGTGCGCCGGAGGCGCGCGATAATTGCTCTGTGATCTCTGTGCCTCCGTGGTGAACTCAGATCCTACCGTGAAGCATGCCGCAAAAAACACGCCGCGATAAGCGCAATCCCGCCACGAAGCTGCTGGCCTGGTACGACGGGCACCGGCGCGCGCTGCCATGGCGGGCGCTGCCGGGCGAAACGCCCGATCCCTACCGCGTGTGGCTGAGCGAAATCATGCTGCAGCAGACGACCGTTGCGGCTGTGGATAAGTACTTCCGCAAATTCGTGGCGCGCTGGCCGAAGGTCGAAGCGCTCGCCGGCGCTTCGCTCGATGACGTCCGCGCCGCATGGGCCGGCCTCGGCTATTACAGCCGCGCCGCGAATCTGCATCGCACCGCCGGGATCGTGGCGCGCGAACAGGGCGGCCGGTTTCCGCGCGATGCGGCGGCTTTGCGCGAGCTGCCCGGCATCGGCGCCTACACGGCAGGCGCGATCGCCGCGATCGCCTTCGATGCACGGGAAGCGGCGGTGGATGCGAACGCCGAACGCGTGCTCGCGCGGTATTTCGCGGTGCAGAGGCCGCTGCCGGGGTCTAAGCCGGAGCTTCGGCGGCTGGCGCAGACGCTCGTGCCGAAGAAACGCGCCGGCGATTTTGCGCAAGCGCTCATGGATCTTGGCGCGCTGATCTGTACGCCCAGGCGGCCGGCCTGTACCGAATGTCCGTGGGCGGCCGATTGTCGGGGCCATGCGGCAGGGAACCCCGAACTGTTTCCGACGAGGGGCGCGGAACGCGAGCGGCCGCTGAAGCGGGGCGCGGCCTTTGTCGCGCGCGACGCGGGCGGCGCGGTGCTGCTGGTGAAGCGGCCCGAGCGCGGGCTTCTTGGCGGGATGTTCCAGCCGCCGCTGGGGTCATGGGATCGTACGTTTCCGAAGCGGGAGAAAGCGATCGCGCAGGCGCCGTTCGCCGCGGACTGGAAGCGGCGCACCGGATTTGTGAAGCACGGCTTCACCCATTTCGAGCTCGAGATCGAGGTCTGGCGCGCCGAGCTCGCGCACCGCAACGGTTTCGACGGGTTGTGGGTCCACCCGCGCGACTTCCACACCGTCGCCCTGCCCACCGTGATGCGGAAAATCCTTGTACATGGGCTGGCGGATGTTTCGCCTCCCCCGCGTGGCAAGAAAAGTTGAACCGCCAAGACGCCAAGGCGCAAAGGGAGTGAAACGCACGGAGGCATAGAGGCTACGGACAAGGTGAATTGCGCGCCGGGGGCGCGCCTTAACATTGCTTTGCGCTTCCGGCGTTTGTGGTTTTCCGCGTTGCCTTGGCGCCTTGGTGTCTTGGCGGTCCACTTTTTCCCCCTGCGCGGCTCCGCCCGCCATGTGCGCGGGGAAGGCAAAATCAGGTCAGTTCGGCGCGAAGGCGCTGGCGGAGCACATCGATGGAGACCGGCGTACCGTTGAAATCATAGTGCCAGAAGGTCCAGCCGTTGCAGGCGTCGAGGCCCTGTACGTGGGCGGCGATGCGGTGGATCGAGCCGGTCGCGTCCTTGCAGACAAGCGAACCGTCGGCACGGACTTTTGCCGCATGACGCCGCGCCGCGTCGCGCAGCGTCGTCCCCGGCGGCAACAGCCCGCGTTCCACCACCCAGCCGAAGGGGATGCGCGCCTCGCCGCGCTTTGAGCGCACGACTTCGAGAGCCTCGTCGTCGACGGGCTGTACGGCCGCAATCCGTTCGCGCGCGATGCGCGCGTAATCGCGATCGCGTTCGATGCCGATGAAATGCCGGCCGAGCCGGCGCGCGACGGCGCCCGTGGTCCCGGAACCGAAGAACGGGTCGAGAATCACGTCGCCGCGCTTCGTCGAGCCGACGATCACGCGATGGAGCAGCGATTCCGGCTTCTGGGTCGAATGCGCCTTGCCGCCATCGGCGTTCTTCAGCCGCTCGCCGCCGGCGCAGATGGGCAATGTCCAGTCGCTCCGCATCTGCAGATCGTCGTTGAGCGATTTCATCGCCTCGTAGTTGAAGGTGTAGTTCTTTCCGCCGCGCGCTTTCGCCGCCCAGATCAGCGTCTCGTGCGCATTGGTGTAGCGTCGGCCGCGGAAGTTCGGCATCGGATTCGATTTGCGCCAGACGACGTCGTTCAGAATCCAGAAGCCGAGATCCTGCAGGATGGCGCCGACACGAAAGATGTTGTGATAGGAGCCGATCACCCAGATGGCGCCGGTATCCTTCAGCACGCGCCGCGCGGCCTTGAGCCAGGCGCGGGTGAAGCGGTCGTAGTCTTCGAAGTTCGCGAACCGGTCCCAGGAGTCGTCGACCGCATCGACGCGCGAGTTGTCGGGCCGGCGAAGTTCGCCTTCGAGCTGCAGATTGTACGGCGGATCGGCGAAGACGAGATCGCAGGAGCCTTCCGGCAGCCGCTGCATCAGCTCGACGCAATCGCCTTCCAGCACCCGGTCGAAGCCCCCCTCGACATCGAAGCTGCTCATTTGCGCTACCAACCTCTCTCGACCCGAAAAAACCACGGAGACACAGAGATCACAGAGGAAGAAGAATCGTGCGCGGAAGCGCGCAAGTTCATTTCTCTGTGCTCTCCGTGCCTCTGTGGTGAATTGCTCGCGGGGGAATCATGATTCCCCGGAGTCCACAGGTCAAGAGTCTGCGGAATCAGACGGTTAGGAGGGAGTCCTCAAGCTGTGCACCGAGCTGTCCACCATACAGGATGTTGTGCACTGGGGCGAAACTCCGCCTGTGGTGGACGGTGGGCCCGAGCCGGGCGAGCGCCGCGAGATGCTCCTCGGTCGAGTAGCCCTTGTTGTTGAACCAGCCGTAGCCCGGGAAATGCTCGTGCAGCGCGCGCATCATGCGGTCGCGCGTGACCTTGGCGATGATCGAAGCGGCGGCAATGGAGGCCGACCGCGCATCGCCGTCGACGATGACATCGCAGGGGCAGGGGAGAGCCGGCGGATCGTTGCCGTCGACGAGGGCGAAATCGGCCGCGATGGCGAGCGCGCGAACCGCGCGCGCCATGGCGAGATGCGTCGCCTGGCGGATGTTGATGAGATCGATCTCATCGACGCTCGCTTCGCCGACCCCCACCGCAACCGCGCGGTCCATGATGCGCCCATAGACCTCTTCGCGCTCTTCCGGCTGCATCTGCTTGGAGTCATCGAGGCCTTTGGGGATGCGCTTGCGGTCGAGGATGACGGCCGCCGCGACCACAGGCCCCGCGAGCGGACCGCGGCCGGCTTCGTCGACGCCGGCGATCGGGCCGGGACGGATTTTGAGAAAGCGCGCTTCGAAAATGTAGTGCGGCATGGCAGCACCAGCCTAGAAAAGGCCCGGTATTTTCGAAAGCGGCACGACTCGCGAACGCCGCGGTTATTCACAGCGCGTTTCTCTCTTCCACGGTTTGTCAGCACGATCGCCGCTGCGTACGATGTGATTGGGTGCTGTGGCACGAACAGGAAAGGTCTTTCGTGAAATATTCCCGTGCCCTCGCGGTCGGCATCGCGCTGCTGTCCATTGCCGCGGCAACGCCCTCATCGCTGGCGCAGAACGCGAAGCCGGCCGCGCCGTCGGCAGTTTCGCCCGAAACCGTCGTCGTGACGGGGCAGCGGCCGACGCGCGAACAGCGCGAGAAGATCGTCTGGGACTTTGTCTATGCGCACGCGAAGCTCACGCCGAAAATCGATCAGCTGGCGCGCTGGGTGAAGCCGGTCTGCCCCGCGGTGCAGAACCTGCCGCCCGGCTACGCCGCCTTCATCACCGATCGCATCAAGGCGGTCGCGAAATCTGCCGGCGCGCCGGTCAGGGAGCCGTGCAAAACCGACATCGAGATCGTCTTCACCAGCGATCCGCAGGCATTCATGAACGGCGTTGCCGTCAAGGAACCCGCGCTGCTCGGCTGGCACTACGTACATCAGACCGAGCAGGTAGCGACGGTAACGAAACCCATTCAGGCTTGGTATGTAACCGATACCAGCAACCGGGTGGAATCGTACAGGGACGATCCCTATCATTCCGCGCCGGCCGGCACGCCGGGAAGCAGGATCAGTCACGGCCAGCTGAGCGTCTTCGATACCGTTCTGATCGTGCTGGATGCCGGGAAGGTGGCGGGATATCCGGTGGGACAGATTGCCGACTATCTGGCCATGCTCTCGCTCTCGGAAGCGGAGGCTCCGGACGATTGCCGCGCGCTTTCGAGCGTTCTGGACCTTTTGTCTTCCGATTGCTCGGCGTCCGACAGGCCGCAGTCCCTGACGGCCGGGGACAAGGCCTATCTCGAGGGTCTGTACGCCATGGATCCCGACGAGATCGGTTCGCTCCAGCGAAGCTCCGTTGCCAACAGCATGCTGCGGAATTCGGGAGACAGGTAGACTGCGATGTGGTACCCCTCATCCGCCCAGCCGCAATCGCTTCGCGATTGCCAGGCTGGGCACCTTCTCCCGCAAGGGGAGAAGGTTTTTTCTTCGCAGATCTGTACGGCATGCGATTTATGTCACTCTCCCCTCCGTGGGAGAGGGTGGCGCGGCGAACGCCGCGCCGGGTGAGGGGGCCTAAAGCAGCTTCAGCTGGTCGCCGGATTTGGCCGGACGGCGGAAGAGATTCGTCGCGAGCGGTGTACGCTCCTGGTTGAGACCGAGACGTTTCACCGCCATCTGGAAGCGCCTGCCGATCATCTCGGCGTAAGGTCCTGTGCCTTTCATGCGCGTGTGCCACTGGCTGTCGTACTCTTTGCCGCCGCGCATCTGTTTGATCAGCGAGATCACATGCTTCGCCCGGTTCGGCGCTTTCTCCTCCAGCCATTCGCGGAACAGATCCTTGATCTCGAGCGGCAGGCGCAGCAGTACATATCCGGCGCTCGTCGCTCCCGCTTTCACCGCCGCGCCGAGCACCGATTCCATTTCGTCGTCGTTGAGCGCCGGGATCACCGGCGCGAACATCACCGCGGTCGGAATGCCGGCGCGGGTCAGTCCGGAGATCGCATCGAGCCTGCGCGACGGCGTACCGGCGCGCGGCTCCATGGCACGGGCGAGCTTGCGGTCGAGCGTGGTGATCGACAGCGCCGCGCGCGCGAGCCCCATCTCCGCCATCGGCCCGAGGATGTCGATGTCGCGCAGGATCAGCGGCGACTTGGTGACGATACCGACCGGATGGCGAAAGTCGCGCAGCACTTCCAGAATGCTGCGGGTGATCTTCAGGCTGCGCTCGAGCGGCTGATAGGGATCGGTGTTCGTGCCCATCGCCATCACGCGCGGCACGTAGCCGGGATGGGCGAGCTCGCGCGCGAGCAGCTCGGCGGCATTGGGCTTCGCAAAGATGCGCGATTCGAAATCCGCACCCGGCGAGAGGCCGAGATACGCATGCGTCGGCCGCGCGAAGCAGTAGACGCAGCCATGCTCGCAGCCCTTGTACGGATTGATCGAGCGGTCGAAGGAAATGTCGGGCGAGGCGTTCCGCGTGATGATGGTGCGCGAGGAATCGCGCAGCACCTCGGTTTTGAGGGGGGGCGGTGTTTCGTCCTCGTTGGTCCAGCCGTCGTCGACCAGCACGCGCGTCTCGCGCTCGTAGCGCCCGGAGGCGTTCGACCGCGCCCCGCGCCCGCGCAGGGATCGCACGTCGGCGGAGATGTTGGCGGCCGATTCCATGGCGGGAGGTTAGCCAACGGTGTAGAACATAGCAAGAACAAATCTGGTGGTTTGCTGCATCAATTTCGGCGCACCTGCTGCAAAGGAAGGGCGATATCGGACCGTCAACGATCTGCCGCCTTCCGCGTCTCTGCGTCGCCGCGCGAACCTTTTGTGCGGACACCCCCAGTCGCGGGCGAGGAAAACCGGGAATTACGATTTCCCGGCAAAGTCTTTGAAATCGGCCTAAGCTTGGGGAAGCGTGGTGCAGGCCGATGGCAATCGGTTTCACGACGACGGGAGGGCCGGCACATGAGTGAGCCTCGGAGACAAATCGTTTCATACGCGCGCCCGCTTTTGCTGGCCGCCCTGTGGATGGCGATGTCAGGCGCGGCCGCGGCCGCAGGCGGCTATGAGCAGCTCTATTCGCTTCCGGCGACCCCGCCGGGCCAAAACCCCGTCGCCCCCGTGACCTTCGACACATCCGGGAACATCTACGGCGTGTCCAGCGCCGAAGGATCGGTGTTCGAGTTGGTGCGCGGCGGGAACGGTAGCTGGACGGAAAAGACGCTCTACACCTTCACCGGCGGAAGCGATGGCAGGAACCCCTGGGGCGGGCTGGTCTTCGACGGCAAGAGCAATCTCTTCGGTACGGCGGAGGGGGGCGGCGGCACCGGCTGCCCGGAGGCACAGGGCTGCGGTACGGTTTTCGAACTCACGCCGAACCAGGACGGCGGCTGGACCGAAAGCACGGTGTACAGGTTTGCCGGATCGCCGGACGGGCAGTGGCCGGCATCGAGCCTCGTGTTCGATTCCGCCGGCAATCTGTTCGGAACGACGAGCGGGGGCGGAGACGACACGAATTGCAACACGGCCAACGTGGGCTATGGCTGCGGCACCGTCTTCGAACTCGCGCCCCGGCGCGACGGGACGTGGAAGGAGATGGTGCTCTACACGTTCCCCGGCGGTCATGGCGACGCGTATCCGCAATACGCGGCGCCGGTGCTGGATGCCGCCGGCAATCTGTACGGGACGACCGCGGGAGCGTCCTCCGGGACCCCGGAGGGAAAGGGCACGGTCTTCAAACTGGTGCGCGGCGCGAAGGGAGTCTGGACACACAAAATTCTGTACCGGTTCCCCGGGACGGACGGGCTGGAATATCCCCAGGCGGGCGTTGTGTTCGACGCGAAAGGAAATCTCTACGGGACAACGCAGGGGGACACGCCTGCCGGCGACTGCTGCGGTACGGTGTTCGAGATCGTCCATTCGAAAGAGGGCTGGAAGGAGAAGACGCTGCATCGCTTCACGGGCGCCGACGGCGCGTTTCCGGCCGGAGGAGTCGTGTTCGACAAGTCGGGCAATCTCTACGCCGCACCGACGGGCGGCGGCACGCTGGGAGAGTGCTTTGCCGGCTGCGGAACGGTGATCGAACTGTCGCCTTCGAAAGGCGGTTGGACGGAAACCGTGCTGCACCAGTTTGGCGGCAGCGGCGACGGCTACAACCCGTTCGCGGGCCTCGCCCGCTACAAGAACGTCCTCGCAGGCACCACCATCTGGGGCGGTCCCAACATCTACGGCACGGTTTACGAAATCACGCCGTGAGGTGAAGTAGGCGATCACCAGCTCGTTGAGTTACGCCCCTTTTGGACCGCGCGCTCTTGCGAAGGGCTGGACGATCGTCAGGAAACTGGCAGGCGATCCGTTTGCGGAACGCTGGCGAAAAGGCTAGAACAGACCAGGAACAATAATTTTCGAGCGGGTCTCTGGCAAAACCCGGGCACAACTCGCGTGGGGCAATGAGCGACGAGAACAATAAAATTCGGGGAGCGTTGCGCCACCTGCTGTCCGACATCGAAGCGATGTACGAAGGTGCGGAATCGCCCGGTGAGGGCCGGCAACCGGAAGAATTCTTCGGTCCCTTCTCGGTCTGGAAACTTGATCATTCGCGTTACGAACCGCTTATGAGCGTAAGCTGGCCGAACTTAGCGATCAGCATGCGCAAAGCGAGGGCTGCGTTGGGCAAGGACTCGGAACAATCTTCTGCTTAGCTCCCGCCAACCCGTACCGGTGTGATCGAGGGGGGCTCGCTTGCCACGAACACGAATTGCCGCATCATGCTAATGTTCGAATCATGACGAAGGCAGTCTTCACGACAAAGCGCGAACCTGCGTACGACGATCTACCGGAGGTCAGATACCACTTCCCGAAAACGTACTTGCGGCAAGCCGAAGCGGCACGGGGAGATTGGATTATTTATTACGAGCCTCGCCGACCGGGCACGGACTTGAGCGTAGCTGGCGGACGTCAATCGTACTTCGCCACGGCTAGAGTCAATTCCATCGTGCCTGATCCGAACCGGCCAGATCATTACTACGCTCTTGTCACGGATTTTCTGGAATTTGATCGTCCGGTCCCGTTCCGCGAAGCTGATCACTACTACGAGTCAAAGCTGCGTCGTGATGATGGGGAGACGAGCAAAGGAGCATTTGGCCGCTCCGTCCGTGCCATTCCCGACTGGGAATACGATACGATCCTAAGGAGCGGGTTTGCAGCTATTCTCTCACCCCCGGCGGCAACTCCGGCATTCGAATTGGCGGATGAGCCCGAGTCGTTTGAACGACCGATTGTGGAACGAATTGTTGCGCGACCCTTCCGCGATGCGGCGTTCGCCGTGGCCGTAAGATCCGCTTACGACCAGACTTGCGCTGTGACGGGCTTCCGCATCATCAACGGCGGCGGCCGCGCAGAAGTACAAGCCGCTCACATTCGGCCGGTCGAAGATTCGGGGCCTGATTCCGTGCGCAACGGTATTGCGCTTTCGAGCACGGCGCACTGGATGTTCGACCGCGGCCTGTTGTCGGTCGACGACGACTATTCGTTGCTTATCGCCAAAGGTCGCGTCCCCGATGCCGTGACGCGCATTATCAATCCAGATGGCAAACTCCGTTTGCCACTGCACCGCCCCGATTTGCGTCCTCATCCGCAATTCTTGCGATACCACCGGGAACATGTATTCAAGGGCTAATTTGGCACTTGTGGCTGCACAATTCCCGGCACGCCATGCGTAAGCCACACAAGCCGCCCGCCAGAGTGCCGGCGGAGTTTATCACCGCATCGCAGGCGCTCGATTATCTGGTCGGTCCGAGAGGTCCGCCGCTTCACCCGTATGCCGCTGGCCATCGCGGCGAGACGCGCCGGGAGATGGCGCAGGCGTGCCTCATCAAGGCCCATACCGAGCAAAGGATCGCTCTCGTCGGCCGCAAAGGAGATATGAGCAATCCTGCCGCGCGATCGCGCGCATTCGAGCGCATACCGAACGAAGATTTGTCCCGTGACGTCATTTTGGGCGACAGCCTGGTCGCGACTCCCCGACGCAGTGGCCGCGCAAACGGAGAATTCTGGCGCGACGTGAAATTGCGAAGAAAGGAGTTCGAGGCGGAATTCAAGTTCTCGAGCGCCGAAGACGCGCTCATCCGGTGGTGGAGAGCGAAGACGCGCCATGACGGCAAACCGCCCACGGAGCGCGATGCCCTTGTCCAGTTTGCACAGCGGCAGCGGCCCAGACTTCCCCGGAGATGGCTGTGCCAGCAACTCAAGAAATTCCCGAAGAACTGGCGACGGAAAGGGACGGGCCGGCCTCCCGGATCGGGGGACAAGCGGAAAGCGCGGAGCGCGACAGGCTTGAAATCGAGCCGGGACCTGAAGCCGAGCCCGAAGTCTTTGGGTGCAAAATCGCCATCGCCTTCGCGTTCAATCGCGAGGGCCCCAGCGCGACCCAGGCGAATTGCCAAAGACGGCCCGACAAAGGGGCTTCACCCCGATTACCGGCACATCATCCGCCAGAACAAGACCGAGAAGACAACGCCGGGCTGGAAGGTGAACCTCAAGCGCCGCAACCAATACATGCACAAGTATTTCCGGGACACGAAGTACGGCGGCAAAGAACGCGCGCTGAAAGCGGCGCAGGCCTGGCTCGATTCGCTCATGTCGATAGCGTCCGATCCCGACTACATGCTCTGGCGGATGAACAAGAAGCCAGAGACGAATACCAGCGGAGTCGTCGGTGTTGGCCGTTATGCCGTCAAGTACCGCAGGCGAAAGCGCCTCCTGTGGCAGGCCGTCTGGCAGGACGCAGACGGCAAACGGCACTGCAAACGCTTTTTCGTGTCGACACACGGTGAAAGAGCGGCAAAGGCCCTTGCCGTCGCAGTGCGCCGGGAGGCGATGGAGGAATTGCGTGAGGAGCTGACACGCCGCGGCGCGATCTACGATTGAGAGCCAAAGCACGGACGAGGGCAAGAAAAGAAGCCTCGCCCGGAGCTGTCGTAGGGTGACGCTGAGCGGTCGCCGAAGGTTTCCCCTTCATCCCCAGCAGCAGTGCCGGCCCGTTATCGTCTCTTTCCGACGCGGTTGACAATATAACCGACATGGGTTATGACCTAACCGCGAATTGGACGAGAGGACCTCGGGATGACGAAGCCTCCGCAGCCGGTCGGCTACCGGCAGCCGCCTGGTCCGAGAGGTCGCCTCAAATCGGCATTCGACTCGGCGTTCAACGCCGCCTTGAGCGCAGACAAAAAGCCACTCCTCGAGTCGCGGCCGATCCGGGTGATCGACGCCTTTGCCCGGGAGCTCGTGCTGGGCGCACTCGATGGTCGCGCTTCGGCCCAGCGGCTCGTACTCGGGATTCTGGATAAGGGAGGCGGCGGTGGGGTCGAGGAGGCTGCAGGCGCGGCGCAGGAGCCTGAAACCGCGGCTGCGGCCGCTTCCGGCCTGGCCCTTCGGGGTGCGCCGGACATGCAGGTTCCGGGTGGGAACAGTGGCGGGACAGCCGGCGGAGCCGGCGACGATATCGCCGACAACCGTCGGCCTGCCCGGAACGAGGGCGAGGAGGAGGACGACGACGACGAAGAAAGCGGAGAAGAAAACCGGTTCGTCTATGACGACGAACATACGCGGCAGCTGTTCGGCGACCGCTACGGCGAGTTCAAGGCGCGGTTCGAACGTGCGGTCAATGCGAACGACCTCGATGCGCTCGACGATCTTGCGGCGGATTTCGGCTGTGCCGGTCCCCGGGACAGGAAGAAAAGTGCGGAGGTTTGAGAAGGACCGTGGTGTTTGCCTCTCCAACGGAGCGAATCCGGCATGGCGAGGGACGCGGTTGCGGCCTCGCGGCGAAGGTTGCAAACGTACAGGCAAATTCCCTCAGTCAGGGAATTTCTGAGGGAATTTTTGAAAAAGTTCGTATCCGTGTACGTTCGTCACAGTGCGCGCAAAGGTTGCAGAGGGATGCGAGAAGGAGACGCAGCCGGCTGATGGCGGTCGTGGTGCTCTTGAGGGGCGTCAACGTCGGAGGACACCGGTCCTTCCGGCCGGCAAAGTTCGTCGAGCAGCTCGCTCATCTCGGCGCGATCAATATCGGAGCGACAGGCGCCTTCGTCATCAAGGGGCGGGTGGGCCATGCAAAGCTGCGCAGCGAGATCGCGGCGCGGCTTCCCTTCGAGGCCGAGATCATGATCTGCGACGGCCGGGCGCTGAGCCGGCTGTTGGCGCACACTGCTTTCGAGGGCAGCGCGCCGGTTCCGACGAAGTGCGGTTTGTCAGCGTGCTGGCGAAGCGTCCGCCCTCGATGCCCCGGCTGCCGCTAACCATGCCGGCAGAGGGCCGGTGGCTGCTCAGGCTGGTCGCCTGCGAGGGCCGGTTCGTGCTCGGTGTGTACAGACGCGACATGAAGGTGATCGGCTATCTGGGCAGGCTCGACAGGATCTTCGGCGTGCCGGTCACGACGCGCAACTGGAACACGCTCGAGGCGATCGTGAAGGTGATCAATTCACCGATCGTGCAGGGGCAGAAGAAATGATTCACGCGAAGACGCGGAGAAGAAAGGTTGAACCGCAAAGAGGCAAAGGCGCCAGGGAAGAAGAAGCACCACAGAGACACGGAGAACACGGAGCAGGGTTTATGGCGCGCCCCGGCTCCTTCAGGCGGTTTCGTAATGGCGGATTTCGAGCAGATGACGGTCCGGATCGAAGAAGTAGAGCGACGGCCCCACGCCGCGCGCGCCGAATTCGTTGCCGGGGCCGCTCGTGCTGCCCACCGAATCGAAACTGCCGCCGTACGGAATGCCGGCCGATTTCAGCCGCGCGTACAGATCGTCGAATTCCTGCTTCGGCATGGCAAAGGCGAGATGCTCGCCGCCCTTTGTACCGTGCGGCGAAACAAGGATGACGAAAGACGGTGTCACCCGCAGAACGGAAAAAGGCCCGTCCTCGCCTTCGTGCCGGAGTCCGACAATGCCGGTGTAAAAGGCCAGACTTCGTGCCCGCTCGTTCACGGCGAGAACGATGTGGTCGAGTTCGATCGGCATGTTCTCCCACTGGAGTCCGCGCGCGCTTCGCCTCACACGTCGACTTCGGCGGCGGCGAAGGGGGCGTTTTCCTGGATGAACTGGAAGCGCAGCTCGGGCTTCTTGCCCATCAGGCGTTCGATCAGCGAGGCGGTTTCGGCGGCCTCGTCGTCCGCCACTTCGACGCGCTCGAGGACGCGCTTCGCGCGATCCATGGTGGTCGCCTTGAGCTGGTTCGGCATCATTTCGCCGAGGCCCTTGAAGCGCGAAATCTCCACCTTCCCGTTCCCCTTGAACACGCTCTTCATGAGCCGCTCGCGATCGGCGTCGTCGCGGGCATATTCGGTTTTGGACCCTTGCGTCAGCCTGTACAGTGGCGGCATGGCAAGATAGAGATGGCGGTTCTGGATCAGCCCCGGCATCTCGCGCCAGAAGAAGGTGAGAAGGAGGGAGGCGATGTGGGCGCCGTCGACATCGGCGTCGGTCATGATGATGACGCGGTCGTAGCGCAGATCGTCGTCGCGGTAGCGCGATCCTGTGCCGCAGCCGAGCGCCTGTACAAGGTTGGCGAGCTCCTGATTCTGCTCGAGCTTGCCGGTCGCCGCACTCGCGACGTTGAGAATCTTGCCGCGGAGCGGAAGGACGGCCTGGGTCGCGCGGTCGCGGGCCTGTTTCGCCGAGCCGCCGGCGGAATCGCCCTCGACGAGGAATATCTCGGTGTCGGCGGTATTGCTTGTACAGTCCGCCAGTTTTCCGGGCAGGCGGAGCTTGCGCGTCGCCGATTTGCGCGCGACCTCGCGCTCCTGCCTGCGCCGGAGCCGGTCTTCCGCCTGGTCGACGACGAAGGCCAGCAGCGTGTCGGCTTCCTGCGGATGCTCGGCGAGCCAGTGGTCGAAATGGTCCCGAACCACGTTTTCGACGAGGCGCTGTGCATCCGGCGAGGACAGCTTGTCCTTGGTCTGTCCCTGGAATTCCGGCTCGCGGATGAAGATGGAGAGGACGCCGCAGGCCGCGGCCATCACGTCGTCGGGCGCGATCAGCGCCACCTTCCGGTTGTTCGCGCGCTCGCCATGGGTGCGCAGACTTCTCGTCAGCGCGTTGCGGAAGCCCTGCTCATGGGTGCCGCCCTGCGGTGTCGGGATGGTGTTGCAGTAGGATTGGAGAAACGGATCGGCGTCGGGCGCCCACGCCACGGCCCAGTCGACCGCGCCGCGGCCGTCGCGGTTTTCGCTTCGGCCGGTGAAGTTGCGCTGGGTGACGGTTGTACGGCCCTCGATCTCTCCGTTCAGGAAATCGACGATGCCGCCGGGAAATTTGAGCGTGTCTTCGGACGGCGTTTCGCCATCCTTGACGAGCGCGGGATCGCAGCTCCAGCGGATTTCGACTCCGCGGTAGAGATAGGCCTTGGAGCGCGCCATGCGGTAGAGGGAGCGCGGCGAGAAATGCGTCCCCTTCCCGAAAATCTGTACGTCAGGCCGGAACGAGACGACCGTGCCGCGCCGGTTGGCGGCGCCGGTCTCCTTCAGCTTGCCCGTAACTTTCCCCCGCGCAAAGGGCATCATGTAGCCGTGCTTCTCGCGATAGACCTCCACCTCCATCCATTCGGACAGCGCGTTGACGACCGAGGCGCCGACGCCGTGGAGCCCGCCCGAGGTGTCGTACACCTTGCCGCCGAACTTGCCGCCCGAATGCAGCGTCGTCATGATCACTTCGAGCGCCGACTTGTTCTTGAACTTCGGGTGGGGATCGATCGGAATGCCGCGGCCGTTGTCACGCACGGTCAACACGTCGTCGGGTTTCAGCTCGATCTCGATGCGGGTGGCAAAGCCGGCGACCGCTTCGTCCATGGCGTTGTCGACGATTTCCGCGGCGAGATGATGGAGCGCGCGCTCGTCGGTGCCGCCGATATACATGCCGGGGCGGCGGCGCACCGGCTCGAGGCCCTCGAGAACCTCGATGTCCCTGGCGGTGTAATTGTTGCCGCGCTCCCTGGGCGCACTGTCGAAGAGATCGGGAGATTTTGCCATTTGCAATCGTTCGCGATTCGTCAACTGCACGTTAACGAACTTCATCGGTGTTTGCCTCCCCCGCGTAGCAGCAGCGGAGCGGGGGAGGTCCTGTGTAGCAGGGGAGGGGGCAATTGGTCGCGCGATCAGGCGCCCCCTCCGGTGCTTCGCACCACCTCCCCCGCGCAATTCATGCACGGGGGAGGCGATCCGTTCTAAGTAAATATTAGGAGCAGGGACCCTAACATTCGCACCGCGGCGCCGGAAAGATATCGGGACCACAGTTGGGCTACGGCCAGAAATTGCGCGTGCACCGGCGCGCCGACGTGCGCGTGCTGAAGGCGCAGCTCGACCTCATTGCGCAGGTCGTGCGCTCTTCGAGCGTGACCGGACCCCTGCTTGCGCTGGCGATCGCGCTCGCCGGTTCGAACGTCTTCGGATATTTCGGCTCGGCCCCGCTCAGCACCGCACTCGGTCTTCCCGCCGTGATCGCGATGTTCTCGCTGCTCTCCTGGGCGGCGACTCTGTACTATCAGCGCGAGGTGATTTCGCCGGCACAATCGACGGGTCTCGAAAGCTGGTTTCCGAAATTCGTCGCCATGCAGATCACCATCAGCGCGGGCTGGGGACTGATGCCATGGCTGTTATGGGACAGGGCCAGCACCATCAATCACGTTTTCGTCGCCGCCTGCGTCTGCTGCGTGATGGCGAAACTCGTCATGAGTCGCGCCAACCAGATGGACATGCTGATCGCCAGCATGGTGCCGATGGTGGTGGTCGCAAGTGTACGTTTCCTGATTGCCGGCACGCTGGCCGATGTTGCGCTCGCGCTCGCGCTGCCCGCCTTCGGCGCCCAGTTCTTCCTCGCCGGCCGCCGGCTGACCCGCCGCCTCGACGAGGAATCGCGGCTCCGGTTCGAGGTGGAGGACCTCGCGCGCGAGCTCGAGGAAACACGCGACGAGGCGCTGCGCAAGCGCTTCGAGGCGGAAACCGCGAACGCTTCGAAGACGGCATTCCTCGCCAATATGAGCCACGAACTGCGTACGCCGCTGAACGCCATCCTCGGCTTTTCGGAGATCATCAAGACGCAGACCTTTGGTCCCGCCGGCTCGCGGCGCTATGTCGAATATGCGGGCGACATCCACACCTCGGGCACGCATCTCCTGAGCCTGATCAACGACCTTCTCGACGTGGCGAAGATCGAGGCCGGCAAAATGGACATCGAGCCGCAGGTGCTCGACGTCAAGGCGACATTCGAGTCCACGCTCAAGATCATCGCCATCAAGGCGCGCGAGCGCCGGCAGAAGCTCGTCATCGATATCGATCCCGCGGCGCCGCCACTCTATGCTGACGAGCGGGCGCTGAAGCAGATGTTGATCAATCTCGTTTCGAACGCGGTGAAGTTCACGCCGGAGGGCGGCCGTATCGCCGTGGCCGGTACACGGTCGCGCTCGGGCGATTTCCAGATCATGGTGGAAGACAACGGACCCGGAATCCCGCGCGAGAAACTCGACGGCGTCTTCAAGCCCTTCAGCCAGGTCGACAACCGCTACGACCGGCAGGGTTCGGGCACGGGTCTCGGCCTCGCGCTGGTGCGCGGCCTGGCCGAGCTCCACGGCGGGCGCGCCTGGATCGAAAGCGATGCCGGCAAGGGCTGCCGCGCCTACGTCATCCTTCCGACCGTTCCGGCCGAAGGTGAATCCGCCGACGCGCCTGTACTGGCCGTGGCCTGAGATTCACGCGGAGACGTGCGAAGACGATTCACAATAAGGCAGTGAGGCGGTGAGAAAGCGGGACTGGCGCTTGGCGCCAAAGACGCAATCAAAACCCGTCTGGTCTGGTACGATGTTTGTGACGGCGCCGCTATCTCACCGCCTCACTGTCTCACTGTGAACGTCACCCGCGCATACACATGCCTGGCCTCGGAACGTTGTTTGCCTTTGCATCGGAAATGCGGTCGGACAAGGTTTGATACAACCTTGAACGCTGTCTGAATTTCCACGTCAGAAGGGGTTCAAGGGCGCACCCTATGTTCATGTCACGAACGGCCGGACCATGGTGGCCTCGACCGAACCGCAAGGAGACGTGACATGAATACGATCATGAAGACAGCACTGGGCGCCGTGATGCTCGGCGGCGCGGCTCTCGCGGGCACGGCACCGGCAAGTGCCGCGGTTTTCGGCGTGACGGTAGGCGTCCCCGGCGTTGCCGTCGGCTATTACGCGCCGAACGCCTGCTACCGCCCGCTCGCGTGGCGTCCTGCGTACTGCTTCAATACGGTGTATGGTGCGCCCGCGTATTACGGTGCGGAATGGTATGCGCCGTATCGCGTGTATGGTGGACGCGAGGTCGTGGTGCGGGATCGCTTTGATCGGGACCGCATCGGCTTCCGGGATAACGACGCACGCATCGCCGTCGCACACCGCGACGTTCGCTGAGTGAAGCGTCCGCACGATCGTTGAACAGGCCCCGACGTTCCTCCCGCCGGGGCCTGGCGCTCATACGCTGTAGTACATCTTGAATTCGATGGGGTGGGGGCTGTGCTCGAAGGCATGCACTTCGCCCATCTTGAGCTCGATATAGCTGTCGATGAAGTCGTCGGAGAACACGCCGCCTTTCTTCAGGAAGGCGCGGTCGCGGTCGACGCATTCGAGCGCCTGGCGGAGCGAGCCGCACACGGTCGGCACGTCTTTCAGCTCCTCCGGAGGCAGTGCATAGAGGTCCTTGTCCATCGGATCGCCCGGATGAATCTTGTTCTCGATGCCGTCGAGCCCCGCCATCAGGAGCGCCGCGTAGGAGAGATACGGGTTCGAGCCCGGATCGGGGAAACGTACTTCGACGCGCTTGCCATTCGGACTCGCCGCGAACGGGATGCGGCAGGACGCCGAGCGGTTGCGC
>Ga0070731_10000893_pt1 | contig 34760 bp, 35 predicted proteins | sample Coa_R1_2_FD_66448 | JGI IMG/M metagenome (GOLD analysis project Ga0070731, IMG submission 66448) | Surface soil microbial communities from Centralia Pennsylvania, which are recovering from an underground coalmine fire - Coalmine... | ecosystem: Environmental > Terrestrial > Soil > Unclassified ... | reverse complement strand
GTGGTGAACATGATGTCGTGCGAGCCGTTGATCGGCTCCATGTAGCCGTAGGCGCCCTGGCTGTAGACCCGCACCGGCTTTGCCGGCTCCAAGAGCCAGAACACAAAGTCGAGATCGTGAGTCGATTCCATTACCACCGGCGAGAGCCGCACCCGGCTAGCGATCTTCTTGCCGAGTTCGCGCGACAAATGACGGCTGACCAGCACCGAGACGACCTTGCCGAGCGTACCGTCGTTGATCTTCATCTTGGCGAAGGCGACTTTCGGATTGAACCGTTGCGAATAGCCGATGGTGAACTTCAGCTTGTTGCGGTGGGAAAGCTGAATCAGTTCGTCGGCTTCCCACAGCTCCAGCGCGATCGGCTTTTCCAGCATCACGTTCTTGCCGGCCCGCAGGCAGTCGCGCGCGATCGGATAGTGGTTCGCCTCCGGCGTGGTCGAGATATAGACCACGGAGATCTTTTCGTTCTTGACAATGTCCTGATAGTCGAGCGTCGCGGTCGCGGGCTTATAGAGCGCCTTCACTTCCGCGAGCCGGTCCGGCTTGATGTCGCAAAGGTGCAACTTGTCCACCAGCGCCGTACGAGCAAGCGTCTCGGCGCGCGTTCCGCCAACCCATCCGACGCCGATCACCGCCGCTTCAACCGTCTGCACCGAGCGCTCCCTCCGTTAGCTGCGGCAGATAAAGACCATGGCGGGTGACGGCGCGCAACGGCACCTCGCCCGCCCGCGATAGCGGGTGGCGGAGGCAAACGCTTCTCGTTCTCGCGGCGCATTGGCGCCCGAGGCATCGTCAGGGAAATGGAGCGCCGGGAGGCGCCAGGGTCGTGAGCCGCGCCACGCGAACGGGCGTCACCACCCACTCGCGCTTCGGGCGCGGCGCGCGCCACAGGACGCTCCCTCGCGGAAATCGCCTGCTTCGGGCGCGCTGCGCCTCCCGGCGCTCCACCGCGATGCCCGGCCGCAGCCGTCGACCTGCCGCAGCCCGGGAACCGCTTTCGCCCCGCCGCCCGGCATGCCGGGCCGCGTCCTTACGGGCGAATGATCGCTATTCATTGCAGTATCGGTGACAAAAGTCAACACCATAGTGACAAGACCCTAGTCAGTGTCGTAAGCCGGCCCCGGCGTTCCAACGAGACTATCGCTCTTGGCGATTATTCTGGCGCGTTCACGGCTCAGAGAGCGACGCTCCGCATCATCGACGTACGCGTCGTAGTCGCCGCGACTCGGAAACCTGAGCACATGGACCTCGAAAGGCCGATCCGACGCGTCGTCCGGCGCCTTTGACATCCGGATTGCACGTTCAATAACGCCGCCGTAACGGGCCATGATGCGCGACACTTTGCACTCGTAAGCTTCGAATTCTGCTTCCAGAGCCCTGTGGATCCAGAGTCTGACAACGATGTAGACGGGCGGGGCCGTCATGTTCGCCTCATGGGCCGGCAATTACCCCTTCGCGGGATACCGCAACATTGAAAACTTTCTCGGCAAAGTACGGATAGACCTTCGGTCAGCATCGGCGCGAGCACGTCCGTTTTAGCCCCACGGCGTCCATTAGCCCCGCGACGCGACGTGTCGCCAAGGGCCATTTGCAACATTGCTGCACAGCAACGACAGCAGCGCTATAATTGGGGTCGATCTAACGGCTCTCCGCAAACGCCAAAGCGTAGAGCAGGAATCAATGGTTCGGGGAGATGATCGCCCGGGAAATTAAGTTTATTGAGGCTTGCTGTGGCCGAATTCAGCTTTTTCTCCGCTCATCCCGCGCTGGCCAATGTGGTCGATGCGATCTGTGACATTGATCTGCCCGATGTAGATTTTGGGCAAGCCGCTTCGATCCTCGTGCTGCCCACTGTTTCCCCGGTGCTGTGCTTTCATTTCCGGGGTTCGAAATCTCGCTCTGGCCACCATCTGCAGACCGTGACCGGCGTCCAGACACGCGCCGTGACGCTGCGGCCTGGGGGACCAGTCGGCGCAGTGTTGGTGCATCTCAAACCAGAAGCCGCAAGCCATTTGCTGAAGGGGCAAATGTATGAATTCACCGATGCCTACATCGCGATCGATGACGTGCTAAGCGCCAGTGACGTCGTACTGCTTGAGGAAATGCTTGAGGAAGCGGATGGTGCCGGGGCGCGTGTGGCTCACGTTCAAGCGCTGCTGTTGCGACACCTAAACGCTAAACCGCCAGACCCGGTGGCAAGGCAGGCGGCGGCGTGGCTGCGCACCAATCCGACGCTGCCGGTGCGTCAAGTTGCTTCGCGCCTCGAACTGAGCGAGCGTCAGTTATTGCGCCGCTTCGAAGCGTCAGTCGGCACGGGACCTAAACAATTCGCGAATGTTGCGCGGCTGGGTAAGGCAATTGCTATCGCACGACGAGGCGCCGACTGGACACAAGTCGCAGGCGATTGCGGCTTCGTCGACCAGTCACACATGATTAACGCCTTCAACGCCATGGCCGGAGCGGCCCCGGGTTCGTTGTTCGGGATGATAGGCGGCGCGGGAAGCCGCAGGTTCAACGCGTCGCTGGCGATGTCCGATTTTTCCAATACTTTCTTTCTGTGAACCCATACTGGTCTGTCGTCTAGTTTTCTCGGGCGCGCGACCAGGCAAAACCACTGCCGGAAGCAACGCCTGGTCGCAGTCGATTGCGCAAAAGCGCGGGGGACGATGACCACCACGATTCGAAACGTGACGCCTAACGACGCGCCGATTTGCGGCCACATTATCTACGAGGCGTTCAAGATGGTTCAGGATCGCCACGGCTTTGCGCCGGACTTCCCGTCTGTCGAGGCGGCGACCGATTTCGCCAGAATGCTCACGACGCACCCTGGTATCTTCGGTGTTGTAGCGGAAATGGAGGCTAGGACCGTTGCATCGGGATTCCTCTGGCAGCGCGATCCGGTCCGCGGCATTGGGCCGGTCACAGTCGATCCTCATCACCAGGGCCAGGGAACAGGGCGGCTGGTGATGAATGCGCTGCTTGACCGCACCAAAAGCGTCGCCGGTGTTCGGCTGGTGCAGGACGCTTTCAATTCCTGCTCGTTTGCGCTTTACGCGTCGCTTGGCTTCGTGGTCCGTGAACCGCTGATGCTCATGCAGGGCACTCCTAAATCAATGCCTGAGAACAAGGCCGACACTTCGGTGAGGTCCCTGACAGAAGCGGACATCGGCGCGTGCGCAGCGCTCGCCGAACGCATCCACGGTTATGACCGCGGCTCCGAGCTGCGAGACGCGGTGGGCTTTCTGAAGCCCCTTGTAGTTGAACGCGGTGGTCGTGTGCGTGGCTATGTAACGATGCCGACTTTCTGGCCAGCCAATCACGGCGTCGCCGAAACCTCCGAGGACATGGCCGCGCTGCTTTGGGGCGCCGCGCTGCGCATTAACGCACCGCTCTCGCTGCTCGTACCCACGCGTCAAACGGAGTTCCTGCGCTGGTGCCTCCGTGAAGGGTTGCGTTGCGTCAAACCCATGACGCTGATGACGATCGGCACCTATCGGGAGCCTAAGGGCGCGTACTTTCCATCGGTCATCTACTGATCCGCTCGCGAAGGTAACTGAGCCGGAAACGAGTCAACTGGAATGGAGATGTCCCGTGACCATTCAGGCAATGGGTTATTTCTGGGTTGGCACTTCAAAGCTCGATGACTGGACCAGTTTTGCTGCCGGCCAGCTTGGGCTTCAGGTAGTTGATCGCGGCGGCGCCATGTGTGCCTTTCGAATGGACGATCGCAAGCAGCGCCTGATTTTCGACGGTGGGTTGCCAGATGGAGAGCATTTTTTTGGCTGGGAAGTTGCGGACGCGGCGGCACTCGATGCATTGGCGGCACGGCTGGAAAAAGCCGGCGTTGCGGTTCAGCGGGAAAACCTCGCGGTCGCTGATCAACGTTGCGCCGCTGAGGTGATTTCCTTCCGCGATCCGGCCGGTAACCGTGTGGAGGCATTTTACGGTGGTCGGGTAGCCGATGAACCGTTCTGCCCCGGACGTCACATAGGGGGCTTTCGTACTGGAACGCAGGGCCTAGGGCATGCTGTGCTGATGGTGCCGGACATCAACGCGGCTCTTGCATTCTATCGGAATCTGCTGGGCTTTCAGGTCACCGATTTCATGGGCCCGCCGGTGTCGCTGTATTTCATGCACGTCAACGCCCGCCATCACAGCCTCGCCATCGCCCAGGGTCCGCGGAGCCGCATGCACCATCTGATGATGGAATTCTACTCTCTCGACGATGTTGGCCAGAGTTACGATCTTGCCCGACAGCAAGGCTGCGTCGCGGTGAAGTTTGGCCGGCATTCGAATGACTTGATGACGTCATTTTATATGCGCACGCCTTCCGAGTTCCTGATCGAGCACGGATGGGGCGGCCGCGAGGTCGGGCCGGATTGGCAGCCGATCGAGCTCAAATCCGTCGCCAGCTTCTGGGGGCACCAGGGCTTATTCGAATCGCTAGGTGAAGGACCACCGGCACCTGATGCGCCGCCACACTCGTTTATGCCACCTGCGGAGCCGGACCATGCACCGCTGCAGGTGATTGATGGTAATTACGAGCGTATGAGCGGCGTCTGCCCCTGGTGGGACGCGATCAAGCGCGGCAGCAGATCGATCTGAGTTGCGTCGTGGCAGTGATGTCCGCTAGGCGCCGATTCATTGGCTGAACCTAGACGGCGATACGCCAGGAAGAATTATTACGCGACTATTGTCGTTGGGAGTCGCGCTCGGCCCTTCAGTGTGCGGGGTCAGGCCTGAGGAAGGCTATTCGATTTTCTTCGGCTGCCAATTCACTCGTGTGGGACGAACCGTGCGCGTGTGTCACGTGGCGCCGCAACAATCCAAAGCCCCGCATGTCTAGGTGGGTCAGGTCCACCAATTCGGGGCGATTGATTCATGTCCGCTCTGCCCCATTGGCGTCAAACTGCCTGCGATCCTAGAGCGCATAGCGCCTGGTTGCTCCTCCGCTAAGCTCGCCGTTGCCAGAAGCGGCGCCAGAACCGTGGTGCAACTCAGGGAGAGACGGCTATGAGGCGATGGCGGGTGATAGTGGCGGCGCTTGCGGCGCTGATGGCGATGCCAATCGTAGCGCGAGCGCAAGATTATCCAACGCGGAACGTTACCATCCTGGTGCCCTTCGCTCCCGGCGGCGGCACCGACCTGCTGGCGCGCTCTTATGCGCAGATTCTTGAGAAAGAGTACGGCAAGACGTTTGTGATCGAGAACCGCCCCGGCGGCGGTACGACGATCGCCGCGACGGGCGCGGCCAATGCGACCCCGGACGGCTACACGCTCATGCAGGGCACAAGCGGCACCATGGCGATGAACCCGACCATCTTCAAACATCTGTCCTACGAGCCCTTGAAGACCTTGGTACCCGTGTCGCTGGTGGCAGGCGTGCCGTTCGTACTGACGGTCAATCCGACATTGCCGGTGCACAGCGTTGCGGAACTGGTGGCGCTCGCCAAAAAGAGGTCCGCCGAGGGCATGCCGCTCACCTACGGGTCCGGAGGCGTTGGCACTTTTCATCATCTCTGCGCCGAGCTGTTCAGCAGTCTGACCGGCATCAAGATGACCCATGTGCCCTACCGAGGCAGTGCGCCGTCCACCATGGCGCTGATTTCAAGCCAGATCGACGTGCTGTTCGTCGACCTCGGGCCGATGTTGCCGCAGATTAGGGCCGGGAAGGCCCGCGTGCTCGGCATCACCAGCGATAGGTCCTTTCCGACAGCTCCGGACATCAAGCCGCTTGCCGAGGTCGGCCTGCCGTCTTGGCCGAACACCGTTGCGTGGCAGATGCTGCTCGCGCCCGGCGGCACACCGAAGCCGATCCTCGAAAAACTGAACAAAGACGTGAACGCCGCTATCCATTTGCCGGAAATGGAAATGCCGCTGGAAAAGCTTGGAATGATCGGACTCGGCGACAAGTCGCTGGAGCAACTGGACGACTACGTGAAGTCAGAAACCGTACGCTGGGCCAAGGTCATCAAGACCGCCAACTTGGAGGGCACGCAGTAGACGTTCATAGATGTTAGTTGTGCAGCGCAGCAAAAATAGTCCGCGGCAAGGCGGCCGGCCAGGGACAAGCGAAATTGACGATAGCGGCGATAGTTGTGAGGATTGCGCTTCTCGTGTTGGGCTTCATCGTGCGTGCCGTGAGGCCAGGCGGCCATTACCGCATCAGCGAATAGAACCCAACACCGATCATCACGGCAAAGATCAAAAGCCCCAGGATCCGAATGGTGATGGTCGTCTTCATCCGACGGGTTTGCAAATCCTCACTTGCCTTCATTCTGGCACTATGTCCCATTCCAGACATGACGGGAGGGTGACAAACCGACGCTGAGGATAGAGACCGGGAAAAAGCGTCAAATTTCCTGCCCTGATTTATTGCGCTTGCTTGAAGGGGACAGATGGCCAAATCGATTTGGTCCTGATCCATTGGTAACTAAGTTCATCAGCGGTGATCAAAAGGGCAAAAGTCCGAAAAGGATAGACGGAAAAGCAAGAAGAACCGCCAGCCGCGAACGTCCAAAGGCTGCGTAAACACCAATGAAAAGGCCGAGCACACCCCCAAGTGCCATCAATAGATTATCGTGTCGCTCGGAAAGGCTCATAAACCTCTGAAGATTTGGCATCAGCACGCAGGCCATGAGGACCCAAAAGAAAACGACGCCGACCCGGGCGCCGACACTATTCTTCTCATCGCGCAGGAAGCTCACCGGATTCTCCGCGTAATTAATTGCGACGAGACAGATTCACTGCTCAAGCATTCGCGCCGTGGATGGCCTCGATCACTCCGGCAGTCACTTCGCCCGTTTGTGCTTTGCCGCCGATATCTGGGGTGTGGAGGCGCGAGTCCGCTGTTACGCGCTCGATCGCTTTCATCAAGCGGTCGGCCGACGTTTGCTCTCCGAGGTGCTCCAGAAGCATGACGGAGGACCAGAACGTGCCGATCGGATTGGCGATACCTTTGCCCATGATATCGAAAGCTGAGCCGTGGATCGGTTCGAACATCGAAGGGAAGGTTCGTTCAGGATTGATATTCCCGGTCGGAGCTATACCCAACGAGCCGGCAAGCGCTGCCGCCAGATCAGACAGGATGTCCGCGTGCAGATTTGTCGCCACAATGGTGTCCAGCGTTTGTGGTCGAACGACCATGCGCATGGTCATCGCGTCTACCAGCATTTTGTCCCAGGTCACATCCGGAAATTCGCCCGCGATTTGGGAGGCAATCTCATCCCACATCACCATCGCATGCCGTTGCGCGTTGGACTTGGTAACGACGGTAAGCAGCTTCCGAGGCCGGGTGCTTGCGAGGTTAAATGCAAAGCGCATGACCCGCTCGACGCCAGCGCGCGTGAACATCGCCACGTCGGTTGCCGCCTCCAACGGTGAACCCTGGTGCACGCGGCCGCCGACACCGGCGTATTCCCCCTCGGAGTTCTCGCGAACGATAACCCAGTCGAGTTCCTTGTCCTTCACGTTCCGCAAAGGCGACGTGATGCCGGGAAGGATGCGGGTCGGTCTTACGTTCGCGTATTGGTCGAATGGCTGGCAGATTGCCAAACGTAATCCCCACAGCGTGATGTGATCCGGGATCTCCGGATGACCGGCGGAACCGAATAGAATCGCGTCATGGTGCCGTATCTGATCCCGGCCATTCTCGGGCATCATCCGGCCATGCTTTTTGTAGTATTCACCGCCCCAGTCGAAATGATCGACTGCGAACTGAAAGCCGCCGTCCCGCTTCGCAACCGCGTGCAAGACTTCGACCCCGGCGGCAATGACTTCCGGCCCGATGCCATCTCCAGGGATCGCTGCGATTTTGTATGACTTCATCCAACGCCATCCTGGTTTTGTTCGTGAGAGAGCGTCATGGCTATCTCGCGGCAGAGGACTGAAACGCTATCACACCTTGAACGAGAGGTGCGTTGTGCGTCGCAGCGAAGTTCGCCCGGAAATGAACGCCATGTCACAATTGGCTCAAATGCGCACGCCTTACGCGATGGCCGCCATGTCCGTTATCGATGGCATCGCGTCAGATTCGATCGGCGCGCGTCGCGACGTTCGGTGCCAGGATACGATACCGTCCAAGCAACGTGAAATGTATGTTGCCTTCGGCGACTCCCATCGTCGAACCATCGTGCACCATGTTGTCGGTGTCCGCGATATAGCCACAGCCGGGCTCCCAACCAAGCCAAAGTGCAGACGGCTTGACCCAAACTTGGATACGAGCGTCGCGTCCGCCTCACAAGCATTCTTCGCGGTACGCGAGAAAGCTGCGCTCGGTAGAAAAGGTCATTGAGCGACATCGCGACACGGCGCGGCGATGTCCGGTTTCCCCGGAAGCGGACATCGGCGCGCGAACCTCTCAGCGAGAGATCATGGATCCCGGGTTCGGCCCTGCGGGCTGCCCCGAAATGACGACACCAAATACATTCTTCGCAAACTGCGGATAGACCTCGGCCAGCATCGGCGCGACGGCGGTGCGCAGCAGCCGCAGGGTATCGGCCGACGGCCCGGGCGTCATCGGCACCTCGGCCGGCCGGTCGAAATCGAAGCCGGTGTTCTCGGCCACCTCCTCGACACTATGACCGGGATGGACGCTGGCGAGGCGAAAGCGCCGCCGCGCGCGGTCGAAATCGAACAGGCAGCGGTTGGTGACGAGCGCGATCGGCCCGCCGCCGCGGAACACATTGTCGGCACTGCCGCCGGGCGCACTGATGAAATCGACCTTCGGCACCAAGGTTCGGCGGGAATGCTCGACGCGGAACAGGATCACCTTCGGCACGACGTAATACAGATACGCCGAGCCGAACGAGCCCGCAAAGCGCGCCTTCGGGTGATCGTAATCGCCGACGCTGACGAGATTGATGTTGCCTTCGCCGTCGATTTGCCCGCCGGAGAGAAAGAAAACATCGACGCGGCCTTGCCCGGCGCAGTCGAACAGCTCGCGGGCGCCGTCGGTGAAGAACGTGTGGGCGCGGCTGCCCAGCAGCGACACATAGGGCCGGCCGCCGCCGCGCTCGCGCGCGAGCAGCGCTGCCGTCGCCGGAATGGGTGAGGAAACGCCGACCGCGACGTGACGCACGTCGCCGATCAGCCGGCAGATCACGTCGGCAAGCAGTTCTTCGTCGCGGAAGTTGGTTTCCGTCATGGCCGGGCGCCGGTCACGCGGCGACTTTGTCATAGACATAGCGATCAAGGTATTGCGCAAAACCATCGTGCGTCGCTGCGAGCTTGGCGTACTCGGCCATGTGCGCGGCATCGATGCCGTAATGATCGGGCAGCGGCAGCGGCCAGGCCCCGCGCGGCGCGACAGCGACGGCCTCAACGTAAAAACCCGCAAGCGTGCCTGCGGCGAGCAACGGATCGCGCAACAGATCGCCGTCGTGGATTTTCTCCACGGTGACCACGGTCTTGTGAGCCGCATGCGCCATCGTGAAGAGCTCGCGCTGAGTACCGATGAAAACGTTGCCGTCGCGGTCGGCCATGGGCGCGTGAAACAGAGCCACGTCGGGCTTCAAGGCCGGCAGTAGCACAATCGGGTCGTCATTGCCGAACGGATTATCGGAAACTTTCCAATCGGGACGATGGGCGAGCACGTCGGAGCCGATAAGACCTCGTAACGGCATGAACGGCACGCCTTTCTCCGAGGCCTGAAGCTGCGCGTGCAGCGCCGGGCAGGTGGCATCGCGCACCTGGATCGCGCGGGACAATATCGCTGACGAAAAGCGCGGCGCCGGGCCAAACTCCCCGAGGCTAACACCGGACGTGTCCAATGTTTCGATGCATCCTGCGCCAACCAGCAAATCCGCCTGCAGGCTCGAGGTCGGCAGCGTAATCAGATGCAGCCGCTTCACGCCGCGCCGGATCAGTGCCCGCGTCGCCGCCATGGCCACGCCAGAGCTTTCGCGGGGCACGGCCAGCATGCAGCCGTCGGTGATGGGGGCGCCAGCCTCGTCGAGTGTGCGGACGATCGTGGGCATTGCCACAAATTACTCCCTCCCCCCGCCTTCGGGGAGAGGAAAAGCTCCTACGACAATGCCGACTTCACGTAGTCGGGCGAGAACGGCGCCCGGCGGATGCGAACGCCGGTGGCGTCAAACACCGCGTTGGCGATCGCTCCCGGCACCGGGCGGCTCGCCGCCTCCCCTGCGCCGGACGGCGCGACCTCCGGCCGATTGATCGCGACGATGTCGACCTGTTCGGGGGCTTGCGTCATGTCGAGGATGGGATAAGTCCGCCAATCGACGCTCGTCACAGACCTGTTGTCGAACTTGACCTCCTCCCAGAGCGTTCGGCTGGTAGCCTGAACGATGTTGTTCTCAATGGCGTGATGCAGGCCGTTGGGATTGATGATCTGCCCGCAATCGTGCGCCACCGTGAACTTGCGCGCCCAGATTTTTCCAGTCGAACGATCGACGTCCACCTCGGCGATGACCGCGACGCGTGTGGCACCGCGTTGCGCGTAGCTGATGCCGCGGCCGCTGACCTTGTCACCGCGCTGGTCGCTCCGCGGCGAGGGACGCGATTGCCAGCCGGCCTTCTCCGCCGCCGCCTTGATCACGGCGATGTCCCGCGGATCGCGCACATAGCGCAGCCGGAACTCCACGGGATCGACTTTGAGCGCGGCTGCCAACTCATCGATGAACGATTCGCTGGCGAAATGAATCTGCGGCCCAACCGGATCGCGCATGTGCGCGCTGCGCAAGGGCGACGCGCGATCAAGCAGCGGCGCGATCGTCTCCCAGGCGGTACGCTTGTTGGGAAAGCCGTACGAATCCCCGGGGATGCCAAAGCCATCACCCGACCGCAGAGCGACGCCGAGGGTCTGTCCGGCCAGCGTGTCTTTCGGCTGGCTGCCGTTGGTATCGATATCGATGCGTGAGAAACCCTTGCTGAGAAAATCGTAGGCTACGACGTTCCCTGCGGCATCGACCGCGGCGCGCACCGTGTGAATCGAAGCGGGCGCCTTCGGGTCCCACCCGGTCCCCTGATCGCGAGCGTATTGCAGCCGCACCGGCCGGCCGACCGCCTTGGAGAGAAAGGCTGCGTCGGCGGCACAATCGTCGGCGTCGTTGCGGCCGTAGGAGCCGGGTCCCGTCGTCCAAATCACATGGACGCTGTCCTGCGGTATTTGCAGGATTGCGGAAATTCCGGTCTGGACGAAGTGCGCTTTCTGCGTGCCGCTCCAGCAGGTCGCGTGACCGTCCTTGAAATCGACCAGCGCGCAGGCAGGGCCCATGGAAGAGTGCGACTGGAACGGCCACTCATACTCGGCCTCGATGATGCGGGCGGCGGTCTTAAAAGCATCCTCGACATTACCGGCTTGCTTGCCAGCGACCTCACGCTTGCGCACCGGCGCTTTGCGGATGTGATCGTAGAGTGCCGCCTGATCGGGGAACGGTGGGGTGGCGTCCGACCACTCGACCTTGAGGAGCTGCGCTGCTTTGATCGCGTTCCACTCCTTGTCGGCAACGACGCCGAGGAAGCCCTTGTCCCAAACAACTTTGGCGGACGGAATGTCCTTGATCGAGCTTTCGTCGACCTTGGCCGGCACGGCGCCGGCGACGGGCGGCCGGACCATGCGGCCGTGCATCATGCCCAGGACTCTTACGTCCGTGCAAAAATCAGCCTGAGCAAAAACCTTCGGCGCAATGTCGTCGCGCGGAAGCGGTTGACCGACGACCGTATGGTCCTTCGGATCCTTCGGCTTGGCTTTGCCCGGCGCATAGAGTGCATTGCCGTATTTACCGTTCCAATCGAGGTGAACGTTGAAGAACTGCCCGCCAATGAGGTCTGCGTAGCTGATCTGCTTCGCCGCATCGTTTGCCGCACGGATGATGCCATCCTTCACCGTCAATTGGTCAGCCGGAACGCCGAGCTTGTCGGCCGCCATCTCTACCAGGACGCGCCGCGCCTCCGCGGCGGCCATGCGCATTTGTTTGCCGCCCTCCTGGACTCCGGTCGAACCGGATGCTCCGCCTTGATTGACGCTCGTTGCCGTGTCGCCGATGAATATTTTTGTACGATCAAACGTAGCGTCGAGCTCTTCGGCAACCATCTGACGGATGGCGACGGACAGCCCCTGCCCCATATCCATCTTGCCGAAATAAATCGAGACGGTGCCATCGGCATTGACGGCGATGTAGGACGACAACTGATCGGGGGTAAGCGGCGGTTTCGTAGCAGCGGCCGCAGCATCATCGGCTGCCCGCACGGATTCGAATGTGATTGGAGCGCCGACGGAGACCACGAGGGCACCGCTGGCCTTGAGCAAAGTACGGCGAGAGAAGTGTGCCGACTTTTCCATTCTGGTCATGGCGTCCTCCCTCAACCCATCATCGCCGCGGCGCGCTTGACGGCACGCAGGATGGCCATGTGCGTTCCGCAGCGGCATTTAACGGTCCGCAGCGCGGTGCGGATTTCTTCGTCGGTCGGTTTCTTCTTGTCGCGCAGGAACGCTGCGGCCGTCATGATCCACCCGTTGATACAATAAGCGCATTGGGGAACCTGCTCCTCCACATAAGCCGTCTGCAGCGGATGTGGATGGTCGGGCGTACCGAGACCGGCCAGCGTCACGATCTTCTTGCTGCCGATTTCCGAGATTGGACGCCTGCACGAACGCGCCGGTTGTCCGTCCAGATGCACGGTGCAGGCGCCGCACTGACCGAGCCCGCAGCCGAAATGCGGGTTGTTGAGGCCGACTTCGTCGCGCAGCACATAAAGAAGCGGCGTATCCGGGTCAGCCTCGACCGTGTGCTCCTTGCCGTTGATGTTCAGTGCGTATTTTTGGGTCATTACCAGGACGCCTCCATGTGGGCGGCGGCGCATTTTCGGTTCGGCCATATGCCGGTGTAATCCGATGCCGCCGCATCGGCTCACAGAACACTATTCCCAAACTCCAAGCCTGGGAACACGGTTCCGTCGGGCTTCAGCTGGCGTCGGCCATACTCCCGGTTACATTGTGTTTACGGCGAGCAGCGCGCTGTAAGTATCGACAATCGAGGGCCTGCATCGCGTCGGCGAGTTGCGCTAACGTCACGAAACCGATTCGGCAGCCGTCATCTGTGAACGACATCGGCAGGAATTGCCGTTCCATGCGCGCACTCATTGCACTTGCACTGATCATGGCACTCCCGCAGATCGCCGCCGCGCAGGATTGGCGCTATTGCCTCGCGCCGTCCCATGCCGACCACAAGCTCTACATGTCGATGCCGTTCGCAGCGACCATGTCAGTGGATGCGGCCGAGACGCTATTTGGGCGCATGCTGTTCAAGATGGGGGTACACTATGATGACGTGCAGTGCCCGCAAAGCGACAGCGAGTCGAGCGCGGCCGTCATGCAAAGGCATGCCGTCAGCATGAATCACGAACTTGGAATGCAAGTCATCAACATGCCCTGGAAGCCTGGGAGCTAAAAAAGCAACCGGCTCACTGCGGTTCTATTCCGGCCGCTTTGATGACCTTGCCCCATTTGGCGCTCTGTTCGGTGATGAAAGCAGCGAACTCGGCCGGGGTGTCCCACTGCGCCACGACACCAAGCGCCTTGAAGCGCGCGGCGGTTTCCGGCCGCTTGAAGTCCGCGGCCAGCGCGGCGTTGAGCTTGTCGACGATAGGCTGCGGCGTACCGGCGTGGGCAAAAAAGCCTTGCCAGCTGCTGGCGTCATAGCCGGGCACGGCCTCAGCAAGAGGCGGAACGCCCGGCAGTTCCGAATTTCCCTTGGCCGAGAGCGCGGCGAGGACCTTTATCTTGCCGGCCTGGATCAACGGCAGCGCCGGCGTGAGGTCAACGAACGACATGGAGACATTGCCACTCGCAACGTCGGTGAGCGCGGGAGCCGCGCCCTTGTATGGAATATGGCGAATGTCGGTGCCGGTCATGATCTTGAACTGTTCGGCGAAGATCTGATGCGGGCTGCCGATTCCGACTGACGCGTATGTCAACTCGCCGGGTTTGGACTTCGCCAGCGCGATGAGATCCTTGACGGAGTTCACCGGCAGTGACGGCGAAACCACCAGGGCGAATTGCGTGAGTCCGGTGAGCATGACCGGCGTGAAATCCCTGGCCAAATCATAGGAGAGCGACTTCATCAGATGGGGCAGCAGGATGATGATCGAGGGCGAGTGGAGCAGCGTGTAGCCGTCAGGTGCGGCCTTGGCCGCATAAGCGATGCCGATCTCGCCCGAGGCGCCGGGCTTGTTCTCGACCACAAAGCTTTTGCCCAAAGCGTGCTGGAGCACTTCAGCTTCGTAGCGGGCCATGATGTCGGTTGACGCGCCCGGCGTGAACGGGACGACGATGGTCACCGGCCGGCTGGGATAATCGTCGGCAAGAGCGTGCGGCGGCGCGAGGCTGGCCAACATGCACAAAACAGCGGCAAGCGCGATGATGCTTCGAGGACGTCTCATGCCTTCCTCCGGCGCTGCGCAGCTTAGACCTATGCTCGGTCGCCCTACAAGCTAACGTGGCAGCGGGGTGCCCGCCGGCGCGGAAGGATGATAGGACTCGGTTCTTCAATCACACGATCGGCGTCGCGCGCACGGTGGCAAATTCTCTCGCAAGATTTCTGGCAGAGCGCGGCCGCAGGAGCGATATCGATTACCAGTTGCTCACTCCGTTGTTGATGCATTCGGTGATCGTCCAGACCATCTACGCCATCGTCCGCGTCACCACCTCCTACCGGGCGATCGAGCTTGACCTCCCGGTAGTCTCGCTGGGCATCATTTCTGCGACCTTTGCGGTGCCGCCGACGCTGCTGGCGGTATGGGTTGGCCGATTGCTTGATCGCGGCCTCGACGCACAGGTCGCATGGATCGGCTCCGGCGTGTTTGTCGTCACTTGCGCCGGCTTTTGCTTTTTCTCCGACTCGCTTGCCGCGCTGCTGCTGCTCACCGCTTTGTTCGGCGTGGGTCATCTGCTCACGATGGCGAGCCAGCAGATGCTTTGCGTGCGCTGCTCGGGCCCACGCGGCCGCGATACGGCGTTTGGCAATTACGTCGTGTCGAGCGCCATCGGCCAGGGCCTCGGCCCTTATCTGATCGCCTGGATCGGCGGCACGGCGAGCGTTCCGCCGACCGGAAAGCTGTTCGGCATCGCGCTTATCTTCGCCGTCCTCTCGGTCGTGACCGGCGCCGCCATTCGCCCCGCGCCCAAACACATGCGGCCGGAGAAAACCCGTGAGGTGGTGCCAATACGGACTCTGCTTCGGCAGCGCGGTCTGATGGCAGTCATCACCGCCAGCGTCATCACCATCACGTCGCAGGATTTGCTGACGATCTACCTGCCGCTCCTGGGCGCCGACCAGAACATCGACGTGCGCAATATTGGCGCACTGCTGACCGTGCGCTCGATCGCCTCGCTGGTCTCACGCCTGTCCTATACGCGCGTGCTGCGTCTGATCGCGCGACAGCCGCTTACGCTTATCAGTATGGGCGGAGCGGGCCTCGGCTTCGCCTGCTTTGCCTTTCCGATTCCGCTGCCGGTCATGTACGCGGCGATGATCTTTCTCGGCTTTTCGCTTGGCATCGCCACGACATTAAGTCTTACCAACGTGGTCGATCTCGCCTCCGCGGCGGCGATGGGGACGGTCATGTCGTTGCGCATCACCGGCAACAGACTGGGGCAGGCGGCGGTGCCGTTTTTGGCAAGCCTCGTCGCCACCGCAACCGGCGTGGGCGGAATTTTCGCGATTATCGCTGTCAGCCTGGTGACGTCAGGCGCCTCGGTGCATTTCAGCCGGCAGGAGCGCTGACATCACGCGGCAGCGCCTGTTGGCCAGTTATTACCAGCGCCGCCAATAGGGCCCGTAGCCGTAATAGTACGGGCCGTAATAGGGACCCGGCCCCGGATATGGATAAGGCGGCGGACCGGCATAGCCCGGAGGTGGAGCGGCGTAACCTGGAGGCGGTGGCCCGTAGCCCGGAGGCGGCCCGGCATAACCCGGAGGCGGCGGAGCGCCGGGCGGACGGCTGCTGGGTGCGCCACCCTGAGCAAGGGCCGTGGCGATGACATAGCCGCTCATGCCCTGGAATGTAGCCTGGCACCACTCGCCGCTGCAGGAACCTACCTCGACTGGGCTGCCGGCGGGAATCTTGCCGATAATCGGGGTGCCGGTTCCTGGTCCTTGCCTGAGATTCACGGTGGTGTTGACCACGCCGGGCGCTGCCGAGGCGCAAACGGGCGACAAGATCACAAGCACAGCGAAAGCTGCCGTGCGTGCCGCGGCCGATGGAAATTTCATGGCTCACCTCTCACCAAAACCAGCCCCTCTGAGCAAAGCGAAGAATGGGCGTCTGTTCAACCTTATCTGCGCCAGGATTCGACCCTCACTGCTTCAGCTTTTCCAGTTCGGGGAACGGCGCATAGGCGACATCTTTGCAGGGCTCGCGCGCCACGGTCGGATCGATAAAGTCATCAAACCGGCCGGCGAGGAAGACGGCTGCGATCTGCTTCTCACCCGCATAGCCGCCATTGTTCTGTTTGCCGTTGAAGCGCAAGCAAACCACATAGCGTGTGCCGCCGGGGACCGATTTAATCATCGGTTCCGAAATGGACGCGTCGCGGATTCCGGCTGGATCGTTCAGATAAGCGTGCATGGCAGCGAGAATGTCGGCCTTGTAGTGGTCGGGAAACGCATGAATCCCGCCATCGTCGCCATCATGGCCGAACCCGAGATGGTGACCGCTGCACGCACCCAAAAGCAGCGTTACGGCAAGGAGCAAAGCAGTACGTCGCGATGGTGCGCGATTGCGGTCCATTTCGTCCCCGCCCTGTCCCTTTGGCGCGCTTTTAACCCCGAAGCAGGGCAAGCGCCATAGCGCGGTTTAGTAAAGGAACTATCAAATCGGGACTGCCTCGCGCCTCGAGGCTCGCGGACCTTGTCATCGGGCCGGCCACTTCGGGCCGGACCCGTTGGCTCGCACCTCAGGATGAGGCGGATAAATTATTCCGCGGCAGTCTGGTGGGCGTAGTTCTGCACCTGCGAATTGATGAGCTGCAGCGGCGACGCGGTGTCTTCCAGCATGCCCCAGCTTTTCAGCCAGTCATACGTGCGCTGCAGTTCGTCAGCCGGGATCGGCGCCGGGTCGGTGACCACGAGCCGGCCCTCGCGCAAGTCCTCGACTTTCAGTGCCGCGATCTCGGGATCCGTTTTGGCGTAGTAGTCGATGAAGTAATGCAAGTACGCTTTCTTGTTGGCGTTGATCCGGCGCACCGCCTCGCGCACCGCCCGATTGAACGCCGAATAGGTCTCGGCATCGACACGGTTGGACGCGACTTCGGTGCCATGGAAAAACGCCGAGCAGATGATGCGGCAACCTTTCTTCTCAGCCAGCGTGATGTGCGGCTCGGTCAGGGTGGTGGCCTCGATATCGCCATTCATCAGCGCGTCGAGACGATAGCGCGAGCCGTTCGGCGCGCGGCAGAGCTTGATCATCTCGCGTGGCACAAAGCCTTCCAGCAGATGCAGCGCGATGTAATGCGTGCCGAAATAGAACGGGACGCCGATCAGCCGGTTGGCGAGCTGCTGCGGCGTATAGACCGGCGAGTCCGGCCGCACCACGATGGCCGAGTAGGCGATGATGGCACGGCGGCCAAGCTGACGGCTGTTCTGGCCAGTGTCCTGGACACGGCAGTAATTGCCCCATTCGCAGGCGTTGTACATGTCGGCCTGGCCCTGTTCGAGCAGCTTGCCGTGGCTGGCGAAGGGATTGACGCCCTTCGGATTGGTGACGTTGACCTCGACTTTCTTCTCCACGCCCTTTTCGCGGTCGGCCCATTCGACCTCGAGCCCCTCCTTGGCGAAGAGCCCCTCATCGAAGGCGACGAGTTCCGGCAGGCCCTGGAATGGCGCCGTGTTTTCGAGGACGAGCTTTTTCATCGGTTGTTCTCCGAACCGCTGATTTTCGCGGTAAATCATGCAGGCAATTTAGTCCCGCGACTTCGGCGAAGCAACGACGGACTAGGCGCGGGTGATCCGTTCGCGCCGCATGGATTACCCTTTATTGCCGTGGTCGCAGCCGCTGAATTTGTAATTGCGCCAGGAAGGGCACCAGCGGATGCGCACCCATCTTCACGATCGAGGGCATGTCGAGCTTGATTAGCGCCTCGCGTTGGTCTGGCGGCAACGTGAAACGATCGGCGAACGCCGCGGCGTCCGTCATGTATTGCGTGCGCATGTCGGCATCGTGGGCGAGGCCGTGCAGCGCCGATGTCAGCTCCACCAACTCGGGTTTGATCGACGGATAGTGGGCGGCGTGGCCGTGATCCGTTTCGCCGCCGATCCAGGCCAGCGAAGCGTAATTGTGGTGCCAGCTTGGATCCATCGATACGACGTCCGGCTTGCGCTCGCCGAGCGCGCCGGCGGCGCAGGCCCAGCAGCGCAGTTCGATGTTGCCGGTGTCGTCGAGCTCGCTCTCGTCAAACCCGATCAGCGATTTCAAATTGCCGGCGGCAAGTTTTTCCAGAACCCGCCTGTCCCAGGCGAGTTCGGGATTGGAGTAACGGTCAGTTCCGGGAAAGTGCGACATGCCACCGCTGGAGAGGATCACCGTCCTGAGCCCAAGCGCGGTGACCGTGCGGGCTACGGCCTGGCCAAACTGATAGCAGCGCTCCATGGTCGGCTGCGGCGGCAGATAGGCGTTGACATAGATCGGCAGCACCGGACCGGTGTGGCCAAGATGCGTGAGCGGGATACCGATGGCGTAATCGATCTTCGCCGTCGAGGTGAACGCCGGATCGAAATTCTGCCGGTAAAGCTGGCGCACCAGTTCGAAGCCGATCTCGCTCGGTATCTTCCAGTGAAACTTGCGCCCGGCGAATTCGCCAAATGCTTCGCCGCCAACATGGACGGTAAAGGGTGGCGCCGTCGTGTGAAAGAACTGCTCCGCATGATCGTTGGAGAAGATGATCCAGAGGTCCGGCTCCAGCGCGCGCAAGCGTTTGCCGACGTCGGCCGCAACCTCCCGCACGTGAGCGACGAGCGCCTTGTCCTCGGTATCCGGCATGGTGAAGAACTGGGGCGCGTGCGGCAGCATGGCGCCGCCGATCACTGTCGACATCATGGTTGTTCTCCTTTGCCAGGAAAATTATCGCCCGCAGCGCCGAACAACAAGCGCGGTGGGCTATGACGTGGCCGCCGCTTTGGTCACAGCGGCGAGCATGGTTGTCATCGCTTTGACCGCCGCATCGGTCGCCGCACCGAGCCCGTGCCGCTGCGCGATCCAACCCGGGTCATTGTAGGACAGCCACGTCTTGCCTCCCTCATCCTGCCAGACCAAACACTTCAGCGGCAGGTCGATGCCGGCCGTTTGGCTGGATTGCATAAGCGGCGTACCGCCGCGGGCGTTGCCGAAGATCAGCAGCTCGGTGGGGCGCAGCGGCAAGCCGACCTGCGCGGCGCCGGCGGCGTGATCGATCCGCGCAAACACCGTCAAGCCCTTGGCTTTTATCTCTGCCTCCAGGCGATCCATGGTTTGCTTCGGCCCAAGGCTGCTGGCAATCGTCGTCAATCCGTCAATCGCCATCGCGGACCTCTCCCAAAAAATCTTTGCCGGGCGACTACCGCAGAACTTCCCGCATTAGCGGCATGATCCTCGCGCGCTTCACAGGTCCGGAATAAGCCAGTAGCTTCGCAGCCACTTTGCTCCTTCTACCCGACATGCCCGGCTGCCAGTTTAACGACAGGAGACCCGATGGTCGACGTGCCCATAACAATCGCCTGCGGCAGGTATGACCGCACGAGCGCCATCAGGGACGGACGCGTCAAGGTCGAGGGCTGCGCCGTCACCTATCTCCCGATGTACCCCGAGGAGATTTTTCACCGCGCGTTCAAGTTCCAGGAATTCGACGTCTCGGAAATCTCTTTTTCGAGCTACATCCGCACGGTCGCGACCGGCAACTCGGCCTATATCGGTGTGCCTGCCTTCGTGTCGCGCATTTTCCGCCATTCCGGCATCTACGTGCGCAAGGATGCCGGCATCAAGAAGCCGGAGGACCTGCGCGGCAAGCGCATCGGCGTGCCCGAGTACCAGATCACCGCCGTGGTCTGGATGCGCGGCATGATGCAGCACGAATACGGCGTAAAGCCATCCGAAAGTCATTGGCGCAGCGGCGGGCAAGAGGAAGCCGGCCGCGAAGAGCGCACGCCGCTCAAGCCCATTCCTGGGCTCGACCTCAAGGCGATCCCCCACGACAAAACACTCGTTGGCATGCTGCGCGACGGCGAGCTTGATGCGCTGTTCACCGCGCGCGCGCCATCCTCATTCCTACGCGGCGAGCCGCACATCGTGCGGCTGTTCCCGAACACGCGCCAAGCTGAGCAGGCCTACTACAAGAAGACCGGTTTCTTCCCGATCATGCACCTGATCGGCATCCGCAAGACGCTTGCTGAGACATATCCGTGGCTCGCCACCAGCGTCTACAAGGCGTTCTGCGAAGCCAAGGCGCTTGCCATGATCGACCTGCGCGACGTCAATGCGTTAATGGTGACGCTGCCATGGCTCGAAGCCGAAACCCACGAGACGGCCGCGATCATGGGCAATGATTTCTGGAAATACGGCATTCAGGAAAATCTTCCCGAGATCGAGGCCCTGACCCAATACATCCACGAACAGGGCCTCGCCGACCGCAGGGTGAAGGTCGAAGAGCTGTTCCACCCCTCAGTGTTCGATATTTCGAAGGTGTGAGCTGGTGATCCGTCATTCGTCATTGCGAGGAGCGAAGCGACGAAGCAATCCAGGGTGGCTAGCGTCGAACAAGCGGCGCTGGATTGCTTCGCTTCGCTCGCAATGACGCTTTCATAAAATTGGATCGCGACAATGCAGAAAGATAATCGGGTGATCGTGTCAGGTTGCGGACCAGTGGGCGCCGTTATGACGCTCGCCCTGGTCAGGAAAGGCATTCCAGTCACGCTGATCGAGCAATTGCCCGACGCCGCCGAAGATCAGCGTGCCGCAACCATCCACACGCCTACCGTCGAGATGTTGGTCGATCTCGGACTCGAGAAGGAGATGTTCTCCGACGAACCGTCAGGCGGCATGCAGTCGCCGCTGTTCCATTTCCGCAACAGGGAGACCGGCGAACTGATCGCGGTGTTCGACATCAGCCTGCTCAAGGGCGAAGTGCCTTATCCGTATGTGGTGCAGTGGGAGCAGTACAAGCTCGTGCATGCCGCGTTGCCCCACATCAAGGCGAGCGGCCTCGGTGAAGTGCGTTTCTCGGCCAAGCTCGTCGGCCTCGCGCAGACCGCCGAAGACGTTGAGGCGACTATCACCAACGCCGCCGGCGAAACCGAAATGCTGCGCGGCAAATATCTCATCGGGACAGACGGCGGCAGCAGCGCCGTGCGGCGCCTCGCTGGTATCCACTTCGAAGGGTTCACCTGGCCCGAGCGCTTCATCAAGATCGGCACCACGTTCGACTTTGGCGCCACCGGAAAGGGTTACTGCACGCGCAACTATTTCTTCGATCCCGATGAATGGCTCAATGTGTTCAAGGTCAAGGGCTACGGACCGCCCGGTATCTGGCGCGGCGTACTTCCGGTGCCGGAATCGGAAACCGACGAAGAGGCGATGAGCATGGAAGGCATCCAGCGCCGTTTGCAGCGCATCCATCAGAAGAGCGGCGATTACGACATTCCCTATTGCGCGCTTTACGCCGTACATCAACGGGTGGCGGAAACCTTCAACAAAGGCCGTGTGCTGCTCGCCGGCGACTGCGCTCACGTCAACAACCCTATCGGCGGCATGGGCATGAACGGCGGCATTCACGACGCCGTCAATTTGGCCGAGAAGCTTTCCGATGTCTGGTTCGGCCGCGCTGATCCTAGCGTCCTCGACCGATACACGCGTCAGCGCCGCAAGGCGCAAGTGGATTTCGTCCAAGCGCAGACCATCGAGAACAAGAGAAAGCTGGAAGAGAAAGATCCGGCGATCCGCCGTCAGCACCTCGACGACCTACGCCGCACGTCCGAAGACATTTCGCGGCATAAGAAGTTTTTGTATCGCTCGTCGCTGATCGACAGTTTGACGTCGGCGAATGCGGTAGAGTGACAGTTTCCCGTCACCCTGAGGCCCGAGCGGAGCGAGTCTCGAAGGGCGACGGCCCCGCGCCTGAGCCGCATCCTTCGAGGCCCGCGCTACGCGCTTGCACCTCAGGATGACGACCTGAGGTGCAAGCGCTCCCCCCACTTCTCCTCGATCTCACGCGCCTCTTCGGCTGAGAGCGCCGAAGGTGGAGGAAACTTGTCGATCCAGCCGAACGGGCGGCAGGCGTTGATCAACGCTTTCGAGTGCGAAGTGACACCGCGTTCCTTCTCCTGCGGTGGGATGCGCGGATCGAGCGCCGAACTCCAGGCATTGCGGATGATGTCGATGCCTTCGGCCGGCTCGCAGCGGGTCGTCACCGCCCACATGACATCGGCGAGATTAGAAGGATCAACGTCCTCGTCCACCACTACGACGATCCGCGCCATGTAGCTGTGCGCCGCAGCCACCAAGGCCGCGCGTTTGGCGTGGCCATCATAGCGTTGACGCAACGCCACGACCGTCATGAGTTGCGAAACGTGCTGCCAAGCGCCGACTACTTCGGTGACGCCCGCCACCTCGAGATTGCTCCAGATCGTCGCTGCACGGAACGGTAAACCGAAGTGAAAGCGCGGCGGCTTCATAGGCGGTGAACCGAGCAAGATCGGATCGTCGCGGTGATGGATCGCGGTGACTTCCATCACCGGGCCGGGCCGCGCCGCGGCTGCGTAGTATCCGGTGAATTCGCCGAATGGCCCCTCCGGCAGAGTGACTTCGCTCATCGGCAGCAGGCGGCCCTCAAAGACAATCTCTGCGGACGCGGGAAGCGGAAGACCAGTCTGTGGGCCGTCGCAGACTTCAATTGGCGCGCCCTTGATGGCGCCGGCGAACTCGTATTCCGACTTTCCGTCGGGCAGATATTCGAAGCCTGCAATGAAAAGCGCGGGATCCTCGCCGTGCACCACGGCGACCGGACAGCTTTCCCCGCGCCGCCAGTATTTGTTGGCGATCAGCGCGCCGTGCCTGCCGCCGTGATCGAACTGTACGGTGACTTTGTTTGGGCCGTGCACTTGCACACGATAGATCGAAGCGTTGATCCAACCCTCATCAGGATCGCGCATGATCACCAGAGAGCCCGAACCGATAAACGGCCCACCGTCCTGCCGATGCCAAGTCGGCGCCGGGAAGCACCCAATGTCCACCGCAGGCCCAGAAAGCTTATTTTCCAGAAACGCGGCATTGCTCACTGCAACCGGCGCGAGCGGCCGCAGGGTCTTCCGTTTCTCCATCCAGGCCTTGAGTGCGTCGAGCGGCCGCAGTGCGGGATCGAGACCGAGCGCCAGCGCCGCCCGTTGTACGTTGGTGGTGGCGTTGGTGAAAACGCGAAAGCCGCGCTTGTAACCCTTGATCCCGTCGAATAAGACGGCCGGGCATTCGGGCAGGCCGGCAGCGACCTCGGTGATGCCGCCGATCTCGAATCGCGGCTCGGCACCCTCGATTCGGCGCAGGGCCCCGAGCTTATCGACCAGGTCGATGAATTGCCGCAAATCCCTGTACATTTCGATTCGATGCTGGGCAACAGAGCGGCGTGGGCTAGTCAGTGAACCGCCGTGGCAAGGTTAAGATGAGAGCAACGATAAGCGACATTCTGCCTTTGTTGCGAGAGCTCCGGCGGAAGTGTCAAGGAGTTCTCATTCCGTAAAAACCTGTGTAAAGGGACTGTATCCGGATCCGCGATTTATGCACGCCGTCGCCCATCTCATCCACACGTACGGCTTGCTCGTCGTCGCGGCCTTCATTGGTTTGGAAGGCATCGGCCTGCCGTTGCCCGGCGAGACGGCGCTGATTGTCGGCTCGGTGATAGCCGGACGGACGCACGAGCTTAACATCATCGAAGTTATCATGACGGCGACGGCCGCTTCGTTCTTCGGCCGCATGCTCGGCTATCTGATCGGCGCGAAATTTGGTTATTGGCTGCTGTTGCGTTACGGCTCTTACGTCAGGATCACAGAATCTCGCATCAAGCTCGGTCAGTATCTATTCCTGCGGCACGGGGCAATGATCATGATCGTTGCCCAATTCGTTCCGTTCATGCGCGCGATCGCAGGCATCCTCGCCGGAGCCAATCGCATGCCCTGGCGGCGCTATCTATTTGCCTGCTTCGTGGGCGCGCTTGTCTGGTCGATCTTTTTCGGTGCTGCCGCCTACACGTTTGGCCGCGAGTTTGCGCACTTGGCGGAGTCCTGGTGGTTCATGTCCGGCCGGCGCGGATGGATCGTTTTCGGCGTTGTCGCCGTGATCGCCGTTGTCGTGTTTTTCAACTTCGTGTGGCACCACGAAGCGCAGCTCACCGCCAAGGCCGAACGCGCCCTCCCCGGCCCGCTGGAATTGCCGTAACCTCATCTTCGACATGAACGCGACTTCGTCGGCGATCGATTGCGACGTGCACGCCAACGTGCCCAGCCTGCAGGCGCTGCTGCCGTATCTCGATGAGCAATGGCGTGACAGCGTTATCGATCGTGGTCTCAATTCGCTGGAATCGATCAGCTACCCGCCCAACGCCCCGCTGACGGCACGCGCCGACTGGCGCGGCAAAGCCGGAGAACCGCCAAACTCCCTCGACCTGCTGCGCACCCACGCGCTCGATCGCTGGAACATCGGCATTGCCATCTGCAATTGCCTGTACGGCGTCCAGCTTCTATTCAGCGAAGACATGGCGGCGGCGTTTGCGAAGGCGGTCAACGACTGGGTCTTGCACGAATGGCTCGATAAGGACAAGCGTTTGCGCGCTTCCATCATCGTGCCCATGCAGAACACTGACTACGCCGTTGCCGAGATCGAACGTTGCGCCCCCGACAAGCGCTTCGTGCAAGTCCTGGTTCTTGCCATGGGCGAGGCGCCGCTCGGACGCCGGGAATACTGGCCCGTGTACGAAGCCGCCGAGCGCCATGGCTTGCCCATCGGTATTCACGCCGGGTCAGGCTACCGGCATGCGGTGACCTCGCTCGGCTGGCCGTCCTGGTATGTCGAGGACTACTGCGCCAACGCGCAAGGATTCCAGGCACAAGTCGCAAGTCTGATTTGCGAAGGCGTTTTTGTGAAATATCCCAAGCTGAAGGCAGTGCTGATTGAATCGGGTGTCACTTGGCTTCCGGCCTTTGTGTGGCGGCTGTCGAAATTCTGGCGCGGCGTCCGCGCCGAAGTGCCCTGGGTCGATCGCTCGCCGGGCGAGATCGTGCGCGATCACGTGAGGCTGACCATCCAGCCGTTCGATGGCCCCAACGACCCGAAAGCCGTTGCGCAGCTGATCGATCACCTGCAATCGGACGAGATGCTGCTGTTTTCTTCCGATTACCCGCATTGGCAGTTCGACGGCGACGACATCATGCCGGCCGGAATTCCGGACAAGCTGCATAGCAAAATTCTGCGCGAGAACGCGCTGGCCACTTATGGCCGTCTCAACGCCGCGGTCTAGGCGGTCCCCATGGCGAAGCATGTCGTCGCCCCGCTCAGCGAGTTCCCGGCTGGCTCGCGCAAGCTCGTCGAGGTCAGGGGCCGCCCGATCGTTGTCTTCAACATCAAGGGAGAGTTTTTTGCGCTCGCCAATCGCTGTCCGCATCAGGGCGGCGACCTGTCTCGCGGTACGCTGGTCGGACTCATCGAAGCGAGCGAGCCCGGATGCTATCGCTACTCGCGGCGCGGCGAAATCATCCGCTGTCCGTGGCACGGCTGGGAGTTCGATGTGCGCACTGGGAAATCATGGTGCGAGCCCGAGCGTATCCGCGCGCGGCAATTCCCCGTTTCGATTGCGCCCGGCGCAACCCTCGTCGAAGGTCCATACGTGGCTGAGACCTTCCCCGTGCGCATCGAAGATGATTACGTCGTCCTCGAGGCGTAAGCCGCAAGGGGCAATAGGCGGGCGGGATGGCGCGACAGACGGCAAAGCAACGGCTGCGGCTCGCGGCGGATATCGGCGGTACCTTCACCGACATTGCGGTCTTCGACGAAAAGAGCGGTAAGCTCACTTTCGGTAAAGCACTTTCTACGCCGGCTCATCTGGTTGAGGGCATTTCCGCAGGAGTCGCGAAGGCCGGCAGCGATTACCGCTCCGCCGCGCTTTTTCTCCACGGCTCGACCATCGCCATCAATACGATGCTCGAACGCACGGGTGCACGCACGGCTCTGCTCATCACCCAGGGCTTTCGCGACATCTACGAGATCGGACGCATCAATCGGCCCGACGCCTACAATCTGTTCTTCCGCAAACACATGCCGCTGATCGAACGGGCGCTGCGCTTCGAAGTCCGCGAGCGCATGCTGGCCGATGGTGAGATCGATACGCCGCTGGACGAAAAGGAAATCGCGGCGCTTGGCCGAAAGCTCGAGAAGCTTGGCATCGAAGCCGCCGCCATTCTGTTTCTCAATTGCTACGCCAACGCCGACCACGAACAGCGCGCCAAGGCGCTTCTCGAAAAAAATCACCCTTCCCTGTTTGTCTCCGCCTCGCACGAACTGTCGCAGGAGTATCGCGAGTTCGAACGCTGCTCGACGGTTGCGGCCAACGCCTATGTGGGCCCAAAAGTGCGCCGCTACATCGGCGAGATCGATGCGCACATGCGCGCCGCCGGCTTTTCCGGTTCTTTTCTTGTCGTGCAATCAACCGGCGGACTTTACGAGGCCGAGCAAGCCCAGAGCCAGTGCGTGCGCATGCTCGAATCCGGACCAGCCGCAGGCGTGATCGGAACTCAAGCGCTGTGTAGGATGCTTCGCATCGACAACGCGATCGCCTTCGACATGGGCGGCACCACCGCGAAAGCCGGCGTCATCCATCATGGCGAGGCCTTGACGACCGGAGCGGCGCTGATCGGCGGATACGAGCAAGCGCTCCCCGTGCAGATCGCCATGATGGACATCTTCGAGGTCGGCACCGGCGGCGGCTCGATCGCGCGCGTGGTCGACGGTGCACTGCATGTCGGCCCGCAAAGCGCGGGCGCGGCGCCCGGTCCCGCTTGCTACGGATTAGGCGGGACCGAGCCGACGGTGACCGACGCCAACCTGGTGCTCGGCCGGCTCGACTCCGAGCGATTTCTCGGTGGCGAGATGAAGCTCGATGTCGCGGCAGCAGAGCGGACGCTGACCGACAAAGTCGGCAAGCCGCTCGGGTTGAGCACGGTGGAGGCCGCCGACGGCATCCTGCGCATCGCCGCCACGGCGATGTCGTACGCGGTCAAAGGGGTCACCACCGAGCGCGGCTTCGATGCCGGCGATTTCGTGCTGTTCGCCTATGGCGGCGCCGGCCCCTTGCACGCCGTCGAAGTCGCGCGAGAGATCGGCATGCGCAAAGTCATCGTGCCATTCGCCCCCGGCGTGTTTTCCGCTTTCGGGATGCTCTTTGCCGACTTGCGTTACGATTTTGTCCGCACCTGGTTCACGCCGCTCGATGACGCGCCGTTCAACGAGATCGAAAGGGTCTATCGTTCCCTCGAGAAGCAAGGGCGCGAAGCGATCGCGGGTGCCTCGGTCGCGCCGCAACGTGTCGCGGTTAAGCGCGCCGCCGACATGCGCTACGTCGGTCAGGAGCACGCGGTGACGGTCGATCTGCCCATGGCGGTTTTCGCGCGCGCCGACCGCAAAGCGATCAAGCGGCATTTCGACGCCATGCACGCGCAGCGCTACGGCACGTCGGCGCCGGATGAGCGCGCGGAGATCGTGAGCCTGCGTTCGACGGTGACCGGGCTCATGCGCAAACCGCCACAGCGCAAGATCGGGCGCGGACAAAAGGCACCGCCCGGTGCCGCGCTTAGCGGCAAGAGGCAGGTATTTTTTGACGGACGGTTTCGCTCGACGCCGATATTCCGGCGCGACGCGCTCCTCGCCGGCAACCGGATCACGGGGCCCGCACTGATCGAGGAATATGCCTCGACAACCGTTCTCAAGCCGAACGACGCATTGGAAGTCGACCCGTTCGGAAACCTCGCAATCAGCATCGGAAGCTGACGCCGGCGCCTGAGAGGCGCGTGGCGAAACGCGTCGATTTGAATACGGCTCAGGCCGTGTCAAACAGCCCGTTGGCGATCTTCACCCTCGCCTCAAGCTCGGTGCGTGCCGTCAACCTGCGTACGAGCCCGGTCGCCTTGTGCCGCACGGTCCACATGACGGGTGGGCCGTTTTCCGCCGCACCGCGTGAAAAAAATCGCCGCACTTTATCGAAGAGGTTACCGGACGTTACTGCTTTTCGCGACAAGAGTTCCCATTCAGCGAATGCGTCTGGCATCGTATCCCCGCAAGCCAAAGCGCGCGGCCCATCGCCGCGCGTTCGTACGCTTACGCGGAACCGTCAACCTGTCCTGACTGTGAACGAAGAATTTCGCCAAACTCCTTCTCAAGCTTCTCAAGAGCGGCCAAAAGCGCCGCTGACGGCGTCACTGCTGGAGAGCCCGAAACAGCGCCGTCCGCGGACGAATCGGAGTTCGGGTTATCGTCGGGAAAATCCTGCTCATACTTGCTCGTGTCGAGCATCGGGCCTCTCCTTCACCAGTAATCGTGTACCGCGTGAGGGACGCCCTGGAGGCGGCGCAAGTCAAGCGCAAGTCGCTTTATCCCACCCAATTTCCCCGCCAGCGTGGCCGTTTGGACATGGTATTCTGCGGATGACAGTGAATAACTTTCGCTCACGTGGGCGCTGCGTGACTTGTCGGCAACACTTGCACGGTCAAAACACCTCCCTCGACGAAAATGATTCGGGACGCGATTTACCGCCCGTTCGCTGAAGATCGAATAGGCGCATGAAGCTCTCCGCCGTGCATTTCCAGCCCCGCCCCGCGGGGCTTTTTTTCACGCCCGCATTCGCGATATGGATTGAGCGATCCGCTTGGCGGACTCCTCGCAAAGGACCCAAATGAAGAAGCCGGCTGCGAACAAGCGCAAGACCAAGGCCGATCCGGTCGTCACCGAGATCGTGCGCAACGGTGTCATCGCGGTGACCGAGGAGATGAAGACCAACCTGATGCGCACCGCCTACAACATCATCATCTACGAGGCGCTCGATTTCACCACCGGCCTGTTCACCACCGAGGGTGAGACGATCTCGATCGGCATCGGACTGCCGATGTTCATCCGCGGCATGGCCGAAACCGTAAAGGCCAAGATCGGCCACTTCGGGCTCAAAAACATGCGGCCCGGCGACATCTACGTCACCAATGATTCCTATCTCACCGGCAGTCACCTCAATCATGTGACGCTGACCCTGCCTATTTTCCACAAGGGCGTGCTGGTCGGCTTTTCCTGCTGCATGGCGCATTGGCTCGACATCGGCGGCACGCTGGGCGGCATGACCACCGACATCTTCTCAGAAGGTCTGCAAATTCCAATCCTGAAGCTGCACGATCGCGGCAAACCCAACGACACGCTGATCGAGGTGATCAAGCAGAACATGCGGCTGCCGAGCCGGGCCATGGGCGACCTGCGCGCGCAGATCACCGCTGTGAAAACCGGCGAGCGGCGCTTCCTCGAACTCGTCGATCGTTACGGACGCCAGGAGGTCTTAGGCGCCATCAAAGCGATCATGGACCACTCGGAAGCGATGGCGCGCGCCCGCACGCGCTCCATTCCCGACGGGGTCTACGAGGCGGAATCCTACATGGACGATGACGGAATCGAGGTCGGCAAGAAGGTACCGATCAAGGTGCGAGTTACGGTCGAGGGCGACCAGATGACGGTCGACCTCACCGAGGTCTCGCGGCAGGTGCGCGGCTTCTATAATTCCGGGATCACCACCGGCTACGCCTGCTCGCAGGTCGCCTTTAAGTGCCTCACCTCGCCCACCGATTATCCGATCAACGATGGATCGTTCCGCAACCTGAAAGCGATCGTTCCGCCAGGCCGGATCATCAGCGCGGTCCGTCCGGCGCCAATGCGGTGGTGGATGACTTATCCGATGACGATCGTCGACACGGTGTTCAAGGCGCTGGCGCCCGTGGTTCCGGACCGCGCGATTGCCGGCCATCACGCCGATCTGTTGATCGCGGCGCTGCACGGCATCAATACCAAAACGTCGGAATTCTTCCTCGCCAATTTCGGGCCGCTGGGCGGCGGCTGGGGCGCCAAGCGTGACGAGGACGGCGTCTCCGCCACGGTGTGCATCAACGACGGCGATACGCACAATGGGCCGAGTGAGCAATCCGAAGTCAAATTCCCGATCGTGGTCGAGCGCTATGAGCTCATTCCGGATTCCTGCGGCGCCGGGCGGCACCGCGGCGGGCTCGGCGTAGAGCGCGTCGTCCGCGCCCGGGTGCCGATGACGTTCAATACGCAAGTCGAGCGTGCGCACTGCAAACCATGGGGGCTTGACGGCGGCCATGATGCCACGGGCAATGCCGTCGCGCTGCGGCTCGACGGCAAGTGGAAGACCGACTTTCCCAACGCCAAGGTGCTGGTCGCGCACCTCAAGCCAGGCGATGCCTTCCGCTTGCGTTCCGGCGGCGGCGGTGGCCACGGTTCTCCGCTCGAGCGTCCGATCGGCGACGTCGCCTCCGACGCCAAGGAGGGCTACATCTCGTTAGCGGCGGTGAAGGATCTCTATGGGGTCGTGCTCGATCCCGAGACATTCGCAGTCGATATTGCTGCCACGGAAAAGCTGCGCGCATCGATGCGGCAGGCAGCCGCGTAAGCAGGTCCTAATGGCGCAGAGAAAGGACTTTCGGCGGATAGGGTTGCTCCTGCCATCCTCAAGCTCGGTACAGGAGGCAGACATTGGCGGAGCGCTGCCGAAAGATATCACGCTGCACGTCGCGCGCATGCGGTTGAACAACGTTGACGCGGATTCGACCCTTCGGATTGTCCAGGAAATCGAAGCCGAGAGTCAGAAACTCGCCGACGTCGACGTTGACGTGATCATTTTCCCGGCGACTGCGCCCTCGTCGCGCATGGGCCCCGGATACGACCAGGAACTGATCAAGCGAATAAGCGCGGCAAGCGGGAAGCCGGCCACCACGGCCTCGACCGCGCTGCTCGAAGCGTTGCGCGTGCTTTCCGTCAAACGAATCGTGCTCGGTGCCCCTTGGAGCGCTGCAGTGAACCAGGCCGTCGCAGCGTTCCTTGAAGCAAACGGAGTCAAAGTCCTCGCGCAAGAGGGACTCGGGCTGGTCCGCAATCTCGAGATCGGACTCCTCGATCCACAAACCGCCTTCGATGTTGGGCGCAAGGTGGACACGCCCGACGCGGACGCGGTGATGTTGGCTTGTGGCAACTGGAGTACGTTTGACATCATCGATCGGCTTGAGGACGATCTGGGTAAACCCGTCCTGACGACGAACCAGGTCAGCCTTTGGCACGCGCTGAAGATGATGGGCACGAGGCCTCTCAACGGGCTCGGTGTTTTGCTGCGACGGCATCTGGGCGGCGAAGCTGCGCAATAGACTGCCTGGCGGCAGAAATGGAATCGAGGAATCAGTCCAAATGGCAAACAACACAAATCTTCCCACGCGCGTGCTCGGTTCGTCCGGCATTCAGGTGTCCGCAATCGGGCTCGGCTGCATGTCGTTCTCCGGCACCTACGGCACCAGCGAGGACGAAAACGCGATTGCGGTCATCCACGAGGCTCTTGATCGCGGCATCACGCTGCTCGACACGTCGGACGCCTACGGCAACGGCCATAACGAGGAGCTGGTCGGAAAGTCCATCAAGGGCCGGCGCTCGGGGGTAGTCCTGGCGACCAAATTCGGCAATCTCGGCGGCCGCGGCGGCAGAATCGCCGACGGGCGTCCCGAATATGTGCCGGTTGCCTGCGAGGCAAGCCTCAAGCGTCTCGGCGTGGATGTCATCGACGTCTACTACCAACACCGCATCGATCCGGATGTGCCGATCGAAGATACGGTCGGCGCCATGGCGAAGCTGGTCAGAGAGGGCAAGGTCCGCGCGCTAGGCTTAAGTGAGGCGCGGCCGGAAACCATACGGCGGGCGCATGCGGTGCATCCGATCGCGGTCGTGCAAAACGAGTTCTCGTTACTTTATCGCTCCGAAGCCGAGGAGACGTTAAAGACGACACGGCAGCTCAACATCGGTTTCGTGGCCTATTCGCCGCTAGGACGCGGCCTGATGACGGGAGTGGTCGCGGACCCGACTGGGCTGAGCGACACTGACACGCGCAAAAGGCATCCGCGTTTCGCCGCAGAAAACCTCAAGCGCAATCTGTCGCTGGTCCACGGCATCGAGGAAATCGCGCGTGACCGGCACTGCACGCTCGGCCAATTGGCGCTGGCGTGGCTGCTGGCGCAGGGCAAGGACATCGTGCCGATACCAGGCACCAAACGCAAAGAGCGGCTGCTCGAAAACATCGGCGCGCTTGCGGTCGAGCTGACAGCCGATGACCTCGCGCAGATTTCTGATTCGATACCGGTCGGCGCCGCCGCGGGCCTGCGCTATCCGGAAGGCCAGATGAAGAGCGTTTATCTCTAACCTATTCAGACCTTGGCGATGCCAACCTCTACCCGGCCGAAGCCGGAGAACTCGGCAACGGCAGTATCGCCGGGATGCAGAGCGAACTGGCGCACGAACGACCCGGTCATGACAATGTCACCGGGCCGCAAGCTTCGCCCGTATTCGGCGATCTTTCCCGCAAGCCATTGGATCGAGTTCAGCGGATTATCAAGGACCGCGGAGCCCAAACCGGCGGCCACGTCCTGACCGTTGAGCTGAACCCGCGCAACGACCTCCGCCAGATCGACGTTTGGCTCGAGCGGCACAGGGGCGGCGATCACGACGCAACGTTGCTGCCCGTTGTCGGCCACGACCAGTTCCATCTGGTTCACCGGGTCGCCACGCGTCTCGATAATTTCGAACGAAGGATGGATCACATCGATCGCTGCGCGGACCTGTTGCAGCGTGACATTGCCTTCGAGGCCGCGGCGAAGACGCACGCACAGCTCCGTCTCAAAGCCGGGATGGATCAATTCAGCGGCGCCGAACACATGCCCGCTCGGCCTCGTTTCCAGAACACAAGCAAACAAAGGTTCGTGATATTTGAACTGCTCGCGAATTGCCTTCGCGGTAAAGCCGACCTTCCAGCCGATGTGGAATTCGCCGGCGGCCACCCGGCGATCGATCAGCGCCAGCTGAATGCGATAGGCCTCGTCCATCGTCAGCCGGTCATGATAGGCCAGCGGGAAATACTCGCCGCGAAGGCGGGCAGCCCAAAAGTCGTCGATCGCGGTTTCGAAGTCGATCGTCATCGCACGGCTTAGTTCGCCCGCGTCATCCTGATCGGCAGCGCGGTCACCGCACGCAGCGTGTTATGAATGAGGCGCTCAGGCTTGCCGTCAAGTTCGATCGCGGCGACGCGCTCGACCATGGCGCCCAGCAGCACTTCCATTTCCAGGCGCGCGATCATCTGACCCACACAGCCGTGAATGCCGGTGCCGAAGCCGACGTGGCCGGCGACTTTGCGGGCGATGTCGAAGCGCGTCGGCTCCTGCCAGCGGCGCGGATCGCGATTGGCGGCGGCAATGGAGACGTAAATCTTCTCTTGCGCATCGATCGGAGTGCCGGCGATCTCCGCCGGACGCGTGGTGGTGCGGAAATAACACTGGAACGGCGTTTCGAAACGCATGACCTCTTCGAAAGCGCTTCGCGCCTTTGCCGGGTCCTGCCGCAGCTTGTCCCACTGATCCGGATTCTCGGCGAAGCAGAGCAGCATGTTGCCGAGCGCGCAAACCGTGGTGTCGATGCCAGCCGACAGGAACGATCGCACCAGCAACGCCGCCTCAGTCTCGGTGACCTCTTCGGTGTCGGCGTATTTGTAGACTTCCGCGCCGAGGCTTCCCGGCCGGAGCGCCACACGCGCGCAACGCTGCATCACCCACGGCAGCACTTTGTCCACCGGCGCCAGCGCCGCATGATAAAGGTCGTTCTTCGGCCCCATGGTATTGAACACCATGTTGCCGTAGGGCAGCAGCGTCTCGCGCTCGTCTTCGGCAATCCCGACCGCATCGGGAAACACCTTGAGCAAATAAGGCTGCGACAGTTCGGCGACGGCATCGAAGGAGCCGAGATCGAGCGCTCTATCGATCAGCCGCGCGGCTTCCTGGTAGAAGCCATCGCGTAATTCGCGCAAGAGCCGGGGCGCCAGCGCGCGGTTCATGACCGTGCGCGCTCGCGTATGCGTCGGCGGATCCGTCTCGAGCAGCAAGCTCGGCGGCCGCCAATTGCCTTCCTTGTGGAAATTGGCCAGGCCTACGCCGCCGCCCGAGCCGAACGTCTCCCAGCCGTTGAGAATGGCATTGACCTGCTCGTAGCGTGTCACTGCCCAAACGTCGTAGCGCGGCAAACGTACGACGGGCGCGAGTTCTCGCAACTCCTCGTGGTAAGGATATGGATCGGCAAGAAACTCACGCGCGAACGGATCGATGTCCGAAGTGACGACCATTCTGTCCAGTTGCTGCACGGACGACATGACGACCTCCAGGGTCACCTAAAGCCGCTCGTAGAGAAGCGGCCCTGCTTTGCCTCAACCCGAAAATATGGCGGCGCACAATCCACACATCCGTCGCGCCTTGAACCTCCGCTTTTGCGACGCCATATTCGAGAAGCTGCTCGGAAGGCATTCCGTGCGGTTTCATGGGGCGCCGCAAGGGTCCCGCAAAGTCGCTTGTAAAGGGCTTTGAAACCATGTCCAGGGTTTCGTCACTTTCGAGCCCATTCCTGCTCGGCTTCGACGAGATTGAGCGCGTGCTCGATCGCGTCGGCAA
>Ga0070731_10000890_pt1 | contig 34816 bp, 29 predicted proteins | sample Coa_R1_2_FD_66448 | JGI IMG/M metagenome (GOLD analysis project Ga0070731, IMG submission 66448) | Surface soil microbial communities from Centralia Pennsylvania, which are recovering from an underground coalmine fire - Coalmine... | ecosystem: Environmental > Terrestrial > Soil > Unclassified ... | reverse complement strand
CATCGCCGGCCGCGCATAACGGCCGGCTTCGGGGGGTGGAGCGGCTTTCTCGACCGGCACGTTCCGGGACAGTCGGCGCACCACCCTCCGCGAATGCGCGATTTTTCGTTCGAAATCGTCATCCGGTCGCCTCGTTGAATTCGGCGTCGTTGTACCGCTTCGAGTTGATTACCAGAGATCTCACCCGGTCCGCCTGATTGGAATTGCGGGACGTGAAATTCCCGAATTGTCGCGGAATGCCCGAGGCGGGAATGACGGGCTTGGGAACGTACGTCCAATTCTCTGCCGTATCACGGACTTCGCCGGCCTGCCCGGTTCGCATGACGAGAGCCGATTCGATACGTTGCGTGCCGCGGAAGGCACCGCCCGACTGTTGGGCAATGCGGCGTTCATCGCAGGTCTCGAGCGCATCCTCTGCGGCGGCTCGCGAAACGCGCCCCCGGGCGGAAGCCGCGGGAACGCGATGACAGGCAAGCCGCACTTCTATGGGTTTGGTGCGTTCGAAAGCGGGAAGTGCATTTCGCGTCCCCGCATTCATTCATGCGTTTCTGCAGCGTCCGGCGCGGGCCGGATTTCAATTTGATCCCATTGGGCTACATTCTGCACGGGCACCCGGCGACCTGCCGCAACTCTTCTGACGCGGAACGCCTCTACCTGTCACCCAATTTAGATCGAATCAGTTGGTGACGCTATTCTTGCGAAATAGTGCCGGTACGCGCATTCAAAATAATGCACAATGTGTTCATTCCCGGGTCGCAAAACAGATTCCCTGCCCGGTTCCGTCAAATTCCCGGCCAAAGACGACTTCATGGTACTGAGAGAAATTGAATATGACCATCTGCGGCGTGGCGTACTCACGATCATCGAGCCTCCTGAGATGGTGTGTTTTATATTTTTTCAAGCTGACTTATCCTGCTGCCTTGACCCGACGGCGAAAGAACTCGACATCCTTTTGGGAGAGGGGAACCAACGCAACCTGTGGTCCGCAGAGCCAACGGGTCCGGGGCAAGTCCTAACGAGGGAAGAGAGCGAGGGCACCGGAACCCGTGTTGCGTCTGCATGGCGGCCATGGCAGCGTCTTCTCGGTCATCGGGAGTGAAAGTGCCATGGTTTCTACGCTTGGCGTCGCTCGCGCCTGCCTGACGGCACCGATCCTTGCGGCGCTTTTTGCCTGCCCTGCCTCGTATGCTGCGCCCAGGTCCGGCGCCATCGAAACCATCTATTCGTTCACCGGCGGTGCCGATGGTGCGACACCTGCCGTAGGCCTCGCGTCCGGACCCGGCGACGCACTCTATGGCGCGAACTCAAGTACAGTTTTCGAACTGCAGCTTTCCGGCAAGAACAATTGGACGGTCACGCCGATCTACGCGACGCCGGACGGTGCGCCGGCCTCGATCGCGAGCGACGGCGCGTCGCTCTATCTCGCGATGGGTCTGCAATACGGCCAACCCTGCCCGCAGGACGATTATCACTGCGGCGAGATCGTGCAGCTGACGCCCGGCCAGTCGGGCTGGACGCAGACAGTGATCTACCAGTTTGCTGGCGGCCGCGACGGGGTCAACCCCACCGGTCTTGTGATCGCGAAGGACGGCACGATTTACGGGACGACGCAGGCCGGCGGCAATTCCGCGAATTGCGGCGAAAGCAATAACATTCCCGATGGCTGCGGTACGGTCTTCGCGCTGAAACAAAACAAGGCCCGGGTGTGGAGCGAAAAGATCCTGCTCCGCTACAATACCAGGAACGGATCGCAGCCGATGGCCGACCCGTCCCTCGACAGCGCCGGAAATGTGTATGTCACCACCTATCTCGGCGGTGGCTCCAAATCACTCAGCCTTCGTCCGCCTGGCAGCTGCGACGGTTTCGATGGCGAAGGTTCAGTCTCTGAATGGGGCGCGGTGGGCTTCGATGAAATATACCGCCAGGCCTGCGACGACATACAGGCGAGCTTTCTAACCGCGATCCTTTTCAGTCCCGGACTGTCTGCGAACGATGCTGACAGCACGAACACGGCGCTGATCTCCGGCGAGGGCGGCGGCAATCCCGATGATTGCACCGATCTCGGCAATCTCGGCTGCGGCGTGATCGCGCTTCTCACGAGCAAAAAGAAAGGCGCATGGACTTATACATCGCTGCACGATTTCACGGGCGCGCCAAGTGACGGCTCATGGCCGGAAGGCTACATGCTGGCAGTCGGCAAGGACACGATCTACGGCCTCACGCGGCTTGGCGGAACCGGCACGCAGGGTGCCTGCGATCCCGACGGCTGCGGCACGATCTACGAACTCACACATGGCGCCTCGGGCTGGAGCTGGAGTGGCACCGCCTATAATTTCCAGGGCGGCAGCACGGGCTTCTGGCCCGTCCCGCGGTTGACGAACTACAAGGGGAATATCGTGGGCATGACCGGCGACGGCGGCAGCAATTGCGGCGCGTATGGATGCGGTACAATTTACCTGTTCAAGAAATGAAGCCAGCGATTGTCCAGGTCGCGCACCTAGGATTGCGGTTTGTTACGGTCACCGCCTTCCCGCCTATATGATCTCGATGAAACCCCGCCGCGGGTTCCGCCGGAATCGCCCGCACAAGGCGCTGTCGGTGCGCTGGCAATGCGCGCTGATGGGCCTGGCCCGCTCGCGAGTCTATCGAATCCCGAAAGCGGCGAAGGAGAGCAATGCGCTTCCAATGCGGCGAACCGACGAGCTGTACACCGATAGCCCCGTTCTTCGGTTTCAGGCGGATCGCCTTCGAACTGAAGGCCCACCGCAAGGGTGTGCAGCGGCTGATGTGGGCGATGGGCCTGGAAGCGCTGGGACCGAAGCCCTCGACCAGCAACCCTGCGCCGGGACACAAGGTCTATCCGTATTTGCTGCGCAACCTGGCGATCGGGCGTTCAAACCAGGAGTGGGCGACGGACACCCCTATGTGCGCGTCGGTCGCGGCCATCTCTATCTCGTCGCCATCATGGATTGGGCCTCGCGCGCGCTGCTTTCGTAGCGGCTGTCGAACACGATGGGGCCGCCTCACATAATTGTACGGTCGTGAAAGGGATCTTCTATTGACAAGCTTGCAAACGAATCAAATGAAAAAGGTCGTGCCCGGTCCTGAGCAGTGTTGGATATCGGAGTTGCGCAAGAGACTGGCCATTGCAGGAGCACTAGCCTGCCTTGCCTCGAGCGCCAATGCGGCGGTCACCATCTCCAGCGATACGACGACAAACATGGACTGCTCCGCGGGCGTGTGTGCGCCGACGGAGAGCAAAGCCGTTCTGAATGTGACGGACCTCGAAGACCTGCTTGGGTCGGGCGGCGTGCAGGTAACCACGACGGGAGCCGGCGGAGTGCAAGCAAAGGACATAACGGTTGCGGCAGCGATATCCTGGTCGAATCAAAACGGCCTTTCGCTTGATGCACACCGATCAATAACGATTAACCGGCCGATTTCCATCGCAGGCGCAGCCGGCCTGTCACTTGCCACCGCCGGTAGAGGAACTTTGTCCTTCGGGGCGAAGGGCGACGTGACGTTCGCAAGTCTTTCGAGTGTGCTCACGATCAACGGTACGGTGTACACCCTGGAAAACAGCATCAGTGCGCTTGCGAGCGCCATCGCTTCCAATCCGGCCGGCAGCTACGCGCTTGCCAACAGTTACGATGCTTCGCAGGACGGACCGTATTCTGATTCGCCGATCGCGACGCAATTGGTTGGCGTTGTCCAGGGCCTCGGGAACACCATTTCAAACCTTTCTATCAACCGCCCGAATGCAAAGCAGACTGTCGGCCTCTTCACGGAGGTTGCAAGCACGGGTTCGGTTGCCGATCTTCGATTGCACGGACTCAACATCATGGCGACGAAGACTGCTGTTGGCGGCCTCGTCGGCTATAATCAGGGCACGCTGTCGGCAGACGAAGTGCAGGGTTCGATTTCCGCGAAAGGAAGCGGCGGGGGCCTCGTGGGAGACAATCGCGGAACCATTACCGGCTCGGCTGCCAACGTTCGCGTCAAGGGAACTGGAGGTTTGGGAGGGCTCGTGGGAAGCAACGCGGGGACGATCAGCCTTTCGCATGCCAGTGGCGATGTGAACGGCAGCGCAGCAGGCGGATTGGTGGGCGATAATGACAACGGCTCGATTACGCAGAGTTACGCCACGGGGACGGTTGAAGGTGGGAATCCCGGCGGGCTCGTCGGAAAACTGGAAAGCTCAGGAAGCATTTCCGACTCGTATTCGACCGGCGGTGACAACGGGGGCCGGATTCGTGTGCCAATTCGAGTTGACTTCGGGTTTTTCAAATGACTACTGGAATACGGCCACCAGCGGACAATCCGAAGGGACTTGCAGCGGAAACATTTCGGAGATCACCGGCCTGACCACCGAGCAGCTTCAGTCCGGTTTGCCTCCAGGTTTCGACCCAAAAATCTGGGCGGAAAAACCCGAGATCAACAACGGCTTTCCGTATCTTATCAACAATCCACCGCACAAGTAGAATACAGCAATCGAAAGTTCTGAATTGGCTGCCTGGCGTTGCAGGCCATAGCGACCGCTGCCGCGTCCTAGACACGCCTGGAGGCACCGCGTCCTCGCAGAGGGGCGCTTCGTGCTCACTGGTGCGGAATTCGTTCCAGTCGAATCAAAGGATCGGCTGTCATGCTGCGCGCATGCGCAGCATCCCGTGCATCACAAAAAAGAATCGACAGTTCGCCGCCTTTCATCCGGATCATGCAGGGCAATCTCTACGGTACAACCGAACATGGCGGCAACAACAGTTGCGACCGCGGCTGCGGCACTGTGTTCGAGATCACGCCTTGAGCACCGTGCCCGGGGCGCGCGGCCGGTTTCATTCGAACACTTTCATGCAAATCGGGCTTGCGGCGGATGCGACCGCCAAAGAGCGGGGGCTGAATGTCGCGAAGTTGTCAGATTGCCGCTCGCAAGGGACGCCCGGAAATGCCGTCCCGAGAGCTCATCGCAGGATCAGCGCAATGCGGCGTGCTTCTCGGTGCTCGCGAGGGCCCGACCGGGCGTTCGATCGCGCATCTGGGCAAACTCCATCTCGGCGGCCAGCCTGTCGAGGTAGTTGGCAAAGCCTGCGCGCCAGCGGCGCTCGTCCGCGGTTCCGACGTTGTCCCAGCTGCGATACCAGCTCGCCAGTTCTCTGAGTTCCCGGGCCTGTTCCAAAAGCCGCACTCCCACGTCTCCCCGCCAGCATGCGCCGATTCATGATGTGTGACAACATCAAATATATGCCAAACGCATATTTAATGGCCGTGGAACGCCCTGACATGCGGCGTCGGCGGGCCCGGCGCGGGTGAGGGGTAGCCCCGCTCCTGCCCTCGCCCCTTCGCGAGAAACTTTCGTCCGGACACTCCCGAGGCTCGAGTCGAGAGAAAACAGAGAATCCGGAATCACGATTTTCGCGGCGGAAAATTATCCGGGTGCAAAGGCGGAGAGCTGGTTGCCGGCGGGAACGATGACGACGCCGTCGCCTGCGCCGAGCCCGGTCAGCGGCTGCGATACGCCGTTCTCGTCGGGGGCCGGAATGGGCACGCCGACATTGCCCGACCAAGCGAGCCTGCCGTTCCTGTCGTTCAGCACGTACAGATTGCCCGAGGCCGAACCCTCGACCACATAGTCGCCGACCACGATCGGCGCGGTCGACATATGTCCGTCGCCGGCGAAGCTCCAGACGGTCTTTCCCGTCGTCGTGCTGAAACAGCCGAGCGTTCCGCCCGCGAGCGACACGCCGAAATCCCGGCCGCCGCGGGTGAAGAAGGCCGGCGCCGTCTGTCCCTGAAACGTGCCGACGGTCTTGCCGCTGTTGTCGTTCAGGATCGAATTCTGGAGCGACGGGTCGCGCACGAACAGGAGCGATTTGTACCACACGGCCGTGCGTCCGCCGCTGCCCTTGCATCCTTCCCTGTCGTGCCAGATGAGATCGCCGGTCGTCACGGAAAATTTGTAATACTGGCAAGCGTAGGTGACCGACACACCGGTGACGCCAAGGACCGGGGAACTGTGCGCGCCGCCATCGACCTTCGCCGTCCACAGCACGCTTCCGTCGCCGTCGTCGACCTCGTACACGGTGCCGTGTTTGCCGGTCCCGGCGAGATACAGAAACCCGTTCTGGCTCGCCGGCGGCGACGAGAACTCCGTTTCGCCCGGCATCTGCACGCTCCAGTCCGGCGCTCCCGTGCCGGCGGCGAACGCCTGCACCAGGCCGTCGAAGTTGACCACGAAGACCTGGCCGTTCTCGTAGGCCGCGTTCGACCAGTGATGGCTTCCGGCGATCGGTTGCTGCCACGCGACGGCCCCTGTCGCGGCGTCGAGGGCAAAAAGTTCTGTACCGGTGCCGCCGGCGTTCGCGGCCGTGACGAACACGAGCCCGTCGCCGATGAGCGGATAGGAGACCGCGCCCACGCCCAGATTCTGCGTCCACAGCGGTTTCAGCGTGCCGTCGAAATTCGAGAGCGAAACGCGCCCCGAATGGGCGAGGTTGATCTGGTAGGTGATGTCGTCCTGTCCCTCCGCCGCCACGCCAAAGGCCGGCGACAGTACAGAAAGGAACGCGGCGCCAATCGCGCGCATCGGCGGCATCGTCACCCCCATGCCTGTTCGGAGCGTCCCGTATCATGGGGACGGCGACACGGCTATCGGGCGCCGTCCGGTATATGGCAATCGAGACAGTTGCGGAGCGGGAAAAGACTCCGCGCCTCCGCCTTGCCAGGGTGCTTCCGGCCGGAGAAACCTTTTCCGGCCGATCGGGCATTCGCGGCGCTCCCCAAGGCCGAAATCCGCGAAGCCGGTCAACACAAGATCCGTCCGCGCCGGACCGTGTTCGAACATAGGCACGCGGAGGCGCAGAGCCGCGGAAAAAGGCAATCACAACGAGTCAGTGAGACAGCGAGATGCCGGACCTGTGAACCGGAGCAGGACAAATCCGGAAAGAACGGTTGTTTGCGCGCCAGAGGCGCGCGACCGGAATATCCGGAATTGTGCAGATTGCGCCGCGCGACGTATATCTCATGGGCTCACCGGCTCATTGTTCATGGGTCGGCGAGGCCCCGTCAGACCGGGCGGTTACGCCCGCGATCAATCGTTTGCTTCCTGAAGCTTGAACCGCCGGGGCACCGGGACGCCAGGAACGAATATCACCGGGAAGAAGCGATAGCACGGAGACTTATGACGCGGGATAGTCCCGCAACGCATTACTTCATTTTGCCTTGTAAATTTGAATCGTTCCTGGCGCCCGGGTGCCCCGGCGGTTCAACGTGATCAGACCTCCCGGTTCAACCTGTTTCGTTTCGATGCGTCATGGTGTACGCAGGTACGCATTGCCGACGTCGCTCGAGTCGAAAAAATATCCCGCCACCACGCCGCTGTCGTTGATCGCGGTGCAACCGGTCGCGCCGACGCTGTCGGGGGCGTCGATGGTCGTGGTGGTGGTGCCCGCGCGGATGTAGCCGTGATAGGCGCCGCTCGAGTCGTAGTAATTCCCGCACACCATGTTCTGGTCGTTGAGCGCGTAGCCATCGGTCTCGTAACCCGGGACCACCTGGAAGGTCTTTGTCTTGCCGTTGGAAAGCCGAAGGAAGCCGCGCCCGGAATTGCTGTTGTAATTTTTGTACGACGTGCCAGCAACGGCGCCCCGTTTGTTGACGCCGTCCGCATCGGGATTGTTTCCGTGCGGGACGTCAAAGGTCGTGATCGTGCCGTCCGAAGCCCGGACGAACAGGTGCAGGCCGTTGTCGCCGTTCTCGTAGCCGGTGGTAACACCCTTGGCGCTCAGCGCGGTCACCTCGGTGTAGCGCTGCCCGGTCACGCCGAAACTCTTGAACTTTCCCTTCGCATTGACGATGAAGCCGTAATCGTTGCCCGAAGCGGAGTACGATCCCGCAAACGCACCGCTGTCATCGATGCCGGTAATCACGGTGTAGCCCGCGCTTCCCGGCGCGTCATAGACGGTGATCGTGCCGTCGGCGGCACGGATGAAGCCATGCGTGCCACCGGCGTCGCTGAACGAGCCGACAATTACCTGATTGTTGTTCATGCCATGAACATTCGTGCCCGTCGAACCGGTCGGATCGAAGCTCGTGAGCGTCCCGTTGCTGGTGCGCACGAAACCGTGGGTGACGTATCCCGAATCATACCAGGTACCGGCGACGTCGTTCGTCGCATCGATGGCGGCCGGGAACATCTCGGCTGCGCCGTTCACAAGGAATGTCGTGAAGGTCGCGGCCCCGGCCGCATGGCCCATCGCCAGCAGCGAACCGCAGGCCGACGCGAGCAGGATCGCCCGCCCCTTGCTCCGAATCATTGACAGACGCTTCATTGTTTTCCTTGACTCCATCATGACGCTGCAAAACGCCGCGTCGAATAGCGGACATTCGCCCGGTAATTCTTGGCAGCCGGCGACAGTTTCAGCCGGGATTCAGGCCGATCGCGACACGCGGCACCGAAAGTGGCTGTCGCCCTGCGGCCCGACCGCAGGGTCCGGCGCGGCGGCAGAGCCGGTGCCGGGTGCTGCGCCTTCGCGCGGCATGACAGGGCAACGTTGCGGTATCAGACTCCAATCCGTCAGGGTGTCCGCAGATAGGCGTTGCCGACATCCTGCGAGTCGTAAAAGTACCCCGCCGCGACGCCGCTGTCGTTGATGGCCCGGCAGCCCGTCGAACCCGTGCCTCCGGGAGCATCGAAGGTCGTCATGCCGCCGGCCGCCTTGCGGATGTAACCGTGATAGCCGCCGTCGGCGTCGTAGTAGTTCCCGCAAATCATGTTGTGGACATTGAGTCCATAGCCGTCGGTCTCGTAACCGGGAACCACCTGGAACGTCGTGACCGTGCCGTCGGAAAGACGCAGATAACCCTGGCCCGAATTGTTGACTCCGTACTGCCAGGACGTCCCGGCGATGTTGCCGTGCCTGTTGATGCCGGCGACCGCGGGATCGTTTCCGCCGGGTATGTCGAACACGGTAACCACGCCCTTCCTGGACCGTACGAAGGCGCGCAGGCCCTCGTCCCCGCTGTCCCCGCCGGCGGCAACACCCATGCTGTTCAGCGCCGTCACCACCGTGTAGCGCTGGCCGCTCACGCCGAAACTCTTGAACTTGCCTTTCGCGTTGACGACGAAGCCGTAACCATTGCCGTCATCGGCGTAATAGTCCCCGCCGTACACATTGTCATCGTTGATGGCAAAGATTTCCGTGCCGTCGACGGCTCCCGGCGCATCGTAGACCGTGATCGTCCCGTCCGCCGCGCGGATGAAGCCGTGCAGCCCGGCGCCGTCTTCGAACGACCCGACGACCGCCAGGTTGTCGTTCATGCCGTAGACATGGGTCTCGGTCGCACCCGGCGGATCGAAGGTCGTGATCGTCCCGTTTGCGGTGCGCAGGAAGCCGTGGGGGACATAGCCCGAATCGTACCAGCTGCCGGCGACGTCGCCCGCGGCATCGATCGCCCATGGTATGGTCTGGGTGGCGCCGTCCACGACGAATGTGGTGAAGCTCGCCGCACCGGCCGCGTGGCTCATCGCAAGCACGAAACCAACGGCCGATGCGAGCTGAACCGCCCGCCCATTACCCCGAACTGTCGACGGACGTTTCATCGTTCCCCCTTCACTCCTTCACGACGCTTCAAGCGCCCCTGCCCAATACTGGACATCTGCCGGGACATTCTTGGCGGGTGGCGACGATTTCGGCTAAGAATCGGGCCGATGGCGACAGGGGCGCAAGACGCGCCCCGACATCGACAGGTGTTCGCCCTGGTGTCCCGATTCTGAAATTCGCATGATCCCGATATCCGTTGCCGGGCGAATTTCAGAATCGAAGGGACACTGGCAATTCATTGATTCCGGGGTCGTTTTGGTTTCGAAGTTCGCTTGGAGACCGATATCGAGAGATGAAGCGAACTTCGAAATCACGACACCGGGGGAAACGCGTGTCCGAATCCGCGCCTGAAAAGCCCGACATGCCGCCCGGCGCCGTACTGAATTTCTCCTCCGCCACGCTGCCCGATCGCGATCGCATCCCGATCTTCCGCGAATTTCTGGGCCGCAAGCTGATGCGGGTCGAGATCGAGCCGCTCGCGGGCCACGCCTTCGAGGCGGATGTGGCCGTGAGGAAATGGCCCGGCCTCGATTTCATTTCGGCCCGGCGCTCGCCCTTGAAGGTCGGCCGGACGAAGGGGCTGCTGTCCGACGGCGACGACCGTCTCGTCTTCCAGTTCGACGATTTTCCTTCCGTCATCTCCCATGCGCGGGGCGAAGTCGCGCTCGACGCCGGCGACGCGATTCTCACCTCGAACGGCGACGCTGTGTACAGAACCTTCCCGTCATCGGGCGTGCTCGCATCGCTGTTCCTGCACCGGAGCGCGCTCGGACCGCTGCTGCGCGACGGCGAATCCGGGATCGGCCGCGCCATCCCTGCACAGACGCCGGTCCTGCGGCTGATCCGCAGCGTTCTCACGACGCTGAAGGAAGAAGCCGCCCTCGCCACGCCCGAGCTTCAGGCGCTGACCGTCAACTATGTGTACGATCTCGTCGCGCTCGCGATCGGGGCAACCCGCGACGCGGCGGAGCTGGCGAAGGGCCGCGGCGTCCGCGCGGCGCAACTCCGGTCCATCAAGGCGTATTGCGAGCGGCATGTTTCGCGCGGCGATCTCTCGCCCGATGCGCTGGCGCCGCGCTTCGGCATGAGCGCGCGGAGCATTCAGCGGCTCTTCGAGACCGAGGGCATCACCTTCACCGAATTCCTGCGCGAGCTGCGGCTCAAGCGCGTGCATCGCATGCTCTCGAGCCCGCGCTTCGACGCCATGACCGTGACCGACATCGCGTTCGCCTGCGGTTTCGGCGAGCTGTCGCATTTCAACCGGCATTTCCGCGCCCGTTTCGGCGCAAGCCCGCGGGATGTGCGGAAAGCGCGGCGACAGTGAGAGACCTGGAAATCAATTGTCATTCCTGCGTAAAGCGCAGGCCCGCCCGGGGAAAATTTGCATGGCGCTTAAGTGCCCGCTGGAACATCACAATTTCCGATTCTCTGCTTTCCTCGACTCGGGTTTGGGACTGTCTGGACAAAAGGTTCACGCGGAGGCGCAGAAAACCCCTCATCCGGCTCGCCCCGCACGTGACGCGGGGCGAGCCACCTTCTCCCGCAAGGGGAGAAGGGGCCAACCGGCGAGGCTTGTACAATCATAACGACTCAGTCCCGAGCGCGAGTTACGAAACTATTTCCCTCTCCCCTTGCGGGAGAGGGTGCGCCGGCCCGGATCTAATCCGGGGCGGCGCGGGTGAGGGGTAACTCCGCGTCTCCGCGTGCCCATTCCTTTGGACGCCGTCGACGATGCTTGCCGACTCCAGCATCAGTTTGTAGATGACCCCGCGCCGTTGGCGCCCGCTGCCCGGCTTCAGTTCCGCGTTGCACGCCTTTATTCTCGGACGCCCCCAAACAGTTGTGCGGTCAGGCGCATTTCGACTGGCTGGCCGTCGCGCGTCGCAGGATTGTACACCCGCCGCGAAACGCATTCGACGGCGTCCCTGTCGATCGCCGCATCGCCGCTCGTTCCCGCCACGCTCGCATTCTTCACCGAACCGTCGGGCTCGACATCCAAGGCCACCAGCGCGCCGTGATGCGCATCGCCGTGCCAGCGTTCGCAATCGCCGACGCTGGAGCGGTATTTCTGGACCGGCATCATCACGAATTTCGTCCCCTGCGGCGCGTCGGACGGCTTCGGCCGGCGGCCGACGGTGAGCGTGTACTGCCACGCCCAGGTCAGATCGATCGGCGCCCCGTCGCGCATCGCCGGCGCATAGATGAAGCTCGAGACACAGTCGCGCACCCCGTCATCCACCAGCCTGCTGCCGCTAGACTGCGCCACGGCAGCGTTGGTCACGCGGCCCTGCGCCGTCACCGTGAACGTCACGACGGTCGGCCCCGTCGGATGTTCGTAGACGGTCGAATGCGGAAACCGGCACGGGTGGGGAGCCGAGAGGCGCGGCGGCACCACGCTTGGCGGCAACGGCGGCAGAAAAGATTCCATCGGCAGGGCGGGCGGCGGACCGGCTGGCGGCGTGGCCGGCGCCGTGCCGTCGGCGGGAGTGGTTGCGGGCGCGGCCGCCGGTTGCGCGGACTGCGCGTGAGCCGCAGCGGCGATCAGGAAAAGAAGAGAGATGGAATAGAGCGAGCGCGCGGCTGTGCGGATTGCCGGTCGTGTGTGCATCTTGGCCCCCTTCGAATGCGCCTCGAAGCTAACACGAACAACTCGGCCGCGTCACCCATACAGTTGGCCCGCCCTGATCCTTCGACTGAAAAGCGGCGCACCGGGCTCAGACTTCGGAGCGTCCGGACAAACGATTCACGCGGAGACGCGGAGGCGCGGAAAAACCCCTCATCCGGCTCGCCCCGCACGTGATGCGGGGCTCGCCACCTTCTCCCGCAAGGGGAGAAGGGGTCCAACCGGATAATTATGTACAATAACGGCTCTGCTCTGTACGCAAGGTAGGAAACTATTTCCCTCTCCCCTTGCGGGAGAGGGTGCGCCGGCCCGGATCTAATCCGGGGCGGCGCGGGTGAGGGGTAACTCCGCGTCTCCGCGTGCCTATTCTTTCTATGCGTCAGCGACCATGCTTGCGGCAAACGTTCAAGTTACGGCGTCAGTTTGTAGATGACCCCGGCGCCGTCGGCGCCGCCGTCGATCGTCGTTCCGTACAGTTTTCCGCGCTTCAGCACGAGGTTGCTGATCGAGTAGAGGCCGTCGCTGCCGCCGGTGAAGGTGTAGAGCAACGTGTACGTCCAGCTGCCGCCCGAGGGACTCAACGCGTAGATCGTTCCCGCGCCGTTGGCGCCGTCGCAATGCGTGGTGCCGTAAATATTGCCCGCTCCGTCGAGCACGAGATCGCGGAAGGTTCCCGAGATGCCCCATCCGGGCTGGCTGGCGAGCACCGAGAAGTTCCAGCTGCCGCCGGAAGGCGCCAGCTCGAAGACCGTTCCGCCGCCATTCGCGCCGCCGTCGGTTGCGGCGCCATAGAGATTGCCCGCCGCGTCCGCGACGAGGCCGGCGTAGGGCGTGGCCCCGTCGTCCAGGTTCTGGAAGCTGTGCAGAATGGTTTCGGTCCACGGCGATCCGGGCGTGAGCTGGAACACCGTTCCGTATCCGTAGGCGCCGCCGGCCGACGTCGTCCCGTAAAGGTTGCCCGCGGCGTCCAGAGTCACGCGGGCGACGGGCGCGGCGCCATCCGGCCCCGCGCCGAAGCTGTACAGGACCTTCTCGGTCCACGAGCCTTTGCGGCCGGCGGGGGGAACGAGCTCGAACACCGTGCCGTTTCCGGACGTTCCTCCCGCGGTGGTGGTGCCGTAGAGATTTCCGGCCGGGTCCATCACCAGTCCCGCCTGCGGGTCGGCACCGTCGGTGCCGCCGCCAAAACTGTACAGAACTGCCTCCTGCGATCCCTTGACGCGGTACACGGTCCCCTGCCCGGACGCGCCTCCCGCGGTTGTCGTGCCGTAGAGCGCACCGCTCGCGTCCGCGATCACGCCTCCGTTGGGCGTCGCGCCGTCCGTACCGCCGTTGAAGGTGTGGAGAACGACCAGGCTGCCATTCCCCCTTGCCTTGAACACCACGCCGAGCCCGGCGCTGCCGCCGGAACTGGCAGTGCCGAACAGCATCCCCTTGGAATCCATCATGAGTCCGTCGACGGGATTGCCGCCGTCGCTGCCGCCGGTGAAATTGTGAACGACGCTGAGCGTCTGCGCCTGCGCACAGGGAGCCGTCGCCGCGCCCGCTACGATTGCAGAAACAAACGCGAGCAGATGTCGGTCGATGGCCCGCCGCGATTCCCGTTGCATGATTGTTCGCTCCCGTTCCCGCTGGTCTCCGTCATGAAGCCCGGCACTGCCCGCCATTCGCATCCCACAGCGGATCGGCCGGATCGTACCACAGTTTCGCGGTTGGCGTCCAAGTTGGGCCGAACGCGCTAAAGAAAATGCGCCGATGCCGCTCAAATTTGCCGGGCATTGTATTTTCCTGTCGAGCGCCGCCCGACTCCGCGCGGGCGGGCTGCCTTGCAACCCGGTCCACGACCGATCGGCCCGCCGACCCCCGCCCGCAATTCCGGAGCAGCCGCTATTTCCTGCAGGTGATTCGCGTCTTGACGGAAGTGAGGACATTGCTCGCCGACGCGAGTCTGCGTTCAAAGCAATTGCCGGTACCGTCACTCGTCGCATAGTGCGCCGCGCTCGCTATGCCCTGCGCGGTCTTCGTATCGATGCTGTCCTCGAGGCGGGATTTTGTCGTACTGCCATTGGCCGACGTCTTCACATCCTGCAGGAACCCCTGCGCGATGGTGGTGCCCGCTCGCTGGTCGTAATCCACGCCGAGCGGATAGCTGTATCTGGCGACCCCGGTGACGTTGCCACCCGATGCTTCGAGCAACGTCGTCACGTCCGTGTCGGTAAGCTGCCGGATATTCTGTACGTACTCCGTATTCGAGATGTGGAATGTCTGGCGGTTGGTGAAATGGCCGTGCTGGGTGACCGTGTATTGTTCGGTTCCCGCCGACGTGACCACCGTACCGGAAATGACGAAGTCTCGAAGCAACGACGTGTCGACCTTGCCCGAGATGACGCCGTTCTTCGACTTGATGGTGTTCCTCACCACCGGCGAAGGCTCGCCGGTCAGCGTGTTCTGGGTAATGCTACCCGTCACCTGGTTGCCGCCGTGGTCGAGATAGAGCATCAGCGCGCCTGTCACCGAGAAATAGCTGTCGGCGCCGTAGACCGAGAGCGCGACCTGATGGGCAATCGCACCGTTCGACAGCACGCCTGCAAACGGCGTCAGCGGCACGCGGAATGGCCTGAAATCCAGCGTCTGTACGCCTGGGATCGGCGCCCAGAGGCGGGGATTGATGCCACCGGTGAAAATCCACGGGTAGACCGGCGCCACGCCGGCCGGCGCACCGTCCACCGTGATCTCGCCTTCGCGCAGCGCGCCGCCGCCGCAGCTTTGCAGTTCACCCGAAAGATTGTCCGGCACGCAAGTGTACCAGAACTCGTCGTTCGACTGGCCCTGAAGGTACACGTCGAGGTTGGCCGCCGCGATGTTGGTCGGCAGCGTCTGGTCGATCGCGATCGTGTCGGTGCCGGTGTTGAGTCCTACCGTGCCGCCACCGTCCGCTGCGAGCGGAACGATCACGTCCGGGACCACCGGCGCCGCCTGGCCGTTCGGCACCGGATAGAACAGGAGCTTCGCGCTCGTCGTGATGATGCTCGTATCCTGTTGGTTGGTGTAATTGGCGATGAGCACGAAGCCGGTGTTGGCGCCCTCGAGCAGCGTTGTGTAATCCGTCACGTCGCGCTCGAAATGCCAGGACGGTCCGAGGCTCGGCGTCGGCTCGGCCGTCGTGCCGAACCACAGCGGCACGCCGCCGATCCAGATGGTGCCGCTGCGATCGTACTGAACGCCTGCGTCGAGCGAAATGTCGACGCTCAGGATGATCGTGGAATAGGGGCCGGGGCAGTTGGCCGGGGGCTGATAAAGAAAATAGACGTTGTTCGCGCCGAATTTCGCCTTCTTGTAAAGACTCACTTCGCAGGGCGTTTCATTCGGATGAGAGACCGGCGGCTCGATGACCGCCACATTGCCCGATCCCTTTTTGAACGGGACGTGCCCGTTGAACGCCATATGTCCGAGCGGCATGGCGAAGGCGGCATTGGCGGCAAAAGCAGCAAGAGCGCCGGCAATGAGCGCAGCACGAAATGTCATGGTCCCCATCCTCGTTCGCATGCGACCCGACCGTCGCGGAGACGCGAATTTGACCAAAGGCGGATGGCGCCGTCAATTCAAGGGCGGCGATTGTGAACGCTCGACGAAACGTCTTCGCCACAGATAGAAGAACATCAGGGCGATCAGCGGAAACTCGAAAAAACTCGCTTCGACGCCGAGAGCACCGCCGGAGATCCAGGCCGGCCCCTGGAAGGACACGTTCAACAGGTGATGGACAGGTTCGATGCTGCCGTTCGGCGTTCCGATCACGAACAGCTGCATGAAATCGAACGCGGCGTGATACCCCGCGGCCAGCCAGAGCGTGCCCGTGCGGCGCACGCTGTAGCAAAGCCAGAGGCCAACCGACACCAGCAGGATCAGATCCTGGGCATTTTCGCCCTGCTTGAAGAAATAATGATCCGCGCCGAACCACAGCGCGATGATCGCCGCGGCCGGCCAGAATCCGACACTTCGCCACAACGTCTGCAGGAGATAACCGCGAAACAGATACTCCTCGGCGATACCGACAAGGATGTTCGAGCCGAACCATGCGAGCGTCGCCCACAAAAGAGTCGTACCGTGCAACGCGAGGCCGTGGATCGTCATGCCGCCGAACGCGAGCATGGCGAGCGCGACCGCACCAACGTTGACCACGCCGATCGCAAATCCTTCCCGGAAGCGTTTGCCGAAAGCATCGCCGACGGGAAGGCCGTACGAGTCGACCCTTCGGCCTTCGTACAGCGCAAATCCCCAGGTCAGGAGAAGAGCGGTAAGAAGATTGACCGTCTCGTAGAATGCGTCGCGGCCGGGCGAGAGACCGGTCAGGCCGAGAGAGACGGCTGTACGCTGAAGCACCGGGCCCACGAGCCAGTCGGCCGAGAGCAACCAAAAAGCAAGAACCGCGTAGAGAAGCGCGCGAAAAATCGGGCGCAGCTTTCCGTCGGAGCCGCGAAACACGTCTGAAATCTTTGTCATCATGGCGCCTCGACCATGCCGATCTCGTTTGGCCACGTGCAGAGGCGCGAACGTTCTTCTATTCTGCCGCGGTTCTCCACTCGCGCGAAGGACCGCCAGGAACAAATGCCGTCCCGTCTGTTTCGACCCGCTGCCGGGTCCTGGCGGCTGCCGACCGGCGATCTCCATTGGTGGCAGAGCACCGCGCTCGCACTGTGCGCGGCCGCAATCAGCTTCCTGCTGCATTGGGAGGCGGAGCCCTTTTTCCAGCCGGATCGCGGGCTTATCCTTTTCATTCCCGCGATCGTGCTCGTCACGCTGATCGCGGGACCGCGCTATGGAATCGTGACGGCCGCGCTCTCCGGCGTTGCCATGTGGTACGTAACCCTGCCACCCGTGAATGACTTCTCGTTGTCGCATGCTGATTCGATCAGCCTCTGCACTTACGTATTCAGCAGCGCGTTTGTCATTCTCCTGGTGTATTGGCTGCGCGAAAGCCGGGCGCAAGAGCGGTTGCTCCGCAACGAGCTGCAACACCGCACGAAAAATCTGTTCGCGCTGGTTCACGGACTTGCGCAACAGACGCTTCGCGGGGACTCACCGATGGAACTGGCCCGAGACGCTTTTCTGGCGAGGCTTTCGGCGCTCGGCCGCGCCAACGAAACGATGGGCGAATCCGGTCTCGACCGCGTCGATCTCGATTTCCTGGTGCGGTCGGTGCTCAAATCCTTCTCCGACCGCTTCGCGTGCCGCGGTACAGAAGCGCAGGTGAATGCGCAGACCGCGCGAAACCTTTCGCTCGCGTTGCACGAACTGGCCACCAATTCGGCGAAATACGGTGCGCTTACATCGCCGCGCGGAAAGGTAGAGGTGGTGTGGGAGCCGGCGGGTTCGGCCGGTTATCTGACGTTCGTCTGGCTCGAGACGGGCGGGCCCCAGGTGTCGCCGCCGACGCGCACGGGGTTCGGATCGAAACTCCTGAAGTCTCTATTCAACAGTGGCGAAGTCGAGTTCGCCCGCGACGGGCTCGTTTATCGCGTGGAAATCCCGCTCGCCGCGTGATCTATACCGTACCTGGTGTCGTGGTCTCGAAGTTGGCAATCATGCGAATTTCGGAACCGGACACTCGCGTGAGCGCGATCGATGATGAAACAGTTCGTCGACACCTTTGTCACGATGTTCGTGGTGCTCGACCCGGTCGGGTCGATTCCGATCTTCCTGATCGCAACCGCCGGGCTGTCCGCGGCCGACCGGAAGAAGGTTGCCTTCACCGCCACGCTGGTGGCCCTGATCGTGCTCATGGTGTTCCTCTGGGGCGCGCAATATGTGTTCGACGAGATGCACATCGGCGTACCGGCGTTCCGCATCGCGGGTGGCGCCATCCTCTTCATCTTCGCTGTACAGATGATCCTCGGCGGACAGCACCAGGGCGGTGCCCCCGAGCCGGCTCGAACGCCGCTCGAGATTGCGGTGTTCCCGGTCGCCATGCCGGCTATTGCCGGGCCGGGCGCGCTGGTGGCCGTCGTCCTCCTTACCGATAACAGCCGCTATACGCTCGGCCAGGAGGCAATCACCGCCATCATCACCACGATCGTGGTCGCGTGCGTGCTGGTGGCGCTCCTGCTCGCGGGCACCATCCGGCGCCGGCTCGGCGCAGCGGGAATTATGATGATGACGCAGATCATGGGGCTCATTCTCGCGGCCTTCGCGGTCCAGCAGATGCTGGACGGCCTGACCGAGACGGTCGGGCACGCGATGCATTGACGGGACGTACGAAAAAACTTCATTCAATCTTTAATATTCCATTCCAGGTGTCTGCCGTCAGACAGCGCCTGTAGTATGGCATCCTGCATTCGCCAAAGCGCGCATCTGCTATTCGAAATCGGCGGGCCCGAATCGACGAAACACGTCGAGAGCACAGCGCCTGCAATGACATCCGGGGCGTGTACGTTCGATGGCGCGCATATTGGGACCGGTTTCCGTCTGTCTTTTTCTGCAATGCGCGGCCGCGTGGGCCTATCCGGATCTGGACTGGAAGCTCTATGACGGGCTTGACGGCACCGGCAAGAAAAATCTGTGCTTTTACGAGGAACGTTCGATCGTCCATATGCACGGGCATATTGTACATGTGTGGACGAAGTGCGTGTCGCGGAGCGCGCTCGACGCCGCCGGAGCGAACCATTTGAAGGCTCCGTATTCGCAGGCCGTCGCCGAGATGTCTGTCAGCCGCCGGACCTACGGATACGCGCTGCCGATTCTGTCTGCCGAGACGCTGGACAAGAAGCATGTTATCGCGGCGATCCGCTATGAGGCCGTCGCCGATGTCGCGGGCCTGGCTCCGGAAAGCACGATGCTTCATGAAATCGACTGCCGGGGCCACCGTGTGCGGTTGATCAGCGGTACAACGGGTACCCGCTCTCTACCGCCGTCCGGTTGGACGAAAATGCCGGCCGGTGGACCCGACGCCCGCCTCCGCCGCCTGCTATGCCCATGAAACGGCGCCGACCAACGCGGGTGGGGGCATCGGCGGTATACCAGTATGTTGGTGTCGAGCGTAATGCGTTCACCGCTCATGCAGTTCGTCGCGCGTCCAGCGCCGTGCACCCTTCGAATTTCCCGGGCGCGCGCGGGCGGCCTTCAGGAACGCTTCCAGCGCCGCCTGGCGTTCGCCGGTCAACTTTCGACGCGAGCGTTTTGCCGTCGGCGCAATTTCGACTGCCGGCCTGCCGTTGCGAAGCACGAGCACGCGTTCGCCGGTTTCCTCGACCTCGCGAACGAGTTTCGAGAACTGCTGGTTGGCTTCGCGCAACGTAACCTGCTTCATGAACCGGTATGTAGCACCGCGTAACACTCAGGCAATGGGAATCACGCAGAGGCGCGAAGCCACCGAGGCTCCGTGTCTCTGCGTGAACTTAACCTGCGGGCGGGAGGTCCGCAGTTCCGGAAGGTGCATCCAGAACGCGCGCGAGCGGGCGCGCAAGAATCGCCGCGAGCACAGCGCCGGTTGCGGCGATGCCGGCGTGCAGCGCCCAGAACGTCACGGGCGTCATCTGTTCATAAAAGCCGCCCAGCCGCCCGATGGTGATGTTGGAGAGAAAGAGGGTGAGGAACGCCACGCCCATCATGGTGGATTTGATCGGCGGCGGCGCCGCGCGCGAGACCAGCGCGAGAAGCGGCGGCCAGTAGTAGAGAAACGCGATCCCGAGCAGCACATCGTACAGAATTGGAAAAATCGCCGGCACGCGGACGAACGTGACGCTGCCGATCACGAGCAGGGCGTTCGCCATGCTCGCTATCGCGGCGCCCGTCGCGATCTTCGCGATTTCACCCGGTTCGCCCCCGCGCCCGCTCTGCCATTTCCACAGCGCAATCAGCGGCGCGACCGAAACGATGCTGACCAGCGGATCGATGGAGTTGAACCATGCCACCGGCACGCGCCAGCCCAAGAGCGAAAGATCGACATGGGCATTGATCCAGACGAGCCCGATGTTGGAATTCTGGTAATAGGCGATCGACTGGAAAATCGTGAGCGCCATCACCGCGATGAGCGCGAGGACCACGCGCCAGGCGTGGGCATCGAGCTTCGCCCCGTTTCCCGCGCGGTTGGCGGCCGGCGTTGCCTCCGAAAGCGTGCGATAGCCGGCAATGTACGTAACGAGCCCCAGCAGCATCAGCGCACCGCTGAGCGCAAAACCGGCGTGCCAGCCCCAGATCTGGGCGAGCAGCCCGCACAACAGCGGACCCACGGTGGCGCCGACATTGATGCCCATCGAGTAGATGGAAAAGCCCCGGGTGCGGCCGGTCGAATCGTCCGGCGCGTAGAGCTGGCCGACCTGTACGGAAATGTTCCCCTTCAGGAGTCCGCAGCCGATAATGAGGAGCGCGAGCGCAATCAGGAACGACTGGTCGAAGGCCATGGAGATCTGGCCGGCGCTCATCAGGACCGCGCCCGCCATCACGGCGCGGCGGCGCCCGATGAAGCGGTCGGCGACCCAGCCGCCGAACACCGGTGTGAAATAGACGAAGCCGGTGTAGAGACCGTACACCTGCGAAGCGAGCGCGAGTGTGCTCATCTTGCCGAATATCGCTTCGACGACTGCGCGGAAGGCCTGGAAGCCCGCGACGTGTTCGACGCGCCCGGGCAGAAACAGCGCCTGGCTCATATAGAGCACGAGCAGCGCCGTCATGCCGTAATAGGAGAAGCGCTCCCAGGCTTCGGTGAAGGAGAGGTAGGCGAGTCCGATCGGCTCGCCGAAGAAGTTGCGCGCGCGTGGCACCCGCAATTCTCCTGCTTCTGCTTCTTGAATGGTGCTCACGCGTTCGCCCTGCCCTGATCGTCCGGGCCAGAAGGCGCGACTTCGCGGACGAACGCAACGGATTTCGTTGAGCCCGGCGGCGCGCCGGGAGGTGTTCGTCGGCCGGCAAATGTGCAATATTGGATGGTCCAGTTTGAAACAAGACGCTCAAAATCACGCCCGCGGTGGCCGCAAATGTGACTCCCAAACTTTGGGAAATGTCTGATATGGTGAAAGTGCTAGAGGACTGGGAGAACGAACAATGAGAAATCGTCCTTTATATTCCGCAGCGATCTTGCTTGCGGCAACCGGCACATGCGTTGCCGCCGCCACGTCGCACAAACTTGTCAGGACTTACCTCGATTCGGGGAACCCCGGCACGGCGATGGTGGACGGATTGAACCTCGTTACTGCGACCGCGGTTGTGTGTCCTAAGGACGATTCCACTTGTACGCTCGCTCTCAGCGCAATGGATCAGGTATGCGGCGGCGGAATCGGAACACCATTTCAGATCATTGTGACTGTCGATGGTACGCAGGTAGATGCAGGAGAGTGGGTAGCGAACAACGCCCCCTCTGAAAGTAGCAACTGCGGTGGTGGGAGTTGGGCCGACAATTACGCCGTCAGCACGGGAAAGCATCAGGTTGAACTTTACACCGATTGGAGCGTGGGAACCGGGGGGCTGACGCAAGGGCAATGGTCTATCAACTACGCCGTAACAACCCCCTAGCGGGTCAAACTGGACCACTACCGAGTATCCCCGCCAGCGGACGCAAAATGTCCGGCAGTTTTTTAGCATGTGCCGCGTACATGGCGATCGTCCTGCCTGGCGTCGCGCCCGCAGCAGCGGACTCGCCGCCGCCCATCGGCAGAATCGATTCCCGCGCGATCTGGATCGAACCGCATGGGGTCGACACGGGCCAGTGCGACAGCACCGATGATGCTCTTCAGCGTCAGCTGACCTGCGTCCTTGGCAAGATGCAGCAGGCGCATGCCTCGCCGGAGGCGCTGGCCTTCACGCGCTGGTATGCGGCGACGAGCCAGGACATCGGGTACGTCTCCAAAATCCGCAACTACGGCCCGGTTTCCCTCGCCACGGTCGAACTCCCGCTTCGCCGCAGGACGAACGCCCATACCGACAGCGCATTCGAACTCGTCAACGGCACGCCCAATCCTGTACATGGCGATACCGGCTGCTCGGAAAACGATGCGTCGCTCCTGGCCAGCAGGGATTTTCAGCGACTGAAGGAGGGCCGTCCCAATCTCACAACCTGGGAAGGAACGGATTTCGTCAGCGCCGCGATGTTGCCCGGCGGCGTACAGCGGTTCGTCTTCTCCTGCCCCCTCGGCGAGTATCACGCCGCCGCGGGCCAGTGGCTCGCCTGGTTCGCGCTGGATTTCGATGCGGGCGGACATTTCCTCGGACATCGGCTGTTGAAGATTTCTGCCGCCGGCCAATAGCAACACAGGGACAGGATATCGTGTCCCCACGCGCGTCGCAAATCGTGCACACTGATCCCATGGGACACGATATCCTGTCCCGTGTCATTCACCTACGCTTCGAACGACCGACGATTTTCTGTAACGTTTCGCCGAAGCGATGAATCTCGTCCAGCGTGTTGTAGTGGACGAGCGATGCGCGCACGCAGCCGCGATCCATCGCGAGGCCGAGACGGCCCATGAGGCGGGGCGCGTACATGTGGCCGTCGCGGATGCCGAACTGCGCTTCGGACGCCCGCTCCACGACTTCCGCCGGATGCACGTCGCCGAGATTGAAACAGAACGTCGGCACCCGCAGTCCGACGTCCGTCGGGTCGCTCACGCCGTACACCGTGGCATCGACCCCGGCCAGCACGTCCAGAAGCGCGCGCGACAGAATCTGCTCCCAGCAACGGATCGCCGACATCGCCGTCTCGATGGCGCCGCGCAGGGTCCGATTGTGCGCCCCGAGGTCGCGGCCCAGCGCTTCGAAATAGTCGATCGCGGCGCCCATGCCGGCGACGTTTTCGAATATGAAGGTGCCCGCCTCGATTTTGTACGGCGGTTCGTCCGGAATGAACTCTTCGCGGAAGGTCGGAAGCGCCACAAGCTTCTCGCGCCTGCCCCACAGAAACCCCATATGCGGCGCGAACGCCTTGTAGCCAGAACACACCAGGTAGTCGCAGTCCCACGCCTCGACGTCGATGAGCGCATGCGGACCGTAATGCACGCAGTCGAGAAACATCTCGGCGCCGACGCGGTGAGCCGCGTGGGCGACGGCAGCAATGTCCACGAGCGATCCGAGCGCGTGCGACACGGCCGTGCAGGCCACGAGCTTGGTTTTTTCCGACAGCAGGGGAAGCAGATCCTCGACGTGAAGCCGTCCGTCGTCGCGCATCTTCCACCAGACGAACTCCGCCCCCATGCGTTTCAGTGCCAGCCAGGTCGCGACATTGGCGTCGTGATCGAGATCGGTCAGGACAAATTCGTTGCGGTCCGGAGCAATCGTCTGGCCGATGGCGAGGCTCAAAAGGCGAATGAACGAGGTCGCGTTCATCCCGAAGCACACTTCCGACGGATCCGGCGCATTCAGCCAGGCAGCGACCTTTTCGCGCCCGCTCGCGATGACGCGATCGACTTCGCGGCTCTTCGCGTAGCGGCCGCCGCGCTGTACATTTACGTCGAGAAGATGGTGGGCGACCGCGTCCAGGACATTCTGCGGCAGTTGCGCGCCGGCAGCGTTGTCGAAATAGACGAACGGCGCGGCGCGGCCGAGCGCCGGAAATTTAGCCCTTACGGCGTCGACAGGAAATTGAGCGGTCACGGATATATCCTTCTCCGACGCGTACGGTGATCAATAGCTGATCGAGGGATTGTCGCCGGGGCAGATCACACCCACCACATCGAGACCGTCCGCAGATGTACACTGGACGGAATGGGCGAGCTTGCGCGGCAGGAAGAGCACGTCGCCCGGGCCGATGGTCGTCTGCGCCGTTTCCGTCCACACCACGCCCGCGCCGTTCAGGAAGATCAGCGCTTCCTCGTAGAGATGGCGGTGCGGCGCGGCCTTCGAGCGGGGAATGTGCCCGGTGAACTGAGTCAGTTCGCTCGAGCCGTGTTCGCGGTTCACCAGAATCTGGAAGTAGCGCTCGCCCATCGCGCGGCGGCGGGCGGGATCGATCCGGGCCATCCGGTGCGGAATCGTTTCGTCGAAATCGGCCGGCATTTCGTCCGGAAAGGAGAGGTCTTCCACGCCGGGTCGATGGGAGATGAAGAGCCTGATCCTGCCCGAGTCGGCGTTGTACACGCGGAAAGCCTCGCCCGGACGTACATAAAATCCGGAGCAGGGAGCGAAGGCGAAGCGCCGGCCGGAAATCTCCATCTCGCCCCGCCCTTCGGTCACGAAGAGGACGGTTTCGCAGCCGCCCGCACCGATCACCGGCGAGACTCCCTCACCGATTTCGGCATAGAATTGCGCCTGGTACAGCGCGCCGCGCGCCGGGGTGATGACGGGACAATATGCCAGTGTCCCGCGGCGCGTGAGCCCGGCACGCGACGTTGAAAACAGGTAGCAGGCGCCGTCGAGCCGCACCATCGCGTCCGTGCCATGGGGCACGGCGCTGACGGCTTTATTCGCGGCGCTGTCGGGATCGTCGGGAAGCATCGCACCCGGCAGGTCGTTGTGCGTGCCGTCGCAGAACGGCCGCGTGCCCGTGTGTTTGCAGCCGCAGAAGATGACGTCTTCGTCCCGCGTGGCTTCGAAGAGAACCGGCGAGAAACCGGTCCCGGCATGCGAGCCGTCGCAGAACGGCTGATTGGCCGATCGTCCGCAGGCGCACCAGAAATAGCGCTGCCCCGCTTTCACCTCGAAATAGAAGCCTTTGGGCCGCGCGATCCTGGGCTTTTCCACGGGCATTTTCACCGGTGTCTCGAAAGGCTTAGCGCAGAGGTCGCGCGGTGGACGCGGAAAGGAAGAAATTTTTCTGAGTCCCTCCCGTGCCAAATCCTTTTTTCCTTCCGGCATCAGACCGGCTTGCCTTCGCTGTTGGCCCAGGCGGCCATCAGCGTGTTCGACGGCAGGGTCTTGTCGACGAGCTTGCGCGCGGTTTCGATGCCGGCCACCGGAAGCCCCGCGGGATCGAGCCTGCCGATCTGTACGAGGACCGAGGCCTGATCCCAATAGATGTGCTCATTGTACAATTTGTCGCCGTCGAACGAGACGATGGCCACCAGCGGAATCTCGACGTATCTGCCGGTCGGAGGAATGCCCGGCAGCATCCAGTCGATCTCGCGCGTATGGGTGAAGCAGAACAGCATCTCGTCCACCACCCGGTCCTTGCCCACCGTCCGCGAGATCGGGACCAGTTTCGTGTCTTCGGGATTCGCGTTCACGAAATGGTGCGTGTAGAAGCGCTTCAGCTGATCGTGGCCGACGCCGCCCGTCATCGTCGGAATGTGATTGACGTAAGGCTCTGGCACCATGGTTGCCATGGTCGCGTCCACGTCGCGTTCGCCGAATTCGTGCCGGCAGTGCGTTTCCCACAGGGCAGCCAGATCCGTGGTCTCGTGTCCTTGGGCCATTGTCCGCTCGCTCTTGCTTTCGCCTTACAACCTCACCCTTCGACAAGCTCAGGGTGAGGTTCTCTCTTCTTGGGTCCTCATCCTGAGCCTGTCGAAGGATGAGGGTTGCAGGGCATGGTATCATACGCAACCGCTGTCATGGATCCGGAGAAGACAATGGCCAACGTTCTGATCACCGGCACGAATCGCGGCATCGGGCTCGCCTTGACGAGGCTCTACGCAGAAGCCGGCGACACGGTTTTCGCCTTCTGCCGCACCCCGCAATCCGCCGACAGGCTGAATGAACTGGCCCGGCACAGCGGCGGAGGCGTGCGCGTTCATGCGATGGACGTAGGCGACGAGACGTCGATCAAGACGGCCGCCGGGGCCGTCGGAAACCTTCCCGTTGACATTTTGATCAACAATGCGGGCGTGAGGGGGGGCACCAGCCAGAGCCTCGAACACACCAATACGGCGGACTGGATCGAAGCCTTCAAGGTGATGACGATCGGCCCGTTCCGCGTCGTCCAGGCCTTCCTTCCGAATCTCAAAGCGGCGAAAGACCCGAAGATCATTTCGATCTCGACGCAGATCGCGGCAACGACCTGGCCGACCGGCGGCTTCTACAGCTATGCGAGCACAAAAGCTGCGCTCAACCGCGTCATGCTTTCGATGGCGCGCGACCTGAAGGGCCAGGTCATCGTGGCGATGATTCACCCCGGCTGGGTGAAGACCGATTTGGGCGGCCCGGGCGCCGATATCACCCCGGAAGAAAGCGCCCGCGGAGTCCGCAACGTCATCGCGTCCCTGACGAAGGCGGACAGCGGCAAGTTCTACAAGTGGAACGGCGACATCCACCCCTGGTAGCGGCGTCGCGCTCAAGCCGTTGAAGAATCTAGCTTTTTGGCTGCACCGGCGCCGTTGCCGTTGGCGGTGTGAAAATTTCGCCGCCATCCCCTACATATAACGACGGCTAAACCGGGGCTCGTACGATGCAATCCCTCTTTCACGCACTGTCAGGACATCCGCTGCTCCTGCTTGCGGCAGCCATTCTCGCCGCGTTCCTGCTCACCGTCTGGAATTCGTTCTGGACGATCGGTCCGACGGAAGTCGGCCTTGTACGCAAGCGGGTCGGCGTACGCCGGCTGGAGAACGGGGGGCCGGTCGCGTTCAACGGCGAGGCCGGCTACCAGGCCGAGCTCCTGATGCCCGGCCTCCGCTTCAAATGGGCGCCGATGTACAAGGTCACGCGCCACCCGATGGTGCAGATTCCCGCGGGGCAGATCGGCGTGGTGATCGCCCAGGTCGGGCAGGGCCTGCCGATCGGCGCCAAGTCGGCCGTGTACAAGCCACAGTTCGGCAACTATCAGGATCTCTCCGGATTCGTCCGCGAGGGCGGACAGAAGGGCGTGCAGCGACAGGTACTGCCGCCGGGAACGGTCGCCCCGATTCATCCGGTGGGATTTCTCGTCATAACCAAGAACCGCGTCTACGGCGTTCCGGTGGCCGAAGAGTACGCGCGGCTGGTGGCCGGGCGTGGCGGAGTCCTGGGACCGCAATCCTTCGGCCTCGCCCCTTCGCAGCTTGACGTCGTGCGCATTCAGCCGCGCGCGCACCAGGACGGCGACGGCCAGGGCGGCGTCGACATGATCGGCATCGTGACGACGCTCGAAGGAATCCCGCTGCCGAAAGGTGCGATCGCCAACCGCCTGGGCGATTTCGACGACATCGCCGAACTCGAAACGAACAACGAGACGAAGGACTCCGACCTCGGCGAGGCGATCCTCTCGGTCAAGAACGAGAGTCACAACAACTACCAGGACTTCCAGAAATTCCTCGACCTCGGCGGCCGCATCGGCCTGCAGCACGACCCGCTCCTGTACGGTGCGTACAACCTCAACCCGTTTCTCGTGAGCGTAGAGCTCGTGCCGATGCTCGTCGTCAACCAGGGCGAAGTCGCGGTCGTCAAGGCCTATGTCGGCCTGGCAACCCAGGACACCTCGGGCGCCGATTTCAAATTCGGCTCGCTGGTCAGGCCCGGGCACCGGGGTATCTGGCAGGAGCCTTTGCGCACCGGCAAGTATGCGATCAATCCGCGTTGCTACAATGTGGAGATCGTTCCGACCTTCATTCTTACCCTGAACTGGGCCGACGCCACTTCTGCGGCGCACAATCTGGACAAGGATCTCAAGCAGATCGTCGCGAAGTCCAAGGAAGGTTTCATCTTCAACATCGACCTGCAGGTACAGATTCACGTTCCCGATACCGAGGCGCCCAAGGTCATCTCGATCGTCGGTACGATGTTCAACCTGGTGAACGAGGTTCTCCAGGCGGCCGTCGGCAATCACTTCCGCGACAAGCTGCAGAGCATGCCGGCCATCGATTTCATCGAGAAGCGCCAGGAAGTCCAGCAGCAGGCGCAACAGCACATTGCCCAGAAGCTGCAGGAATACAAGGTCGAGACGCGCGGCGTCTACATCCAGGACGTCGTGCTGCCGGCACAGCTTGTCGACGTGCTCACCCAGCGGGAAATCGCGAAGCAGCAGGAAGAGACCTTTCGCGCCCAGAAGAGCGCGCAGGATACCAGGTTGCAGCTCGAAGCCTCGCGCGGCCGCGCCGACATGCAGACCGACCTTGCGAAATCCGCCGTGGGCATCGAGATCGCGCGGAACAATGCTACCGCCGTGCAGGAAACCGCGAACGGCGAATCCTACAGACTCGAAAAGGTCGGTCGCGCCAGCGCCGTACAGACGGAGGCCGAAGGGCTCGCCGTTGCGGCGGGCCTCGAGGCCCAGCAGAACGCCATCGGCAAGGATCAGACCGCGGTCGTCAACGTGTTCAAGGCGCTTGCCGACGGCACGCAGCGGTTCATGCCGGAGAATCTCGCCATCACCGTCGGCGACGGCACGGCACCGAACGGGGCCGGCGCGCTTGTCCCGCTGGCCATGCGCTACCTCCAGGCGAGGACGGCTGACGCAAACAAACTGCTCAACGCGGGCGACGCGGATACCGGCAAATAACCTCTCCTCAGCCCCCGCTCACCGCGGTTGGGTAAAGCCCCCGGCCGGCCAAGGGAAGGTCTGCGTACAGAGCAGAACACCGCAGTCGCAACCGGCCGGCAAGGCGCGGGCGGGCAGTTTGGTAAATGGCGGCTAACCATCAATTTACCGCTTGTAAATGCTCTTTCGAGCAATCCCACGCTCGGTCGAAAAGTCATGATATTTTCATCAAATGCCGGCGGTTGTAGCCCGAATGGGTTGGGGTGCCGCGGCAGGCGATCCCGCCGGAATATCGAAACGGCGTTCGCGACCTGCGAAGCATCGGCAACGATAGCCGAAATGTCCGATGCCCATCGGCAGGAATGAGGCAAAGCGAGATGTGGCAATATTCGCCGATACTCGAACGATTGTCGTCTGTCGTTCAGCAGCATAATGCAAGGCTGGTTTTCATGGCGGGCCTTATCTGTGCGCTCGCCTGCTATACGGCGCTCACGCTCGTCGCCCGCGCCGGAAAACCCGGAAAGACCTCCAGCGATCCGTGGCTGGTCGCGGCCGCGGTGGTCATCGGATGCGGCATCTGGGCTGTACATTTCGTAACGCTGCTCGCGTACCAGCCGGGCCTCCGGGTCGGCTACGATGCCGGCCAGGCGCTGTTGGCGGCGGCGGCCGGAATCGTGTGTTCCGGATTGGGATTCGCGTTTGTCGTCCGTGGCCGCGTCGTTGTCCTCGGCGGCGCGGCGATCGGCGGCGCCGCCACGCTGATGAACTATCTCGTGATGTCGGCGCTGCGGCTGCCGGCCCATGAACACTGGAATGTCGATTTCGTCGCCCTCTCCTTTCTCATCGGTACAGGCCTCGGCGCCGCCGCCCTGTGGTGCTGGCGGAAACAGCCCGATTGGCGCGGTCAATTCGCAGCGGCTCTGCTTTTGACGGGCGGCGTGCTGGGGACGCATTTTGCCGGCATGGCCGGTCTGACGCTCACGCCGGACCCGTCTCTTCCCGTTCCCACCGAGATGATCCCTCCCATCTGGTTTTCGGTTGCCGTTACGGCCATCTGTCTCCTGATCGTGGGACTGGGCGTGATCGGTTCGCTGGTGGATCAGCACATCCGCGAGCTGGAGGCGACCAAGGCCGAACTCGAGCAGACGGCGGAGCATTTGCGCCTGGCCCTCAAGGCTGCTTCCGCCGCCGACAATTCGAAATCGCAGTTTCTCGCGAGCATGTCTCACGAGTTGCGCACGCCGCTCAATGCCATCCTCGGCTTCTCGGAGATCCTCAAGGACGTGCACATCGTCGAACCGGCGCGCGTCCGCAATTACGCCGTGAACATCTTCGAGAGCGGCAGCCATCTTCTGGAGCTGATCGACGATGTACTCGACCTCTCCAAGCTCGATGCCGGCCATCTGGAGCTCGGCAGCGACGCCATCGACGTAAGAGAGGCGATCGCCTCCTGCCTTCGCCTGATGGTCCCCCACTCCGCCAAGGCCGACGTCCGGCTCCATTGCGATGTACCGGACGGAGCGCCCATCCTGCGCGCCGACGACCGCCGCGTCCGCCAGATCCTCCTGAACCTGATTTCCAATGCCGTGAAGTTCACCCCGGCCGGCGGTAGCGTCGAAGTTGCAGTTTCCTGGAGCGACAGCGGATTTGCGATTTCGGTGGCGGACACCGGCATAGGCATGACGCCGGATGAAATCCCCGTGGCGCTCGAGCGCTTCGGCCAGATCGACAGCCGCCTGAGCCGCAAGTACACGGGCACCGGCCTCGGCCTCCCCCTGTCCAAGCATCTCATGGAATTGCACGGTGGTACGCTTACGATCGTCAGCGCCACGGGGAAGGGCACCGTCGTGACGGCGATGTTCCCACCCGAGCGCATGGAGCGCATCCGCATCGCAGCGTGACCGGAGCATTTCCTCCCCCGCGCGAGCGTGGGGGAGGGGGACCGCAAGGCCGGAGCATCAGCGACGGCCGATGCGGTGGAAGGGGAAAGCCACGAGGAAAAATCACGAGCGCGCGTCGATGTGAACTGAGAACGTTGAACCGCAAAGACGCAAAGGCGCCAGGGTTTCTGTACGTGTAATCTCGAAAATCATTGCGTGCGCATACGCTCAAGGTGCGGAGCGGCAAGCCCCTCGTCCGCCACGCCGCTCCTTTGCGTCTTGGCGCCTTAGCGGTTCATTCCTTCCGCTCCTGCGCCTCATAACTTTCCCCTTCCACCGCTTCGCTACGCTCCGCGGTCCCCCATGCTTCGCACGGGGGAGGAAACCAAATGGCCGCGCGCTGTACTTTTTCTGCGCCTCCGTCCCCCTATTGCGGCGGGGGGCCCTCGCTCGCACGGACGAAATCGCCGGGCCGCATCCATTTTTTGAACGCCGCCTGTACGTCGGCGGGCGTGAGCGCGATGTAGCGCTCGGCCGCCAGCGTCGGCTCGTTCAATGGCAGGTTGAGCTGCCGACGAAGCGCGAAGGCGCGCGCGATCTCGTTCACGCTCGCCTCCTCGAGCGGCATCTCGCGAATGAGGATCGCCTTGGCGCGGTCGAGCTCGGCCTGCGGCACCGGCGCATCCTGCATCTTCTTCACGTCCGTCGTCGCGATCTGGGCCGCGCGCGAAACCTTGTCGGGATCGCTTGCGTAATCGAGCAGGAAGGCGCTGCGTGTACGTCCGGCCTCGAGGTCCGAGCTCACCGAATAGACGAGGCCGGCATTTTTCCTGAGATCGATGCTGAGACGTGAGGCATAGAAGCCGCCGGCCAGTACCGCGTTGCCGAGCGCGAGCGGATAGTAATCCGGATCGGTGCGGGTCAGCGCAACGTTCTGGGCGAGATAGACCTGGTCCTGCACCCGGCTCGCGTCCGGAACGGCGAGCGTCGCCGGACCGTTCGGCGGCGTCACCGGCAGATCGGTGTTCGGCTTTTCGCCGGTCGCCGTCCACTGCCCGAAATATTTTTCGATCACGTTGCGGGCCTCGGCCGGATCCACCTTGCCGATGACGACGATGGTCGTCATGTCGGGCCTGTACACGTTTTTGAAATAGGCGCGCACATCGTCGAGCGTGAGCCCGCCCACGGTGCCGGGCGTCGCTTCGCGCGTGCTCGGATCGTCGTCGCCGAACAGTTTCCGGCGCAGGCCGTTCACCATGAGATGCGAGGGGCTCTTGAGCGCTGCGGCGGCGACCCGTGCGGTCCGTTCGCGGACGATGGAGAACGCGTCCGCCGGCAGGCGCGGATGGAGCTCGTTGTCCGCGAGCAGCTGGGTCGCCCGGTCGAAATTCGAGGCCACCGCCTGTACGGAAAACTCCGGGCCTGCCACTTCCTGCGCGCCGGCCTCGTCGAGCGCCCGTTCGAAGGCGACGCGGTCGAGCGTTTCCGTCCCGTAGGAGAACAGCTGGTGGAGGACGTCGGCGACGCCTTCCTTCCCCTTGGGCGTCTCCGTCTCGGGCCGGTTCCGGATGTCGCCATATACGGTGACGGTGTCGCTGACATTCTCCGGCTGCACGATGAGCGTGATGCCGTTCGGGAGCGTGCTCACGGTCGGATTGAGCGTCGAAGGCGGAACGGCGAGGCGGCTCAGCGCATGTTCGGCCCAGTCGGGCAGCGGCGTCGGTGTCGCTTCGCCGAGCGCGATGTTCTCCTGTCCGCCATAGCCGCCGGCCGAGGCGACGGCCTGGCCGGAGCCGGCAGGCGTCATGATTGCCGTGGAAGCGGTCGCCATCTGGAGATATTTGCGCGCGACGCGGTTTACGTCGGCGACCGTCACCTTCTCGATACGCTTCAGATCGTCGCCGGGCGATTGAAGATGGTACAGCGCGACCGCGTCCGACCAGACGTCGGCGAGATCGGCGATGGAGTTCTTCTCGAATGCGTCCTCGCGGCGTTCCTCGATCTTCGCCGCCGCCACGAGGTCGGCCGGCACGCCGTTCTTCGCCACATTCGCCAGAACGTCCTTCACCTCGCGCGCAAGCGCCTGCGGATCGCGCCCGGCGGGAAACTGCAGTTCGGCATAGGCGACGCCCGCATGGGGGAGCGGATTGAGCACGAACCCCGCATTGGTCGCCTCGCCTTTCGGCACCAGCGCATAGAGGTCCGAGCGATGGTTGCTGAGCACGTCGGAAAGCACTTCGAGCGCGGGAAAATCCGCGGCATCCAGGCCCGAGGTGCGAAGCGCGACCAAAAGTGTACCGACGGCCTGGTCGGTGGGCGCCGTGTAATTCACCGGGGTAACCGGCTTCAGCACTACCTTTGGCCGCGGCGGAAGCTTTTTCGCCGCGATCGGCCCGAACAGCGTCCTGATTTCGCCGAGCGTCGCCTGCGGGTCGACATCGCCCACGACGATCAGGATGGCATTGTTGGGCGCATACCACGCGTCGTGAAACCGCTTCAGCATCGCCGCGGTCGTCCTGTCGAACGACGGGCGCGTGCCCAGCGCGTCGTGCGCGTAGGGCGTGCCCCGAAACAGCGCTTCGCGCAGCCTGGTGTACTGAACGTAGGTGGGATTGGAGAGGTCCTGGGCCACCTCCTGCTCGATCGCGCCGCGTTCGGTGTCCCATTCCTTCTCGCTGTCGTCGACACCCGCCATGCGCGCCGCCTCGATATGCAGCGCCACGTCGAGGTCTTCGGCGGGGACTGTGTACAGATACTGCGTCAGCGCCTCGCGCGTGTTGGCGTTGAAGGCGCCGCCCATGGCGCTGCCGATATTGGCGAGCTGGTCGGCCGAAAGCCCCGGGCTGCCGCGGAACATCATGTGCTCCTGCGCATGGGCGGTACCGGGAAATCCGTCGGGCGCTTCGTCCGAGCCGACGAGATAGTTGACCGCCGTCGCCGCAACCGGTGCGAGGGTGTTCTTGACGATGATAACACGCAACCCGTTCTTGAGGGTTGCCCGCAGCACCGCGCCGTCCCCGCCTGGCATGCCGGCCGAACCGCCGAGCGTGAAAACCAGAGAGGCAAAAAAAGCGGCCGTTGCCGCGCGGCGAAGGCCTCGCCGTGAAATAATGTTCATATGCACTCCTTGGCGGTTTGAGGGGATGCCTAACCATCTTTCCCGCCCGCGCCAAGGAGAAAGAATCCCGGCACGGAACGTGCCGCGGGCTCCTCGGCGAACGCACACGAAAAATTGCGCACAGGCGGTCATTTGAAGGCCGCGGCGCGGCGAAATCTTACAGATCATTCACGGAGCGCGTGAGAGCCAGCCTCAGCCGAAACCATCGAAACCCGGCACGGGATGCTAGTCGGAATCGCAGCGTCGACAACTCCTGCGCCCGGGCCGCGCCATGGCGCGTGTTGCCAGCCTTCGAGCGCCGGAATTGTACTTTCCTAACGTCGCGGATGGATGCGCCAATCCCAGACGGGAAAACGGCCAAGTTCGCGGTCACGGCCGCCCTCTTCGGAGGAGAACCAGGCAACCGCGGCACCGAGGAAAAGCGCGGCCGCGACCAGGAAAGCCTCCATCACTGCCGCGCCGCGCGCGCGCCTGATCTCGTCCTTCGATTCGGCGATGACCCGGTTCACCCGATCGTCCGCCTCTGCGTTGTTCACGCCGGCGCGCAATGCGACGATGTTGGACAGATATGTACGGTCGTCCTGCGGAATGCCCTTGTGGCTCGAGCTCTTGAGCAGGATGCGGCCCGCTTCTGCGCGAAGATTGTCGGGCGCCGGCCCGTAGCGATAGCTGCGGAACAGCTCATCGAGCTCGGTCGCGAGAACGTTTTCGCTTGCGACAGAACTCGCCGCGCCCGCTGTGCCGCCCGAGGGCGCCGCGGGTTTGACGGCGATCGCCGCGCCGACGAGCGCAAGCACTGCCGTGATCAGGATCGCGAGACCCCACATGAACAGGCCGTGCATGCCGTCCCGGAACGCGGTTTCGGGCGTTTGCCCGATGCGCGTCGCGAGGCGCATGCGCCCCGCGGCGTAACCGCCGATCCCGAACGCACAGAGCGACACGAAAACGAGATAGATGCCGGAGAGCAGCCACAGCCACGGCGTCGAATCGCGCCAGGTCGGTGCGGTCGAAGAGACCGAAAGGCCGATCCCCGAGCCAAAGGCGAGAAGCGTAAACGCCACGCCGGCCGCGAGCACGGCGCCGGCTATCACCGCGCGCCAGTCGATATAGGGTTGCGCTCCGACGGCGGCATCGGCCGCGTACGCCTGGGCCCGGACAGGGTCCGCCACATAGACGTCGCCGCTCATGTCAATGCAGCCCGAGGAACGAGAGGATCGCAAGAATGACGACGATAAGGCCGACGAGATAGATCAATCCACCCATGGGGAAATCTCCGCAATGCAACCT
>Ga0070731_10000889_pt1 | contig 34821 bp, 35 predicted proteins | sample Coa_R1_2_FD_66448 | JGI IMG/M metagenome (GOLD analysis project Ga0070731, IMG submission 66448) | Surface soil microbial communities from Centralia Pennsylvania, which are recovering from an underground coalmine fire - Coalmine... | ecosystem: Environmental > Terrestrial > Soil > Unclassified ... | reverse complement strand
AAGGACTCCTCGATCAACGAGCACATCGAGCAGATGCGCCTGTCCGCGACCAAGTCGCTGATGGAGCGCCGCGACGTGGTGATCGTCGGCACGGTGTCGGCGATCTACGGCATCGGCGACCCGTCCGAGTACCATGGCATGATCCTGCACCTGCGCCAGGGCGAGAAAATGTCGCAGCGCGACGTCATCGCGCGGCTGGTGGCGATGCAGTACGACCGCAACGAGCTCGATTTCCGCCGCGGCACCTTCCGCGTGCGCGGCGACGTGATCGACGTGTTTCCCGCGGAGCATGCCGAGCACGCGATCCGCATATCGCTGTTCGATGACGAAGTCGAAAAGCTGGAAGTATTTGATCCGCTCACCGGGCGCGTGCTGCACCCGATGGCGCGCTTCACCGTCTACCCGTCGAGCCACTACGTGACGCCGCGCGCCACCACCCTGCGGGCCATCGAAGCCATCAAGGCCGAATTGCGCGAACGGATCGATTTTTTCCAGAAAGCGGTGAGGCTGATCGAGATGCAGCGCATCGAACAGCGCACACGATTCGACCTCGAGATGCTGGTCGAGCTGGGTTTCTGCAAGGGCATCGAAAATTATTCGCGGCACCTGTCGGGACGCAAGGCGGGAGAACCGCCGCCGACGCTGATCGATTACCTGCCGCAGGATGCGCTCATGATCGTCGACGAGAGCCACGTCACCATCGGGCAACTCGGCGGCATGTACAAGGGCGACCACTCGCGCAAGTTCAACCTGGTCGAATACGGCTTCCGGCTGCCCTCGGCGCTGGACAACCGTCCGCTCAGGTTCGATGAATTCGAGGCAGTGGTGCGGCAGACCATCTTCGTTTCCGCGACCCCGGCCGACTACGAGGCGAAGAAGTCGGCCCAGGTGGTGGAGCAGGTGGTGCGCCCGACCGGCCTGATCGACCCTCCGGTCGACGTGCGGCCCGCCACTACCCAGGTGGACGACCTGCTGTCGGAAATCAGCCTTCGGGTGAAAAAGAACGAGCGCGTGCTCGTCACCACGCTCACCAAGCGCATGGCCGAGGAGCTGACCGAGTACCTGGACGAGCATGGCGTCAAGGTCCGCTACCTGCACTCCGAAATCGAAACCGTGGAACGCGTCGAAATCATCCGCGACCTGCGGCTGGGCGAGTTCGACGTGCTGGTCGGCATCAACCTGCTGCGCGAGGGCCTCGACCTGCCCGAAGTGTCGCTGGTCGCGATCCTGGATGCCGACAAGGAAGGCTTCCTGCGCTCGGAGCGTTCGCTGATCCAGACCATCGGGCGGGCCGCGCGGCACATCAACGGCGCGGCCATCCTGTATGCCGACCGCATGACCGATTCCATGAAGCGCGCCATCGCCGAGACCGACCGCCGGCGCAACAAGCAGATCGCCTACAACAAGCAGCACAACATCACGCCGATCGGCGTCAGCAAGCGGATCAAGGACCTGATCGACGGCGTCTACGACGCGGACGGCGCGCAGCAGGAGCTGAAGGCCGCGCAGGCCGATGCGCGCTACGAGGCGATGAGCGAGAAGCAGCTGGCGCGCGAAATCCGCGCCCTGGAAAAGCAGATGCAAGACCACGCCCGGAACCTGGAATTCGAGAAGGCGGCGGCGGCGCGCGACCAGCTCGGCGAGTTGAAGAAGCGTGCCTTCGGCATCGAGCTGCCGGCCGAGTGACAGGCTGTGAAATAAATAGCGCTTTATGTTCGGCAACGCACAGACAAAGTCGCTGCGTTGTGGTGGATGGGATTAAGGGACATACTGCGCCTCGCAGCGGAAACATGGGAGACACCATGAAGACGTGCGTGGCGATCGTGCTTTTTCTTTTCGGCGCTTCCTGCCTCGCCCAGGCCTACCCGGAGCCTGAGGCGGCCGCGGCCTGGCGTGCGCTGGCCGCAAGTTACGTGCGCAAGGCCCTCAAGGATCAGACGCTGGCGAAGGATCCGGCCTTGAACGCGCGCGTCGACGCGGTAATGGCGGCAGTCGGCGCTGCCGTTGCCGCCATCGATTCGCGCTTCGCCAGCTCCGAATGGAAGGCCATCCTGATCGAGGATTTTGGCCACGGCGCAGTGGCTTTCCCGGGGGAAACCGTGCTCGTGGACGCGAAGTTCGTGCGCATGCTGAAGCTGAACGACGACGAGTTGGCGCTGATTTTCTGCCACGAGGCGGCGCATGTCGTGGCCGGGCATGCTTCCGCAAAGCTCTCGTTCATGGCGGAATTCCTCGGCAAGGAGAAAGTACCCGACGCGCGCACGGCGCTGCTCGAGTTCCTTGCCAGGGATTCCTATGCTGCCGCGTTCCAGCCCACCGCGCGGCTGCAGGAGCGCGAGGCGGACACGCTGGGAGCGGCCATTTTCTATGCTACCGGGTTCGATTCGCGGCGGGCGCTGCGCCTGTTCGACAAGCTGGCGGAACTGGAGGCGCTGGACGGCGACCGGGCGGGGCAGGGCACGGACACCCACGATCCGGCGATGGTCCGCAAGCAGTCGGTCGCCGGCGTGATCGCGGAACTGCAGCAGGCGGGCCGCGCTACTGCTGTCCCTTTACGACCATGACGTTTTTCACCGATGCGACGCCCTTGATGCCGCGCGCTACCTGGACTGCCCGGTTGATGTCGGTCTGGGACCTGACGAAGCCGCTCAGCTGGACGATGCCCTTGAATGTCTCGACATTGATTTCCGCCGACTTCAGTGAAGCGTCGCCGAGCACCGCGGCCTTCACCTTGGTGGTGATGACGCTGTCCTCGACATAGCCCCCAGTGGTTTCCTGCGGCGCCTTGGCCGAGGAATAGCGGGTTTTGAGATCGGCGCTCGCGGTTTCCCTGTTGTTTCTCGCATCGGCGCTGCACGCGTCTTTCTCTGCGCCGGACATGGCGGCGCAGGCCGCCTGGGCCGACTTGTAATCGGCGGCAATGGCGTCCTTGGCCGACTTGTAGTCGGCTTTGGTCATGTATTGCGCCGTCGCGGCGGCACTGAAGGCGAGACCGATCGCGACCGCAATTGCGTGGGTGGCGGTTTTGTTCATGGCGATTCCTGTTTTGAATGCGGGGAAGCCGTTGACGATAGGCGAGCAAGGCTGCCGGGTCGGTGCGTTGACGTGCATAAGAACCCCGCCCTGCGGCCGCAGCATGGACACTTGCAATCGGTTCAGCGCGCCGCCAGCTGCGGCTTGCCGGTTACTTTCAACCGCCGCTGCGCATCGTCCACCAGGATCCGAAGTTTTTCCTGCCGGCGCCAATACCGGGCGTTCGGCGCGCCGTCCCGGCTTTTCTCGCCGGCCAGCGGTGCCATGCCCCGGCTGCGTTTCAGCCGAGCCTGCTGCAGCCTGCGTGCCGCTTCGTTCGCGTCGACGGCGGCGGCAACGCGCCGCGATGAAATGCCGGAAATTCTCGTGCTCGGGCGCTCCGCTTCGGCCCCCCGGGGCGCGTCGGCCTGCATCGCCGGCGCTGTGTCGGGATGGTCGGTGAACGTGGTCCTTCCTCCGGCATCGACCAGCTTGAATATGGCTTGCGCCGATACGTCCGTTGCGGCGCAGGCAAGCAGCGCGATCCACGCGCTTGTAATCGCAATCCGGACAGCCTGGCGCGAGTTCATCTTGCGATCGACGTTACGCCGGCCGGGCCGGGAAATCGGTGCGCTGGCACACCTGCCGCGCGCCGCTCGCAGACGTGATGCCGGCCATGCGGCGAAAACCGTTCGTTGGCGCGCTTAGCGCCCGGTCAGCCGTCAGTTATTTCTTGGTGCTCATTTCGTTGCCGACGCTCGTCACGCCTTCCACGGCACGGACGAGGGCGATCGCCCTGTCGATCTCCGCGCCTACCGCCCCGACAGATCCCACCAGTCGCGGTTGCGGCTCATGAAATCCTCCAGCTCCCGGTCGGCTTCCTGCTTCGAAATGCCGCGCTGCTCCTGGACTCTGCCGAAGATCCGGTCGCGGTCGCCGGCGGCCACGGCGAGCGGGTCGCCGGTGAGCGCGCCCCAATGCTGCTTCGCTTTTCCGCTGAACTGCTTCCAGATGCCGCCGAGACGATCCCGGTTCATGCGGAATGATGGTCTTCCCGAATTCGAGCCTCCGTGCGTTGCCGTACATACAGGGCATTGCTTTTGAATTAAAAACGATCCAATCACCATGCCTGCGCCACATACGCCCAAGCAGAATCATCTGCTCGCCGCCCTGCCGGACGCGGAGTACGCCCGCCTGCTGCCCGATCTGGAACCGCTGCCCCTTGAATTGGGCCTGCCGCTCTACGAATCCGGTGGTCCGCAGGAATACGTCTATTTCCCCACCGCCAGCATCGTGTCTCTGCTCTACGTCATGCATGACGGCTCCTCGGCGGAGATCGCGGTGGTGGGGAACGAGGGCGTGGTGGGCATCGCCTTGTTCATGGGCGGCGAAAGTACCCCGAGCCGCGCCGTGGTGCAGAGCGCGGGCGGCGCATACCGGCTGAAAGGCGGCGCCCTGAAAACGGAGTTCGAGCGCGGAGGCACGCTGCAGCACCTGCTGCTGCGCTACACCCAGGCACTGATCACGCAGATGGCGCAGACCGCGGTATGCAACCGCCACCACGCGGTCGAGCAGCAGTTGTGCCGCTGGCTGCTGCTGAGCCTGGACCGGTTGTCCTCGAACGAGCTGACCATGACCCAGACGCTGATCGCCAACATGCTGGGCGTGCGCCGCGAAGGCGTGACCGAGGCGGCCGGCAAGCTGCAGGCAGAGGGACTGATCCAGTACAGCCGCGGCAAGATCACCGTGCTGGACCGGCCGAAGCTGGAAGCGCGGGTCTGCGAGTGCTATGCGGTGGTCAAGCAGGAAAGCGATCGCCTGCTGTCCGGCAAGCGCCAGACCGCCGATCGATATTTGTGATCGACAACAGCCTGCTTGCCGCGATGCCGCGCAAGGCGTATGCGCGCCTGCTGGCCAATCTCGAGCCCATCACATTGAATTTCGGCGAAGTGCTCTACGAGCCGGGACAGACGATCCGTCATGTCTACTTTCCCGGCGCCTCACTGGTGTCGCTGTTGACGCTGGCGGACGGCCACCTGGCGCTGGAGGTCGGCCTGATCGGCCGCGAAGGCATGGTCGGCATTCCGCTGGTGCTCGGACACCGTGTGTCGGCCGTGCGCGCACTGGTGCAGGGGAGCGGAGCCGCGCTGCGGATGACGTCCGCGAACTTCATAAAGCAATTCCGGCTCAGCCTGCCGTTGCAGCGCGAGCTCTACAGTTACGTCCACACCCTGATGGCGCAAATTTCGCAGACCGCCGCCTGCAACCGCTTCCACGTGGTGGAGCAGCGCCTCGCCCGCTGGCTGCTGATGACCCACGATCGCGTCAAGTCGGACCAGTTCCGCATGACGCATGAATTTCTCGGCCACATGCTGGGGGTACGGCGGGTAGGAGTCACCAAGGCCGCTCAGGCGCTCCAGGAACACAGCCTGATAAGCTACAGCCGCGGTGCCATCACGATCCTGGATCGCAAGGGCCTAGAAGCCGCCGCCTGCCAGTGCTACAAGGTGGTCAGGGACATGCACGAGGGCGCGTAGGCCGGGCGCCAAAGAAAAGGCCCGGAAGGGGGTTGCCGTTCCGGGCCCGGTACTGCGGGCGTTCGTCGGGGGAGGAGGATGACGAACACCCGAACACATCTTGCTTCGCCGCTGGAATCCGCTCTGTACGACTGCGTACATGAACTGCGGATTTTTCGCGGCTTGCTTCCGGTGCTAACGGACCTCGTGGCCGATCAGGCCGCCGATGGCGGCGCCGCCGACGGTACCGAGCGGGCTGCCGCCCGTGAGAACCGCGCCGCCGACCGCGCCGACGCCGGCGCCGACCGCGGTGTTTTCCTGGCGCTGCGACATTCCGCCGCAACCGGCCAGGCCGAGCACTACCGCCACGCTGGCCGCACTGACCGAAAATCTCTGGATCGTTTTCATTGGAATACCTTTTTCGGACATCGTTTGACTGCAGATTACTGCTGGGCCTTGGTGCCGATCACTTCGACGTCGACCTTGCGGTCCGGCTGCAGGCACGCGATCACTTTCTTGCTCTTGGCGCCGGGGCAATCCATGCCCGGCTTGGTCTTGCCTGTGCCTTCGGCGCTCATGCTGTTCGACTGGACGCCCGCGGCGACCAGGTAGGCCTTGACCGCTGCCGCCCGCCTGTCCGAGAGAGCCTGGTTGTACTGGTCGGAACCGATGCGGTCGGTACTCCCCATGACCTTGATGGATTCGAGATTGATGCCGGGTAGCTGGCCTGCGAAACCATCCAGCGCGGCTTTGCCTTCGGGGCGTAGGACTGCTTTGTCGAACGCAAACAGCACGTCTGCGTCGAAGGTCACTTTTTGGTAAACGCGCTGCGGGGGCGCGGCGGCGATTACGGCCGGCGCGACGTACGGCGCCGGTGCGGCCTGTGCGAGCGGCGCCGGGTTGCATTCGTTGTAGCCCGGCGGCGGGCCGTAGGCATTGTGCCAGCACTCGCCGAAGCCGTTCTTCCAGACCTGTTTTCCCGTGTCGTTCCAGGCTTCCCTTTCGGAGGCAGGGCCGATGCTCTGTGCGCGTGCGGCGCCGGACGCGAAGCCCAGGACCAGGGCGCAGGTCACGGCCAGACTGAGCTGCTTTTTGGAAAATGAATTTTTCATGGTTTCTCTCTTTATGACTAAGTTGCGCGGTTTCCGCCTTGCCTTGTCGCCTGCGTACATCTGACTGCCAGCAAAAGCGGAAAGATACTGAGCGGTCTCGAACAGCAGCATGTCCTTCAGCGGAAGGATGGTCTGAGGCCCAGCGCACATACGGGGAAATATCGTTGCTGCACGATGCAGGCAACCAAGGAGAACCAGCATGCTCTACACCGTCGCCGTCGTCCTCGTCATTCTTTGGGCTCTCGGGCTTGTCTCCGCCTACACCATGGGCGGCTTCATCCACGTCCTGCTCGTGATCGCGGTCGTGATGGTTCTGCTGCGGCTGATCAGCGGACGCAGTCCGCTCTGACGGCGGCTATGCGGCGGCAGGAACTTGCTGGCGATGCCGCACGTCGGACAGCAGGCGATTCAATTCCTTCCTGACGACGGCGTAGCACTCGCAGGCGCTTGCCTCGAGCCCGGAGCGCTCAAGCACCGAAATGTGGCCGCGGCGGTAGTTGATGACGCCGGCGCGCTGCAGGTTTCCTGCCGCCGCGGTGATTCCTTCGCGGCGCACGCCCAGCATGCTGGCGACCAGTTCCTGGGTCATCACCAGTTCGCGCGACGAGACCCGGTCCAGGGTCAGCAGCAGCCAGCGGCACAGCTGCTGCTCCACCGAATGGTGCCGGTTGCAGGCCGCGGTCTGGATCATCTGCGCGATCAACGCCTGGGTGTAGCGCAGCAACAGCCGCTGCGTCACGCCGGCGCGGTTGAATTCCTGTTTCAGGGGGTGGCCGGCGAGGCGGTAGCCGTGGCCCGCGGTCTGCACCACGGCCGAGCTCGGCGTGGTGTCGCCGCCCATGAACAGCGCCATGCCGACGACGCCTTCATTGCCCACTCCCGCCGTTTCGGCCGAAGCGCCGGACTCCATCACATAGTGCAGCGACACGATGGCGGTGGTAGGGAAGTAGGCGTGCTGCATCTTGCCGCCGGGTTCGTAGAGAATCTGGCCGAGCAGCATCGGCACCAGTTCGAGATGGGGCGACAGGCGCTCGAACTCGGCCGTGGGCAGGGCAGCGAGCAGGTGATTCTGGTTCGGGCTGTGGGGCGACGGCATCGCGGTTACTGCTTGGTGGTGATTTCGACGCCGATGCCGCGATAGCCGATGAAGCGGGAGGATTGATTGAACATCGGCTCGCCACTGACGCGATATTGCTGCTGGCTGTTATCAGTATTCGTCCGGCTGAAAATGAAATCCAGAAACGGCTGCCGGGCCGCGATGGTCGCCAGCAGCACTTTGCGCTCCGCCTCATTCCAGCCTGATACCGGAGGGCCGCTGCCGTCAGCTCCGAGGGCGTTGACGCGGATGCCGAGCATCTCGAGCACCGGGCCGGAAACCTTGGTGAATTCGCCGTTTTCGTCCTGCTCCCAGTACCAGTCGGAGCACAGATTCGTCAGGCTGCGAAAGCGCGCTTCGCTTTCGCGCAGCTCGGCAGTGCGGTCCCGCACCGCCTGCTCCAGCTCCTTGCTGTAGTTTTCCAGTTTCTTGTACAGCAGCCGGACTTCCAGCATGTTGTGGATGCGGGTCTTGACCTCGACCAGGTCGAACGGCTTGCTGATGAAGTCCTTGGCGCCGGCTTGCAATGCCCGCAACTTGTGGCCGGGTTGGGCGGTGAGCACGAGCACCGGGAGGTAGGCGTCGGCGTCGTTCGTCTTGAGGGCCTCGATCACCTGGAAGCCATCCATGCCGGGCATCTGCAGGTCTAGCAGGATCAGGTCGTAGCGGTTCCTGCGGTGCATGGCGCAGACATCCTGCGGCTCCATGGTCGAGGAAACCCGCAAGTAGCCGGCTTCCTTCAACATCTGACCGAGCAGGCTGATATTGGTCTCCTGATCGTCGACGATCAGAATGCCGGCGTCGAGGATGTCGGATCCGGGAATCATGTCGCTTGTTCCTTGGTTGTTGCGCGGCCCGATATCGTTCGCGAATGTTGCAGCGCCACGTCCAGCGCATCCATGAACTCGTCGACCTTGATCGGCTTGGTCAGGTAGTTGAAAAATCCGGCTTCCATTCCTTTTTCAATGTCGCGCGGTACTGCATTGGCGCTGAGCGCGATGATCGGGATATGCGCGGTCGTCGGATCCTTGCGCAGGATTTTCAGGGCCTCGATGCCGCTGATGCCGGGCAGATTGATGTCCATCAGGATCACTTCCGGCTGGTAGGCGCGGGCAAACTCGATGCCGAGATTGCCTTCCGCTGCGCTCAGCAGGCGCAGGTCCGGGCGCCGCGCGATGAGTTGCTCGACCAGTTCAAGGTTGGCCGGATTGTCTTCCACGTAGAGCAGCGTCCGCGGTGGTGTGCCTTGCGGCAAGAGCGGCCGCACCAGCGCCGCACGTTCCGCTTCAAGCACTGCAAGCAGGGGTGCCTTGGTAAGGGTCAATTCAATCCAGAACGTGGTTCCTACCCCGACGGTACTATCCGCGCCGATGGCGCCGCCCATCAGATCGACCAGTCGCTTGCTCACGACCAGTCCGATGCCGGTGCCTTCCTCCGCGCTGGCTTCCCTGCCGAGCCGGTTGAACGGTTGGAAAAGCTGCGCGACCTGCTCCGGCCCCAGGCCCGCGCCGGTGTCACGGATGCTGATCCGGATCCTGTCCGCCGTTTTCTGGGCGTACTCCACTGAAACCGTGCCGCCGGGCTTGTTGTACTTGATGGCGTTGAAGAGCAGGTTGATCAGCACCTGCTTCATCCTGGTCCGGTCAGCCTTGACGAAGGGGGGGGCATCGAAGCGCGGAAAGGTCATTGCGATGCCGCGCTTGTGCGCCTGCGGCTCGATCATGGCGCGGCATTCGAGCATGACCTCGACCAGCGACACGGGCTCCTGTGACAGCGTCAGCTTGCCGGATTCGATCAGCGCAAGATCTAGGATTTCGTTGATCAGTTCCAGCAGGTACCACCCGGCCTTGAGGATCTGGTCCAGGTTGCGCTTTTGGGGAAGCGTGGGCGGCGGCGAGCCGGACTCCATGAGCTGGGCGAAGCCGAGGATCGCGTTCAGCGGCGTGCGCAACTCGTGGCTCATGCCGGAGAGGAAGTCCGTTTTCGCGTGATTTGCCTTGTCCGCTGCGACCATGGCGGCGTTCAGTTCAGTCTCGACGAGCTTGCGCGCCGAATTGTCGCTGCCGATCAGCAGGTAGCCGATGAGGTCGCCGTAGTCGTCGCGTAGCGCCGTGATCGACACCACGGCCGGAAAGCGGCTGCCGTCCTTGCAAATATAGGTCAGCTCATAGACGTCTTCGATGCCGCGCGAAGCCTTGAAGGCCAGTGCCTCGAAGCCCGGCGCGATGGGGGTCGCGAGCTCGAGGCTCAATGCGCGGGCGCGCGCGGCCACTTCCTCCGGGTCGTGGATGTCGCTCGGGCTTATCCGGTTCACGACTTCGGCGGCCGTGTAGCCCAGCATGCGCTCTGCGCCGACGTTGAACAGCTGGATGACGCCCTTCTCGTCGGTGGCGATGATCGAAAAATTGGCGCTGGTCAGGATCGCGTACTGCAGCGCCCCCGTCTTCAGCAAGGCCTTCTGGCGCCGTGCGTCGGCAGCCCCGGGTACATGACCGGTAAGGGTGGAACCGCCTCCTGTTTCAGACATGAAGATCGCAGCCTCGCAGAGTCAGAGGGAATCCGCGCCTCCAAGGAGGCGCCCGCAGACAATGGCGGTTCGGCAGGCGGGCGTCTGTGTGCTGACGCACACAAGCCGGTCAGGCCCGCGGGGGCCACGCCGTTTGAAACTCAATCACCGCCTGCCTTTCGGGCCGTTGTGTGCGTTGCCGAACGGAATCGGTAGCGATCGCGGTGCCAAATGCGACGGATGAAAACCACAATATTCATCGGTGTTGCGTTACTGGCCATCGGCGCGGCAGTTCTCGGCTATGACCACTACAGCTACACGACGACCGAGACCGTGTTCCAGGTCGGATCGATCAAGGCGACCACCGAAGAGACGCATACCGTGGCGCTGCCGGCGATCCTCGGCTGGCTGCTGGTAGGCGGCGGCGTCTGCGTGCTCGGTTTTGGCGCGCTGTCGAAGAATAGCTGAAGCGGGGTATGCCTTCATGAACATCCATCTGGGCCTGACGCCGCTGGTATCGCTGATCGCGGGGATTCTCATCCTCGTCATGCCGCGGCTGCTGAACTACATCGTCGCCCTTTATCTGATCGTCATCGGGCTGATCGGCATCTTCGGTGCGGGCAACTTTCACTTCTGACATGGCAAAGGGTCAGCTCAGAAGCAACCGCGAGAAGAAGAAGCCGAAGCAGGAGAAAAAGCCTGTCACGCCGACCTCACCTTTCAGACAGCCGGCGCCAAATCCGCGGTAGTTCGCTTTTGCAGGGTCACTTCCACCCGGTGCTCCAGTCGATCGTTTGCGAGTGATATGTACGCCTCAGCTTGCACCACGCCGTCCACGCTCACGGTCATTCCGGCTGCGAAGGCTTGGCGAACGGTGATGTGGTACATGGTTTCGCGATAGCGATAGTGCAATTTGAATTCCTGCCAGCCGTCCGGCAGGCAGGGCGCGATATGCAGCCTGTCCGCAGTCAGACTCAGTCCCAGCAGCGATTCCACGACCAGCCGGTACATCCAGCCGGCGGAGCCGGTGTACCAGGTCCAGCCGCCGCGGCCGGTATGCGGAGCGACTGCATAAACGTCAGCTGCCATGACATAGGGCTCCACCTTGTAGATGGACGTGTGCTCCGGCGATTCGCCATGGTGCAGGGGATTGATCATGCCTAGCAGCTCCCATGCGCGCGCGCTGTCGCCCTGCATGGCGAAAGCCATTGCCGCCCAGATCGCCGCGTGGGTGTACTGCCCGCCGTTTTCCCGCACGCCGGGTACGTAGCCGCGGATATAGCCCGGATCCATATCGGACGAATCGAACGGCGGGTCCAGCAGCTGGATCAGTGCGTGATCGCGGCGCACTAGGCGCCGGTCCAGCGCGTTCATCGCGAGGCGCGAGCGCTCGGGGGCGCCCGCTGCCGAGAGCACCGACCAGCTTTGCGCGATGGAATCGATCTGGCATTCCGAATTGCCGGCGGAACCCAGCGCGGTGCCGTCGTCGAAGTAGGCGCGCCGGTACCAGTCGCCGTCCCAGCCATGCGCTCCGATATTTACGCGCAGCCGGCCGGCCTCGGCTTCGCAGCGTTCCGCGAAGGAGGCGTCGCCTTCCCCGCGCGCCAGCGTGGCGAACTGCAGCAGCACCTGGTGGAGGAAAAATCCTAGCCAGACGCTTTCGCCCTTGCCCTTCGGGCCCACTAGGTTCATGCCGTCGTTCCAGTCGCCGGTGCCGATCAGCGGCAGGCCGTGAAAGCCGAATTGCAGCCCCTTGAGGATCGCCCGCACGCAGTGCTGATACAGGCTCGCGCTCTCCAGCGAGCGCAGCGGCAGGTCGTAATACGAGTCTTCTTCGATGCCGAGGGCGCGGCCATCGAGAAACTGGACCTGCTCGTTCAGGATCGCACGGTCGCCGGTCGCCAGAACGTAACGGCAAACCGCCAGCGGCAGCCACAGGTAGTCGTCCGAGCAATGGGTTCGCACGCCGCGGCCGGAAGGCGGATGCCACCAGTGCTGCACGTCCCCTTCGAGGAACTGGCGGGAGGCGCATAGCAGCAGGTGCTGGCGCACCAGCTTCGGATCGGCATGTACCAGCGCCATCACATCCTGCAGCTGATCGCGGAAACCGAATGCGCCGCCAGACTGGTAGTGACCGGTGCGGCCCCACAGGCGGGCGGCCATCGTCTGGTAGACCAGCCAGCCGTTGCACAGGACGTTCAACGATTGGTCGGGGGTTTCGATCCGCACGGCGCCAAGCGTGGTTGCCCAGTATCTCCGGACCTCTTCGAGGGCGGCGCGCGCGGTGCCGGATTTGCGCAGGCGCTGCACCAGGCGGCTGGCCTCGTCGGCGCCGCGCCCGACGCCCATGCGGAAGATGATTTCGCGCGACGCGCCGGCGCCCAGCTCGAACGGAATCTGGATCGCGGCACAGGGATCCATGGCCGCACCCACCTTGCCGGAAAGCCTCGCCCTCGAGAGCGCTGCCGGATTGCGCAGCGTACGGTTGCGGCCGATGAATTCCGTGCGATTGCCACTGATGGTCCGGGTGACGTCATCGACGTCGAAGAAGGCGACCTGCCCGGCGAATTCCGGGTTGTAGGCGTTGCGCGCCAGCAGCGCACCGCTGTTGAGGTCGATCTCCGTGACCACGTGCATGCTCGATTTCTGGCGCAGGTCGCCGAGCACCCATTCCGCGTAGCCGGTCGCCGAGAGCCGGCGCGGCCGGCTCGACGCGTTGCGTACTTTCAGCACCGCGAACTTGACCGGCTGGTCCAGCGCCACGTAGACCGTCAGTTCGGTGACGATGCCATCCTCGCTGTGTTCGAAGATGCTGTAGCCGAAACCGTGCCGGGTGACGTAGGCGCCCGTGCCGCGGCAAGGCAGCGCGGATGGCGACCAGAATTTCCCGGTCTCTTCGTCTCGCAGGTAGAAGGCCTCGCCGCTGGCGTCGCCGACGGCATCGTTGTGCCAGGGGGTAAGGCGGAACTCGTGCGCGTTCTGGCTCCAGGTGTAGGCGGCACCGCTGTCGGAAACCACGCAGCCGAACTGCGGATTCGCCAGCACGTTTACCCAGGGCGCCGGGGTGTTTTGCTCGCGCGTAGTCGTGATCACGTACTCGCGCCCGTCGGCGGTAAAACCGCCGAGCCCGTTGTAGAGGATCAGCGTGCGCGGCGCCTCCGCCGGCGGCGCCGGTTCGGCGCTCCGGGCGCGGGTCGCGGCAAAGCGCGGAATCGCCGGTTCACTCTGGGGGCGCCGCTTGACCTGCTGCGCGAGCGTTCCCTGGCTGTCGGTGAAGACGGCGCGCGCGACTGACTGCAGGAGGATTCGGTCTTCGTTCGATATCTGGTCGGCGGATCGCACGAAGATGCCGCCGGGCCTGTCGATCACACCCGCTTCCTGTCCCGCCGCGATCAGGCCCATGATCTGGTCGTGCAGCAACTGGCGGTAGCCGCCGCGCTCTTCGTTCCAGATCACCAGGTCCACCACGAGCCCCTTCAGGCGCCAGTAGGCGTGCGCCTGGACCAGCTGGCGCACCAGTTCGATGTTGGCCGGGTCCTTCAGCTGCACCAGCACGATCGGCAGGTCGCCCGAGATCGCGTAGCCCCACAATCCGGATTGCCCGCGCCGGTTCTGGGCGATGACGCCCGCTTCCGCCCGCAGCGAAGCGTTGGCGTAGATGATCGAGCTGGCCAGGCGGCCATAGAGCTGGGCGTCGGCCTCAGTGACGTTGATCTGCCGCAGCGCCACCTGGCTGTGTGTCCATGCCATTTCGAAGGCGCGATCGGCGAGACGCCGGTCCTGGTATTTCTCGGCGAGCTGGAGGCAGGCGGCGCGGTTTTCGCCGATGCCGGTGACCAGGTCGAATGTGGCGGTCTGCAACGAGTCCAGTTCGATACGCCGGCGTATGGACACGATGGGGTCCAGCACCGAACCCTCGCTGCCCGAGAGCGCGCCGGCTTCGCGCATCGCCTGCGGATCGCTCAGGTCGTTGCCGCGGCCGATGAAGCGCGAGCGGTCCGTTTCATAGGATGTCTCCGCTGCCTCCACGCCGTGCACCGCCATCATGTGCAGCATGCAGGGCGTCTGTTCACCGCGCGAGCGGGGGCGGCGCGTGCACAGGATGGCCTGCCGCGCGTGCACGATTTCGGTCTGCACGAAGAGGTTGCTGAACGCAGGGTGCAGCGCGTCCGCGGAAGCCGATGCCAGCACCACTTCGGCGTAGCTGGTCACCTCGATCGACTTGCGCGCGCGCGAGCGGTTGGTGATGCGGACCCGGCGCAGCTCGATGTCGTCCTCGGGCGATACGACGATTTCGGTATGCGTGTCGAAATCCGCGTCGTGCCGGCGGAATTCCACCCGCTGCTCGGTGAATATCGCCTCGTAGGAATCCGTGCGCTTCAGCGACGGCTGGAAAGCCGACGACCAGACCTTGCCGCCGCCCAGGTCGCGCAGGTAACAGAATGTTCCCCATGGGTCGCCGGTGGGGTCCTCGCGCCAGCGGGTGACGGCGATGTCGCGCCAGCGGCTGTAGCCGCCGCCGGCGTTCGTGACCATCACGTTGTAGCGCCCGTTGGACAGCAGCTGCACGCCCGGGATCCTCGTGTCGGGCGTGTCGAAGACGCGCATCGGCATCTCGAAGGTCTCGGCCAGAGCCCGCGAGTCCATGCGCTCCGGATTGTCCGAATACAGCGCCTTGGCCCTGGGTATCCTTTCCTGCAGCAGCAGCAGGGTGGCCTGGAACAACGGGTCCGATATGAAGCGCCGCTGCATAGACCGGTCCAGCAGCAGGTACGCCAGCGACAGCAGGCTCATCGCCTGGTGGTGCGCCATGAAGGATTGCACGATAGCGCTGGTCTCCGCGCGGCGCAGGCGCGCCGGCGTGTAGTCGATCGCCTCGTAGAAGCCGTATTTGCCGAGGCAACCGTGCGCCGCGAGCCGTTGCAGGTTTTCGCACGCCGCTTCGGGCTCGATCATCAGTGCCAGTGCCGATGCATATGGCGCGATCACCAGGTCTTCGCTCAGGCCGCGTTTCAGGCCGAGGCCCGGGACGCCGAAGGCGCGGTACTGATAGTTGAGCGCGGTATCGACGGTGTTGTATCCGGATTCGGACATGCCCCAGGGCACGCCGCGCCGGGTGCCGTAGTCGATCTGCCGCCGCACCGCGGCACGGCAGCTCTCATCCAGCAGCGTGGCGTCGTAGGCCGGCATCACGATCAGCGGCATCAGGTATTCGAACATCGAGCCGCTCCAGGAAAGCAGCGTCGGACCGGTGCCGGCATTTACCAGCAGGCGCCCGAGCGCGAACCAGCTTTGCTGCGGCAGCTGCCCCTGCGCGATCGCCACGAATACCGCCAGGCGCGCCTCCGATGCCAGCAGGTCGTAATAGCTGGTGTCGCGCCTGCGCTCGGTCACATTGAAGCCGATCGCCAGCAGGTGGCGAACCTCGTCGTAGAGGAAGTCGTAGTCCATGACCGCCATTTCGCCCGCCTGCAGCGCAAGCCGCGCGAGTTCGTCGATGCGCGCTCGCGCGGGTGAAATGCCTTGCGCCGCGAGCTCACGCAAGGTCGGGATTGCGCCCGTGTGCGCCGATGCCAGCAAGGTAAGTTCATCCGACAGGGCGCGGCATTGCCGGTCGACGGCGTCCGATATCAGGGCGGAGTGTTCCAGCAGCTTTTCCAGCACGCGGCGTGCGGCGGGCAGGGTGGCCGGCCGGTTCGCCAGCGCCGAATCCAGTTCCTCCTGGAAGCGGAGTAGGGGAAGCGACGCAGGTTGCTGCCCGGCGTCGAGCAGCGCTTTGCAGCTGTCTTCGATGCCCTCCAGCCATCGGGCCGCGAGTATCGGCTGGTCGGGCAGCGCCGTGAGCCCGGCGCGCAGCGTCAGCAGGTGGCCGGCAAGGTTGCCGCTGTCCACCGTCGAGACATAGACCGGCAGCAGCGGGCGCAGCGACTGCGTGTCGTACCAGTTGTAGAAGTGGCCGCGGAACCGTTCCAGCCCCTGCATCGTTGCAAATGCATTGCGCGTGCGTTCGATGAGCTGTCCTGCCGGCAGGTAGCCGAAATCGTAGGCGGAGAGGTTCGCCAGCAGCGAGAGGCCCATGTTGGTTGGCGAAGTGCGGCGCGCCAGCGCCACCGCAGGGCGTTCCTGGAAGTTGTCCGGCGGCAGCCAGTGGTCGTCCGGTCCGACGAAAGTCTCGAAGAAAGCCCAGGTCCTGCGCGATACCAGGCGCAGGAACTCGGTCTGTGGCCGCGCCAGCCTGACTGGCGGGCGCGTCAGTGGCCGGCTGAGCCACCACGCCAGCAGCGGGGACAGCAGCCACAGAAGCAGGACGGGCGCTGCGACTGGCAGCGCCCCAGGCTGCTTTTGAGACAGGTACAGCGCCGCGGCAAGGGCGAGGAACGGTGCGATCCACATCGACCGCAACGACGCCGCCAGGCCGGCGCCGGCCTGGAGATCGCTCCATGGCGTCCACTCGAGAAGCCGGCGGCGCGTGATCAGCATCCGGACGGTGGTCCGCAGGATCGCGTCCAGGCAGGCGCAGGCCTCGAAAGGCAGGCAGGCCAGCGTGAACAGCGCCTGCGCGAGGCGTTGCCCTGTCGAGCGCAGGACTCCGGCGAGATGCTGGCGCAGCACGGTATCGGCCGGTTTCCGGAGCAGCTCCACTAGCGACGCGCTCATCGCTGGCAGCAGCAGGATGGCGAGCAGCGACAGGGTCAGGAATGACGCCGGCAGCAGGAGCGACCAGCCCAGCAGCAGCAACACGGTCAATGCCGGAGCCACCAGCGTGCGGCGCAGGTTGTCGAGGATTTTCCACTGCGACAGCCCGGAGAGCGGATTGTCTTCCGTACCGCTTTCGCCCTTGGGCACTCGGCGGCGCAGCCAGCCGGCCAGCTGCCAGTCGCCGCGCATCCAGCGGTGCCGCCGGCTGATGTCGGCGCCGTAGCTGACGGGATATTCCTCGTAGAGCTGCACGTCTCCGGTCAACCCTGAACGCGCATAGCAACCCTCCAGCAGGTCGTGGCTGAGCACGCGGTTGTCGGGGAAACGGTCCTTGAGTGCCCGTTCGAAAGCATCCACGTCGTAGATGCCCTTGCCGATGAACGAGCCCTCGGCGAACAGGTCCTGGTAGATGTCGGAGACCATGCGCGTATAGGGATCGATGCCCGCCTCGTCGCCATGTAACAGGGCGTAGCGCGAACGGTTCGCGTACGCCAGGCTGACCGCGACGCGCGGCTGGAGAATGCCGTAGCCTTCCGTAACTCGACCTCTGGCGGCGTCGTAGCGGGCGCGGTTGAGCGGGTGAGCCATCGTGCCGACGAGCTGCCGCGCCGAGTCGCGCGGCAATTGCGTGTCGGTGTCCAGCGTGATGACGTACCGGACGCCGGACAGCGCGGCGGTCCGGCCGACGACGCGGGAAAACGCGGCAGCAGGGCCGCCCCGCAGCAGCGCGTTCAGGTCGCCGAGCTTGCCGCGCTTGCGTTCGCGGCCCATCCAGACGCCCTCGCGCGGATTCCAGCGGCGCGGCCGGTGGAAGAGAAAGAAGACGTCCCTGTCAGGTTCGCCGCCTGCGCCGCGGTATTTTTCGTTCAGGTCCCCGATGCGCTGCGCGGCTATCTGAAGCAGCGGCTCATCCTGCGGCTGGGTTTCCTCGTTTGCATCGGTGAAATCGGTGAGCAAACCGAAGTGCAGGCGTTCGTCGCGGTTGGCCAGGAAACGGACTTCCAGCGCCTCGGCCAGGTCTTCGACGTTCTGCGCGCTGCTGATGAGCGTAGGAATCACGACCAGCGTCCGCGAGTCCTCCGGGATTCCCTTGGAGAAATCCATCCGTGGCAGCGGCAGCGGCACGGTGAGCAGGGTCGCCAGCCAGTTCACCAGCGCTATCGCGAGGTGGCTGGCGCAGGGCACGGCCAGGATGCCGCATAGCGCGAGGATCCAATCCTGTGCTCCGTCCTGATGTGCCAGCGCGAGCAGTCCCGCCGTGAATGCCGCGGTCAGCAGCGCGAGCGGGCCGAAATATGCCAGTCCGCTGCGCCTGCGCCGGATGGCTTCGACAACGGAAGCCCGCATCCGCGCAGCCGCTTCCAGCTGCGGCAGGCCTTCGCCGACGAGATAGCAGCCGACGTGCGCGGCGCGGCAATCGCCGCCTGCGCCTGCGGCAGCCTGGAGCGCCAGCTGCACGCACTGGCGCGCGACCTGTTCCTCGGCGAGTCCGCTGCGCCTGGCGATCTTCTCGAGCACGTGGCGGTAGTGATCGCGCGTGGCGAAATCCATCCGTCCGTAGACGCCCCCAGGGTCCTCGCATAGCGTGCGTTCGGCGATGCTCAGCGTCTCGACGAATGCATGCCAGTCGGTGGCGGCAAGCAGGCGCAGGCTGCCGATGCTGTTGCTGATGGAGACCTGGTCGGCCGCCTGCTGCTGGTTTTCCGACTGCACCAGTTGGGCGATGGACAGGCCGATTTCCGACAGCCGCTGCTCGATCCAGTTGAGGGGCATGGCCAGTGCCGCGCTTTGCCCCTGCAGCCGCCGCGCCAGTTCCGCCACGAAGGAACTGCTCATCGGCGGATCGGAGCGCGCCATGTCCGCGACTACCAGGATCAGGCTCTTCGGGTCGCTCTGCGCGGTTTCCGTCATCTGGCTCGCCCAGAAATCGGCCAGGTCCCGGCCCATGCGATGGGCGATGATGCGGCTGCCGGCGCGGCGCAGGTTCTCGATCAGCGCGAGGCGCAGCATGATCGGCACTCCCCACAGCTCTCCCAGGGTCAGCGTTGAAACGGTCTGGTAGGCGGCGATGAAGCGGCCGAAGCTATCCGGATCAACCTGTCCATCGCCGTGCGAGATGGTTTCCAGGGCGATGTCGTAGACCCTCGGCAAGCCGGCCGACGGTCCGCCGGCCAGGCGCGGCAGCTCGCGGCTGTAATCCTTGGGCAGGTGCCGCCTGGCGGTGCGTATCTGTTCTTCGATCAGGTGGAAGTTGTCGAGCATCCACTCGCCCGCGGGAGTGACAGGATGACCTTCCTTGATCGCCGCCGTGAGCAGGCCGCAGGCCCGGAGCAGCACCCCTTCGTTTTCCGCCAGGCGCGCGAGCAGCAGGTCGCGCGTGCGCTTGGCTCCCGGGGAGTGCGAGGCCGCCAGCGCCTTGCCGTGCTGTTCCATCTGGTCGGCGCTGAACAGTTCCGCCCGCAGCGGCGGCTCTTCTGCGCCGTAATCGGCCATCCAGCCGCCGCGCCGGAACAGCGCCAGTACCTGGAACAGGCTTCGGGAAACGATATTGCCGCTGATATTCAATCGCCCAGCCCGGTGCAATTCATGAAAAAAGGAGAGGCCCGGAACGGGATCGCCGCTGCCGGGCCTCAGTGCATCAGGTGTCCATCAGGGAGATCTGGCCCATCAGGGGGTGACGGGCCTGAACACCCATGCCAATGATGTGCCCCACAGGCGCCTCGGTCTGTGCGGTAGCGTACACACCGTACATATACATTCAAATCCGGACCATGGCGCTGCCGCCGGGACTGCCCGAGAGCGTGAATAGCAGCTCCGCGCCCGCCACAAGCCGCGCGGCCGGATCGACTTCGAAGCGATCGATTCTCGGCGCCGCGATCGAGATTGCGGATTGTTGCGCCTGGGCAGGACTCGAAGACATCGCGGCAGGCAGGAACGCCGCCAACGCGACGAGTGCCGCGCCGATTTGTGATTGTGCGTGAACGTACATACGCCGGACAGTCTTCACCCTAGTCTTCGCCGGCAGGCATGAACCAAGTCACCGCCCTCCAGCTGCCGTACAGACCGCGCTTCCGATTGATGGCGTTCAGGACAATCACATTTGCGCTGCTGTGCGCGGGAACAGGATTGGCTTTCGCCGACGATATCGAGGTATCCGCCGCCCTGCGCGCCAGGTACCTTGCGATGCAGGAGCAGCTTGTCCACAACCAGTTCGGGCGGCCGCTCCACCTGGACTCGAGCGAGGCCCCGGGCGAGGTAAGCGGCGACATCTACGCTCTTATCAATTCCCCGTTTGAGTCGGCGGGCGCCGCTCTCAGCGCCCCGGGAGACTGGTGCGACATGCTGTTGCTGCATATCGATACCAAAGGCTGCCGCGTTGCAAGCGGTAGCGCGGAGACCGTCCTCAGCCTGTGGATCGGGGCGAAACATGACCAGCCGCTTTCGGATGCGTCGCGGGTGAACTTTTCATATCACGTCCACGGCCATACTGAAAACTACTTGCGGGTCGATCTGGATGCCAAAAACGGGCCCATGAGCACGCGAGACTACCGCATCGCGCTAGAAGCGGTTTCGCTGCCGAACGGACAGACCTTCATCCACCTCGCTTTCTCCTATGGCTACGGCAGTCTGGGGCGGTTTGTGATGCAGGCCTACCTCGCCACGCTCGGCAGGAGCAAAGTGGGATTCACGGTCGTCGGCGCGCAACCCGATGGACGGCCGCGTTACATTGGCGGCGTGCGCGGCGCGGTGGAACGTAACACCATGCGCTATTACCTCGCCATCGAGGCCTATCTGGGCGCCTTGTCGATGTCGTCGCCATCGCGCTTCGAAATACGCATTCGCGACTGGTACGCGGCGTCCGAGCTCTACTCGCGCCAGCTGCACGAGGTGGAGCGGGGCGAGTATCTCGACATGAAACGCAAAGAGCATGCTCGCCAGCAGGCAGGCCCCGCCTGATCAGGCTTTCATTCCCTCCAGCGTTCGAGCGGGACGATAGCCGAGGGCTCCATGGCTGCGCCGCAGGCTAAGTCAAATGGATTGCGGGTATGTGCGCGAACGCACGGAATGGCCCTGCTGCGCGGGCGAGACTCGCCTCCCGTAACGAATTTGGAGATTCCTGTCATGAGACTACTCAAGCGCTTTCCGGCACTGTTCCTTGCCGTCGCGTTCGCCTCGGTTCTGGGTTGCGCGGCCACGGCCACTCATGAGAGCACCGGCGAATACACCTCCGACACCTGGATCACGACGAAAGTGAAAGCGGCGCTCGTGGAGGATCCGATGGTCAAGGCGACCGAAGTGAACGTAGAAACATTCAAGGGCGTAGTCCAGCTCAGCGGCTTCGTGAGCTCCGATGCGGCCATGTCGCAGGCGGTGAGCGTCGCGAGCGGCATCAAGGGCGTGAGCTCGGTCAGAAACGACATGCGCATCAAGTAATCGTCGAATCCACATGAACGGCGCGAGCGGCGTGAAACCCGCGCGCCCCGAGGCGGATCCGGTGGTGCGAACCAACAAGCTGCAAAGCTGGTTCGTCGGCAGGCATCCGAGCGCGCAAGAAATTTAGCCAGGAAATACCATACCCATCAACCTGGAGGAAATGCACATGAACTGGGACCGCATCGAAGGCAACTGGAAGCAATTCAAGGGCAACGTCAAGGAACAGTGGGGCAAGCTCACCGACGACCAGCTCGACGTCATCGCCGGCAAGCGCGACCACCTGGCCGGCAAGATTCAGGAATCGTACGGCATCTCAAAGGACGAGACCGAGAAGCAGCTCTCCGAATGGCAGAAGAAAATGAAGGACAAGCAATGAACGGGCGCAGCGTAATGGCGATCGTCATCGGTCTCGCGTTCAGCGCCGGCGCGTTGGCGCAATCGATGTCGAAAGACCAGTACCAGTCCGGCAAGGACGACATCGCCGCGACGTACAAGGCCGCAGCTGCGGCCTGCGGCTCGTTTGCCGCCAATGCAAAGGACATCTGCCAGGCGGAGGCGGACGGCAAGCGGAGCGTCGCGAAGGCGGATCTGGAGGCCAGGTACAAGCCGTCGGTGGACGCCAGCTACAACGTGCGGGTCGCCCGGGCTGATGCCGACTATTCGGTGGCCAGGGAAAAATGCGACGACAAGGCGGGCAACGTCAAGGATGTCTGCGTCAAGGAAGCCAAGGCCAACTCGATAGCCGCCAAAGCCGACGCCAAGGCGTGGATGAAGACCGCCAACGCCGATCAGGCAGCGACCGACAAAGGCAACGCTGCGCGCAAGGACGCGACTTCCGACAAGCGCGACGCCGATTACGCCGTGGCGCGGGAGAAGTGCGACGCCTTTGCGGGCAACGTCAAGGACAACTGCGTGAGCAACGCCAAGGCGAAGTTCGGCAAGTCGTAATTCGAAGGGCGCCGGGGGCCGTCGTATCCGGCGCTGACGCTGGCTTCCCTGTCGATATGGGTCAGTTCCACCAGTTACGCCATCTCCGACGCTTGGCGCCTGCCAGCACGGCGCGGGCTTTTGCCACTTCGTCGGCGTTGCCATGCAGGATAAGAACGCACTTGTCCGCCTTGACCGCCGTTTCGTACTTGATCACCTGATTGTTCGGAACGCCGATCCGGGTCAGCGCAGCTCCCAGCGCCGAGGCGCCGCCCAGGACCACAGCGCCTTCGAGCGCGCCGACTAGCACGGTCACCAGCGGCCCGGCCATCGCGATAAGGCCGAACCCCGGCAGGAAAAACACGGCGGGCCCGAACAGCAGGCTCCACATGGCACCCCAGAAGGCGCCGGCACCGCCCCAGGATTTGATCCGGTCCCCAGCGGTATAGAACCCGACCGGATGCTGTTCGCCGTGATTGCCCATGCCGATCAGCGACAGTTTCTTCATGTCGAATCCTGACCTGCTCAGGGCCCGGATGGTCTTTTCCGCTTCCTCTTGCGTGTCGAATACGTAGCAGGGATTCATAGATCGACCAACTCCAGTTGCGCGCCATTCTGGGTGAGCTTCTTGCCTGCGGGCAGCCTGAGGTAGGGCCCCGAGTCCTCGACCGGGATCCCGTACGTGAAGGTCATCGGGCCCCGGCTGAAGTCGCCGGCGCCGTAGCCCCGCAGTACGCTCAAGCGCTGGAAGTGAAATGTCGCAGTGGCACCGTCGCTGCATTGCAACTGCCCCGAGCCGCCAAGTGCAACGCTGGAAGTGAACTGTCCGACGCAGATGAGGGCGGGATTTTTCTGCGAATGAATGGTGATGGTTCCCGCGCCGCCGAGATGGCCTTCGGCCTCGCCGACGAACAGTTCGCCCGCCAGTATCGCGATGACGGCGCCCGTTGCTGAAAGCAGCCCTGCGCTCGCGGGTGCCGCCGGGCCAGCCACGCCGATACCGGCGGCAAGAACTGTGAGCAGAATATTGCGCATCGGCAAAGTATGGCCCGGCCTCCGGGATGTGCCGTGTGCTGGCACACACACCTTGGAATCAGTTGCGGGCGCCGCCGATTTTTCCGCTGCACATGCTTGCGCGCGCCGCAATCTGCAGGGGAATGCCCTGACTGCGGGTTTCGTGCAGGAAGACGTACTCGGCGATACTGGATGGCGGCCCCACCTTGTCGATGGAGGCGGCCGATACCCAGCCCAGCGCGGCGAGCGACAGTATGAGCAACAGCCCGCCTATCCTCAGGATTCCCATATTGCTCCCCTCGACGCCGCTGCTATTTGAGCCGCATGCTGTCGCGGACGGAGATCACGCCGCCGACGTTGCGGGCCACATCGAGCGCCGTTCTGACGTTTGCCAGCGTACTGACGAAGCCGCTCAACTGGACGACGCCTTTGAAGGTTTCGACGTTGATTTCAGCGGATTTCAGGCTGGGCTCGTTGAATATCGCCGCCTTTACCTTGGTGGTGATGACCGAATCGTCGACGTATTCCCCGGTTCCTTCGTGTGTTCGCGTGGAGGCGCAGCCCACAACGGCCGTCATCGCCAGGGCGAGAAGAAACGCAGAAATGCGCTGGAACGGTTTCATATTCGGACTCCGGGTGGTTGAGGATTGGCGCTCAAGCTAGACGTCGGCGCACCGGCGGTCTGTGCGCTGGCACACGCGCATGATCTGGCAAAGCTTTATGTGCGGTATGGAACATATGGATCGTCAAAAGTGCTATCGTGGCTATCCACCTTCGGCGTCCTGGAGCCTGGTTATCCCTACGTCCCATCATCCGAAGCAGAACCACCTTCTCGCAGCACTGCCGGCGATGGAATTTGATCGCCTGTTGCCCCATCTGGAGCTGGCCCCGATGGCATTGGGGCAGGCGATTTACGAGTCCGGCGGGCGCCTGCAGCACGTCTATTTTCCGACCACGTCGATCGTGTCGCTGCTCTACGTCCTGGAGGACGGCGCATCGGCCGAGATCGCAGTGGTCGGCAACGAAGGAATCCTCGGCATATCGCTGTTCATGGGCGGCGAAACCACGCCGAGCAGGGCCGTCGTGCAAAGCGCCGGCTACAGCTACCGGCTCAGCGCGCAGCTGCTCAAGCAGGAATTCAACCGCGCCGGCCCGGTACTGCACCTGCTGCTGCGCTACACCCAGGCGCTGATCACGCAGATGGCGCAGACCGCGGTGTGCAACCGGCACCACTCGGTGGAGCAGCAGCTGTGCCGCTGGCTGCTGCTGAGCCTGGATCGCCTGGATACGAAAGAGCTGACCATGACCCAGGAGCTGATCGCCAACATGCTCGGCGTGCGGCGCGAAGGAGTGACGGAGGCCGCCGGGCATTTGCAGCGCGCCAGGCTCATCCGCTACAGCCGCGGCCGCATCTCAGTGCTCGACCGGCCGGGACTGGAAAAGGAAGTCTGCGAGTGCTACGCGGTGGTCAAGAAGGAATTCGACCGCCTGCTTTCCGACATTCCCCGCGGCGATCCATTTCTTGCGATTGCGCAAAAGCGCTCTTAGCTAGAATCGCGGGGTGCCCGACAACAGTTTCCGTCTGCTCTTCGTCTGTACCGGCAACATCTGCCGCTCACCCACTGCGGAGGGCGTATTCAGGGCCATGGCGGAGAAGGCAGGGCTTCAGGTGCACGTCGATTCCGCCGGCACCCATGGCTACCACGCCGGCGAAGCGCCGGACAGGGCAGCCGTAGCGCACGCGTTGCGCCGCGGCTATGACATTTCAGGATTGCGCGCGCGCCAGGTGGCGAAGCGCGATTTCGAGGCGTTCGACATGGTGATCGCAATGGATCGCGGCCAGCTGCTGCTCGTGGAGGAACTCTGCGCGCCGGAGTACCGCCACAAACTCAGGCTGATGCTCGATTTCGCCGGTCTCGAAGACAATGACATCCCGGACCCTTACGGCAGGGGTCCGGAGATGTTCGAACTGGTGCTGGATATGGTCGAGGCCGCTTCACGCGGGCTGCTCGACCATGTCCGCAATCACTTGTTGCGCGTTTCGACCTGAACCAGTTCGGTTTCGGCAACCGCCGGGGCGGCGGGTTTTTCGCGCCGTGGCCGGCCCAGTTGCACGGGCTCCGGTTCCGGCAACGGCTGCACGGCCTTGGAACGGTCCGTCTCGACCATCTGTAGCCCGGCGCTGGAGAGGATTTCCTTCGGGTCGACCCTGGGCGCCTCGTGACGCGGCGCCTCGACGGCTTTCGGTGCTTCCTCGCGGATCTGCACCGGCGCTTCCGCGCGAATGTGCTCCTCCATTCGAGGCTCAGGCACATGAACCGGTTGTGGTACAGCTTGTTGGTGCGGCTGCGACTCGCCCTCGTGCGCCATCTCCGCTTCGCGCTGCATTTTCAGCCGGTGTTCCTCGAGCTGTTGGGCGTAGAGCGATTGCTCCGGGTTGTGCTGCGCATGCTGGTGCTCCGGCCGGCGCTCGCCCCGATCGCCGCCCCCGCCACCACCGCGTCCGCGACCGCCGCGTCGCCGCCGGCGATGTTCTTCTCCGCCTTCCTGCGGGGGACGATTGCTATCCTGCTGGCCCTGCTGCGGCGGGCGCTGCGGGCGTTGATCCGGCCGGTGTTCGCCCTGCGGGCGTTCCATCGGCTGGCGTTCCGATTGCGACAATTCGCCCTGCTGCGGGGTTTCGCCTTGCGGGCGTTCCGGGCGCGGCTGCTGCTGCGGCGGACGTTGATCGCGCCGCTGCTGATGATCGCGCCTGTGGTCGCGGTCGCCGCGTTGCTGGTTGTCCGGTCTGCCGCCGCGGCCGTCGCGCTGATGATCGCGCCTGCCGTCGCCGCGTCCGTCACGACCGTCGCGTCCGCCGCGTCCGTCACGACCGCCGCGGCGATGATCCTGCCGATTCCGGTGCTCGTCGCGCGAGCGCTCGGGGTGTTGCGGGCGCGCCTGGCGCATCGCGGGTTCATTGGCCGCAACCGGCTGTTCCGGCTGTTTCTCTGTCTTGAGCCAGCCAAACAGGCGACCCAGGAAACCTGAACGCGCCGGTTCCTGCGCCTGGGGTACGGGGGCGGAGCGGGGTATCTCGGCCCTGGCCGCCGGTTCCGGAACGATGGGCGCCGGCTGGTCGGGCACGATGCCTTGCACCGCCGCCTGCGGGCGTTCCTTTTTGGGTTCGGCCTCCTTGCCGGGCGCTTTGGGTTCTTCGGGCTGCTCGACCAGCTCGTAGCTCGTCGGAACGTGTTCCATCTGGTTCAGTTCGTCGTGCTTCAGGCGCTGCACCTTGTAGTGCGGCGTCTCGAGGTGCGCGTTGGGCACCAGCACGATGTTCACCTTGATGCGCGCCTCCAGCTTCTGGATTTCGGCGCGCTTTTCGTTCAGCAGGAACGAGGCCACGTCCACCGGCACCTGCGCGTGCACGGCGCCAGTGTTTTCCTTCATCGCCTCTTCCTGGATGATGCGCAGCACGTGCAGCGCGGTCGACTCGGTGCCCCGGATGAAGCCGGTGCCGCCGCAGCGCGGGCAGCTGATGTGCGCGGTTTCCTCGAGGGAAGGCTGCAGCCTCTGGCGCGACAGTTCCATCAGGCCAAAGCGCGAGATCTTGCCGATCTGCACCCGGGCGCGGTCGTGCCGCAGCGAGTCGCGGAAGCGGTTTTCCACTTCGCGCTGGTTTTTCTGCGATTCCATGTCGATGAAGTCGACCACGATCAGGCCGCCCAGGTCGCGCAGCCTCAGCTGGCGGGCGACTTCTTCCGCCGCTTCCAGGTTGGTGCGGTAGGCGGTTTCCTCGATGTCGTGGCCCTTGGTGGCGCGCGCCGAGTTGACGTCGATCGACACCAGCGCCTCGGTGTGGTCGATCACGATCGCGCCGCCCGAGGGCAGGTTGACGTGCCGGCCGTAGGCGCTCTCGATCTGGTGCTCGATCTGGAAGCGCGAGAAGAGGGGCACGTCGTCGCGGTAGAGCTTGACCTTGCCGACGTTGGCCGGCATCACGGTCTGCATGAAGGCCACGGCCTGCTCGTAGATTTCCTCGGTGTCGATCAGGATTTCGCCGATGTCGGGCTGGAAGTAGTCGCGGATCGCGCGGATCACCAGGCTCGACTCGAGATAGATCAGGTATGGCTTCTGCGACGGCTCCTTGCCGGCGCCGTCTATCGCCTGCCATAGCTGCAGCAGGTAGTTCAGGTCCCACTGCAGTTCCTCGATCGAGCGGCCGATCGCCGCAGTGCGCGCGATGACGCTCATGCCTTCCGGGACCACCAGCTGGTCGATGGTGTCGCGCAGCTCGTTGCGGTCTTCGCCCTCGACGCGGCGCGAGACGCCGCCGCCGCGGGGGTTGTTCGGCATCAGGACCAGGTAGCGTCCCGCCAGGCTGATGAAGGTGGTGAGGGCGGCGCCCTTGCTGCCGCGCTCGTCCTTTTCGACCTGGACGATGATGTCCTGGCCTTCGGTCAGCGCGTCCTGGATTCTCGCGCGGCCGGCATCCACGCCCTGGCGGAAGTAGGCCTTCGCGACCTCCTTGAAGGGGAGGAACCCGTGCCGTTCCTCGCCGTAGTCGACGAAGGCGGCTTCGAGGCTGGGCTCGATGCGGGTAATGATGGCTTTATATATGTTGCTCTTGCGCTGCTCCCTGGCGGCCGACTCGATGTCGAGGTCAACCAGTTTTTGTCCTTCGACGATGGCGACGCGCAGTTCTTCCTGCTGGGTCGCGTTAAACAACATGCGTTTCACTTATTTTTCTCCCGCGCGCGCAGGAGCTATGTTGCCCGGATGCTCAGTGTTCTCCTTGGGGGAAAAGACCAGTCAAGTGGACCACGCTGTAAGCGCGCGTTTCCAGTACCATCGCTACTTCCGGTGAGCGAAATTAACCACTGCACTTCGGGTCCGGCACTTTGCCGGACAGGAGGCGGGTTGCAGGTTCCGGCGCGTGGCTTGCGCTCACCGCGTCTTGTGGTCCCTGTGCCTCGCAACGCGAAGTCAGTTCTCGGATTGTATTGAAAATGAATGACTTAAGCAAGGCGCGCGCGACGACGCTCGAAGTCGGGGAGGAAAGCGAGACCCAGCGCCTCGACAATTTCCTGCTGCGCCGGATGAAGGGCGTGCCCAAAAGCCACGTCTACCGCGTGGTCCGCAGCGGCGAAGTCCGGGTCAACAGCGCCCGCGTCAAACCCGACTACCGGCTCAAGCTGGGCGACAAGGTCAGGGTGCCGCCGGTCAGGGTGGCGGATACGTCAAGGCCCGCCGCAAAGCCGATCGAGTACCCGATCGTTCACGAGGATGCCTCGATCCTCGTGATCAACAAGCCCTCGGGCGTCGCGGTCCACGGCGGCAGCGGGGTCAGCCAGGGGGTGATCGAATCACTGCGCGCGGCGCGCCCCGAGGCGAAGATTCTCGAGCTCGTGCACCGTCTGGACCGCGATACCTCCGGGCTGCTGATCGTGGCGAAGAAGCGCAGCGCGCTGGTCGAACTGCACCGCATGCTGCGCGACGGCGAGGTCGAGAAGGTCTACGTCGCCGCCGTCAAAGGCGCTCCGGCGGGCAAGCATTTCGACATCAAGGACCCTCTTCACAAGTACGTCAACGCCAAAGGCGAGCGGCGGGTAGCCGTGAAGGAAGGGGGCATGGAAGCGGTCACCAGGGTCAAGGTGCTGGGGAGTTCGGCCGACCTGAGCTTCCTTCAGTTGCGCCTCCTGACCGGACGCACGCACCAGATACGGGTGCACCTCGCCCATGCCGGGTTCCCGGTCCTGGGCGACGACAAGTACGGCGACTTCGAGCTCAATCGCGCGCTGGCGAGGCAGGGCGTGAAGCGGTTGTTCCTGCATGCGCGGCGGCTCGCGTTCAAGCACCCCGTCGACGGCCGCCGGATTGCGCTGGACGCGCCGCTTCCCGGGGACATGCAGCGCTTTTGCAGCGCCAACTTCGGCGGCCACGATGCCTGACAAGCGCTATCCGCTGATCGTGTTCGACTGGGACGGCACGCTATTCGATTCCGCGGCTGTGATCGCCGACTGCATCCAGGACGCGGCACGCGATATGGCGCTGCCGGTGCCCGACCGCCGCACGGCGAGCCACGTGATCGGCCTCGGCCTGAACGATTCGCTGCGCCTCGCGCTGCCGGAGCTGGCGCCGGACCGCTATCCGGATTTCCTCGCCCGCTACCGGAGATATTTCGTCGAGCGCGAAGATTCGCTCAGCCTGTTCTCCGGCGTGGCCGAGCTGCTGGCGGAACTCGCGAGCCGCGGCCACCTGCTTGCGGTTGCCACCGGAAAGCCGCGCCGGGGGCTGGATCGCGCATTCGCGGCGAGCGGGCTCGGGCCGATGTTCGCAGCTTCGCGCTGCGGCGATGAAACGAATTCGAAGCCTCACCCCGCGATGCTGCTCGAGCTGATGGCCGAATTGGGCCTGCGGGCGCCGCAGCTGCTGATGGTCGGCGATACTTCGCACGATCTGGGCATGGCCAAGAGCGCGGGCGTGGAGGCGGTGGCAGTAACCTATGGCGCGCATCCGATCGAGACCTTGCGCGAATTTGCGCCGCGCGCCTGCGTGGCGAGCGTCGGGGAGTTGCGACAGTGGCTGACGACGAACGGCTGATCTGCGAATCGACTGCATTGGCGAACGCCGGCAAGGCGGTGCGCTTCGACGTCGAGTATTTCGGTGAACGCGCGCCCGCGTTCGTGGTGCGCTTCGAGGGGCGCGTGCATGGCTATCTCAATCGTTGCGGCCACCTGCCGATGGAGCTCGACTGGCGCGAGGGCGAGGTCTTCGACTCCGAAGGACGCGATTTGATATGCTCGACTCACGGCGCGACCTACTCCGCGCAAAGCGGGAAATGCCTTGGCGGGCCCTGCGGCAGCACGCCGCTCGTTCCCCTGCAGGTCGAGGAGAGGGACGGCAAGGTCTACTTCAAAGGAATCGACGATGGCTGACAACGACGGACGGTGGGAACGGGGCCTGATCGAGAAGCTCGCTACCGCGGCCCTGAAGGAGCAGCGCCGTGCGCGCCTCTGGGGCATATTCTGGAAGCTGCTGACGTTCGCCTACATCACGTTCGTCATCGTGATGGCCGTGGACTGGAAGGGCTGGGGAGAATCGAAGAGCGACCGCCACACCGCGTTGGTCGAGATCAACGGCGTCATCGCGCCGGGCGCCGACGCCAGCGCCGACAAGGTCATGACCGCGCTGCAGGCCGCGTTCAAGGACAAGGGTACGCGGGGCGTGGTGCTCAGGATCAATTCGCCCGGCGGCAGCCCCGTGCAGGCTCAGAACATCTTCGACGAGATGCGCCGGCTGCGGCAGAAGTATCCGGAGACGCACCTGTATGTCGTGGTCGAGGACCTGTGCGCTTCGGGCGGTTACTACGTCGCTGCCGCCGCCGAGAAGATCTACGTCGCCAAGGGGAGCATCGTCGGCTCGATCGGCGTGCGCATGGACGGCTTCGGCGTCGTCGGCCTGATGGAGAAGCTGGGCATCGAGCGACGCCTCATCACCGCCGGCAAGAACAAGGCGCTGCTCGATCCGTTCCTGCCGGAGGAGGCATCGCACAAGCAGATCGCGACCGACCTGGTCAACGAGATCCACGAGCAGTTCATCGCCGCGGTGCGCGAAGGCAGGGGCAAGCGGCTGAAGGAGACGCCCGACATGTTCTCCGGCCTGATCTGGACCGGGGCGAAAAGCGTGGAGCTGGGGTTGGCCGACGGTATCGGCGGACTCGATTACGTGGCGCGGGAGGTGATCAAGGCCGAAGACATCGTCGACTACACGCAGAAGGACAACCTCGCCGAGAAGGTCGCGCGCCGCCTCGGCGCCGGCGCCATGAGCTCTCTGCTGGAGTTCGCGACGCGCTCGGGGCTAACGGCCTACTGACAGCATCAGAAAGACAGTCGGCCGCTTGCCGATCGCCGGGCGCGCTTTGCGCCAGCGCGAGATGGGTTGCGTGTGGACCTGTTCCGACGCGAGCGTGAGATCCGTGGCGATGCAAAGCAGGGTCTTTTCCGGCAGCGATTCCAGCAGGCAAGCCAGCAGGACATCATTGCGGTAAGGCGTTTCGATGAATATTTGCGTTTCGCGCTCGCTGTGGGAGCGTGCTTCCAGTTCCTTGATCCGCTTCTTTCGCTCTTCTGTTTCGCGCGGCAGGTAGCCGCAGAACGCGAAGCGCTGGCCCTCCAGCCCGGAGGCCATCAGCGCCAGCACGATCGACGACGGACCGACCAGCGGCACGACGCGGATGCCCGCGTCATGCGCCGCTTCCACCAATGCCGCCCCGGGATCGGCGATAGCGGGGCATCCCGCTTCGGACAGGAGCCCCAGAGAACTGCCGGCCTCGAGATTCCTTATGTGCGGTGAAACATCGGCGTCGATAGTTGCCACACCAAGTTCCTGGAGCGGGCAAGGCATGTCCACATCCTTCAGGAAGGCGCGCGCCGTCTTCGCGTTTTCGACCACAAAATGACGCAGGCTTCTGATCATCGCAAGCGCCGGCGCGGGCAACGCCGCCACGGCTGTGCCGCCTAGCGGCGTCGGAATCGCGTAGAGAATGCCGGCCATCAGCCGAGCACGGGAGCGCCGGCGTCGGCGAGCAGTTCGGTAAGCGCGATCAGCGGCAGGCCTATGAGCGAGGTCGGATCCTCGGTCTCGATGCGCGCGATCAGCGCGATGCCGAGGCCTTCCGCCTTGGCGCTGCCGGCGCAGTCGTAGGGCTGCTCGATGCGGAGATAAGTTTCGATCAGCGCCGGCGTGAGGTCGCGGAAGGTGACGCGGCAGCCGACGACCCTGCCGCCCTGTTTTCCCGTCTTGGTATCGATGACGACCACTGCGGTATCGAAGTTAGCGGTCTTTCCGCTCACCGCGGTCAGCTGGCGCAGCGCGTTGGCATGATTGCCGGGTTTATCCAGCCTGCTGCCGTCGCAGGATGCGACCTGGTCGGAACCTACTATCAGAGCATCCTGAAAACGCGGCGCAACGGCGCGTGCCTTGGCCTCGGCGAGCCTGAGCGCCGTAGCCGCGGGGGGCTCGCCCGGAAGCGCCGTTTCTTTGGTCTGCGGATCGGCGCATTCGAAAGGGATTCCGAGGCGCTCCAGCAGCGCCCGGCGGTACCTGGAAGTGGAGGCGAGGACGATCCGCCTGGGCGATGGCATGACTTTGTTTTGACAGAGATTTTTCAGGATGATACCATTCGCCCCCGTATGTCGCACCAGCCGGTCATCGACGGCCTTGAATTCGCGAGGACCGGCTCTGAGTTGCGGGGGGCGTGGCCGGTGGCCGATTTCCCGCGCCTTCGCGATGTGCTGCGCACGGATGAAGGAACGCTGCAAGGCGAATTGCGGGGCGTGCCGGAGGAACTGGGATGCCCGGCGCTGAGACTCAGGGTCGACGGCGCGTTGCAGCTGGTTTGCCAGCGCTGCCTTGGAGCCCTCGATTACCCGTTGCATATCGAGGTGTCGCTGCATCTTGCCGCGACGCAGGCCGAGATCGACGCGGATTCGCTGCAGGCCGAAGGGCCGGAGCGGATCGTCGCCAGCCGGGAAATGCCGGTACGCGATCTGGTCGAGGACGAAGTGCTGCTCGCGATTCCGCTTGCGCCGCGGCACGAGCATTGCGGGGGCAGCGCGGCTCAGGCGCCGCGCGAAGGGCAGTCGCCGTTCGCCGGGCTGCGCCGAATGGTTGATGGCAGGAAGCATTGAAACCTTAATTTCGAGGAGTAGAACATGGCAGTCCAGCAGAACAAGAAGTCGCCGTCCAAGCGCGGCATGCATCGTTCGCACGATTTCCTGATCGCGCCGTCGCTTGCGGTCGAGCCGACCACCGGCGAGACGCACCTGCGCCACCACATCAGCCCGACCGGCTACTACCGCGGGAAGAAAGTCGCCAAGGGAAAGGGCGAGTAACCGCGCCCGCTCTGCGCGGTGACCATCACCGTAGCGGTAGATTGCATGGGGGGCGACCACGGCCCCCATGTCACGGTGCCGGCTGCGCTTGAGTTCCGGCGCGGGCATCCGGACGTGGACATCGTCCTGGTCGGCTTGCGCGACGCGATCGAAGCGGAGCTTGCCGCGCTGCGCGCCACCGCCGGGCCGAACCTGCGCGTGCAGCATGCGGCCGAAGTCGTGGCGATGGACGAATCCCCGGTCAAGGCGCTGCGCTTCAAGAAGGATTCCTCGATGCGCGCAGCGATCAACCTGGTGAAAAGCGGCGCCGCGCACGCCTGCGTCAGCGCGGGCAATACCGGCGCGCTGATGGCGATCTCGCGCTTCGTGCTGAAGACGCTGCCGGCGATCGACCGGCCGGCGATCGCCACGGTGCTGCCGAACATGCGCGGCGGCTACACCTACGTGCTGGACCTGGGCGCCAACGTGGACTGTACGCCGGAGCAACTGATGCAATTCGGCGTCATGGGGGCAATGCTGGTGGCGGCCGTCGATCACAAGGAGCGGCCGAGCGTGGGACTGCTGAATATCGGCATCGAGGATATCAAGGGCAATGACACGGTCAAGGAAGCCGCCGAGCTGCTGCGCGCGAGCGGCCTCAACTTTCACGGCAACGTCGAAGGCGACGATATCTACAAGGGAACCGTCGACGTGGTCGTGTGCGACGGGTTCGTCGGCAATTCGGTGCTCAAGGCCTCGGAAGGCGTGGCGACCATGATCGTCGCCTTCCTGCGCCAGGAATTCTCGCGCAACCCCTGGCGCAAGCTGACCGCGCTGGTCGCGATGCCGGTGCTGAAGGCGCTGCGCGCGCGCATGGATCCGGGCCGCTACAACGGCGCCAGCCTGCTCGGGCTCAAGGGCGTGGTCATCAAGAGCCACGGCTCGGCGGACCGCTACGCTTTCGGGCAGGCGCTGCAGCGCGCGGTGGAGGAAGTGCGCAACGACGTCGTGCGCCGGATTACGGACCAGATGGCCGGGGCGCGGGCATGATCCGGTCGCGCATCGTGGGCACGGGAAGCTACCTTCCGCCGCGGGTCGTCACCAACGACGAGCTGGCGAAAAAGCTCGATACCAGCGACGCATGGATCCAGGAGCGCACCGGTATCAAGCAGCGCCATGTCGCCGAGGAATCGCAGGCGTCCAGCGACCTCGCGCTGCAGGCAAGCCGCAACGCGTTGCAGGCGGCCGGCCTGAGGGCCGACGACATCGACCTCATCGTCGTCGCCACTTCGACGCCGGATTTCATCTTTCCGAGCACCGCCTGCCTGCTGCAGGCGAAGCTCGGCGTGAAGGGCTGCGCGGCGTTCGACGTGCAGGCTGTCTGCAGCGGTTTCGTCTACGGGCTCGCCACCGCCGACAACTTCATCCGCGCCGGGACGCACAAGCGCGCGCTGGTCGTGGGGGCGGAGGTGTTCTCGCGCATCCTCGACTGGAACGACCGCTCCACCGCCGTACTGTTTGGCGACGGCGCCGGCGCCGCCGTGCTGGCCGCCGGCGAGCAACCAGGTGTCCACGCGTCGGTGCTGCACGCCGACGGCAGCCAGGTGGGTATCCTCTCGGTGCCGGGTAATGTCTGCGGCGGCAAGAT